>Ga0314774_1000097_pt1 | contig 79539 bp, 101 predicted proteins | sample MetaGCBIA2018_FD_204515 | JGI IMG/M metagenome (GOLD analysis project Ga0314774, IMG submission 204515) | Cryopeg brine microbial communities from Beaufort Sea near Barrow, Alaska, United States - CBIA 2018 | ecosystem: Environmental > Aquatic > Marine > Coastal | place: USA: Alaska | collected... | reverse complement strand
AGATACATAGAGCTTAAATATGGCGGAGAGTCAGGGATTCGAACCCTGGGAGGGTTTAACCCCTCGCTGGTTTTCAAGACCAGTACATTCGGCCGCTCTGTCAACTCTCCAAGACGCGAAATAATACTAGGGTTGCCGTTATAAAACAACCATAAATTTTAATTTCTTCAAATTGAAGCTGAATGCTTGCACTTCTGAACTTATAAGGTAGGATCATGGTCTTAAGTTTGTATCTGAAAAAACTCAACACATATCGGAGATTTATAGTGATGAATTATGATGCCCAACCTACAGTTGTTCGTTCGCAAGGATCAGCTCTTGTAACAAATAAATTATTACGTAGTACTTATATACTACTTGGAATGACACTACTATTTAGTGCATTAACAGCTGGTGCTTCAATGGCGTATAATTTACCTCATCCAGGTATGATTATCACCTTAGTGGGTTATTTTGGTTTATTGTTTTTGACTACTAAGTTGCGTAACAGTGCTTGGGGCATAGCGTCAGTTTTTGCGCTAACAGGTTTTATGGGACTAACATTAGGTCCTATCATTAATTATTATTTGCAGATGAACGGTGGTAGCCAGATCGTTATGCAAGCACTAGGTGGAACTGGCATTATCTTTTTTGCATTGTCAGCATATGCAATTAAGAGTGAAAAAGACTTTAGCTTCATGGGCGGTTTTTTGATGGTAGGGATATTAGTTGCCTTCCTTGCTGGCCTTGGTGCATTTTTCTTTGAAATGCCAGGTTTATCACTAGCTGTTTCTGCAATGTTTGTATTGTTAATGTCAGGCTTAATTTTGTATCAAACCAGCGAGATAATTCATGGTGGTGAAACGAATTACATCATGGCGACGGTTACCTTGTATGTCACTATTTATAACTTATTCACTAGCTTATTACACCTACTAGGTGCTTTTGGCGGAAATGATTAAATTTCTAGTTTTCTTCTTTCCAAAGTAATTATACTTATATCTCTTTATTACTACTATAAAGTAGGATTGAGAAATATTGGTTATAAAGACATTGCGAGGAAAAATATTTATGTCAGTCTCATACAAAGGAAGCGTTACAGCCATCGATAAACTTCAACCACAATTAATAGATCGCTTTGGTAGACATGTAACCTATGTTCGCATGTCAATTACTGACCGTTGTGATTTTCGTTGTGTGTATTGCATGGATGAAGAAATGACATTCATGCCACGCGAACAACTTTTAACGTTGGAAGAAATCGTTTTTATATTGCGTGCTTTTTGTGAACTGGGTGTCGAAAATGTGCGTATTACTGGCGGTGAGCCACTAATTAGACGAGATGTGGATTGGTTGTTTGAACAAGTAGGACAACTTAAAAGCTCTACTGCACTTAAAGAGCTCAATATAACCACCAATGGTTCGCAATTACCCAAGTACGCAAAATCGATGGCGAAATCAGGTGTAGATAGAATTAATATCAGTCTGGATTCTCTTAACCCTGAGCGTTTTCGTGAATTAACACGAGTCGGTGATTTAAACACCGTTTTAGCAGGTATTGAAGCCGCTAAGCAAGCTGGTTTTAAACGCATTAAACTGAACGCAGTGATCATGAAAGGGCGCAATGATGACGAAATTATTGATCTAGCTCAGTTCGCTATCGATAATGAGTTGGATATTTCCTACATAGAAGAAATGCCGTTAGGCCATGTAAGTCATCAACGTGATGAGAGTTATTGTTCCAGTGATGAAGTCCTCGCAACCTTACAACAGGCTTTCGAATTAACGAGTAGCAATATTCAAACTGGTGGGCCTTCACATTATTATCGTGTTGCTGGATCTAAAAGTAAGATAGGTTTTATTTCTCCTCATAGTCATAATTTTTGCGAAAGTTGTAATCGCGTTCGCGTGACAACAGAAGGCCGCTTATTACTGTGTTTGGGTCAAGAGCATTCTGTCGATTTACGAGACATTATTAGAAAGCATCCTGAGAATATTGAGTTATTAAAGCAAGCTATTATTGATTCAATGGAGATCAAGCCTAAGGGCCATGACTTTAATCTTAAAGAAGAACCTATAATCTTCAGACATATGAGTGTGACTGGTGGTTAACTACCGACCAATGATGACGGATGAGGCGATAGATAGCCTGCATACTGCGACGGTACTTGATGAGTTCGGTGATGCGCGTGAATTGTCGCTTACAGGTGAAAGACCGCTGACAATTTATCTTGATAATCGTGAAATCGTGACATTGATGACGATGGGCGCGCAGCCAGAATTATTAACGTTAGGCTACTTACGAAACCAAGGTCTTGTCGAACATTTAGAAGATATTGTAGCAATTCAAGTTGCTTGGGATGTTGATGCTGTGGCAGTAACCACAAGTCAAACACGACCGGATTTGGACCAGATCTTATCAAAACGTACAGTGACCAGTGGCTGTGGCCAAGGCACTATGTTTGGCGATGTGATGGAATCGTTAAATGAGCTCGTATTACAATGTCCATCATTTAGTGCAGAGAGTATCTATCATGTATTAGATGGCTTGTCAGAATACAATCAAATGTATAAGCAAGCTGGCGCAGTACATGGTTGTGCCTTATGCGTTGGCGGCAACGTTGAAATATTTGTAGAAGATGTAGGTAGGCACAATGCAGTTGACGCCATCTCTGGCTGGATGTGGTTAGAAAATATTACAGGCGAAGACAAAGTTTTTTATACGACTGGGCGCTTAACTTCTGAGATGGTGATTAAAGTCGCCCAGATGCAAGTGCCATTATTGTTATCTCGTTCCGGCGTTACCGAAATGGGCTTGCGCTTAGCGAAACAAGTCGGCATTGGGATGGTGGCGAGAGCTAAGGGTAAACATTTCTTGGTATATGCTGGCCAAGAACATTTCAAAAATTAGTATTAGGTTATATCAACAAGGTTCTTTACTTGCTTTGAACGTATAGCTGGCTTAGACTAAGCCTTGTTAAATTTAAGTTGTTTTTTTACTTTATAGGAGGCTCCCCATGGCTTTTGAATTACCACCACTACCATATGCTGATGATGCGTTAGAACCAACAATTTCTGCTGAAACAATTAGCTATCACTATGGTAAACATCACCAATCTTATGTGACTAACTTGAATAATTTAGTACCAGGTACTGAATTTGAAAATTCATCATTAGAAGAAATTATAATGAAAGCGAGCGGCGGCATTTTTAATAACGCTGCGCAAATATGGAATCATACATTTTATTGGAACGGTTTAACGCCAAATGGTAAGGATACTGTTTCTGGTGATTTAGCGGCTGCAATTGATAAAAAATTTGGTTCTTTTGCTGAATTTAAAACTAAATTTTCAACATCTGCTGCCACTAACTTCGGTTCAGGTTGGACTTGGTTAGTTAAAAACACTGATGGCAGTCTAGAAATCGTTAACACAAGTAATGCAGGTAGTCCGCTTACTTCTGGCCAAACACCATTACTTACATGTGATGTGTGGGAACATGCTTATTACATCGATTATCGAAATGCTCGTCCTAAATATGTTGAATCCTTTTGGGGGTTGGTTAACTGGGATTTTGTTGCGAATAACTTCGCCGTTTAATCACAGTAGGTTATAAAATTGAAGCAAGTTTTGCTTACAATGACATAAAGATATAAAATACCGCGTTATTTGATTTATGGCAGTTTCATTTGAAACTGCCATTTTTCGTTTTAAGCCTTTGGGTTTATTCATTAATGAATATATAGGGTGAAGATGTGAATGGATATGAAACAATGACAACACACAGTTCAGCTATTATGCCAACATATGGCCGTCTTGATGTCGCTTTTACAGAAGGTAAAGGCGCATGGTTAACAGATACTGATGGTAAAAAATATTTGGACGCATTAAGCGGTATTTCTGTGTGCAATCTAGGTCATACTCATCCTGAAGTTACTCGAGTTATCTGTGAACAAGCGGCTAGATTAGTTCACACCTCAAATGTATATCAAATTCCTTTGCAGATTGAACTAGCTGAAAAACTGACACAGTTATCAGATATGGAACAAGTATTTTTTGGTAACTCTGGCGCTGAAGCTAATGAGGCAGCCATTAAAATCGCCCGTAAATATGGCCATAATAAAGGTATCGACAGACCTGTCATTATAGTTATGGAAGGCAGTTTCCATGGAAGGACAATGGCGACATTGACTGCTACTGGTAATGCCAAAGTTCAGGTTGGCTTTGAGCCATTAGTACCAGGCTTTGTACGTGTCCCTTATAATGATTTAGATGCATTAAAAATGGCGGTAGGTCACTGGCCTGAGGCTGTGGCCATTCTGTTAGAACCTGTGCAGGGCGAAGGTGGAATTAAAATTCCAGATGCCGATTATCTTGCATCTGTGCGTAATATATGTAATCAGCGTAAATTGTTAATGATGTTAGATGAAGTTCAAACAGGCATGGGCCGAACTGGAAAATGGTTTGCATTTCAGCACAATCAAGGTGCCAAACCTGATGTAATGACCTTGGCTAAAGCCTTGGGTAATGGCTTGCCAATTGGCGCTTGTTTGGTTGCGGGTCCCGCAGTAGGAGTGTTGCAGACGGGAAATCATGGTTCAACGTTTGGTGGGAATCCATTAGTTTGTCGTGCAGCATTATCGGTGATCGAGACTATTGAAAAGGATCATTTAATAGACAATGTTAACAGTCTGAGTGTTCAAATGCTTACTGGTTTTAAAGCCAAGTTAGAGGGCGTTGAGGGTGTCAAAGCAATTCGAGCAGCAGGTTTTATGTTTGGTATTGAATTAGCCATCCCGTGTGCAGATTTAGTAAAACAAGCATTAGCGGCAGGCATATTGATTAATGTGACAGCAGACAAAGTCATAAGATTATTACCACCGTTAGTGATTAATGTTGATGAAGCTAATCAAATAGTAACAATGGTGAGTGAATTAATTATTAAATTTCTTTCTTCACAGCCAGTTGAGAGCCAAGCTTAACATGAGACATTTTTTAACATTAAAAGATTTAACCTCGCTTGAATTAGAACAATTAATTGCACGTGCGATCGAGTTAAAACGCATGCATAAAGCGGGTGTGATTTATCAACCGCTTAAAAATAAAGTGCTGGCGATGATCTTCGAAAAGTCATCAACGCGTACCCGTGTTTCATTTGAATCTGCAATGCTTCAATTTGGTGGTGGTTCAATTTTCTTATCATCTAATGATACCCAGCTGGGTCGTGGTGAGCCAATAGAAGATTCTGCTCGTGTTATTTCCAGCATGGTTGATGTGGTGATGATCCGCACATTTGAGCACAATAAAGTTGAAAGATTTGCCCAATACTCATCAGCACCAGTGATTAATGCGTTAACCGATGATTATCATCCTTGTCAGTTATTAGCTGATATGCAAACCTATGTTGAGCATCGCGGTTCGATTAAAGGCAAAACGGTAGTGTGGGTTGGCGACGGTAATAATATGTGTCATTCATATATTAATGCTGCAGAACGTTTTGGTTTTGATTTAAATATCGCGACACCAGTTGGTTATGAACCTAGTGCTGCTATTGTTGCACAGGCGAAGGCTAAAATTAATTTATATACCGATGTGAAAAGTGCTGTTAAAGATGCCGATATGATAGTTACAGATGTGTGGGCAAGTATGGGGCAAGAAGAAGAACAGCGTAAACGCGAAGTAGCGTTTGCTAATTTTCAAGTTGATAGTAGTGTTATGGCATTAGCACATCACGATGCTTTATTTATGCATTGTTTGCCTGCTCATCGAGGTGAAGAAGTCTCGGCTGAAGTACTAGATGGCCGACAAAGTGTTGTTTGGGATGAGGCTGAAAATCGCTTACATGCTCAAAAAGCGTTATTAGAATTTCTATGTGCTAATAAATCTAAATCGTAGTGATCTATTATTTAAACATATATAAAAACTTAAAAATACTCAATTGCATTGATAAGTGACTCTCTTTGGTTTGTACGTAAGCAAGATGACTAATTGCAATAGTGATTTAACTGTTAAGATTGGCGGCCAAATCATCTAACCGCTCAATTGTACCGATATCAGACCATGCACCTTGATAAAGCTCGCCGCTTATTTGTGAGAGAGCCATTGCCTTTAATAAAATAGGTTTTAAGGCCAAACGCTGCACCATTAAACCAGTAAATAGAGCAGGATGATAAACGCCTATTCCACTATAAGTATATTTAACGTTGCCTTCTGCTTGTATCAAACCTGAAGTTATTGCAAAGTCACCCAATGGATTATGGGCTGGATTAGCAATCATCACTAGATGGCACAGAGTATCTGTCGAAAGCGGCTTCTTGACTAATGCTTGATAGTCAAAGTCTGTCCAGATATCACCATTCACAATTAAAAATGCTTCATCACCAAGCAAAGGCAAAGCATTAATAATGCCGCCAGCTGTTTCTAAACCACCTTCTTGTTCTGGTGAATAAGTAATTTTTGCACCGTATTGATGACCATTACCTAACACGGCTGGAAATTGATCAGCAAGATGAGCAGTATTGATAATGATTTCGGAAATATCTGCCTTCACTAATGCTTGAATAATATATTCTATGAGACGAAATTGGCCAACTTTTAATAAAGGTTTCGGCGTAGTATCTGTATGAGGCCGTAATCGTTCTCCACGACCAGCAGCTAAAATCATCGCCTTCATTAAATAGCTACTATTTGTGGCTGTTGATGAAGAAACACGTTCAGCTGTGTAAAGTCAGCGTATTTAGCGCTTATTCTACGAACGTATGCTAATGTAAGCGGTAGATCGTTCATGTAATTGGTTTTTCCATCACGATAATTAAGTCTACAGAAAATACCTAACACCTTGATGTGACGTTGCAATCCCATCAGGTCGAACCATCGTGTAAATTGTGCTAGTGAAATACCCTCTAATAAGCCCTGTTGTTGAGCAGTTAGTAGGTAATATTCTATCCATTCACTTATTTTGTGTTCAGGCCAAGTAATATAACAATCACGTAATAATGATACTAAATCATAGCTGATAGGCCCGATAACAGCATCTTGAAAATCAATAATTCCTGGCGAATTATCAACAGTATGCATTAAATTTCGAGAATGATAATCACGATGGACTATGACATACGGCTGAGCTAATGCATTTGAAATAAGATGATTAAAGGTTGTCGGCAAAAACTCAGGAGTCGAAATATTTAAATGCTTGTTAAGAAACCAATTTGGAAACAACGTCATTTCTTGCTGTAATAACGCCTTGTCATAAATTGGGATATCTATATTTTGAGCGGGACAAAGTTGTATTTTAATCAAACTATCGATGGCAGCTTTATATAAGCTATCAGCGGCGATTTCATTAATACTATTGAGTTCTTCAAGATACGGACGAAAGCCAAAATCAGTTAGTAATAAAAATCCAGCATCGATATCTCTTTCATATAGCTTAGGTACATTAATACCGTGATCGTATAGAAACGTACCAATTTCAATGAAGGGTATCGTGTCTTCTTGTTGGGGTGGAGCATCCATTAAAATCCATGTGTTGGTCTTTATGGTTAATCGAAAGTAACGTCTAAAACTCGCATCATTTGATGCTATCTCAAGCCTGTAATGCACTGATGGAAATATAGTTTTCAGCCAATGATGTATCTCATCGAGGCGTGTATCGATCTTAATCATAGAAGACATATATATTTAACTTCCGCTCTTAATATGTTGAAATGTAACTAATACTGTCCGGTATTATCTCATACATTAGGATGAATTCATGCTGAAATAAAAATTGAAGTGTATAGTATTGTGTACTGTGGGTTGTTCATTTTTATTTGTGAGAAACCAATCAGGTTGGATGTTTAATTGTCCGTTATAACTATAATTTTGGAGAGAAAATGAAAAGTCTTGTTTTTATTGTATTGTTAGTACTTGCCGGAATAGCTGGATATAATTTTATTAATAAACCGACGGAAAGTGTTGAGCCTATAGCCAATGTCAAAGACGTTACAACACCAGCCACTAATCCTGCCGTTAATAATGATGCGTCAACATCTGCTGTAGAAAATATAGCAAACGTTGAAAGTGCTTCAGAGAATGAAACCACCTTGGTAGAAACAGATGGTTCAAATATGACGACGCCAGCAGATATGCCTGAAGAAGCTCAGCATAAAATGTATTCAACAATGATGGAATACAATAAATGTATGTTGAGTGATAGGCCTGAATATCATCATGAAAATACAAGAACGGAAGATATTGCTGGCAAAACTTTAGCTGAATGTGAGTCCAACTTGGACACTTTGAAAGAGATTTTAGAAGCTAACGATGTGAATGCTGACCTACGTGAAGGTATGGTTAAAACGGTTCGTCAACGTGCAACTCGTAAGCTAATGGGAGCTGTTATGCAATCTCAAGCTGCAAGCTTGATGTCTCATCAAGCACCTGCTGCAACACAATAAGCAATAAAAATTATTATTGATTTGGCTGAAGCACATCAACGCCTTCAGCTTCTAGGAGGCTGATCAGCCGAATCAATGGTAAACCTATAAGACTATTAGGATCATCGCCATTTAGTTTAGAAAATAAACTGATGCCAAAGCCTTCAGATTTAAAACTTCCCGCACATTGATATGGTTCTTCCTGATGCAAATAAAACGCTATTTGTGATGTTGACAAGGTTTTGAATATAACTTCAAATATTTCTACTACACTTTGAATGTTGCCCGTATTACTATTTAACAAGACAAGCCCTGTCAAAAATTGAACCGTTTTCCCTGATGCCGCAGAGAGTTGTTTCATGGCATTTTCATGATTACCTGGTTTCCCTAAAACTTGACCATCTAATACAGCAACTTGATCTGAACCAATAATCAACGCATTTGGGTAGCTTTCGGCTATTTTATACGCTTTTTGTGCAGATAAACGTTGTACTAATTGCTCGGGTTTTTCTCCAATATGTGAGCTTTCATCAATTTCAGGTGAAATCTTAATAAATGGTAAACCAAGTTTGGTTAGTACCTCAGCGCGAAAGGGTGAGCTAGAACCGAGAATTAATTGTTGCATATGTGTTTTTTCCTAGGTTATTACTGTCGGTTCTGTTCTGCTAGTTCGTTTTGTTATTTCGGCTAACTCATCCGTTAAGTCAATGAGCTCCTTCAGAGCTAACTGGGTATCTTGCTGTAGTTTGTCCAGTCTATTTTCATAACACTCGATGTAAACTCGCAACGTAGCACCTTCAGTTCCCGTTCCGGATAATCGAAGTATGATACGTGCGCCATCCTCAAAGCCAATACGCAAGCCTTGATTACGTGACACGCTATTATCAATAGGATCGATATAACAAAAATTGTCAGCATAGACTACTTTACGGCCTGCGAGTGTTTGCCCTATGAAAGATGGCATTTGATCTTCAACATCCGACATGAGCTGCGTTGCGATAGTAGTAGGAATCGCTTCATAATCATGGCGTGTGTAATAATTACGACCATACTCTTGCCAATGCTGCTCGACTATTTCAGCAACAGATTGTTTGCGTACTGCCAGAATATTAAGCCAGTAAAGCACTGCCCATAAACCATCCTTTTCACGAATATGATTGGAACCCGTACCGAAGCTTTCTTCGCCACATAAGGTAGCGCGGCTAGCATCGAGTAAATTGCCAAAGAATTTCCAGCCCGTAGGTGTTTCATGACATTCGATGCCTAATTTTTCTGCTACTCGATCGGGTGCTTGACTGGTTGGCATAGAACGAGCAATACCAACAAGACCGCTTTTATAGGCAGGAATACAATCTGCATTGGCAGCCATTACAGCTAAACTATCTGAGGGGGTAACAAAGAAATTAGCGCCTAAAATCATATTTCTGTCGCCATCACCGTCAGAAGCAGCACCTAAGGTTGGTGCATCAGCACTAAACATCTCAGCCACTAGCTCTTCAGCATAAGTAAGGTTTGGATCAGGGTGACCACCACCAAAATCAGTGAGAGGAATGCCATTAATCACAGTGCCTTGACTGGCGCCAAGACGCTTTTCGAGAATATCTTTGGCATAAGGCCCAGTAATAGCATGCATGGCATCGAATCGCATACTAAAGTCATCGCTTGATAATAGGCTTCGAATGGCATCAAAATCGAATAAATCAGCCATTAATAAAGCGTAATCTTCCACCGGATCAATAATATCGATAGTCATTTCTACTAATGATTGTCTACTAATTTTACTCAGGTCTACATCGCTAGTATCTAAGATGTGATATTGAGTAATAGTTTGGCTATTTGCAAAAATAGCATCCGTAATGTTTTCAGTGGCAGGACCGCCATTGCTTACATTATATTTGATACCAAAGTCGCCTTCCGGCCCGGCAGGATTGTGACTAGCTGATAAAATAATACCGCCAAATGCTTTATATTTACGAATGATACAAGAAGCTGCAGGCGTTGATAACAAACCGTCTTGTCCAACGATTGCGTGTTTAAAACCATTCGCCGCTGCCATTTTCAAAATAATTTGTATTGCTTGTTCATTATAAAAACGACCATCACCGCCTACAACAAGTGTTTTCCCTTTAATGTCTTTAAGAGAGTCAAAAGTTGCCTGTACAAAATTTTCTAAATAATGCGGCTGTTGAAATACAGTAACTTTTTTTCTTAGGCCTGACGTACCAGGTTTTTGATCGATGAAAGCGGTTGTTGGTATAGTTTTAAAGCCCATGTTTTTTACCCATCAGAATTTGGTTTTAATGATAATTTTACTTATACTGTTCAATTTATTCTCAGCTAATATACCTATCTGATGACAAGCACTCAACAACCTAATGTTGCACGCTTAATGCGTTGGGCAACATATGCCTCAGTGACTACGGCAATCGTACTTATCGTAATCAAAATAGCTGCATGGTTTATCACTGATTCAGTCAGTATTTTGGCTACACTGATTGATTCAAGCCTAGATGTCTTAGCATCATTAGTCAATTTAGTCGCAGTCCGTCATGCTCTACAACCCGCCGATCATGAACATCGCTTTGGACATGGTAAAGCTGAAGCTCTAGCGGGAATGGGGCAAGCAATGTTCATTGCTGGTTCGGCTGTTTTATTGCTACTTCAAGCTACCGGACGCATTTTTAATCCACAACAATTGGGCCCTGGCTTAGAAGTTGGTATCGGTGTCATGATCTTTTCGATGGTGGCAACGTTGGCCTTAATAAGTTATCAGCAGTATGTAATTAAACATACAAATTCAACGGCAATTAAAGCTGATAGATTGCATTACAAGACTGATTTAATGGTTAATGCGAGTGTTATTGTGGCTTTGTTATTATCATATTATGGATGGTCTGGTTTTGATGCTGTATTTGCTGTTGGTATTGCCATCTTCATCTTATATAGCGCATGGGATATTGTTAAAGAATCTATCGATTTACTAATGGATCATGAGTTACCCGATGAAGATCGTGAAAAGATTCGTACCATTGTGTTGAAACATCCAAAGACGTTAGGTTTACATGATTTACGAACTCGTCAATCTGGCACGATGGTTTTTATACAGTTACACCTTGAGTTAGATTCAACCTTAAGTTTATCTGTTGCACATGAGATTACTGATCAGGTGGAACGTGAGCTTACAATGTTATTTTCAGAGGTTGAAGTTATCATCCATGAGGATCCTGTGGTCGTAGCGTAGCCTAATGTAATAATACGAAATATCTAACAATTTAGAGTAGATCTCGTATAATTTGCAGTAACTCAATTAAGAAGAGAATCATTTGACGCAAAATATCTCCATTGTTTTGGCTGTTACAACTTTCATTGTAATCATCCTTAGTCTGCTATTAATTAATACTCGTAAAAAATCCACACTTCGTCAATTGACAGTTATTTTAAAGCCTTATATTCAAGATGAAATAAAACACATTATCATTCCTGATGGCATTGGCGGTTTGCTGGAGATTGAGCATTTAATATTAATGGAACACGGCCTGTTATTGTTAGAGACTTATCCTATGAGTGGTAATATGTTTGGAGCCGAAGCCATTGATCAGTGGACCCAGCTTATTGATGGGAAAAGTTATAAATTTGCCAATCCTTTACGTCATATCCGAACATCACGCCAAGCATTAATGGAGTTAGCGCCTAATATTCCAATTTTTTGTAGAGTGGTGTTCAATGCTGACTCGGTGTTTCCTAAAGGTAAACCTGAAGAGGTTTCCGTGTTATCGTCATTATCTGCTGATCTATCCTATTTACAATCTTCAACACTAAAGATGGATCGATCTTCACCTGTTTGGCAACGGATCATGCGTATCGCTCGTAAGGATGGTCAAGCAGTCCAACGTAGTGGAGAAGTATAAATGGTTGATAAGAAACTCGTCGTAGCGATATCATCTCGTGCATTGTTTGACTTGGATGAAAGCCATCAAATTTATGAAGAGCAGGGGACCGAAGCCTATTGCCAATATCAAATCGCGAATGAAGATGTGCCTTTAGAACCAGGAGCAGCTTATGACTTGGTTAAGAAACTTTTATCCTTAAACACTAAAGACACAGACAATCCCTTAGTTGAAATCATTTTATTATCACGTAATAGCTCTGATACAGGATTGCGCATCTTTAATTCGATTCAATATCATGATTTAGGTATCACTCGGGCAGTATTTACCTCTGGCAGTAGTCCTTACCGCTATGTCGCTACTTTTGGAGCTAATTTGTTTTTGTCTACTAGCCAAGAAGATGTCCGTAGAGCCCTAGACGCTGGAATTGCAGCGGCAACGATATTACCTTTTAATATGGGCGGGAAATCTCAGCATAAGCAGCTTCGTATCGCTTTTGATGGTGATGCCGTTCTCTTTTCAGATGAATCTGAGCGAATTTTCAAGGAACAAGGTCTGCAGGCTTTTACACATAATGAACAACAAACAGCTAAAGATCCATTAAGTGGTGGGCCATTTAAAGATTTTTTAATGGCGCTCAATCATCTTCAAACTGAATATGGTGAAGATGAAATGTCAATTCGAACAGCATTGGTAACGGCACGTTCTGCGCCAGCTCATGAGCGAGTCATTCGAACATTACGGGCATGGGGAATAAGAATTGATGAAGCTATTTTTCTAGGTGGAATGGCCAAGGGACCTTTTTTAAAGGCTTTTGGTGCTGATATTTTCTTTGATGATCAGCCTGGCCATTGTGATTCAGCACGAGAACACGTGGCAACGGGCCATGTACCTCATGGTATAGCCAACGAATTGAAAAATTTAAAGTGAAGTGAAAATAGGCTAAAATCTGAAATAAAAGTTCAAGCATCCTCAGCAAAAGATTAGGAATAAATTGTATCGCTGCATCTATAAATAAGTAGTGATCTTAACCAGCTAGTAATGGAATAACGATCAATTTTTGAATCAATAGTTCCAAAATCAAAACAGGAATATAAGTTTGAATATGGGTAACAGTAAGTCCCAAAGCTGAATTTAACTCTGCATCTTCTAGTTCAATCTGACCTTAATTAAGGCGACTGATTGCCAAAAGCAATGAAAATAATAGTAACGTTGAAGATAAACATTTCCTTTCATTTCAATAGTTTTGTATACAGACAGTAATGGCATTCACCTATTTGGGTATTTAAGACTAGTTTTCTACGTTATCTATGTCTATAATAGCCGACTTCATCAGATAGCAAATCATCTGAACAACGTTTATGCGAGAGTGGCGGAATTGGTAGACGCGCTGGATTTAGGTTCCAGTGGGGTAACCTGTGAGAGTTCGAGTCTCTCCTCTCGTACCATATTTAAAAGTCTGGCAACTACACGAATAGTTGCCAGAACTTTGAAATCCCGAGATTGAGGTAAAGAATGCAAGTTACTGTAGAGAACGTTAGCGAACTCGGCCGCCGTATGACGGTGACAGTCGAAGGTGCCAATATCGAACAAGCTATACAAGAACGTTTGAAAGTCATTCGTCCAACAGTGAAAATGGCTGGTTTTCGTCCAGGTAAAGTGCCAACAAAAATGATTGAGCAGTCTCATGGACCTGCAGCTCGTCGTGATGTTATCGATGCCTTAGTTCAAAGCAGTATGCAAGAAGCCTTTGTCCAAGAATCAATTAATCCAGCTGGTCCTCCTCATATTGATACTATGAAAGAAGACGGCAGTGATTTTGTCTATACATTAAATTATGATGTATTTCCAGATCTTAAAGAAGTAAAGCTTGACGGAATTTCATTAGAAAAGACTGTCGCTGAAGTTAAAGATGAAGATGTGGATGCAATGTTAGAAACATTACGCGAACAACGCTTAACTTGGGAACCACTCAAACGCGCCGCCAAAGAAGAAGATGGGGTTACTATCGATTTCGTAGGCAGTATTGATGACGTAGAGTTTGATGGTGGTAAAGGTACTGATGTATTAGTTATTATCGGTGACGGTAATATGTTGCCTGAGTTTGAAAATCAACTGATTGGCACTAAAACGGGTCAAGAACTGACGGTAGTAATGACATTTCCTACTGACTATCGTGCAGAACACTTACAAGGTAAAACCGCTTCTTTTGCCGTTATAGTTAAGTCTGTAGCCAAAAAGAAATTACCTAAGCTTGATAAAGACTTTGCTGTTTTATGTGGTGTTGAAGAAGGTCTATCTGCATTAAAAAAAGAAGTTCAAGCCAATATGACTCGAGAACTAGAATCAACTTTAAAAGCAACAAACAAGCGTGTTGTAATGGATAGTTTGATTGCTCATAATGCACTTACATTACCGGAATCTCCAGTTGAGCGTGAAGCTGAACATTTAATGGAGCAAGCAAAAAATAATCTGAGAAATCAGGGTGTTAAAATTGAAGGCATTCCTTTTAGTATCGATACCTTTAAAGACTCTGCAAAAAAACGCGTATCATTAAGCTTATTGATAGGTAAAATTATCAATGACAACGATATCAAACCTGATGAAGCGAAAGTCAAAGCTGTAATTGATAATATCGCAGCTAGTTATGAAGATCCTGAAGACGTTGTGAAATTCTACATGAACGATCAACAGAAATTATCTGAAGTACAAATGATGGTTGTTGAAGATGCTGTTGTTGAATGGGTTTACGATAACGTTAAAGTAAAAGAAAAATCAGCAACATTCTCTGAGGTGATGAACGCTGCTTCAGCGTAATCAATTCTGAATCGTAATGATAGCTCGTTCTCATTGATTTGGGCACGGGCTATTTTTTTATTTCTAAAAACAGTTTGAGGCCGATATGATTTCTAATATTTTTGATAATAATCCCAACATCATCAGCAATGCTCTTGTGCCAATGGTGGTTGAACAAACGTCACGTGGTGAACGTTCATATGATATTTATTCACGTTTACTAAAAGAACGCGTCATTTTTTTAGTCGGTCAAGTTGAAGACCATATGGCTAATTTAGTGGTCGCTCAAATGCTATTTTTAGAGTCAGAGAATCCTGATAAAGATATTCATCTCTATATCAATTCACCAGGTGGTTCAGTTACAGCTGGGATGGCTATTTATGATACGATGCAGTTCATAAGACCAAATGTGAGTACACTATGTATTGGTCAAGCAGCCAGTATGGGTGCTGTTTTACTCACTGCTGGCGCTGAAGGTAAGCGACATTGTTTGCCTAATTCACGTATTATGGTTCATCAACCACTAGGCGGTTTCCAAGGTCAAGCATCAGATTTTGACATTCATGCACGTGAAATCCTGACAATTCGTGACCGATTAAATAAGATATTAGCTAAGCATACGGGTCAAACTCTTGAGAAAATTGAAAAGGATACTGATCGTGATAACTTTATGAATGGCGAACAAGCACAAACATATGGTTTAATTGATTCTGTGTTAGATCGCCGTCCAGAGCAAAAAGCATAAAGCGTTAACAGAAGATATATGGGTAGGAATGTTTAATTATGAGCGATGATAAAAATAAAAACGATGACGATAAGTTACTATATTGTTCTTTTTGTGGCAAAAGTCAGCATGAAGTAAAAAAACTGATTGCAGGACCTTCTGTGTTTGTTTGCGATGAATGTGTTGATCTTTGTAATGACATTATCCGTGAAGAACTACAAGATGCTAAAACTGTAGAGGCTGACACAAAACTTCCAACGCCACGTGAAATAAAAGAAGCACTTGACAGCTATGTCATTGGTCAAGAAAGAGCTAAACGAGTATTATCTGTTGCCGTATATAATCATTATAAGCGCTTAAATTACGGTTCTAACAAAAACGATGATATTGAGCTGTCTAAAAGTAATATCTTGTTGATTGGACCGACGGGTAGTGGTAAAACATTATTAGCTGAAACCTTGGCACGTCAGCTAAACGTTCCTTTTACCATAGCAGATGCAACAACATTGACAGAAGCAGGTTATGTTGGAGAAGATGTTGAAAATATCATTCAAAAATTATTACAAAAATGTGATTATGATGTTGAAAAGGCTGAAACTGGCATCGTTTATATCGATGAAATAGATAAGATATCACGTAAATCAGATAACCCATCAATTACGCGTGACGTCTCCGGTGAAGGTGTACAACAAGCCTTGTTGAAATTGATTGAAGGCACAACTGCTTCGGTTCCCCCTCAGGGTGGTAGAAAACATCCACAACAAGAATTCTTGCAAGTTGACACTAGCAAAATTTTGTTTATATGTGGCGGCGCGTTTGCAGGGCTAGATAAAGTTATTCGAAATCGCTCTCATAAAGGCGGCATTGGATTCTCTGCAGAAGTGCAGAGTACTGAGGATAATCGAGTTGTCAGTGACGTATTAAAAACGGTTGAGCCAGAAGACTTGATTCAATTTGGTTTAATCCCTGAATTCGTCGGTCGTCTACCTGTAGTGGCAACCTTGAATGAGCTTGATGAACAAGCTTTGGTGCAAATTTTAACTGATCCTAAAAATTCATTAACTAAACAATATCAAAAATTATTTGATATGGAAGGCGTTATGATCGAGTTTAGAGATGATGCACTACATGCGATTGCGAAAAAGGCAATGGACCGCAAAACAGGTGCGCGTGGCTTAAGATCTATTATTGAAAATGTATTATTAGATACGATGTTTGATTTACCATCTACTGATAATGTATCTAAAGTTATCATTGATGAGAATGTTATAAATGGTGAAAATGTACCCATTTTAATTTATGAAGATAAATTAACTGAACTTTCGTCTGCCGAAAGTAAATAAGTCTTTTTAAAAACTGAAAATTAAGCTAATTACCTTATTTTTTCATTATTAAGCATCAGAATTTAATTCTGGTGCTTGAATTATGTTTTATTCCCCCCATATTCTTATTCAAGATTAATTCAATAGTTCGATGACGTGTATTTACAGTTATTTGAAAGAGGTTTGACTAGATGGAAAATGAAATGACAACTCAAGTAGTAGACAACAACTCAGAGGTTGTTCCTGTATTACCTCTTCGTGACGTTGTTGTTTATCCGCACATGGTTATCCCTTTGTTTGTTGGACGTGATAAATCAATTCAGGCATTAGAAGCTGCAACTGATCAAAATACGGCTATTTTCCTTGTCGCACAAAAAGACTCTGGAGAAGATGTACCGACTGCAGACTCCCTTTATGAAACGGGAACACTCGCTAATATTTTACAACTTTTAAAACTTCCTGACGGTACTGTCAAAGTTTTAGTTGAAGGTATGAGCAGAGCCAAGGTGTTAAAATATGATGCTACTGATGACTATATAAAAGCAGAAATTGTTACGTTTGATAGCGTAGAGTCTGATGAGCGTGAACGCGATGTCTTAATGCGAACGTTATTGAGTCAGTTCGAACAATACATTAAATTAAACAAGAAAATACCTCCTGAAGTCATCGCTTCTCTTGCAGGCATTGAAGATGCGGCTAGAATGGCAGATACTGTCGCTGCTCATATGACGCTCAAGCTTGAAGACAAACAGCAATTGCTAGAGCAGAGTGACGTAGGCGCTAGAATGGAAAAATTGATGGCTTTTCTTGAGTCTGAAATAGATATTCAACAGATTGAAAAACGAATCCGTAGTCGCGTTAAAAAACAAATGGAAAAAAGCCAACGCGAATATTATCTAAATGAGCAAATGAAAGCTGTTCAGAAAGAATTAGGTGAAATTGACGAGACATCTAATGAATTAGACGATTTAGCAGCCAAGATTACAGCTGCAACGATGACTCCTGAAGCTAAAGATAAAGCAGAGTCTGAGCTTAAAAAACTTAAAATGATGTCTCCAATGTCATCCGAAGCGACTGTTGTGCGTAATTACATTGAATATTTAGTCGATGTACCTTGGAAAAAACGTTCGCGCATAGCGCTCGATCTTGAACGTGCTCAAAAAGTATTAGATGAAGATCATTTTGGTCTAGAAAAAGTCAAAGAACGTATTTTAGAATACTTAGCGGTACAAGCACGTGTTAAAAAATTGAAAGGACCTATCTTGTGTCTAGTTGGGCCACCAGGTGTGGGTAAAACTTCAGTAGCTCAGTCGATTGCTCGTGCAACTAATCGTAAATATACGCGCATGGCATTGGGTGGTATGCGTGATGAAGCTGAAATTCGCGGTCATCGTCGTACTTATATCGGTTCAATGCCGGGTAAAGTCATCACTAACATCACCAAAGTCGGCGTAAAAAACCCATTATTTTTGTTTGATGAAATAGACAAAATGGCCCAAGACTTTAGAGGTGATCCAGCATCCGCTTTGCTGGAGGTTTTAGATCCTGAACAAAATTCAACCTTTTCAGATCATTATCTAGAAGTCGAATATGACTTATCTGATGTGATGTTTGTTTGTACTGCCAATACCTTGAATATACCTGATGCATTACGCGACCGGATGGAGATTATCCGACTTGATGGTTACACCGAGGATGAAAAGCTTAATATTGCCACTCAATATTTATTGTCAAAAGCAATGAAAGATAACGGCCTGAAATTGGAAGAAGCCGAAATTACGCCAGGTGCAATATTAGAGATTATTCGACGTTATACACGTGAGGCAGGTGTACGTAATTTGCAGCGTGAAATTTCTAAAATATGTCGTAAATTAGTCAAACAAATCTTACAAGATAAACCGACATCAAAAATCGTAGTTACGCCTGAAAACCTTGAAGACTATCTGGGTGTATATCATTATCAATACGGCACTGCAGAAGAAGCAGATCAAGTTGGCCAAGTCACTGGTTTAGCCTGGACAGAAGTGGGTGGCGAGTTACTCACTATCGAAACGGCTGTCATGCCAGGTAAAGGAAAAGCCGCATATACTGGTAAGCTAGGTGATGTGATGCAAGAATCGATTCAAGCGGCAACCACTGTTGTTCGATCACGCTCGGCTGATTGGAACATTGCTACTGATTTTATGCAGACGCATGATATTCATATTCATGTACCTGAAGGTGCTACTCCTAAAGATGGACCCAGCGCTGGTGTGGGTATGTGCACTGCAATTGTATCAGCCATTACTGGCATTCCAGTGAAAGCTAATGTCGCGATGACAGGCGAAATTACTTTACGTGGAGAAGTGTTGGCAATAGGTGGCTTAAAAGAAAAATTATTAGCAGCACACCGCGGTGGGATTAATACCGTTATAATTCCACATGATAATGTTAAAGATCTCAAAGAAATTCCAAATAATATCAAAGATAGCTTAACCATCATTCCTGTTCGTTGGATAACTGAGGTGTTGGCAGTAGCATTACAATCAATGCCTGGCGAAGCGAATAGTGCTGAAACAGTGCTCAGTACTGATAATAAAAATTATCATGAGGACAAGATTGAAAATCGTCATTAAATAGTAAGGGGAAGAGGGCATGACAACAGTACAACTTCAACGAATTATTGGTGTCGCTTTGTTATTTAGCGTGATTATCGGCGTTGCGATGTTATTAATTCGCAGTGCCGATGATGGTGCCGATTCTGATAATACAAAACAAGCTGCGAGTCTTGCTTTTGAACCACAAAATTCTGAAACAAAGTTACCCTATGTATCAGAAGCTATCGTAAATACAGACTCAGCCACTAATACTTCTGAAACGATAGTAGTTGAACCTGCGGTTACGGAAGCTAATAGTACACCAGCGCCAGAATCTATACCTGTTCCTGAGAAAACGCCTGAACCTATTAAAGCTCCAGCATCTGAACCTGCTAAAACTCCAGCATCTGAACCCCTAGTAACACCAGCAGCTACGCCCGTCAAAGTTCCAACTCCAGTCGCTGCGAAAAAGCCAACACCAGCAAAAGCCGTTGTACCTGTATCAACTAAAAAAGCACAAGCAGAATCTAAAGAATCTTGGGTTATACAACTGGCTAGTTTTTCAGTTAAAGCTAATGCTGATGCATTAAGTTTACAAGCCAAAGATATGGGTTATAAATCAGTCATTGAAGAAAGTGATGGAGCGAATGGTAAGATTTATAGAGTTCGTCTAGAACCCATTGCTGATAAACAAAAAGCGCAGAATGTTGCAAGTGAAATCAATAATAAATTTAAGCTGACTTCTCAAGTATTACAGGAATGAACTTGAGTACAAATCAACAATAATTCTGGGTTGATGCTGGTCAATCTGCTAAAATTCACTGTTTAGTAGTAATGCACCATTTCAGGGGCGAGTATGGTTTGGGTTGACTATCTGATTATTGGAATAATTCTTGTTTCTTCTGGAATCAGCATTGTTCGTGGCTTTATCAAAGAAGTATTATCTTTAGTCAGTTGGGCGTTATCTTTTTGGGTTGCCCTGACTTTTCATCCGCAATTAGCGAGCATACTTACTGATTATATTGCCACACCTTCTATTCGTTTGTTCACAGCATTTTTTATATTATTTGTCGTAACACTAATACTCAGCGCCTTAGTCAATCATATGATTTCTGCGCTGGTAGAAAAAACGGGATTGACGGGTACAGACCGTTCTCTAGGCATTATTTTTGGACTAGTAAGAGGTGTAGCAATTGTTACCTTATTGGTGCTAATAGCTGGAGCAACACCGATGACGGAAGATAGTTGGTGGCAAGCATCATTATTACTCGAAAATTTTGAAAAGATGGCAATCTGGCTGCAAGCCTTGCTGCCGTCAGATATTGCAGAATATATACACTTTAGCTAAATTATAGGGCTTAAAATAATATGTGCGGAATTATTGGCATTGTTGGTCACACCGAGGTTAATCAGTCTTTGTATGACGGCTTAACTGTATTGCAGCATCGTGGCCAAGATGCAGCAGGTATTGTAACCTGTGACGATAATAGCAAATTATTCTTACGCAAAGACAATGGTTTGGTTAAAGACGTATTTCATACTCGCCATATGCTCCAGCTGAAGGGCAATATGGGAATTGGCCATGTCCGTTATCCTACCGCTGGTTGTTCTACATCAGCTGAAGCTCAGCCATTTTATGTTAACTCACCATTCGGGATTTCTTTAGCTCACAATGGTAATTTAACCAACACAAAAGTATTGAAAGATGAATTATTTCAAAGTGATCGTCGCCACTTAAATACTAATTCAGACTCTGAAGTATTATTGAACGTACTTGCACATGAATTACAAAAAACCAGCAAATTAACTCCTGGTGCAGAGGATATTTTTGAAGCAGTGTCACAAGTCCATAAACGCTGCCGCGGTGCATATGCAGTTGTTGCTTTGATTGCTGGTGTTGGAATTTTAGCTTTTCGTGATCCTTACGCCATTCGTCCAGTTGTAATTGGGAAGAGAACAACCGAGTTGGGTGATGATTATATGGTCGCATCTGAGAGCGTCGCCATTGATTCATTAGGGTTTAAATTAGTGCGAGATATTGAACCAGGTGAGTGCGTATTCATTGATAAAGCAGGTAATTTTCATTCTCATCAATGTGCTGAAAACCCAGTTAAAGTGCCTTGCATATTTGAGTATGTTTATTTTGCGCGACCAGATTCAATGATTGATGGTATTTCTGTGCATAAAAGTCGGATGCGGATGGGTACCAAACTTGCAGAAAAGATAAAACGAGAATTTGCTGATCACGATATTGACGTCGTAATCCCAATACCTGATACAAGTCGCACCGCAGCATTACAGTTAGCCTACGATTTAGGCGTGGTATATCGTGAAGGCTTCATAAAAAATCGTTATATTGGACGCACATTTATTATGCCGGGACAATCTGAACGTAAAAAGTCAGTTCGTCAGAAATTAAATCCGATTGGTCTAGAGTTTGAAGGTAAGAATGTTCTGTTAGTAGACGACTCGATAGTTCGTGGTACAACATCACAGCAAATAGTACAAATGGCGCGTGATGCCGGTGCACGTAAAGTGTATTTTGCTTCTGCAGCTCCGCCTGTTAGATATCCAAATGTGTATGGTATTGATATGCCATCTCCGCATGAGTTTGTTGCACACGATCGTAACGTAGCACAGATTGGTAAAGAACTAGGTGTTGATTGGCTTATATACCAAGATCTAGAAGATCTTATTGCGGCAGTTAATAAAAGATCTGATATCGAAAGGTTCGATACTTCATGTTTTAATGGCGATTATATTACCGGTGATATTGATGCTTCTTATCTATATTACATTGATGCATTGCGTAATGACTCATCTAAAAATGAATCACATAATAGCAGTGCTTTTATGGAGTTACATAACGACTATTAATGTATATTCTAGTTAATATGTTTTACTAATTTAGTATTAATCTTACTGCGATTACGAGACCTAGAAGAACGTGCTGCCAAGTCGATATGTAGTTAGGTTTTGCGATACAGTTCATTTTCTTATATAATTCCGGCGGATATGCATCAGAAACTACCAAAAGATATAGACCCATTTAGATTGGCCCAAAATGGCTTGAGATTGGAAGGTACACTTCCTGTTTCAGGTATGAAGCGTCTTGCTGGCTCGCTTTCAGATACTCATGGTGAAGTGACGGTAATGATGGCTTTTGATGTTGATGAAACTGGACTGTCTTATATGAATGGCAAGTTCAGTTCCAAGTTATCGATGATTTGTGAACGATGTATGGTTCCTATGTCGGTAGATGTTGATGTTGAATGCCATCTTGCCATTCTTAAGAGTGAAAGAAAAATTGAAGGTTTGGCTGAGCTATATGATCCATGGATTGTAGATAATAATGATCCTATCTTATTAAGCTCGGTTGTCGAAGATGAGTTGATTTTAGGTTTACCCTTGGTGCCCAGACATGAACATGCCTGTTTGCCTAAAGAAGCATGGTATCGAGGGGACGATATTGATGAAAGTGAAAAAGAAAAGAAAGTGTCACCATTTGAAGTTCTGGCATCACTAAAATTAAAAAAATAAGCGTTTGTTTTGATTCAAAGTGTTTGAATCAACAGGTCAAGTATAGTATTTATTAGAAGTTAGGAGTTTAAGCAATGGCAGTTCAAAAAAGTAAAAAAAGTCCATCACGTCGTGGCATGCGTCGTTCACATGATGCATTAACTGAAGCAACATTATCTGTTGATTCAACATCAGGCGAATTACATCGTCGTCATCACATTACTGCTGACGGTTTTTACCGTGGTCGTAAAGTGATCACTGCCACAGGTGAGTAAGGCTGAATTCTATTGAGTCTTACATTATCTATTGATGTCATGGGTGGGGATCACGGTCCAAGTGTCGTGGTCCCCGCCGTACTTCGGGCATTAAAGTTATATCCTAAAACCCACTTTATTTTAGTGGGAGATAAAGAAGTAATAGGTTCACTCTTACACAAACACAATGTGCATGATGATGAGCGCTTGATCGTTCATCACGCTTCGCAGCAAGTCACCATGGGCGAGTCTCCGGTAGTAGCACTTCGGACGAAAAAAGACTCCTCGATGCGCGTTGCGTTGAATCTCGTCAAAGATGGTTCAGCAGCTGCTTGCGTCAGTGCAGGTAACACAGGTGCCTTAATGGCAACTGCTCGATTTGTATTGAAAACCATTCCGGGTATTGAACGTCCAGCTATCGTATCAGCACTTCCTACGATGAAGGGCCATACTTATGTGCTAGATCTCGGGGCAAATGTAGATTCAAGTGCTGAACATCTCGTTCAATTTGCTGTTATGGGCTCAGTTTTAGCTGAGTTGGTTGACGGCAAAAAAAATCCTACCATTGGACTGTTAAATATTGGTTCTGAAGAAATCAAAGGTAATGAGCGTGTTAAAGAAGCGGCTCGTTTACTAATGGATACCGATCTGAATTATTATGGTTTTGTTGAAGGTGACGGTTTATATCGTGGTGATGTTGATGTTGTCGTTTGTGATGGGTTTGTCGGGAATGTCGCACTGAAAGCGAGTGAAGGTGTAATTCATATGATTCGACACTTTTTACGTCAATCATTTGGTCGCAATATTTTCACTAAAATTGCAGGATTGATAGCCTCACCAGTACTAAAACACTTCCGTGATGAGTTAGATCCTCGAGCTTATAATGGTGCAAATCTTATTGGGTTGCAGGGCATAGTAATTAAGAGCCATGGTGGTACCGACGAAATAGGTTTCGCCAATGCGATTAAAATTGCCATTATCGAAGCTGAACAAGATATACCTAAACATATAAGCAAACATTTAGAGATGTTACTAGAAGGGCATGCTCCTTGATCTATTCAAGAATAGTAGGAACTGGTAGTTATTTGCCAGAAAAAGTACTCACTAATCATGATTTGGAAAAAATGGTTGAAACCTCAGACCAGTGGATTCAGGATCGAACGGGTATTAAAAAACGTCATATTGTTGCTGAAGATGAAACAACCACTGATTTAGCATTTTTTGCTGCACAAAAAGCAATTGAAGCGGCAGGTATCACAAACGATGAGATTGATTTAATCATTGTTGCAACGACTACGCCTACCCGAATTTTTCCTAGCACTGCATCTTTAGTACAAGAAAAACTTAAAATAAGCGGCTGTCCTGCGTTTGACTTACAAGCCGTCTGCACGGGATTCATTTATGCGCTGACAGTTGCTGATAAGTTCATCAAATCTGGTGCTGCTAAAAATGCATTAATCATCGGAGCTGAATCCCTATCACGTATTGTTGATTGGACAGATCGAAATACCTGCGTTTTATTTGGCGACGGAGCTGGCGCCGTTATACTACAAGCCTCAGAAGAGACTGGGATTTTATCAACGCATATTCACTGTGATGGTCAATATAATGCATTATTAACTGTGCCGACTGGCCCTGGCTCAGCCAAAAATGAAGCAGTTTTGCCCTATATCGAAATGCAAGGTAATGATGTGTTTAAAGTAGCTGTTCGCACTTTAAGTAATATTGTTGATGAAACTTTAGCTGCAAATAACTTTAGTAAACAAGATGTTGATTGGTTAATTCCTCATCAAGCTAATATTCGTATTATTGCCGCAACAGCTAAAAAACTTAATATGTCTATGGATCAGGTGGTTGTAACAGTTGATGAGCATGGCAATACTTCTGCGGCATCAATACCTCTAGCACTAGATGTTGCGGTACGTGATGGTAGAGTTCAGCGCGGCGAAACAGTATTATTAGAAGCTTTTGGTGGTGGATTCACTTGGGGCTCAGCACTTTTAAAATTTTAGATATACAATGAATGGTACATGAGCTCATTTTCTGAACCGTCTTCATTGCTATAAGCTATTATCTTCTCGAGGTTTAAATCATGAGTCTAGCGTTTGTATTCCCTGGGCAGGGCTCGCAATCTGTAGCCATGTTGTCAGAATTGGCAACTCAGTATCCCCACGTTCAAGCGACCTTTTCCGAAGCATCGGATGTTCTCGGTTATGATTTATGGCAATTGGTCACTGATGGCCCAGCAGAATCTCTTAATCAAACGGATTGCACTCAACCTGCGATGTTGGCTGCCGGTATTGCTGTTTGGCGTAGTTGGCAATCAGTCACTGATATCGTACCTAGTTTTTTAGCGGGGCATAGTCTCGGTGAATATACCGCTTTGGTTGCAGCTGGTGCCCTAAAGTTTGCAGATGCAATTAAATTGGTTGAACAACGCGGACTTTTTATGCAGCAAGCCGTACCTGTTGGAACAGGTGCAATGGCTGCTATCTTAGGTTTAGAGGATGGCGTTGTTACATCGTTATGTGCGCAAGCTTCGGCTAATGGCGTTGTAGAAGCGGTTAACTTCAACTCCCCTGGTCAAGTTGTTATTGCAGGTGAATCGTTTGCGGTGACAACTGCGATAGAACTAGCAAAAGAACAGGGTGCAAAACGGGCATTGTTACTACCTGTAAGTGTGCCATCTCATTGTGCATTAATGAAACCTGCGGCAGAACAATTAGCGATTGCACTTGCTGATATTTCAATACAAGCTCCGAGTATTCCTGTCATCCACAATGTAAGTGTTACTAGCGATAATGATAGCGACAATATTAAGCGCTTATTGACCGAGCAATTATATAGCCCTGTTCGTTGGGTTGAAACTGTACAATATTTCGCAAATCAAGGCGTTGATGCGCTCGTTGAATGTGGGCCTGGCAAAGTATTAGCGGGTTTAACTAAGCGAATTGATAAATCTTTAGTTGGATTAGCGGTATTTGACCCAGCTTCGCTTGAAAAAACACTACACACATTAGGAGAGTTATAATGAGTTTGGAAGGAAAAATTGCATTAGTAACGGGCGCTACCAGAGGTATTGGTCGTGCAATAGCACTCCGTTTAGGTCAACAGGGCGCTACCGTTATCGGTACAGCCACCTCTGAATCTGGCGCACTAGCTATTACTGCTTATCTCAAAGAAGCAAGTATTATGGGCACTGGCATGTTGCTTAATGTAACTGATGCTGACGCTATTGAAGCTGTTGTTAGCGAGATTGAAACGACATTTGGTGCGCCGAGTATCCTAGTCAATAATGCAGGTATAACGCGTGATAACTTATTAATGCGGATGAAAGACGAGGAATGGAATGATATCATCGAGACTAACTTAACGCCGATATTTAAATTAAGTAAGCGGTGTTTACGTGCGATGACCAAAGCTCGCTGGGGACGTATTATTACAATTACCTCAGTCGTGGGTGTAATGGGTAATGCGGGCCAAACGAACTATGCGGCTGCAAAAGCGGGCGTGATAGGTTTTAGTAAATCGTTAGCGCGCGAAGTAGGCGCTCGTGGTATTACGGTAAACACGGTTGCTCCAGGATTTATTGATACCGATATGACTAATACATTAGCAGAAGCGCACAAGGTTGCTTTATTAGAGCAAGTGCCTGTTAAACGATTAGGCGAACCAGAAGAAATTGCTGCCGCAGTTGGTTTTTTAGCGAGTCTAGATGCTGGTTATGTGACAGGTGAAACTATTCATGTTAATGGCGGCATGTATATGAATTAATTACTCAAATTATGAAATATTTGAGTATAATAGTGTTATAACTAATCCCGTAAAATCAATATGGCTTGTTTATAAGGTGCTTGCACTATAAAATGCCAGCAGATTTTGAGTAACAAACCACCAAAGGAAATATAAAAAATGAGCGATATCGAAGCTAGAGTAAGAGACATTGTTGTTGAACAACTGGGTGTAAATGCTGAAGAAGTAACAGCTGAAGCATCATTTATTGATGACTTAGGTGCTGATTCCTTAGATACAGTAGAATTAGTAATGGCACTTGAAGAAGCCTTTGAATGTGAAATCCCAGATGATAAAGCTGAGACTATCACTACAGTTCAAAAAGCGATTGATTATATTAATTCTGTTCAGTCTTAATATTACTGATTGTTTCAATACTAGCCGCCTAATTGTGCTTGAGCACTAGGCGGCTAGTTTGTATTTAATATTAGCCAATTCGAAGAGGATACCTAATGTCTAAACGACGAGTTGTGATAACCGGTCTCGGTGCAGTAACACCAGTAGGGTTATCCGTCAAAGAAAGTTGGGAAAATATACTTGCAGGTAAAAGTGGTATCGCTCCAGTTACCTTATTTGATGTGTCGGAATTTCCTGTCAGATTTGGTGGTAGTGTTAAAGATTTTGATATCACCACGATCATCAGCAGAAAAGAAGCCAAAAAAATGGATCCCTTCATTCACTATGGTCTGGCCGCAGGTAAAGAAGCAATTGAAGATTCAGGTCTGGTAGTAACTGAAGAAAATGCTGAACGAATTGGCGTAGCAATCGGTGCTGGCATCGGTGGTCTTCCAGGTATTGAGGAAGGTTATGATGCCTATTTAAAAGGCGGGCCAAGAAAGATCTCTCCGTTTTTTGTACCTAGTAATATTATTAATATGGTTGCAGGTAATCTTTCGATTATGTATGGCTTAAAAGGCCCAAATATTGCGATAGCGACAGCATGTTCAAGTGCGACTCATAATATTTCATCGGCAGGCCGAATGATTCAATACGGTGATGCAGACGTAATGATTGCAGGTGGTGCAGAGATGTCAACGTGTCACATGGGACTTGGAGGCTTTGCTGCTGCACGTGCGTTGTCTACACGCAATGATGATCCGCAAGCGGCAAGTCGTCCATGGGATAAAGATCGTGATGGTTTTGTGCTAGGTGATGGCGCGGGTGTTATTGTCCTTGAAGAATATGAACATGCCGTAAAACGTGGCGCTAAAATCTATGCCGAACTAGTCGGTTCTGGAATGAGTTCTGATGCTTACCATATGACGTCACCATCCGTTGGTGGTGAAGGCGCAGCTCGTTGCATGAAAAATGCGATGGCTGATGCAGGTTTATCTGCAGATCAAATCGATTATGTGAATGCTCATGGTACCTCAACACCGGCCGGAGACGCAGGTGAGACACAAGCTATCAAGACGGCATTCGGTAGTGCTGCGCCTAATGTTGCTGTGAGTTCAACAAAATCAATGATTGGTCATCTGTTAGGTGCTGCAGGCGGAGTTGAAGCGATATTTAGTATCTTAGCTATCCGTGATCAAGTCGCACCACCAACAATCAATCTAGATAATCCTGATCCAGAATGTGATTTAGATTATGTGCCACATACTGCAAGACAAATGCCTATTGAAGTCACCATGTCGAATTCTTTTGGTTTTGGTGGTACAAACGGCACTATTATATTTAAAAAGTTAAGCTAATCTCGGAATTGATATGATTCTGATTAACGGTCTGTCCGATGACAAGATAGCCATCTCAGACCGTGGCTTACAATATGGTGATGGTTTATTTGAAACCATGGCTTTTCGTAATGGAAAGATCGAATTCCTTGATGCACATCTTGCACGATTAATTGATGGCTGCAGACGACTCAATATAGAATTTATTCAAGCAGAACACTTGCTCAGTGAACTCACTATAGTATGCAATAATTTGAGTGATAATGACGCAATTATCAAAGTCATTGTTACTCGAGGCAGTGGTGGTCGAGGTTATTTAGCTAGTCAGGGGGTGGAACCTACTCGTATCATTTCAACTCATCCCTTGCCTATTTTCCCCGCCCAAAATAATCAAGCGGGCATTAAGGTTAGATTGTGCACACATATCTTGTCTGAAAATGCTGTGCTAGCGGGTATTAAACATCTTAATCGACTTGACCAAATTCTTGCTCGTAATGAGTGGCGTGATTCCGATACAGCCGAAGGCATCATGCTAGATAAAGAAAGATACGTGATTGAAGCTACAATGAGTAATGTATTCATTGTAAAAGCCGGCGAGCTATTCACACCACTGCTCGATATGTCGGGTGTTGCAGGTATTATGCGTGCACAAATCATACTGCTAGCTGAAACATTGAATGTTTCTGTTGTTGAAACGAAGATTCATATCGACGATCTTATGGCGGCAGATGAAATATTTTTATCTAATAGTATCATTGGGATCTGGCCAGTGGCTGAAATGGATAATAAGGCTTATGTTGTAGGCCCAATAACGCACAAGCTTCAAGATGGTTTACAGCAGGCGAAAAAATAAGATGCGTTTATTTGTAAAAATAGTTTTAAGTTTGTTTGTAATATTAGTTGTGATTTCAATGATTGCTTGGGATCAATATCATAAATTTATGTCCACGCCGCTACAAGTCAATAAGCAAGGTTATGTCTATACCGTAGCGATGGGCAGCAACTTACAACAAATAAGTCATGATATCTATAATGCTGGTTTAACTCGTTTACCAGCAGAATATTTACACATATATGGCCGCCTTAGCCATAAAGCACATTTAATTAAAGCCGGTGAATACCTTATTCAACCAAAGACGACCTTGCCTCAGTTACTTGATCAGTTCATCGCAGGTCAGGTTATTCAATATTCTTTTACTATTATTGAAGGGATGACGGCGCAACAGCTCATTTCGATGGTTGCTGCGGATCAACGTCTAACAAAAACACTAAGTGATAGTGCATTACCGACGGTGATGACGGCTTTATCTTTACCGTTAAATAATGGTGAGGGCGAGTTTGCGCCAGAAACCTATAATTTCACTGCAGGAACGACAGATACACAAATATTAAGTTGGGCACACAGCTTAATGACCCGTAATCTGGAAATATCTTGGAACAATAAAGCTGAAAACTTACCATATAAAACACCGTACGAAGCATTGATTATGGCTTCAATTATTGAAAAAGAAACGGGTATTGCTGAAGAGAGAACTCAAATAGCAGGCGTTTTTGTCCGACGTCTAGAAATGGGAATGCGCCTGCAGACTGATCCCACCGTCATTTATGGCTTAGGTGCCAATTTTGATGGTAATTTACGACGTAAAGATTTAACCGCTGATACGCCTTACAATACTTATACTCGTCATGGACTACCGCCAACACCAATCGCCCTGCCAAGTAAGCAATCAATTGAAGCAGCATTACATCCACAGGCGGGAAACAGTTTGTTTTTTGTCGCGACTGGACAAGATGGTCGACATGTCTTCTCCGCCAATTTAACAGACCATAACAAGGCTGTTAGACAATATCAGTTGAAACAATAATGATCGGTAAATTTATCAGTATTGAAGGTATCGAAGGTGCAGGGAAGTCTACACAATTAGCTTTTATTCGGCGTTATCTTAGTCAGAACGGTAAACAACTTGTTGTTACTCGAGAGCCTGGTGGTACAGATTTAGGCGAACAAATTCGAACCTTATTACTGACGCCCACGACTAGTGGTATGGCGGTGGATACCGAATTATTATTGATGTTTGCAGCTCGGGCTGAACATATCGAGCAAGTGATCAAGCCTGCACTGGCACGGGGTGATTGGGTGTTATCTGATCGCTTTGTTGATGCTACCTTTGCTTATCAGGGTGGTGGCAGAGGTATCGATCTGCAGCGAATAACTACATTATCTGAATGGGCGTTGAAAGGTCTACAAACTGATGTGACATTTCTATTTGATTTGTCAGTAGAACTTGGCCAACAACGAGTATTAAGTCGTAATCAAGGTATTGATCGTTTTGAACAAGAAAAAGTTGATTTCTTTCAGAGGATTAGACAAAGTTATTTACAACTTGCCCGACAAGAACCCAATAGGATAAAAGTAATTGATGCTAGTAAAACGATTGTCGAGATTGAATTACAACTCTCGACATTATTAGATAATCTGCTTAACAACTAGCATGTTAACACCACTTTATCCTTGGCAAACTCGTTTATGGCAGCAACTTTGCCAACAACTGCTCAATAATCGTTTACCTCACGCACTATTAATTTCAGGTGTTAAGGGACTCGCTAAAAATAGCTTTGCCCAGCACCTTATAGCCAGTGTGCTGTGCCTTAACCGCAATCAAGATCAGTCTTCATGTGGCCATTGTCATAGTTGTCAGTTAGTCAATGCAGGCAGCCATCCTGATCATATTGAGATAACACCCGAAGAAACAGGCAAGCAAATTAAGATCGATCAAATTAGAAACTTGCGAGATAAACAACAATTAACGCCAAGTATATCGAAATGGAAAACAATTATTATCACACCTGCAGATAATATGAATGTGAGTTCAAGTAATAGCTTGCTTAAATTATTAGAAGAACCTCGGCATAATACACTTTTAATCTTGATAACAGGACATCCTGAAAAGCTGCCAATCACCATTAAAAGTCGTTGTCAGAACTATCATCAAGTCTGCCCAACGGCTGAGCAAGCTATAAACTGGCTAAACACCAATACTGACAATAAACTCGATAGTGAAACTTTGGCAAAGTTATTACAGCTTGCTAAAGGAGCACCCTTAGCGGTTGTCGATATGTTGAATGGCGAAATGGCAGAGCAATATACACAAGTGGAAAATGATTTTAACTTAATCTTAAAAAATTCGGTGAATCCTATAGCGTTAGCTGCCTCGTGGTTAAAGTATGATTTAATAACTGTACTCAACCAGCTTCAGTATATGATTCGAGAACGTATGATAGAATCAATTACACATTCACCAACGACTTCACCAGACCAAGCTAAAAACGCTGTGTATTGGCAAATATCTGATTGCATAGTGAAAGTAATAAAGCTAGTATCGTCTCAAAATAACATTAACAACACCATGTTAATAGAAGATTTTATCGTATCTGTTATGCGTATCGCGAACAGTAATATGATCAACCAATAAAAGGTAAAATTATGGCGATGGCTCCTGGTAAAGGTATTCTGGCATTAAAAATCACAGATCAGAACATGCTCTATCATGCATTTATGCCTTTTCTAAAAAACGGTGGATTATTCATTCCTACTAACAAAGTTTATAACCTTGGTGAAGAGGTGTTCATCGTTCTTAATTTGATGACTGAACCTGATAAAATCCCTGTTGCCGGGACGATTGCTTGGATAACACCCAAAGGTGCTCAAGGTAACCAAGCTGCTGGAATTGGCGTTCATTTTAGTGATATAGATGGCTCAGGCGTTATTTTAAGAGGCAAAATAGAAAATTATCTAGCTGATAAAAAAGCAGACAAAGCCACTCACACAATGTAATAAAAGAATTATACCTATGTTTATAGATTCACACTGCCATCTTAATTTGTTGGCACAACAAGAAGGCGGATTAGACGCCGTCATCGCCCAAGCTCATGATGCTCAAGTCGAACATATCCTATGCATTTCAATCGATAAGGATAGCTGTCAACAAATACTTGAAATTGCTGATAACTATCCTAATCTCACTGCGAGTGTCGGTATTCATCCCAATGTTGACAAGGATGAAAACTACACTGTTGATGAACTGATCAGCCTCGCACAACATGATAAAGTTATCGCAATTGGTGAAACTGGCCTAGATTACTTTCGTAGTGAAGGCGACTTAGAATGGCAGCGTGATCGCTTTCGGGTTCATATTGAAGCGGCAAAACAACTCAAAAAACCGTTGATTATTCATACTCGTGAAGCACGTGATGACACGATGACGATTTTAGAACAAGAAAATGCCCAACTGGCCGGTGGTATTATTCATTGTTTCACTGAAAACTGGCAAACTGCGCAACGTGCTTTAGACATCGGCTTTTACATCTCACTCTCTGGTATTGTGACCTTTAAAAATGCTTTGGAATTACAAGAAGTCGCAAAAAAATTACCACTAGATAGAATTTTGATTGAAACGGATGCACCTTATCTTGCGCCTATGCCGCATCGAGGCAAAACCAACAAACCAGCCTATGTCGTACATGTTGCAGAATTCTTGGCTAAACTTCGCGGCGATACAGTAGACAATATCGCGCGACAAACCACCGCTAATTTTAATCGCTTATTTCCAAGCGCCACTTAATTTTATGATGAAACTAAGACGGCCATTCAGCTTCGTACTATTAGTGTGGTGTTTTTTTTGTCTAATTAGTTGTTCCGATAGTTCATTTACGCTGAAACCTTTATCTAGTGATGCGGTAATTATTGCCTTCGGCGATAGTTTGACTTTTGGTACGGGTGCCGATAGTGCAACACAAAGTTATCCTGCCGTACTACAGCAGCTTATCGGACGGAAAGTGATCAATGCGGGTATTCCTGGTGAAATAAGTCAACAAGGTTTGTTAAGGTTGCCATTGCTTCTTGAGCAAACTAAACCGGATTTAGTTATTTTGTGTCACGGAGGTAATGATCTGATTCGACAGTTAGGTAATAATCAGCTTAAAAATAACCTAGATCAGATGATTACATTAATACAACAATCAGGCGCTGAGGTTGTGTTGATTGCTGTACCTCGATTTAGTATTACCTTGGCAGTACCTGACTTATATACAGAACTTGCTTCCGCGAATAACTTACCCATTGAATTAACCATTATTCCTGAGCTTGAACGAAATTCCGTTACTAAATCCGATAGTATTCATCCTAATGCTTTGGGCTATAAATTACTTGCGGAACGGGTTCGCGACCTGATCGTTACTTCTGGAGGGCTATAAAATCTAATGAGTACTAATAATAATCGTCGTGATCAGCGGTTAAAACACGTAGCAAAAATTAAATTTTTTGCAGATCCTAATATAGAAAGAATCTTAGAAATGAGGGATTTATCAGACAGTGGATTATTTTTGATGTGTCCTGATACCAGCTTCATTCATATTGGAGATGATGTGCAAGTTCAAACATTAGAAATTGACGATGCGCCCATTGTGCCATCAAAAGTCAGACGTATAGAACAGCATGTCGGCTTTGCCATAGAATTTATGCTAGATTGATTGTACGTATATTTGACAATTTTTTTAGTTCAGCGTTAAACACCTTACAGGCGATTAGGTTTAGTTATTAATATCCAGTAAATTGTTGCTGAATTTGAGCTCTTTCCTGGGCTGGTAGATTAATAGAAACATGTACGCGATCAGTAAATTGCTGATCAATAATTTGGCCATTACATTTATTAAGTTGATATTCCAATGTTTGCAGTTGTGAATAGTCAATATCGAGTTTCAAGATAACCATTTCAACCCAAGGGACGAGTGTTGCTGCATCAATGCTTAATTTCGCCGCAGCGCCATAGGCGCGCGTTAGACCTCCCGTTCCTAGCTTGACCCCACCAAAATATCGAATGACACCGACCACTGTATTAATTATAGCGCCACCTTCAAGGGGTGCCAAAATAGGTCGACCAGCTGTACCAGATGGTTCTCCAGCGTCATGACAACGTTCATTGATAAAACCATCGGCTTGTCGAATTCGCCAGGCAAAAGCAAGATGGTTTGCATGGGGATGTTGTGCCGCTAAATTTTGTAAATGTCTTATGGCTTCATTTTCATTAATAGCAGATGAGATCATTCCAATAAAACGTGATTTTTTAATTTCATATTCAGCCGTTGTAGGCTGAGCGACGATGTATTGTGTGGATGTATTTATCATGGCGTGTTGAGCATTATAGCAATCAACAGCTAATCAAGTTATTTAATAGCCGATGTTTGTTAGTTTTGGATTCATCCATAACTAAGTGTTCTTTGTAAGATTTGAATATGTTGTAAATATATCCATAGCACATTCATGTGAACTTAATGGGTGAAATGTTATGATAACGAATATATTTTACAATATTGAAAAATGCGTATATCTATTATTAGTGCGCTTTTAAGGCGATAAAAAAGGTAGTAATAATGGAGTCAACCGCTATAAAACATACACCGATGATGATGCAGTATTTACGCATTAAAGCCGAAAATCCAGAGCATTTATTATTTTATAGAATGGGCGATTTTTATGAAATGTTTTATGACGATGCCCACAAAGCGGCAGAGTTACTTGATATAACTTTAACGGCGCGTGGTAATAGTAATGGTAAACCAATTTCGATGGCAGGAATTCCTTACCATGCAGCTGATTCTTATTTATCTCGATTAATCAATTTAGGTGTGTCGGTTGCTGTTTGTGAGCAAATTGGTGATCCAGCGACTAGTAAAGGGCCAGTAGATAGACAAGTAGTACGAATATTAACGCCCGGCACATTAACCGAAGAAGCTTTACTCGACAGCCGCAATGAAAATTTATTAGTGGCAATCGCTGAACATAAAGGCCGATATGGATTAGCTACCGCAGAGTTAAGTAGCGGTCGATTTACCGTGAGTGAGTTAGATTCTTTGACCGAAGTTCAAGCTGAATTAGCACGTTTGCAAGCGGCTGAAATTCTACTTGATGAAACATTAGCAGATATTTTATCGTCGTTTGATAAACAAATACGACGATTACCCACATGGCATTTTGAGTCAGATACTGCGCGTCGCCGTTTATGTGAACATTTTAATATTCAGGATTTAAAAGGCTTTGGCTGCGATGATATGACTTTAGCGATCATCGCAGCAGGTTGTTTACTAAATTATGCACAACAAACGCATCGTACGGCCTTGCCGCATATTCGAGGTTTAAAACTCGAGAAAACCTGCGATAGTATTAAGTTAGATCCTCAATCTAGACGTAATTTGGAGTTAGAGACTAACCTGTCTGGAGGCCGTGAACATACCTTATTATCTATTCTTGATAAAACTGCATCACCGATGGGTGCAAGATTATTGCGTCGTTGGCTCTTAAGGCCCTTACGTGACCATGAAGTTTTAAAGCAACGTCAGCAAGCGATTAAACAATTTATCGATACTGAGTCGATAGTTGTTTTACAAGATATGTTACGTAAATTGGGCGATATTGAACGTATCGTAGCGCGTATTGCGTTGAAATCAGCACGACCGCGTGATTTTATGCATTTAAGAAATACCCTTAATTCATTGCCTGAGATACATCGCGTTTTAGTCGCTTCCACTTCCAAACGATTAATCCAATTAGATCGTGAATTAGGTACCTTCCCAGAAGTGCTGAGTTTATTAGAAACAGCACTTATTGCTGAACCACCCGTATTGATTCGAGATGGTGGTGTGATTGCCGAAGGCTACAACGAACAATTAGATCATTTACGCACGATACGCGATCGCGCTAGTCAATTCTTAAATGACCTAGAGCAACGTGAGCGCCAACGAACTGGTGTGTCAACATTAAAAGTTGGTTATAATCGTGTACATGGCTATTTTATAGAAATCAGCCGTTCTCATCATATTGAGGTACCAACTGAATATATACGCAGGCAAACTCTGAAAAATGCTGAGCGTTATATCACCCCTGAATTAAAAAGTTTTGAAGATCAGGTCCTCAGTGCCAATGAACGTGCTTTGGCCTTAGAAAAAGTATTATATGACAATTTGTTTGAGTTACTTTCCCCAGATTTAGCCGCATTAGAAGTCTCTGCTAATGCCTTAGCAGAATTGGATGTATTAACTAACTTGGCGGAGCGTGCCGACACATTAAACTATGTAGCACCAGAATTTAGCCAGAAAAACTGTATTAAAATTGAAGAAGGGCGTCATCCTGTCGTTGAAGGTGTGACAGAACAAAATTTTTGTCCAAACGATCTTCAGTTTAGTGAGAAACAGCGACTGTTATTAATTACCGGCCCCAATATGGGCGGTAAATCAACCTATATGCGGCAAGCAGCTTTAATTGTATTAATGGCACATATGGGAAGTTTTGTACCTGCAACTAAGGTTGTCATTGGACCTGTTGATCAAATTTTTACCCGGATAGGGGCATCCGATGATTTAGCATCAGGGCGGTCAACTTTTATGGTTGAAATGAGTGAAGCGGCTAATATATTGAATAATGCCACTGAGCACAGCTTAGTGTTAATGGATGAAATTGGCCGCGGTACCAGTACCTTTGATGGTTTGTCTTTAGCTTGGGCTTGTGCTGAAAAATTAGTACGTGACCTGGGATCGTATACCCTGTTTGCAACCCATTATTTCGAGCTGACTGAAATTCCAAAAGTATATGAAAAAGCCATTAACGTGCATTTAGATGCGATCGAACATGGTGATGAAATAGTGTTTATGCACAAGTTAAAAACAGGTGCAGCCAGTAAAAGTTACGGCTTACAAGTTGCGAAGTTGGCTGGTGTACCGAATGACGTGATTAAAGCAGCTAAAGATAAATTACAACAACTCGAAATGTTACAACAAATGGAACTTCAAACTTATCAGGCTAATAACGAACAACAAGCTGATTTATTTAATCAGCCGATAGTTTTGTCATCAGTGCCGCCATCGCTAGTTGAAACGCATCTAGCAACAATAAACCCTGATAACATCACTCCTAAACAAGCACAGGAAATCATCTATCAATTAGTTGAATTATTAGCCCAAAGAAATAGCAGTTAGTTGGCTGCTGATTGACAATAATGTGCTAGAATCCTGCACCAAGGACTCTTAACTCAACTGGTAGAGTAGCTGACTCTTAATGAGTTCAATTAAGCTTTATTATCAACTGGTTATGAATTTTTATTTTACGGTGTAACGTGGTTTTCAGTCTTTACAAATCAATATGTTACAAGTTATTTTACGGTAGATTTCTATGGCCTAATAATTTGGTATGGGACTATATTCATTATCTTCTAGAACCCAGTTACACTTCTCGCATCGGTGTTTTCCGTTTGAGCAGGAGCACAACCTATTTCGTCCGCAATTTGGGCAGGGCGTAGAGACGTAATCACCAAGATCCCAGTCATCGATTAACTTTTGATCTTCCTTTTCTGGCGTAAACCAATCGTGTGAAATAGTCATTTTATTCTCCACTGGGTTTAACTAACGGCACTGACTTGTCATAAACATCCATCATTGCTGCTGAACGATGGCCTGTTGCTTCTTGTTTTTCTGCTCTTGTGCCTTTGGTGTCTGTTGCGCCCTTGCGTTTTAGATCATGCAGGCTAAAACGTTCTTCTTCGGTAATTATTTCAAGTTTAATCGCTCGCTTAATGAAACGTTGCCAGGCGTTATCGAGTGATTGTTTTCTGATGGCCATGCCGTCATGATTGATGATGACGTATCTATTTTTTGCAATATGTGGAATAGGGTGTTTTGATGCGGACCATATTGCATTTCGTTTATCCATGGCGGATTTCCATACCTTTTTTAATCTACCATTCCATTCTGCTATGTTGGTGCGACTGCCTTTTGTTCTGTCACAGATTATTCCTTGAGCCGTTGCTTTATCTTCTGTGAGAGTGATAACTTCTATGCCGCGCAATCTGCATAGGTAGGCGATTTCCATAACCATCCAGATATACGGCGGTGCACTGCCTTTTGTTTTTGGTAATAAATTACCGCATTCAATCGCGTAATTAAGTACGCGCATATACGCATCTTCTGAAACTAACTTTTGCAATGGTGTTTCTTTGGCTTGTTCAACACCTGTCGCGTAATTCTCGGGGATATAACCACGGTTCTTGCCCCATTTTAATAGCCTGCGGGTGTATCTTAATGCGTGATTAGCTGCGGATGCACCACGGGTTACGGACATCTGATCAACTAGCTTTTGAATAAGTGGCGCGTTCCATTTACTAAGTGATACTTCGCCTAGTGGTTTATTTAACTTGGTGGGATGGGCTTCAACTATCTTGCTGCAATAACGGTAATCACTTTGCGTGCTTGTAGCGAGATCTTTAAATTGTGGTGACTTTTGAAAAAGGTCGGACAGCCATTTGTACGTATTTTTATCTACCCCTTTTAGCTCTTCGATTAGTTTATGAAGGTCGGAAAGGGTGGCATGTTTGCTAGCGATACGTTTGCGGCGTTGTCGGCCTGTTTCGTCTTTATAGGTCGTGTACCAGTGGCCGCTTGCTGAGTTATCCCAATAGCAACTATCAGGCAATTGGTTTTGGCTGATGTGAGCGGGAATAGCTGTATTAAATTTGCGTTTTCGGCCTCTGGTTTCCATTATAAGATGCTCTGGTTATCCGGCTGTTGTCCTACCATAATACCACCTGCAGCATTGACCATGGCAAGCGTTGTCCATGCACCTTTTTTGCTTCTAAAAAAGCGGATATCGTTATCACGTAGGCACTTTTCAACATCACCATGACGCTCATAACCAGTCGCTTTCTTTAGATCTTCAATGTTTAATATATTACTATTTGACATTTAATCCTCCTTCGACCATTTTCGTTGAAACTCACCTTCCTCAGTATCTTCATAATCATCACAACCGCATTGCTCGGTTATTTCCTCATTACTCTCAGATAACTTTTTATCAGAATATAATCCAACTTGTTCAATTAAAAAATAGGGCAAATTAGATGGATTTGTATTATTTTCATACATTATGTAATCCTCTATCCACTAGCCATATAACGGCATCAAGTGGGTGAACATGTGGTGTTGTTTGCTTCATTAAGCTGTCTTCTCAAGCAAGCTATCTGCACACGATTTGATATCAGCAGGATAGTCACTGTCATTCAGGGTAAATAAACTACCAGCTGCCAAGTCTGGCTCGGTTATTAGGTGTTTATATTCATGATTAAGCTGGTTAAAAACGTCTAATGTTTGCCTGCAAAGCAAGTCAAATGCCGTATCTGATAGAATGCTTTCATATCTTAAGTAGTAAAGGTAAGACGCCATTAAAAGCCATGGAATAGCGAGATTAGGATTATTTTGTATGCTACGCATTAATAGAGAATCCAAATATTGGCCGGACAGATCAGCTTCACTAATATCGGCCACTAGCTTTTCTAGTTCATTCATTTCGCTACATCTTTATCTAATTGAATACGGTCATATACTTCTTTACGATGCACGCTGATTTCGTTGGGTGCTATGACACCGATTTTGACTGCATTAGCTTTTACATCTAATACAATTAACTCTACGTCATCACCAATGTTGATCGACTGACCAATATTTCTCGTTAGATTTAGCATTTGATTCTTCCTTGTTTAGTTAATAAAAGCCCGTCTCGTGGGCAAGTCGGTAATGTCACCGGATAGGAGTTTTAAATGATACAAAACCAGCCATTACTGCTAGAGGTTATTGGCCCCACCCCTAGCTAGGGTAACCTTCATTAATTTTTATTGTTGGTCATTCACCTTGGTAACGACCATTGTTTTTATACTGCGTGCTAATTTCCTTGATCGTTCGGTTGTCCAATTTCCACAACCTTGGTGGGGGTGCGTTTTTCGAACCTTAGGTGTTTCGCAAAATAGGTTTTGGCAAGTAGTGCACTGACCGATAGTGTTCACCTCAATCTCCCTGCACTAATTTTCTGCGTTTTTCTTCTAGCTTTTCAATTTCAACTCTGTGATGTCTTTGTTTGTCATCAATTTGTATTGTTGCGTAGTTTATAGCTGCGTGTTTACTGCCATTGAATGATCGTTCGGTATGGTATTGCTGGCCGATTCTATGGCTTCCGTGGATTTTTAATTTATTCACGTGAAGCTTTCCTGCCATGGTTTCAACGCTAAATCCTTGCGGCGTTGTGTTTATCATTTTTCTTGAATGTACTTCGCCTTCAAATGCCGTGTGAATTATTTGTGAGTCGGTCATGGATTTTATTTCCTGTGCTACTAAAATTGAACCAATTACCATTGCCACTAGTGAACTTTTAGTTTTAATGTGCTCAAGTGCAAAGGCTGGGTAGGGAGGGTTATCAACCAAAGTGGTTACGCCACATTCGTCATTTTCGTGAATAAATGAATGCAATTCATGCTTATGACTTAAAGCTATAGCTTGTAATACATCTGTTGTCGGGGAGTAGTCCGTTTTAACAATAGAATCAATATTGTCATCAGTCATCCAGACATAGCCATCAGGGGATATAATTCGACCATCAGTGTCGTTTATGTTTAATTTTGTTAATGTCCAGCCCTGCGATAGGGCGCATATTTCATTTAGCTCAGCATTGGTCTTTTCTTTAAGTTGATGGTATGTATATTTCACGTTAAAACCTCATGCGTTTTTGGATTTCTTCAATCACTTCTACACGTGGGCCTAGTAACCCCATCATGCTTAAGCTGACAATGATATTTTTAATGACATAACTCAAACTTGCCGTTTCTAGGTCTGGGTTTTTTTCATTTTTACGTGGTCTATCCGCTGATGAGCCTGTTGCCGATGGTTTCATAGCAAATGCTTTTTTCCAGCCGTGTTTCTTCTTCCAGCCAAAGAGTGTTGATATGCTAATTTCTTTGCGGTCAGCTACTTCGTGTAATAGCAGTGCTTGACCTTCAAATGGGTATCTTGTGCCACGGCTATCGGTACTTGGCGTTGGTTTGGTTATCGGTGTATCGATGGTGCAAATTGTTTGAATCACGGTTATTTCTCCTGGTGCTGTTCAATGTGCTTCTTTAGTGCTTCGGTCATTGTTTGCGTCGATATTTCTGACGTGGGCGCTTCTACGATGTCAAAGCTACTAAAGGCTGATTCAATGCTGTTTTTAATGTTTTCGATAAAGTCATCACTCATAAAAAGGGCGATTAACTTGCCTTGTTGCTCGGTGATGCTTTCTAGTGCTTTCACTCTGTCTGCCAATTTTTGTACTTGTGTTGTCATCATTGCCTCAAGTAACCCTCTAAAAAGGGATGTCATCATCAATTGGATAGTTGTCACCATTTTTACCGTCAGCGTAATTTGAGCTTGCTTGTTGTGCTGCTGGTTGCGGTTCACCATATTGTTTATTGACTTGCGCTTGTTGTGATGCGGCGCTTGATTCTGCTGGTTTGGTATCAAGCATGGTCATTGAGTCACCGACTATTTCGGTTGAATATCTATCGTTGCCGCTTTGGTCTTGCCATTTGCGTGTTTGAATACGGCCTTCGATGTATACTTGCGCGCCTTTGTGCAAGTATTTTTGGGCAATGTTGCCGAGGTGGTTTGACAAGGTGATGCGGTGCCATTCAGTACGTTCTCTACGTTCGCCCGTTTGCTTGTCTTTCCAGTTTTCAGTGGTGGCAAGACGTAGGTTGCAGATTGAGCCGCCGTTGGGGAAAGCGCGGCTTTCTGGTTCCGCGCCAAGGCGGCCAACTAGGATGCATTTATTGACACTCATTACGGTTGACCTTTGAATCTATAACACGCTGAAAATGCATCACAATTTGATGTGATAATCACATCACCGGATTGAGGTGACAGCCCAAAACTAAGTAAGTTATCTACGACGGCGGCGATTAGTTCTGATTTCTTTATTACGCTTTTCCAAAATTCTGATTGCTCTGAATCGTTTATTATCAGCCACGTCTTTGCTTGCTTTGCTGTTAGTTTTGATAGCATTACTTTGTTGACTGACATTAGTTAAGCCCCGCATTTTTTAACTGATACGGCTTGAAACCAATTGCTATTGCGCCTTTTTTGGTAGCAAGAAAAACTGGTTTATCGAATCTTATATGTGACACTACAAGTCCCAAACATTCTATTAACTTAAGTGTTTGAAAATTATTACAACCGGGACTGGTAACGAATAAGTTTCTAAAGCCCCATTGCTTTTTCTTATAACGACTATCTGCACCCAGCATGTGCTGTAGCAAGCATTTCTGTTCGTCAGTAATAAGCAAAGGTTTATCATTTAGTGATGTTGGTAATGATTTGTCGTTATCAATCATCATTTAGCTCCATTTACTTTGTAAAAATTTATTTTTCCAATATTTGGGTGGCGGTAGGCAATTAAAAATTCTGGTGTTTTTACAAACTTTCCATTAGCCTTTAATTGCACATGCGGTGATGGCAGGTTGCTGGTATCCCATGTTTTATCCCACTCATTAAGAAGCACTGCCATTTTTGCTTGCCATTCATCGGGCATTTCATGCATAAATGTTCGAGGCATGGTTAGCCAGCTTGCTCGACTCATTCCAAACCAGTTCCAGAGTTCGTCGTAGCCTTCACCACGTGTCATGCCACCACCTCATCATCAGTAATGTTTTCAAGGTTTTCAGTGATTACTCTGCCTTTCAGTTGATGAGCTATGCTAGCCAATGCAGCTTCAAAGCTACTTTGATGTGCTTGTAAGAAGTCATCATTATCAAGTCGGATATGCATATTTATTCCTTGCATCAAATCCCTGTTTTTATACTTTTTTAATTCATACTCTATTGAGTACTCGTTACCGTTAGCTAGCTTCTTAAGATTTTCATGTGCTTTTTTAAAGTTCATTGTGTAACTCCCTGTATTAAAATAAAAAGTAAGATGAGCAGCAGGGCATCTATCAGCCCTTGCTTAGTAAACCGCTTATGCTTGGCTTGCATGATTGTTCAACATGACAAGTTCGGTGCCGCGATTGATGCGTGAATAAATCTTAAAGCCACCCAATTTAGCCATGGCCAATATTTGTCGAGCGGTGGTGTATTTGCTGATGGTTATGATCATGATTGAATTACCCCCTAGTCTATTAAGTTGCCTTACTCAGTTACGTTCGCTTGATTGAACCCGCCCTAAGCTCGTATTTGAAATGCTGCTTCGGGCGGTTTGTTACAATCAGTTGTTTGGCTGATGTGGCTAGTAAATCATAGTTTACTATTTGCAGTCAAGTATAGTTTACTTTTATTTTGTTCGACTAAAAGTTTTGTTGAAATCTTGTCGAATGCTAGAATGACGTTTTAAATCAGGGATGGTGTTATGGCGTTAATAGAATGCAGTGAGTGTGGGATAAGTATTTCAGATAAGGCGGTGAATTGCGTTAAGTGTGGTGCGCCCATAACATCTGAGAATAATTCATCAGGCGCGAGGTTGTTCACCACCCAAGAAACAGCTAAAAAGTTTAAGTTGCACTTGATTATTACGGCAATTATGTTTTGGCTGGGGCTGGCTTTATGGATGATCAATGTTAATAATTTTGAAAACAGATCAATAGTTGTAGTAGGTCAGTTAATGTTTTATACGGGTGGTTTTTTCTATGTTGTTACTAGATGTAGGATATGGTGGAATCACGGTTAAGTAGATTATAAACACCGTTTTATTGTTTATTTAGTCAATAAAAAACCCGCCGGAGCGGGTTGGGACTGACTTTAATGCTAATAATGATTTGCAGCAACAAGGAATGTATATGTTGAAAAAAATAATAGTAACAAGTACCTCTAGATCTGCTGTTTTACAAACGAATAAAAATAGGGCAGCTACATTATGCGACTAGTAGCAATTTCTGTTTTTGCTTTATATATATTTGGACAGTTAATAGCTAGTAATGCAATTGCCGAGCAGCTGTATAAGTGCACCGATGCAAATGGGCGTGTGGCATTTCAAGGTAAGCCGTGCTCGTCATCACAAGGCAAGTCTGAATCAATTGTAATAAAGAGTACTGGCAACTCAAATTACACGCCACAAAGCTACTCAAGTCCACCGGATAAATCAAATGCTGAAGATTACGAGAAGATATTGATTAGGGCAGAAAAAAGAAGCAACAAACGTCATGATAAGCTTATGGCTGACTATGATAAAAAGGTATGTGATCGGTACAAGGGTTACTTACAAGATGAGGTCGACGAATGGAAAACAGTCGAGTCTAATGGTTATAAGCAATGGCAAAAAGAACATTATGCAGCACGCATCAAAAGTGCTGAGCGTGAAATGGAAGCGCAGTGTCAATAAGAACAAGCTAGATGATGTTATAAGAACCAGCGATAGGGCAGGTAAATAGTAGGCAATAAAAAACCCGCTTCGATTACTCTAGGCGGGTTAGTTTGTTCTTAATCGTTTATTTAATCTCTTGATCTGGATTCATGAAAATAACTCTCAAACTTTCACCTTCAATAGTTTGATCGTTAAATTTCACGAAAGATCTGATTTTTTGTTGAGATTCAAACACTATAGCACCCAATTGAATGACACATTTCATAGTTACGACGTCCGAATCGGGCATAGATGCTAATATTTTTATTTTAAGCTCTTGAATCTCTTTTTTTGATAATGTTGCACCAATGTTTAGATTACTGTCATCTGTTAGCTCAAAATTTACATCTGAAATATCTTCTTTAATAGGTAGAACCAGCTTAAGAATAAATGCAAATAACGGACGATGACCAGAAGGCTCGCTGAATATTATAGAGTCTTCGTATACACCCATATAAGATGACTTTCCGCCATCTTCTCGTCTAACATCATCACAATAAATACATGAAAATTTAGCGTTAATCATGATGGCATTGCAGCATCTAACTCTTCAATCGAAACACCTAAAGCAGCCGCTAGCTTCCTTAATGTGCTCAAAGTAGGATCATTCTTGCCGTGCTCTATTTTTGAAATATGAGCCTGAGATGTACCAACTAATTTAGATAGTTTTCTCTGTGACAAGCCAGAGCGAAGTCTTATAGAGGTAAAAGTATTTATACCTTCATAAAAAACATTAGCTATATCTTTTCTTGCATTAATCAACAACTCTTCGCCATCAGGTATGTCACGACTAAATGACTCAACAAGCCGATCAACACTCATAAATCCAGTCGGAATAATATTCTTTGGCGTGATATCAGACTCTACGAATTTAACGATATTATCAGATGTTCCTGATCTATTAATGCCCCGTAATGTATAAGTCGAGGTCCCTATAGTCATTAAAGATTCGAATCGCAAGATCGCTTCTTGTTTCATAATTAAACTCCCTATGAACAACTGCTAAAATATAGTAGTTTTCATTGTTTTTTGTGCCGTCATACGTGTAAATTATCCTGTATGCGGCTATGTCGAATTGCTCTAGAAACTTTAATCTCCAGAGGCTAATTCCTCTTTCTCTCTGTGCAGAAACCCATGTATCTACATTAAACTGTGGTTCATCATAGTTTTCAAAATTATCATTTGTAAGTCTGCTTAACAAATCCTGATCTGAATTTATAGTATGGATTAGTGCGGCAATTTTAGCTGCTTTATCTGGGTTTTCAGCAGCGATATCCTTTAGATCACTATATGCATTTTCTGATATTATTATATTAAACATGATACCTAGTTTAGTATCAATAAACAAATATAATCTTTGCAATAATAATTTATGGTGTCTTTCATGATCTGTCAGTAGAACCATGAAATTGAATGTTAAGTATCGCTTTAAAAGCCTGAATTTTTAGCATTAACTTATGTCCTTATAAATTTAAAATTAGGCTAATTTAAAAACAAAGCCAGTATTAATTAATTTGTGTTTTATAATTATTTTATCAAGATAATACACTATCTCAAGCGCCCAGAAAAAATAACCACGCCACATATTTGTGCTAGTTCTGTTATTCGAATAACAGACTCTGGCCATTCTTTGTTGATTGGGCTTACGTAGTGTTCGTTACCTACAATTTGCAGGCGTTTGAATGTAGCGGTATTTGAATCAACAAGTCTTAGAACGATGTCGCTGTTATGGTTTGGTTGTACATGCGGATCGACAAAGATTAGGTCGCCATCTCTATATTCTGGCTCCATCGATGTGCCTTGTACTCTCAAAATGTAAGTTTCTTTACTGTGGTTAACGGGGCATGGATACCAGTTTTCAGCAGTGCCTACTTCAAATAAATCAACTGCTTCACAAAAGTTGCCAGCTTGAACCCATGATATAAGCGGAACTAAACCCTTCGAGGAAGGGCCTTCGCTAATGTTGGTGGTGGCTGAGGTAGTAAGATATTCTTTTGGATGCTCATTCACGGTATAGCGCTTGTTGCCTGTAATGAGTTCTTCCATTGTTATATTTATAGCGGTGGCAATTTTAAGCAGGTTTTCTGGTGTTGGTGACTTCGTTTCACCATTCTCTATTTTTCCAATTCCTTGCTTTGTTATGCCTGTTTTTCGAGCAAGATCGGCCTTTGACATTTTTGCCGCATCACGTGCTTTAGTAATTCTTTCACCTATGTTCATAAAGTAAATAATACTTGACTCAGTATAAAGCATGGTTGACCCTCATTAGTAAACTATGGTTTACTTGCTGCATGAAAAAAGACGATGCAATTAAATATTTTGGAACCGCGAGCAATTTAGCTAAGTCGCTCGGGGTAACTAAACAAGCTGTTTTCCACTGGGAAGTGATTCCTATTGGTCGGCAATATCAGATCGAGGTTATATCAAAAGGCGTTTTACATGCTGATAAGCCAAGATTTAAAGTTGCATGATTTTTATATCCCGTAATCAATTGAGCTTCGTTACGGGCTTCATGGGTGCGCGCTCTTATCGAGTTCGCGCTTTTTTTTATTCTCTGATTCATGGTGCCATTATCCAGCGTTCAATGGGTAGCAACATCGATCAATATAGTGATTATGAGGTTTCTTTATGAAAATTCATGCTGATGTACATTGTGATAAATCACCGCTATCACCCACTGAAAATAAAATATTTGCGTTGATGGCAGAAGGGCTTTCTCGCCCTGAAATGTCAGCGCGTTTGCATCGCTCGTTATCAACGATAAACACGCACTTTAATCACATATTCCAGAAGTTAGACGCAGATAACAGTACAAACGCGGTTGTTATCGGGGTGATTAAAGGGATCTTGTCGTTTAAAACTTTGTTGATTTATGGGCTGATTATTTCATCTGTTGGTGGTTTATTAGCGCCGAGTCCCGCTCAAGCCAGCAAGGAAGGTCAGCAACCTATCGTTAGGGTTCGCGTTCGCGGTTCAGGCCGTATTCAGTCTGGTGGGAAATTACAGTTACGCACGGCAACACGTAAGAAGGAAAGTTAATGAGGTACGACAATAAACGAGAGTTTAGTTGGTTTGAGATGGCGATAGGGTTTGTATTGTTGTTTATGTATTGCGTGGTGGTGGTGTTTTGGCAATGCGTTTTCTGGGTATTTAATCTGCCTGCTCGGGCTGTTAAAGCTGTTCGCGGAGTTAAATGTAAATGAGTATGTTGCTGATGGTTAGGGCTATGACGTGCAAGCTGGGCAATCCTGCACGTAAATTGGTTTTGATAAAGCTGGCTGATAACGCGAATGATGATGGTGAGTGCTTTCCGAGCTACCAATACATTGCTGATTGTTGTGAAATTTCAAAGCGTAGTGCTATTGAGCATGTAAAGCAGCTGGAGATTGATGGGTATCTTGAAATAATCCCGAGATTCTCAGGAAATAAGAACAGGTCCAATGTGTATAAGTTGCATTTTCCTGTGGATAACTTATCCACACCTAGTGCAGATTCTGCACCCAGTGGTGCAGATTCTGCACCCTTGGATGGTGCAGATTCTGCACCCATAACCAGTCACTCTTTTAACCAGTCACTTAAAACGCATGCGCGAAAAGAAAATAATAAATTTATTAAACCATCGGTGAATGAAATTGCAGATTACTGCAAGCAGATCGGCAGCAAGGTGGATGCAATCGTGTTCTATGATTTTTACGAGAAAAAACATTGGGTCGTGGGCAGGGGTTTGATGACGGATTGGCAGGAGGCTGTTCGATATTGGGATAACGGTAAGAAAACAAAAGAACTTACAAATTTACCAAGCAATGACGATGATCTCGAATCATGGGCAAGCAAGGTGGGGTTAAGCAAGGCTAATGCAGGTGAGTCATTTCCACAATATCGAGCAAGGCTTTATCGAGATTTTGAGCGACAAAAAATGAATGAGAAGGGGGTTAATCATGGCTAATGCAAATTCAGGTCGTAGTGTGATGCAGGGGATTGCAGGGGTGAATGGAACAAAGATCGGCAAGAAGTTAAAAACACCTATGGGCTTACCACGTGTGACGCCTTTATTTGCTGACATGGCGCGTCATTTTGGTGGTACATGGTTTAACGATGTTGATTCGCAAGTTGATTATCACGCTAAGGCGACGGTGTGGGAAAAGCGTTTGTCACGGTTTACACCTGGTGTGGTGACTGATGCGATAGCTGAGGTGATTGGACGTGGTGATTACAAGGCACCTAGCTTGGAGACGATTAATTACTTATGCCAGCGCCTGACTGATGAAGCTGCAAGCAGGAATGGACCAAGAAGCGGGTCTGCTAAAGCTGCGCGTGATAAGGCAATGGCCAAGATTAGAAGTGGAGGGTTGATTCATGGGTAATTTTGAGGATGGCGCGGTGTTGTGTTTGCATTGTGGTTGTCGATTATCGGTTATCGAAAGGTGAGGTTTATGACGGATAGTGAGCAGTGCAGTTATGCCCAGGTGGCGTTTAAGATTGAGTGTCTAGCATTACGTGGTTTTGGGGTTTCGATTGATAAGTGTGGTGATTTGTTTGAGGTGAGATGTAATCGGGTGAAGGTGCAGGGTTCTGGTGTGACGTTGAGTGAAGCGTTAGGTATGTTTATTGTAGCGATGGAATATGCGGGGTGGTCGATATGAATTTTGTATGTTCATCGTGTGGGTGTTTGAATAGTGTTCAGTTGAGGGATTGTGGATTGTGTGGCCGTCATCGTCGGTTAGATGGTGAAGTTATTGGCAAGAAGCTTGATGACGGTAAGCGCCGTTATTCTTTAGTGCCGCCAAGTGTGATGGCTGAGTTTGTCGATGTGTTGACGTTTGGAGCGGATAAGTACGGTGATCACAACTGGAAAACTATACCTCGTTTGCAAGATAGGTATTACGATGCGTTGCAAAGACATGTCGATGCTTTCCGAAACGGGAATTCGAATGATGATGAATCAGGTAAACATCACTTAGCCCATGCAATGTGTTGTTTAGCTTTCATGATGCAGGATGATATTGATCAAGGTGACCAGTAATGATGGGTTGTCCTGTAAGGAATTACGAGGCAAGCCATTGTTTAGCATTATGGGGATGGGGCGAGGGTTATGGTGGGCCTAGAGCATTTCCAGATACATCTTCATTTGTTCCTAGGGCTCGCGGCATAAGTGCAGAATGGCATGACGATAGAGTTGATGTGGTTGGACTTGTTTATCATAAATATTTTAGTGATGTAATGCGTGAGGTTGTTGGCATGCATTACAAGCCTTGTGCCGATCCAAGGCGAAATGGTGAACTTGTTTCCTGTAATATTACTTTTCTAATATTGAGGATGGAGGCAAAGAGAAGGGAAAACGAAAATGCTTTTAATGATGAACTTTTTAACTTGAAAGGCAAGGTAAATACTACTAGGCTTCATGAGTTATTAAATATCGCAATCGGAATGGTTGCAATGGCACTGTCAAGTCCTTCTATAAGCTCTGAGTTGAATGAAAATGCAGAGATTTGAAAATATGTTTGCAATTTTTAAAAATTAGGACTAACTTATGCCTCACGGTGCCGATTGGTCACCAAAAACATTATTAAGAAACCCCGATGAGCTGCGAAGTTCTCGGGGTTTTTTTATGGCTGAAAGGAATTATTGTGGATTTAGACTGGGTAAAGAAACGCGCGGCTTTGTTCTTCGCTTCTACTCTGCAAACTAAAGCTACTTATGCTGCTACTAGCACCACGGGGGTTATCTCTATCCTGACATTCAATCAGGTGGTTGGTGCGATTGGTGTCGTGTTCTCAGTAATCATTGCAGCATTTACAGCATGGTCAAATCACAAGAAAAATCAAAAAGAAATGCAATTAGTTGATTTCAGATTAAGTGTGAGAGCAATGAAGCAACGGGATGATGAGGCTAATGGCTAAATCTCTTTACAGCTATAAGTGGCAACAAGCCAGAGCTGCTTATCTAACTGAATATCCACTATGTGTTCATCATGAAGCTAAAGGCGATATCGTTGTGGCAACTGTAGTTGATCACAAAATACCGCATCGTGGTGATTTAGTTCTGTTTTGGAAAAGAAGTAATTGGCAATCATTGTGCAAGTTGTGCCATGACTCATGGAAACAAAGGTTAGAGAAGACGGGTAATGTAGTTGGATGTGACACGAAAGGCATACCAATTGACCCAAATCACCACTGGAATCACACTAAATAAAGGGGTAGGGGGCTAAATTCTTCAAGATATTAACATCTTCTAGACCGACGCCCCCTCTTTCTGTGCATCAGCGGGAATTAGGTAGGGGGGGTATCTCTTTATTAGGGTTGATTATGATTAAAAATAAAGAGGTAATTATCAATTTTATTGGTGATCTTGAAGCTAAAGGATATGTTTTTAAATTGGATGGCGAATGGACTCTTGTTAGTCCGTTACTTTCACCAACTGATTTATCTAGATTTATAAAATTTGACGGAAATGTTTTGGCTGAATGTGTTCGTAATCGAGGTATTTAATTATGGCTAGAACAGGACCAAAAGCATTGCCTGCAAATGTTCATCGTTTAAATGGTAATCGTAGCAAATTAGCTGAAAGTGAGTTACGTAATAGAGATTCAGTTTTACCTGATGTTTCAATTCCACGGGCTCCGGCGCATTTGTTACCAGGTGCAAAAAAAGAATGGTCACGCATTTCTGTACATCTTGAAAAGTTAGGATTAATCACTGAGTTGGATATGGCAGCATTAGCGGCATATTGCCAAGCATACGCACGCTGGGCAGGCGCTGAAACTAAGTTAAAAAAGCTTGGTGATGATGCGTTAATTGAAGAGACGCCTTCAGGTTACAAACAAATATCGGTTTTATTACAAATTAGTAATCGTGCCGCTGAGCAGATGCATAAGTTTATGGGTGAGTTCGGTATGACACCCTCAACTAGAACGCGGGTAACTGCTTCACCTCAACTGAGTTTATTTACTGATGAAGAACCAAGCGGTGCAGGAAAGTATTTCGGACGTTGATCCGGTTACTGGCTATGCGCTTGATGTTGTTGAGGGAAAGATAATTGCAGGCCCTCATGTTCGTGATCAATGTAAACGACATCTTGATGATTTAAAGCATGCGCATAAACGCGGATTTTATTTTGATGTTGAACGTGTTGATTATGTGCTGGGTTTTTTTGAACATGTACTTGTTCTGAACGGGGGTGATTTTGAAGGTGTTCCCTACATTCCATTAGGTTGGCAAGCATTTGTTATTGGCAGTTTGTTTGGTTGGATTAATCAAGAAGGTTATCGACGTTTTCGAGTGGCCTACATTGAAACGGCCAAGGGATCAGGTAAAAGCCCGTTAGCGGCTGGCATTGGCATGTACGGTTTGATTGCTGACAACGAACCACGTGCAGAAATTTATGCAGCGGCCACCAAAAAAGATCAGGCAATGATTTTGTTTCGTGATGCGGTGGCAATGGTTGATCAATCACCTGAGTTATTTAAACGTATCACTAAATCGGGTACCGGCGAAAAGGTATGGAATCTCTCTTATGTTGAAGGTCATTCATTTTTTAGACCTGTAAGCGCTGATGATGGTCAATCGGGGCCAAGACCACACATTTCATTATTAGATGAAATACACGAACATAAAAACGGCAACGTTGTAAAGATGATGCGTGCTGGTACTAAGGGAAGATCACAGGCTTTAATGTTGATGATAACCAACAGTGGCCACAACAAAAATACAATTTGTTGGGAATATCACGACTACGGAACCAAAGTAGCTGCCCAACAATTAGAAGATGATGCTTTTTTTACTTACATTTGTGCATTAGATGAAAGTGACGATCCGCTTAATGATGAAAGTTGCTGGGACAAAGCAAACCCAAGCTTAGGCGTGACCATTAAACACCAATATTTAAGAGAGTTGGTTAAAGAAGCCAAGGGCATGCCATCAGCAGAATCAATGGTGATGCGACTCAATTTTTGTCGATGGGTAGGTGCAGAATCACCGTGGATATCAGCTGATGTATGGTTGGGTGCTGAAGAACAGATTAGTGAAGAATTATTGCAAGGACGAAACTGCCATGCAGGTATCGATTTGGCATCAACACAAGATTTAACATCCTGTGTATTTTTATTTGAACCGACTGAAGATGATCCAATATGGCGAATATTGCCGTACTTCTGGTTACCTGATCACAATTTGCAAAAAAAAGGTGAACAAGATGGCGTCGATTATCTGCAATGGGTTAAAGAAGGCCATTTAGAAGTAACACCCGGTAAAGCAATTAGTAAGTTGATTGTTGCTCAACGAATCGTATCAATTTCAAGTAATTTCAACTTGATATCAGCAGGTTATGACAGATGGCGAATAGAAGATTTAATTCAAACATTAGCCGATGAAGGGCAAGAACTTCCCCTTGAAGGTTACGGGCAAGGTTACAAAGACATGGCACCTGCCATTGATGAATTTGAAACACTGCTGCTCAACGAACAAATAAAGCATAACGGTAATCCAGTTCTAACATGGTGCGCTGCTAATGCAGTAACTGAATCAGATGCAGCGAACAACAAAAAGATATCAAAAGCAAAAGCAACAGGTCGTGTCGATGGCATTGTGGCCACGCTTAATGCAATTGGTATGAAGCTTAAAAACATTGAAGAAGACAAGGGCGACATAAATGACTTTCTTAACGACCCGATTATCATATGAATATAGTTAGTAGAGCATGGCGTTGGGCGTTTTCGTCTGCAACACAGCAAAGCAAAGGTGAGCAAAGCAGCAATCCTTTATCGTCTGCACATGAGCATTCGCCTAGCGTCAGTGTTGATTCAGCATTGCAAGTATCAACGGTGTGGGCATGCGTGACGCTTATTGTTGAAAACATTGCCAGCTTGCCGCTTGATGTATTTAAAACGGATAGCAAGGGCAACAGAGCGATCGAAAAAGATTCTCGCTTGTATCAAGTGTTGCATGAGTCGCCTAATAAACGTCAAACATCGATGGAATTTTGGCTTCAGATGTTACTTAATCTCGTTTTACGCGGTAATGCTTATGCTCGAATAATGCGTGATGCTAAAGGTGATGTGGTTGCACTCTGGCCATTATCAGCAGATCAAACGGCTGTAATTGTCGCTGATGATGGCAATTTGGTTTATGTCTATTCGTATGAAAATGAAGGTGTCGTTTATTCAGAAAAAGATGTGCTGCATATTCGCGGCATGGGTAACGGCGTTATTGGTATGTCACCACTCGAATACATGCGCTCGTCAGTTAAAGTAGCTGTTGATGCTCAAAACCATACATCGCGAACCTTCAAAAAAGATGCACGCCGTCCAGGTGTGTTAATGAGTGATACGGTATTAACACCTGATCAGCGAACAGCAGTGAAAAAGAACTTTGGCGATATCGTGACCGGTAATGGTCGAGAGCTCTATGTATTAGAAGCACAGTTTAAGTTTGAGCCACTTGGTATGTCACCAGCTGATATTCAGTTATTAGAGACACGTCAATTTGCCGTGCAAGATTTAGCGCGCTGGTTTGGTGTGCCATCGGTATTAATTAATGATACAGGTGAAACAACGTCATTGGGTTCAAGCGTACAAACGATCGTTGATGGATTTTTTAAGTTAAAACTACGGCCAATGTTAATTTTGATGGAGCAACGGGTACGTAAAGCAGTATTAACGCCTGCTCAACGCTCGCAAGGTTTTAGTGCAAAATTTAACTTTGATGCATTATTAAGAGCAAGCTTAAAAGACCGCATGGATATCTATGCTAAAGCCTCACAAAACGGCCTAAAAACACGTAATGAATGTCGTAAGCTAGAAAATGATGCAGCAATTGATGGCGGTGATGAATTGACCGTACAAAGCAATCTTATCCCATTAAATAAGTTAGGTGAAATGGGTGGCAAAGCAGGCAATGTTCCAGATGAACCAATAAGGCAATAATATGAAAAAATCATGGTTTGAGATTAAAAACAAAAGTGATGATGTCGTTGATATTTCTATTCACGATGAGATTGGTGCTTGGGGTGTTACAGCCGCTGAGTTTATTGCGGCTTTAAATGTAAATCCCACGGCAAAATCGATCAATTTATCAATTCATTCGCCAGGTGGCAGCATGATTGATGGCTTTGCAATGTATAACGCATTAAAAAATCATCCAGCTAAAGTGCACGGGCATGTGATGGGTATCGCGGCAAGCATGGCATCGGTTGTATTAATGGCATCTGATACGATTTCAATGCCTGAAAATGCCTTTTTAATGATTCACAATCCATCTGGTATGGCCTTTGGTGGAAGTGATGATTTGCGAGATATGGCAGATCTAATGGATAAATTCAAAGCATCAGCAATGACTATTTATCAGAAAAAAACAGGATTATCAGATGAAGAGCTCAGTTCGATGCTTGATGCTGAAACATGGCTAGATGGCCATGAAGCAATGGCAAAAGGGTTTATTGATACGGTGACCGATAGTGTTGATGTTGCGGCTAAAGCAGTCGGATTTGATAAACACTTTAAAGCAATGCCCATTAATCAAGATGATGGCGTAGATAAGATTAATTCAATTAAAGATTTTGAACGCTACCTGAGAGATTCAGGTGGTTTTTCACGAAGGGTGGCAGCTGCGTTATCCAGCCGTGGAAAAGTCGTGCTTCAGGGTGATCCTGAACCGCCTCCCACCATCAACATTAGTGAGCTTTTAACCGTGGTATCACGTTTTAAAGTTCCAGAATCGTTATAACGCACTTACTAGCCGACCTTGAGTCGGTTTTTTTATGTCCAAAAAAGATAGGAAAACGCTCATGACTCCAGAAGAACTAAAAGCTCTCATCGCACAGATGACGGGTATCGAGGCCTCAATGACTGCATTTCAAGAAAAAGCAGGAAAAGAGATTAAAGAATCGGGAAAAATGACTCAATCAACGATTGATTCAATTGAAAATCTTGGCACTAAACAAAAAGAGTTTGCAGATCGCTTATTAGCTATCGAGCAATCAGGTGCGGGTGGTGAAGGCAAACCATCTGGTGCATTAACCATGGGCGCTCAATTTACAGGTTCTGAAGTATATGCCAACTTTAAAGATGGCCAAGCACAAAAAGCACGGTTTGAAGTAAGTAACAGCACCACATTAGGTTCTGATATTACAGTGGCACCTGATCGCAAAACAGCGATCGTACAAGGTGCGGCGCAAATGTTAACGCTTGAAGATTTACTCGTTAGCTTGCCAACAACGAGCAATGCGATTGAATACACGCGTGAAGCATCGTTTGTAAATAATGCAGCTGAAGTGATTGAAGGTGCTCAAAAACCAGAATCAACGATCACGTTTGATTTATTGAACGTGGGCATTAAAACCATTGCGCATTGGACAAAAATATCACGACAATTAGCAGATGATGCACCGGCTTTAGCCGCGTACATCAACTTCCGTATGACTTACGGTGTTAATCAACGTGTTGAAACACAGTTAGGTTCTGGCAATGGCACAGGCGCTAATATTTCAGGCTTGTTAGATGCGGGTAATTTCACAGCGCATGGTATCGCTAATGCTGGTTTGGGTACAGTTCTTAAAAAGCACGTGTTAATTCGTAAAGTTATCGCTCAACTTCATAACACAGGCTATAAAGCAGACGCTATCTTGCTTAACCCGATTGATTTTGCCGATATGGAAATCGAAGAAGCAACTACAGCGAACGTCAAAGGTATTAGCTTTGGTATTCCCGTTATTCAATCAACTGCTATTGCACAAGATACATTCTTAGTCGGTGCCTTCATGCAGGCGGCAACGGTTCATAACCGTCAAGGCGTGATGGTTGAGTTGTCTGAGTCAGATGGTGATAACTTCACTAAAAACTTAATCACTATTCGTGCAGAGCGTCGAGTTGGTTTAACAGTTGAAGTTCCAGCAGCATTACAAGGTGGCGACTTAACACCAGTGTAACGCTTGCTTTATTTTTAAAAAATTCATAAATAATATAAGGGCGAGGCTGGTAACAGTCTCGTTATTACCATGAAAGAAATCGAATTATTACGCCGTACTCACGTTAATAAAATTGGTGTGTGTGAAGCAAAGTCAAAAACACATTGTGATGATGACACTGCTGAATATTTAGTGAAATCAAAGCATGCTAAATATGTAAGTGTGAAAGACTCAGCAGCAGCTGCAAAAGCATTAGAAGAAGCAGAAAAAGAAACAAAGAAAGCTTAATAACGCATTAGCAATCAAATCAAAACCCATTCTTAGGAGTGGGTTTTTTTATGCATGCTCACTAAATAAACGAGAGAATAATTATGGCGATTACATACACAGTTGCACTAAAAAATACACGGCTTGATGCAGTAACGGCGGCTATCGGTGCCAGCGGTTTTATTCAGATTGGTACTGCTGGAATGGCCACAGTATTAGCGACAATTCCGCTAGCGGCAACAGCTGCCCCAGCAGCGGCGTCCGGCGTACTTACCTTTACCATGCCTCAGTCAGATACGGCAGCAGATGCAACAGGAACCGCCGCAGCAGCTCAAATTGTTACTAGCGCATTAGTTGCCGTGGTCACTGGGCTTACAGTTGGATTGAGTAACTTAGTTCCTACGCCTGATGTTGTGCTTGATAGTTTAAGTATCACAGCAGGGCAAACAGTCACGCTTAATTCTGCTGCTATTACGCATGGCTAATCTTAGAAAATTAACGCCGATTGAGCGTGAGGCTTATGCCTTACGTTATGAAGCTATTGTTCGTCCTGCAATATATGCCAGAGCGAGGATTCGACAAGAGAAAACAGTGGCATCTCGTACGGAAAGATCGGTTAACTAATGGCTATACGAGCAGAAATAATTTCGATTGGTCAGTAAAGGGTCATAAATGAATTGGCAATTATTAAAAACAGAAGTTGATAACTATCCGCTGTTGACCAGTGAAGCATTAGCAGATCAATTAAATACAGCTAATATCGAAGCGGTTCAAAATATCCAAGTAGCTGATATTAAGCAATATCTTGTGGTTACGGGGAAGATTTTAGCTATTAAAGCAAGTCTAGAACCTGCTGCATTGCTCACAGTTGAAGCGCTTGATTCATTCGATAAATTTGTGATGATTGAGCCGTCTAACGTGGCGGCATTAAATAATCAAATGGATGGTTTAATCGCGGTTAATTCAGAGCCAAAACTATTTACGATTGACGACAAAAACTACATTTTATCGCTAGGTGTTACGGTTATTTCACGAGCTAATCAGCTTGGTTTGGGCGTAGTGACACCAGGTGATATCGAATATGTACGAGGACTAGCATAATGACATTTCCAGTAGGTTCAGCGATCGGTGTAACAGATCCAAGTTTATTACAAGTTGCGGCTAATAGCTCTACAACATCTGTATTAACGAATGGCGCGGTTGATAATGAAGCTAAAACAGCGATAACAACAGGCGCGGCGTTTGCAAAAGTCACTTTCACAGGCCAACTAGCCGCAACAGGTAAGGTAGGGGCGGCAGTCTATGTTTATCGTCGTGACCTAGCAGTGGATGGCGTTAAAAGTGAAACCAAGCCGAGCGCCGCAAATAGACGTACACGCATTGCTTCCATTTACCTTCCCGATACATTGGCGGCGTCAACTGAGGTCGTGGCATCAGCTAACGGTTGCCCATTACAAGGCATTACAGGCAAAGCGAGCGAGTTTTATATCGGCAATGATACGGGCGTCAGTATAAGTGCGGGCTGGACATTGAAAGTCACGCCTATGTCATACAAAGCGCAGGAAGTTTAGCGGTATGTTCGCACATAATGCTCGTCTTGATATGCCGGAGCTTTTATATACAGATACTAAACCTGTGAGCAACGTAAAAATAGACAGCCAAGATGAGTTATCAGAAAAGCTATCTGTTTATATGATTTTTAATGATCTGGCAGAGTTGGCAGAAGGGCGTGAAGGCTCGCTTGGCGGTGGAGCAACAATAACACCGGATGGCGCTTTTTTTGATGGTATAACGGGATATTTAACAGTTCCAAATGTTCAGATTGATAATAATTTCACAATAACATGGGCGGTTGATTTTATAAGCAATCCTGGTGGAGCGGCATTATCTTATTTTTTGTCATATAACGGATTTAGTTCACTAGGCTCTATAAATGCAATTTTAGTAGGCGGTAATAATAAAATAAAGATATGGGGTAATAACTCATCAGATGGTTTATCTCTATTTTCGACAACAGAATACCCAGCAATCAATAATAAAATAGTGTCACTAGTTATTGAGGGGACGACGGCTTATTTATATGTCAATGGCGCTCTTGAAAGTTCTACCGCCACATTCGGTACCAGCGCAATGCCAAATGGCACGAAATCAACGTTGTATTTAGGAGGCAGGTCTGACTTAAATTCATTACGGTTTGCAAACTGCTTTTTTGATTTCCTAAGTGTGCATCGGTCAGCGCTTTCTAGCGAAGTTGTCAGTAGATACCATGATGGATTATATCAACTACTAATACCTGCTAAATCATGAGCATCAGTCTATTACTAATACCTGTTGGCCTAGCTACTACATCTACAGTAAGCGGATCATTATCTGCAACAGAATCAAGTGACAGCATATCATCGACGGGTTCGGTAATTGTTCAAGGTGCTTTAAGTGCTGCTGAGCTAAACGATAGTGCGTTATTTTCTGGTGCTAGCATTATTCATGGCAATCTTAATGCTGCTGAGGCTAATGACAGTATTGCCTGTGCCGGATCGGTCATTTCTCAGGGCGCAATATCATCAAGTGAGCCTAATGATACAGCTGCATCGACTGGGCAAGTTATTGTTCAAGGTAGTCTATCAGCAACTGAAAGTATTGATACTGGGCTATTTAATGGCTCGTCGACTGACATTACGAGCGGATCGTTAAATGTAACAGAGGCAGCTGATTCGGGTGGCATAGCTGGCGCGGTATTAATAACAGGTTTATTTAGCACAACTGAAAGCGGTGATACTGCGTCATTTAGTGGGGCTGTTTCTCAACCAATAACCGCCACATTATCAGCTAGTGAATTAAGCGACATTATTGCTGCGAGTGGCGGCGTTGTTGTTCAGGGTAGCTTTGCTGCTAGTGAAAATGCAGATGTGTTTTTGGCATTGTCACCTGCTAGAGCAAATCTTCCTGCACATTCAATACTAAATGTAAGCGCTAACCGTTCTGGTTTAGTTATCAGCACTGAAAACAAAAAATTGAGGATAACAGGATGACGTTAACATTTGATCGTGGCGATTCACAGCGCTTATCAATGTCGTTTATTGGTATTGATGATGTGGCGGCAGATCCAAGTGCCATTGTGGCCATCATTACTGAGCCCGATGGCGTGATCGTAACCTATGTTTACGGCACTGATATTGAACTGGTCAAAGATAGTGTTGGTCATTATCACGTTGATTACACGTTCACTAAAAAAGGTCGCCATCAAGTGCGTTTTGAAGGTGTTGGCGGCGTGACGAGTGCTGAACAAACTGATGTTTACATAAGGGCATAACATGACATTTAGATTAACTACACCGCCCGCATTAGAGCCCGTTACATTACAACAAACAAAAGATCATTTACGCGTTGATGATGATATGGAAGATGCGTTGATTAGCGAGCTGATTAAAACGGCGCGTGAGCATTGTGAAGTATTTACGAATCGTCCACTTATCACTCAATCATGGACGTATTATGGTGAGTGCTTTTATGGTGATATTGAATTAAAGCCTAACTTACAAGGCGTTGAAAGCGTTAAATATATTGATAATAACGGTATACAGCAAGAAGTTGATGCTAATGGTTATATGTATGACAGGGTGGCAGTGATTGGGATGATTTTCCCTTCATATAATATGCCTTGGCCATATGCCCGTAATATTAAAAATTCGATCGAAATTGAGTTTATATGTGGCTATGGCTTAGCTGATGATGTACCTAGCTCAATAAAATCAGCAATGTTGTTATTAATTGGCCATTGGTTTGTGAATCGCGAAAGCGTGATTGTTGGGGTTTCAATTGCTGATGTGCCGCAAGCGGTTGATATGTTGCTTAATCCTTACCGTGTGATTTATTCATAATGCGTGCGGGCTTACTAAAACATATCATCACGATTGAAACGGTTGTTGAATCGCAAAGCGCTACCGGATCGGTTACAGAAACATGGCAGAAATTTGCAACGGTCCATTCAACTTATGAGCCCCAAACTAGCGGCGAATCGTTTAAAGAAGATCAAGAACAAGCCTTTGAATCAGTAAATTTCAGAATACGGTTTTTAGATAATATTACACCTAAGATGCGAATAAATTACAAAGGCCGGATTTTTGATATTTTATCAGCGACTGATTATTTAGGTATGGGCAAAGAAACGCACATAACAGCAAGGAGTAAAGCCTAATGACGGAAGCAGTAATCGGTTTAAAAGCGCTGAGTGATAAGCTAGAACTGCTTAAGCGTGAAACAGGCGTTAAAGTGTTGCGTAGTGCAGCAATGGCCTCAGTAGTGCCAACGGTTAAAGAAATGCAATCGGCAGCGCCCAAGGGTAAATCAGCGCACAGAACCTTTAAAGGGCGTTTAGTTGCACCAGGCTTTTTGTCACGGTCGGTTAAACGTGCTTCACGCGTAAATAAAAATACAGGTGTTGTCTCAGTTTCAATTGGTGTTAGACGTGAAGCATTTTATGGCGTTACTTTTTTAGATAAAGGCACTAGCAAGATTGCAGGTAGGCATTGGTTTCAAAAAAGATTTGAAGCAAATTCAGGAAAAATTGTCGGTTTGTTTAAACAGAAATTAGCTGAAAAAATCAAAAAGGTAGCAGGATGATTGATGATGCGTTGTTTTCATTGTTGAGCAACAGTGCCGCTATTTCAGTATTGCTCATTGGCAAAATAACGCCGATTGTTGTGCCGCAAAATAGTCTTTATCCCTGCATAACTTATTCAACTAATTTAGATCAAGAAGATAGAACATTTGATGGTCAAGGTACGTTTGGGCGAGTGAGTGTTGAAGTTGATGCGTGGGCTGATGATTATGATGGCGCAATAGTATTGGCAAAAGCAATAAGTGACACTTTAAAAAATTACAGAGGCACGGTTTCAGGTGTTGATATTGATAGTATTTACATTGATTCAGTTATAACGGTTTATGAAGCAGAAGCAGAAAAATATAGACGAACACAGGTATTAACAGTAATCGTGCAATAAATAACATTAACTATTTTTAACAGCCCCGTCATAACTGGCGGGGCTTTTTTATGCGAGGAATAAAGAGATGGCTACTAAAGCGTTTACGGGCGGTGTGGTATTAAAACGTGGTGATGGAACAGATCCGGAAGTTTTTACGGTTGTACCTGAATTAAAAATCGCACCATCAATCGGTGTGAATAAAGACATTATAAAAGTTAGTAACTTTGATTCAATTGATAACCACGAATACATTGCAGCGTATTTGGGTGATGGTGTTGAAGTTACGCTTGAATGGAACTTGTTACTTGATGATGTACAACAAACGGCTATTCGTGATGATGTGAACGATGGTGTTAACCGTAACTTTGAGTTAACAGTGACCAATGGCACTAAAGTGTTAACGAGAACATTTACTGTGACAATGATGGGTTGGAATGATGATTTCTCGTTTGAAGATGCTCACAAGTTAAGTGCTAAAGGCAAGATCACTGGTGCGATTGTTGATGTGGTTGTGTAATGAATAAATCACAAAAGAAAAAGTTATTTGACCGTTATGCGGTTAAAAAAGAGGTGTTCACTTTGCCCGATGGTGAGCAGCTGGCAATGACGGAATTAAGTGCCAAAGCACGCGCTGGCTATGGTGATGCATTCAAACGAGGTGAGGCGACTGACTTTGTTATTTTGCATGGTTTTGATGATTATAGTTTAGATGATGCTGATGATGTTATCGGTGTGCAAAGTTTAAGTGATTCGGTGAAAACACCCATGATGATGGCGGTGCTTATTCTATCGGGCTTAGTAGGTGATGATGAGGTGAAGGCTGAAGTTGAAAAAAAGCCTTAGCCAATAACCCTTACCGACTTTTTATGTGGCGGCTTTCTGTTGCGTGGTCAACCCCGATATATGAACTGGAAAATATGTCGGGGTCATTGATGGCAGAGGCCATGGCGTACTATTCGATAGAGCCGTTTGGGGCGAATAGAGACAATATTCATGCCGGACTTATTTGTTCAACCATTGCCAACGTTAATAGATCAAAAAATCAAAAACCATTTACAGCGGGCGATTTTATGCTCAAGCATAAATCTGATGAGCAACAAGTTGATCATTCTGCTTTGTTCTCAGTTCTTTCACGATTTGCGGTAACTAAAACATGACTGACTTAGCAAAACTAGTTGTAAAACTAGAGGCTGAAAGTGCAAAGCTGCATCGAGATCTTGATAAAGCCAATAATAAACTTTCATTATTTGAAAAAGCAGCAAATAGTAGTAAGAAAGCGCTTAGCAACTTTGCTAAGTTAGCGGCCATAGGGTTGGCTGCTACGGCTGGGTTATTGGCGACAATGGCACGACGTACAATTGATCTCGCTGATGAAATGGGCAAGCTGAGTCAGTCAACAGGATTAACGGTAGAAACTCTATCGCGCTTGCGATACGGGGCTGATTTGTCAGGCGTTAGTTTTGAGGCAATGACAAAGGGTGTTGGCAGGTTACAACGGGCTATGTTTGATGCAGATCAGGGCATGAAAAGCCAAGCCGATGCATTTGATGCGCTAGGTATTGCCATTGTCGATCCTACTGGCAAGTTACGTGACACTGAGCAGGTGATGATTGATGTTGCCGAGCAGTTTTCACAAATGGAAGATGGCGCAACTAAAGCTGCATTAGCACAAATATTGTTTGGTAAAGCAGGCGTTCAAATGATTCCGTTTTTGAATCAAGGTGCAAAAGGCTTACGTGAAATGGCTGCTGAGGCTGATGCCTTTGGCATTACGATGGATGGTAAGTTAACGGCGGCGGCTGAAAGAACCAACGATAATATGACGCGCTTAAAAACAGCAATGGAAGGTGTGTTTTTACGCGTTATTGCCCAAGCCATGCCGAGGATTGAAGCGGTAACGATCGCAATGGTTCAGTGGGCGAAAGATAGTAATGGACTTGCTAATGCGCTCTCGTTTTTAGGTAATGTGATGAAGGTGATTGCAACGGGCGCTGTGATACTTAAGGCAGTATTTAGTTCGGTCGGTAAAGTTCTGGCAGGGGTTGCAGCTGCGGTCGTGCTAGCATCAAAGGGTGAATTTACTCAGGCTGGTAAAGCTATAGGTGATTCATTCTCAGATGCTAGTGATTCAGTTGCAGGTGACATGGCCACTATTGATTCTATATGGCGTGAAGTGCCAAAAAATATAGCTTCAAAATCTGATGAGATAAGCCAGCAAATTGCATCACCTATTATACAAGCTGATGAGAAAATTAAAGAAAGTGTCGATAATGTAAGAGAAAGACTTAAAACACTTGATTCAGAAATGAAGAAAGCGCTTAAAAAGTCAGATGATATTTCAAAACAGTTCAAAGATAGAAATTCTAGTTTAAATAGCGCGCCAATAGATCTCGCTAAAGCCGATACCAATGATGTTGGATATTTAGAGCTGCAAGCACAGCAATCACTAAAAAATGGTGATATTGATGGCGCGGTGAAAAAATTAGAAGCAGCTTACGATATTCTCGACGCCATGAAAGCAGCTGGTACAGAATCTAGTACGGTACTTGAAGGCTTGGGTAATAGCCTGGCACGGGTTGGCGAAGAGGTTAGTAAGGCGCCCGTTACAGATTTAGAATCAAAAATAGCGATCGACATTACGAGCGCCGTTCAACAAGCGGCAGAAGGTAATGCAGCAATGCAACAGTTTCTTGATTCTAATCCATTAGTACAACAAGTCGTGGTTAATCAAGCAGCTGCAGGTGCACCACAATTACAAAATACGTTAAATGCTGGTAAAGCAGAGCTACCTACGATCAACCCCGCGATTGTTCCCAATGAAGCAACCCAGCGTTCAGATGGTTTGAGTAGCATGACAAAAACCACAATAAATCTTCCAAATGGCTCACAACAAGAAGTTTATGGCGATGCTCAAGGCATGGCGAACTGGCAAAAAGACATAGCTAAAGAAGCCACAAAACGAGGCAAACGATGAGAACATTAATAATCGGTGGCATTGAGATACCCGTTAGGGCTTCACATGTACTTAGCCAAAGTTATACACCTATTCAAGCCACTAATCGTTTGCGAATGGCCAACGGGGCATTAAAACAACAAACATCGTGGAGTAATAAGCTTAGCACTGAGATATCAGGTGATGGGGTTTTCCCTGTTGGTTTGCAGGGGTTAGATTACTCACAATCAATTATCATAAAAGGTGTTGCTGAAAGGGCTATTTCGAGTCCTTCAAATGTGATTGATGTGCCGAGTGCGAGACGAGCTGATTATGGTGTTGAGGGTAGGGCGTTTGTTGGTATTAATCCAGTAAAAACACCAGTGGTGATGGATGGTGATGTGGCCACTTTGACTGCTGTTGTGGGTGCGACTTTATACCAGGCTATTTATTGGCCTGAGTTGGTGTGTTTTTGTGATCCACAAAGTGAAACACGTGGCGTTCGTAGTGCTGATTATGGCTGGTCGTTTACGGGTGAAGAAATATGATTTTCGTTCAATACAAATGGTGGTACAAGTTTCTGTATCGTCCACTAGTCCATTTTATGGATTCTATTAAAGATCGCGCCGTTAAACACGGTGTAATTATCAAGGCGCGAAACTAATGGCTGCGTATCGTTTTTTTAGGTTAAAAATAACTACTGACTTCAATAATATTGCGGGTAATGCGGCTGAAGTTAAAGATATCGCGTTTAATGCCACGCCCTTCGGAACGAATATATGCGTGGGCGGTGTGCCATTCTCTACACCCAGTTATTACACACCTGACGCGGCGTTTGGTGGCAGTAGCTATGTTTGGTATGCCGATTACCAAGAGCCTTATCCGATTTACATTGGTTATGATGTCGGCGCGGGTAATGAGACAGATGCAGAACAAGTTTATGTCAGTTCGCCACGCGGCTTAGGCCAGACGATCATTCAAACATCGGTAGACGGTGTTACGTGGATTGATAGGGCAACCATACCAAGAAATACTGTTAGCGGTTATTTTGCGTTATCGGGATCAGCTAATGCTGCGCCGGTCATTACGAGCAATGGCGGCGGTGCTACGGCTTCAATTAATTATGCTGAAAATGGAACCGGACCAGTTACAACTGTTACGGCTACTGATGATGATGACGATGTTTTAACTTATTCGATATCGGGTATGGATGATGGAAAATTCACGATCGATTCATCAACGGGCGTGCTTAGCTTTATAACGCCACCGGATTACGAAAACCCAACAGATGCGGGTCAAGTTAATCAATATCACATTGACGTTATTGCTAGTGATGATAGTGCATCTGATTCACAAGCACTGACTATTATTGTGACCAATGCTGATGTTGTAATAACAAGCCATAGCGGTGCAAGCAGTGTTGATTTAACGCTTGCTGAAAACAGTAAAGAAGTGACTACGGTTATTGCTGCAAGTGCAGTTTATTCAATAACGGATGGTGATGATGCGGCGTTATTTGAAGTTGATAGCATTTCGGGTATTTTGTCATTTATAGCTGCGCCCGATTTTGAAAACCCGCAAGACAGTGGTTTAAATAATGTTTATAGCGTAACGGTAACCGCGACTGTTGCACCAGAATCAGCACAACAAAGCTTTGTTATTACAATAACAGATGTGCCGTATGGCAGTGCAGATGAGCCCCATTTAGGCACTAACTGGACGCTGGTAGTTACGTTAGATGGTGTTGATGTATCGAGTAAAATTACGGGTAATGCAAGCGTTGAAGCAGAAGAATCAACAAGTCGAATCGCTAGTTTTTTATATCAGCCATCAATGGGCAGTATTAGCGCGGGTGACTGGCTTGGCGTGAGCGTTGCGATCGATTATAAAACGGTCGATGGTGTTGGCAATACATTATCAATCAACAATATATTCACAGGTATTGTTGATCAGGCTTTGTATGATCCAATCACCCATTTAACGGCGTTTGATTGCACGGATGATATGCAAGGCAAGCTTGAAGCAATGATTCAGCCACAAATTGATGCGCTTATTCTTGGCTCACGTTACTCAACGGCTGTATTTGGTGAGTATAAAGATGGCTGGCTTTATTTTGAAAATGTAATTTCTACAACGTCAAAAAGTTATGATTTTAATGCAGATGGTGTAACAGGTACATTAGTTAATTGGGCGGCAAAATTAACACCAGATTTTGATTTTGATAGCGGTTCGATTATTGATAATTCAATTAGTTATTCAATCGCACCACGTCGAGATTTATTTAATAGTTATACGATTGATTACAGTTATCGGTTTACGCGGTTGCATCACCGTAGCCACCAATTTAATTGGGGGCTAAAGTTTTGTCCGTATTTTGCTAAATCGCATGAGTTACCAACAAAAGATATGGTGCGGTCGGCAGTTAATAGTGCTGGCTGGCTTGTTAATGGCGCTATAGATTTGCAGTCGTTAATCCCCAGTTCGGCAGATCCTTGTGGCGGTGGTTTTGCCTGGTCAGTTACTGATGAAGTCCGTGATTTATTAGCGCTTGGTGCAAAATGGAAGGCATCAAAACGTTGGGATCAAGAAATAACTGAAAATTACACGTTAATTATTCAAGCGCCACAGTCGATCACTTGGCTGGGTGAAGTGGCTTATTCAGAACAGGCCAGCAATGAAACGGCCTATGATTCAAGTGGTTGGAGCGATGGCAATATAACACCTTCAGGTCGAATAAATAGTATTGGTGATGTGGTTCAAGATAAGTTTAGTCGAGGTACATCAGATAATGATATTACAACCTTAATTGCACGCGCCAAGACTGAAATATTAGAAAGCCATCGTGCTAATCATGTGGTGGCCACTGTGTTATTAGTGCCTATGCTTGAGCGATTCCATACTGTTCGGTTTGATGCTGATGGTGTTGTTGGTCAAGGCAAGGTGTTTAAGTTTGTACATGATATGGATATAGATTCAGGCCAAGCGACGACGACAATTGATATTGCAATATCATTAAACGGCGGTGCTAGCTTGATTATTGATGACGCTATCACACCACCTACGCCGCCAGATTCAGATCCAGAATCAATCGCAGCAGATAGATCAACAACGCTTGATACACATATTGGTGGTGATGATTCAGTACCTGATTATGATGAAAACTGGGATGGCTTTACAGGAAATTATTCTTTTGTTTACGGCTCACCTTCAGCTGATCAGTTCTATACAAGAAGGTTCAAGGTGGTTACGCCAGCGATAAATCAAGATTCTATCGATCATGTTGATGCGATAAAAACACAATCTTATCAATTCAATATACCCGATGAAACGTTAACAATTACGGTGAGCTAATGGCTGACAAGAAAACAATCAAAGATTTAAATAGTTTAATTCGCTTTGATGAGCGCAAGCGACTTAAGTTGCCAGCCAAAAGGCCAAGTATTGACAGCTCGATCGGCTATGCATCAGTGGCGGATACGGATAGTGTTGAGACTGAGCAATTCCTGTACGTTAGAATGCGGGGTTACGGTGTAACTGATGATGATGTATATCGTTTTGATGGCATTGGATCAGCGCCAGATTACGTGAGCAATGCAGGCGGTAATGCTGGATTAGGTATCTTGAATCAAGTGGTTTATGGCGCTGAAAGAGGAATGACGGATATATATAAGAACTATCCTGAAATCTTATTAACGACATTGGCACCCGTCGAATGTGTTTACACGAATACGAATCACATAATTGTATTCAAGAATAATAGAGATATTGAGAGATACACGCATGCTGGTGTATTTGTAGATAGTTTCTCAATGGCATATGCCAATTCAGCGCATAGGCAAATGGTTGCAAATAATAATATTATTGTCTCATTTAGTCAGCGAGCAAATCCGAATCCTGACAGCAATGGCATAGACAGTGTAGTGATAACGAATGTTGATGGGACGTACCTTTCTACTACCGACTTAGTTAATGACCATTCATCTATGTTTACACCCGCTGTGTGCAGTAACGCATGCATTGTGATTGATTTTGCAGTAGAGGGCGTTGTTGGCGGTGATCACGTTCTTAAAGTATTTAATAACGAAGGGCTGAATATAGCAACCGTGACGATAGATGGAGATGAGTTAACGTCGCATACCGGATCGGTTTTATCAACAGTAGCAATGACCAATTCACATTTGTTTTTATTCTCAGAAAATTATTCGGGTATTTCAACCCTACATAAATGCGCTATTTATTCGCACACAATAACGGGCGGCTCAGTAGCCACTGGTTATACCTTAGGCGCTTATGTGGCAACGGTTGATTGTCCGACACAAAACTCAGTAGAGGGTTTAAATATAAGCAGCTCCATGGATGCTTTCTTCTTTTTTGATTAAACAAAACATAGCTAATACACGCCGCGAAAGCGGTTTTTTTACGTCTAAATAAATGAGACTTTACATGAAATCACTTTTAATATTATTCATGACACTTTTCAGCATGAGTGCTTATGCAGATCAGTGTCCCGGCTTCACAATGCAATTTGTTCAAGTTGAGCGTGTTGCTGATGCAAAGATCAGATTACAAACAGACGACTTTGATAAAAACCAAGATACGATTCACTCACTTATTCAATATAAATATGTCAGCACGGGAAGGCCAAGCGAAGTTATAGAGAAAAACACGCTAGCAACATGGACGCCTTCAAATGCAGACATTGGATCGATTAATGGTATTTATCAACCCGACACAGTACGCGAATTTTTTAAAATACCTTTAACTGATTTTGTGATCGATGTAACAGGGTTTGAAGATGTGGCAGATTTGGAAAAGTGTCCCGTTCTAGCTGAAACAATTGCGCGTAATAACTTTCCTAATTCGACAAAAAAACAAGCATTGGGTGCGATAGACCGCTTTATTAATTTGATGAATAACTATCAAGACACTCGAAAATCAATGGCAGGTCTTGATTCTCTTTATACAGAACGCGACGATATCTTAGTTAGATTAGCCGATATCAGGGCGCTGATATCAGTAACGGATTAGATTAAAAATAGAGCCACGAAAGTGGTTTTTTTATGAGTGTTATTTATGAATAAATTTAAAAATAGACAGTTTTGGCTGGTTTGTTTTTTTGCAGCTGTTATTTCTGCAGCACTATTCACAGGCTATCTTGATGGCGAAATTTTCTTTAAAGCAATGGTTCAGTTATTGAGCTTTTCAGGCGGTGAAATTCAAGATTCAATCTAAAAGGATGTGTGATGTTTAGTTTTATTAAAAATTTCATGCCATTAAAAGGCTGGGTATTTATAGCTTTTGGTTTGCTGTTAGCTTCATCATTCGCCCTGGGTAAGTTGCTATTAAATTCACATGAACAAAATGGTTTATTACAGGAAAAGTTGTTAGTAAAAGAAGAGGAAGCAGCGAGGCTTAAATCTGTTAATGAAGAGTTGGCCAATGCCCACGATAAACGTGTTGCCGAGTTTTATGAGTTACAAAAAAAACAATCCGATCGTGAAGTGGCCAAAGAAAAAACAGTTATTAATACAAACAAGATAAGAACCGAATTAAGGAATATAAAAGATGAAACTAATGTACGTAATGTTGTTGTACCTGATGCTTACTGGTTGCTCATCAAAAGAGGTGCGAGTGGTGAATGATTGCCCTTTAGTTAATCATGCGCCATTACGTATTACGCCTATTCCAGAGCCATTAGCAACCGAGACTGTAGGCGACTTATTGGATTACACACTAATGCTGCAAGGCGCAATTAAACAATGCAATATTGATAAGGAATTTTTTTGATGGAATATAAGTATTTCACTGAAACAGAGTTAAGTTGTCACTGCAAAAATTTAGAATGTGATGGGGGTGAAATGAAGCCATCATTTATGGAAAGACTAATAAAATTGCGTGAGGAACTTGGTTTTGCTTTTCCAATATCCAGTGCTTATCGATGTTATGCTCACAATAAGTCTATTGGCGGTGCTAAAGATAGTTTGCACTTGAAAGGGCAGGCCGTAGATATCCGTGTAAGTCGAGATCAGGCGTACCAGATTGTTGAGCGAGCACGACGGTTTGGTTTTCGGGGCATAGGCGTGTCACAAAAAGGCAATTCAAGATTTGTTCATCTTGATAATCGCGATCAACGGGACGTCTCTTTTTGGAGTTACTAGATCACAATCCTATGTGATGAAGCATTTCAAATCTAATGAAGATTATCTTTGCTGAAACTTATTATCAAGAACTTCGTATGTTTCTGGCAGATAAATGGCTCGTTCACAATTATTACCACGAAATATATAAGAACCTTTATCCCAAGCAATAACGTATGTTTCATTTTTAGTTAGAGATCTGACAATATCACCATGTCGCAAGGCTCGACCGTTATATGCTTTTTTGCCGATGTGCTGGATCAGATAACAATCATTTCGTAACAAAAGACCACAATGTGCAGCCATCCCTTGTTGGTTTAAATTTTGATAAAGCTTTTTATCGTGTGAATCCCATATATCAAATATATGTTGCTCCATTATATTTAGCCCTCAAAAATACTTAAAAAATTTGTAGTTCGCATTGATATAAGCGGTTTATTTTACGGTTTATTTTACGGTGATTGATAATTTATCATTATATTTAATATCGTAATGCTTGCCAAACGTAAGTGTAGTGCTACAATGCAAGACCTAAGGACTCTTAACTCAACTGGTAGAGTAGCTGACTCTTAATCAGTTTGTTCCGGGTTCGAGTCCCGGAGGGTCCACCAATCAAGAATGTTTGATGGTTTGTGTAGAATAAAACCTTTATGAAGCTTTATAAGTTTATATTTTTTATTGGTTTGCCAATCACATCAACTGGATCATAATGAGATTGATTTCTGCATAATGAACAAAAAACTAATCATTAACCTCCTGACGATATTTTTTACTACACAATCAAGTCAACTTTAGTAGACAACCAGATTACAATGGGTAAAAGTCGTCCATGTCTGACCAACTGTAAAATAATAACGTGGAAGAACTATGGCGCACTTTGTTTAACTTATATAATAAATTGTTTGTTTAATTTAACCCTAAATCACCACTGTATATAATTGCATTTCATCTGCGTTATTATTAAGGTAAAGTTATGAAACAACTTTCGACATTACCTCCTACCTTGACATCTGATTGTGATGTATTAGTCATCGGCGGTGGTCCGGCCGGCTCAACTGCTGCGGCGTTACTAGCTGAGCGAGGTTATGCTGTAACCTTACTAGAAAAGGCATATCATCCACGGTTTCATATAGGAGAATCTTTGCTGCCGGCCAATTTACCTTTATTGGAAAAACTGGGTGTGGCGGATGAGATTCGAGCCATTGGTATGGAAAAATGGGGGGCAGAATTTGTCTCGCCTTGGCATGATAACAAACAGGTTTACGAGTTTGCTGGTGCTTTAGATAAATCAATGCCGATGGCCTATCAAGTACGACGTTCCGAATTTGATGAAATATTGATTCGAAATGCAAGTCGTAAAAATGCTCGCGTCGTTGAAGGTTGTCAGGTACAAGATGTCGTTTTTTTAGAGAATAAAATCGGGGCTCTAATAACCGCTTGTCATGATGACGGAAGTGTTGAAACGGTTCGCGCCCGATTTGTTGTGGATGCTTCTGGTCGGGACACTTTTCTAGGTAATCAATTCAAAGCAAAAAAACGTAATAAAAAACACATTAGTGCAGCTATCTATGGTCATTTTACTGATGTTGAACGCCACCAAGGAAAAGCGGCAGGAAATATCACGCTGTATTGGTTTGATCATGGCTGGTTTTGGCTTATTCCACTCGCTGACGGTACAACTAGTATTGGTGCCGTAATATGGCCGTATTATTTAAAAACACGCAAGACTAAACCGCTAGAGCAGTTTTTGCAGGAAACAATTGCACTTTGTGAACCCTTGAATGCAAGACTGAAAAATGCTCATTTAACTTCAGCCGTTGGAGCAACGGGTAACTTTGCTTATCAGTGCGATCGCAGTCACGGCAGTCATTATTTACTATTAGGTGATGCTTACAGTTTTATTGATCCGGTGTTTTCCTCGGGCGTGTTACTGGCTATGCAAAGTGCTTTTATCGGCGCTGAAACGGTTGATCAATGTCTCAGCCAGCCTAAGCAAGCAAATGCCGCATTAAAAAAATTCGATAAAGCGATGAAGATTGGACCGAAAGAATTTTCATGGTTTATTTATCGGATCACTAATCCTGCTCTACGCGATTTATTTATGGGACCTAAGAATGTATTTCGTGTAAAAGAGGGCGTATTGTCAGTTTTAGCCGGTGATGTATTCGGCGCGACAAATATACGTGGCCCTCTGCGTATTTTTAGAAGTATTTATTACATCAAATCATTATGGAATATAAAGCGAACATTTAAAGCGTGGAAAATGCGAAAATCTAATATCCGAGTTGTGACTGAAACTATCATGGAAAGACAAGAGACAAAGGTGAGTTAATGGTTGGTAAATCGGATTATTTGCAGGGGATAAAACTGCCAATATCAGAATATATGAGTCAATCCCAGAATTGGCAAAATAGTGTGTTAGGCGTCCAGTGTTATGCGAAAGACGTTGTGAAAATGACAGCGCATATGGCGATTCCAACTATTCGTGTTCCGATAGTACGATTAGATAGTGATGATTCAATTTGCGATGTCTGGTTGACTGATGTAGGTAATCAGCCAAAATCAGGTCAGTATAATGCGATTAATTATCGTTATAACGATGATCTCCTATTTGGTGTGATTGAACTATCCGAAGCTATGTTTGAATTTAATTCGGACAAGACACCTTTTCAACAAGCGACTGAGTCTGCTTATAATCAAATATTTAGTTTGCTTGATCAAATGTCATTTCCATATCTGTTTCGTGTTCGTAATTATATGGCTGACATCAATGGTAAAAGTTTTGGATTGGAACGTTACCTGCAATTTAATCTTGGCCGACAGGACGCATTTTTGACCCACGGACGTGATGTCGAAGGCAATGTACCAGCAGCATGTGCACTAGGTTTTGAACTAACAGCAGTAGCAGATAGTTCAAAGCAAAATTCATTGACGATTTCATTCTTAGCAGGTCGTATACTCCCTCAGAATATTGAAAATCCACGCCAGATCAGTGCTTATCAATATCCCCAACAATATGGTCCTCGTAGTCCGACATTTTCGCGTGCTAGTTTAGTAAGTCTTGGTGAAGATAATATATTGTTTCTTTCTGGCACCGCGAGCATTGTTGGACATAAAACTTTACATCTCGGCGATGTCGTTGCTCAAACACGCGAAACGATCGACAATATCAAAGCAGTGATTACCCAAGTAAATCGTCAACTTAATGAACCTCAGTTTGACTTGTCGAAACTACATTACACGGTCTATGTACGTCATCTTGAGGATTTAGATTCGATTCGCACCGAATTAAAACGCCATGTTGGTGACGCTCTAAAAGCAGTCTATTTACAGGCCTATATCTGTCGGGAAGATTTATTAGTCGAGATTGAGGCAACAGCGGGTCACTCCATAGCAGCGTTAACGTGTGACGAAAATTCTAATAACCCCCTGTCTGACCATCTGAAATAATCATGCGTGGCATAGTATATCTGTTAGTAAATATCTACGAATATCTGGTGTTATATCTAGGCCTCATTCTGCTGGGAATGATGTGTTTGATATGGACACCGGTTGCCTTTATTATTTATCCCTTAGTTGCTAAAACACGAGGTAGAGTCTTAGGACGCTATGTCATTACTATGTCATTTCGTTTTTACCTTGCTATTCTAAGTTTGTCGGGTCGTTTTAGCTTTGATCTAAAAGAGTTAGATTTACTCGCTGATCAATCATCATTGATTTTAGCGCCTAATCACCCATCTTTATTAGATGCGGTAATGCTGATTTCTCGTCTACCTAATATATCCTGTGTACTTAAAGCTGAGTTATTGAATAATGTATTTTTAGGTGCGGGTGCGAGGTTAGCGCGCTATATTAGTAATAAAACTGTGCGACATATGTTGAAGAGTGCCGAGGATGATTTTGCATCTAAAAGCCATCTATTATTATTCCCAGAAGGTACGCGTACTACGAGCAATCCGGTTAATTCATTCATCGGCAGTATTGGATTAATCGCTCATCATGCTCAAGTGCCTGTGCAGACAATATTGATAGAGACTGACTCATTATTTTTAAGTAAAGGCTGGTCACTGTTTCGTAAACCAGCGATGCCAATACATTATTGTGTACGTCTTGGCCGACGATTTGAGCCTCCACAAAACACTAAGCGTTTTATGGTTGAACTCGATTACTATTTTAGGAATGAACTGATCAATGGCTCAGCTTTTTATCCCACTAACTCATTACCCACACAGCCTGAACGCGAACTTTAATCAAGCATTTACTTATTATGACTACACCATCAATTACTCATCTTGTTCTTATCCCTAGTTATAATCCTGGGGTAAAAGTTTATGACACTGTTAGTGACGCACGACAATACTGGTCACCTGTTTGGGTAGTGATTGATGGTAGTACCGATGGCACTATAAATGGCTTGTTAGCGATGGCCGCAGAAGATGATGATTTACGGGTAATTGTATTGCCCACGAATCAAGGCAAAGGTACCGCAGTACTTCGAGGTATGGAAAAAGCATCTATTGCTGGCTTTACCCATGTTTTGACGATGGATTCCGATGGCCAACACCCACAAGATCGTATTCCCGACTTTATGGCAGCGTCAGCAAGCCAACCTGATGCAATGATATTAGGTGTGCCCGTATTTGATACCAGCGCGCCCATGTTAAGAGTAAAAGGTCGGCAAATCTCAAACTGGTGGGCTAATTTAGAAACTTTGTGGGCGGGTATTGGTGACTCATTGTTTGGATTTCGCGTTTATCCTATCGAACCACTTAAACAAGTAATGAAGGATCAACGATGGATGCGACATTTTGATTTTGATCCCGAGGCTGTAGTGCGGCTTTGTTGGCGTGGAGTAAGGCCAGTAAATCTAGCTGCTGAGGTTCGTTACTTTCGCCAAGATGAAGGTGGCGTATCCCATTTTCGTTACCTGCGAGATAATATATTACTAAGCTGGATGCATACTCGCTTGTTTGTTGGTTTTTTAATCCGACTTCCAATCTTAATAAGACGCAGATCAAAAACAGATTGACTATACGTAATTTGATGCTTATTGAATTATTTGAATCTTATTATCTCACTATGCATTATGGCAAAACATCGTTTTTGTTCAATGACTTTCGTATATTTTTTTGATGAAACATTGGAGTTATTTACGAAAAACATTAGCGATGTAATTGATTTGCAGTAAGTCTCATACCTTTAAAAAGACAAAAAATCAGTGTGCATAAATTGATCACCTTCGCTTTAATTATTAAACAATTCATGATGTCAAAGTAAATAACATGACTAATAAACGTTGAAGTTTATAATGATTTTCAGCCGATTAAATTAAGATCATTATAAATGTCTTAAATTATGACAATGAGTGGGAATTTTTAAACTAAGTATATTTTTATTATTGATTCATCCTGTTCCTAATTAGAACAGGATGAATCAAAAGTAACGCGCATTAACCGATTATCACCCGCACCTGATGTGATTTTCCGTCATCGAGCATAGTAATACTAATCGTACTTTCTTGGTTTTCGCCATCTAGTTCAATCAAGACAATACCGCTTTCAACGCCATTTGGATTTTCAATAGTGATTTCATAGTGCGTATTTTCATGCTGATAAAAAATGTTGTAGCTGGCCCATGTTTTTGGAATACAGGGATTAAAAACAAGTTTGTCTCCGCGAACTTGTAACCCTAATATCCATTCCATTCCCGCCCGGTAAAACCATCCGGCAGCGCCGGTGTACCATGTCCATCCACCACGTCGTACATGGGGTGGCTCAGAATAGATATCTGCCGCGAGTACATAAGGCTCAACTTTATAAGCATAAACACCGGTGCGAGTAACAGTACGATTAATCGGGTTTAACATCTGTAATAGTTCGGTAGCCTTATCACCTTCACCAAGCATCGCATAAGCAATGACCGACCAGACTGCCGCGTGAGTGTATTGGCCGCCATTTTCGCGGACGCCTGGAGGATAATTTTTGATATATCCGGGATCTCGCTCACTGTTGTTGAAGGGCGGGGTAAACAGCAACATCAGCTCTTCGTCATAACGAATAAGGTGTTTTTGTAGTGAATTCATAGCTCGTTGGGCTCGTTGGTTATCAGCAGCACCTGAGATAACACTCCAGCTTTGAGCAATCGAATCAATACGACACTCTTGGTTACCAACAGACCCCAAAGGGGTGCCATCATCAAAATAAGCTCGCCGATACCATTCACCATCCCATCCATGAGCTTCTACTGCAACTTTAAGTTGAACAACGTGCTCACGCCAACGAATAGCGCGCTCGTTTTCTTCCTGTTGTTCTGCCAGACTGACAAATTCGGAAAGAGTAGTTATAAAGAACCAGGCTAGCCAGATACTTTCTCCCTTGCCTTGGTTACCAACTCGATTCATGCCATCATTCCAATCACCACTTCCCATCAGCGGTAAACCATGCAAGCCTGTTTTCAAACTTAAATCAAGCGCACGCGCGCAATGTTCAAAAAGCGTAGCATCTTCCATAGACTGAGTTGGTTCAAAATAAGCGTCATCTTGTTCTGTGTTAAGTACCGGCCCCTCTAAAAAAGACACTCGCTCCTTAAGCACATTTGTATCGCCACTCACCTTGATATAGTGCGCTACGGTATAGGGCAACCAGACAAGATCATCAGAAAAGCGAGTACGCACGCCTCGGCCGGAAGGTGGATGCCACCAATGTTGTACATCACCCTCAACAAACTGTCGTGCGGCAGCACGCAGTAAATGGCTACGCGTTAGATCGGCGCGAGCAACAACCAATGCCATACTATCTTGGAGTTGATCGCGAAATCCATAAGCCCCGCCCACCTGATAAAAGGCGGCTTTGGCCCATATGCGGCAGCTAAGCGTTTGATATAACAACCAACGGTTCAACATCAGATCAAGTTCCCGATCAGGCGTCTTCACTTGGACTTTTCCGAGAACTTTATCCCACGAAGAGGTTACCTTATGAAATATGGTCGCTACATCGCTAGATCGATAACGTTGTATCAACTCACCTGCATGGACACGATCATTGCCTTGTCCCAAAAGAAAAACGAGCTCGACTTGCTCGTTGGGAGAAATTTCGATCGTACAGGCAAGTGCCGCACAAGGATCCAGCCCGGCACCTGCGCGTTTTTTAAGCTCTTTAGTACTACTCATAGCCGCAGGTGCTTCTAAACTACCGTTACGACCGATGAACTCAGCACGATTTGCTGTCCAACTCGTTTGCTGACCGGAAAAATCAGCGAAGGCAACGCGTTCGCCAAATTCCATATCCCATGTATTAAAAGCATATAGAGCGCCGTTATCTAGGTCCAGTTCGGTAATAATATGAGGCGCTGTCACTGACCGTGAAACACCAAGAACCCACTCTATATAAGCCACAACTGTTATCCGACGGGTACGATCTGAAGTGTTGGTCAAGGTTAAAGACGATAGTTTGATCGGATCATCTGGACTGACGAATTGCAAGAGTTCGCTATGAATCTCATGTGAATCATGCTCAAAGCGGCTATAACCTTGCCCGTGACGAATCACATAACTAGCATTTTCTACCCGAATCGGTAGTGCGGTCGGGCTCCACACTTCCTTGGTGTCATCATCACGTATATAGAATACTTCTCCAGAGGGATCACTGACTGGATCGTTTGACCAAGGGGTTAGCTTATTTTCTCGACTATTACCACACCAAGTGTAACTACTACCTGACTCAGAGACTACAAATCCAAAATCGGAATTGGCAATCACATTGACCCATGGAGCAGGTGTCCACTGGCCCTTGTCGAGAATGATGACATATTCGCGTCCATCTCCAGCAAACCCACCAAGCCCGTTAAAAAATTCGAGTTCGGGAACATCTAAAGGTGGTGAGTAAGATTCTGAGCGAAACAATGTTTTTGGAATAACAAAGTCAGTTGGAGGTCGTGGATGTCTTAATAGTTGCTCAGCCAAAGTTCCCCTTTTACCAACGAGTACCGCTCGTGCGGCTGTTTGCAGCAAACGTCTGTCCTCTAATGAGAGCTGATCAACTCGCATAACAAATATAAAACCCTGATTAGGATGTTGTTGGTGAGATGAAAGTGTCTGTCTTTCACGCACCATCGCCTCTAGTCGGATTTGTAAGTCCATTATGTAAGAAGACTC
>Ga0314774_1000096_pt1 | contig 79955 bp, 62 predicted proteins | sample MetaGCBIA2018_FD_204515 | JGI IMG/M metagenome (GOLD analysis project Ga0314774, IMG submission 204515) | Cryopeg brine microbial communities from Beaufort Sea near Barrow, Alaska, United States - CBIA 2018 | ecosystem: Environmental > Aquatic > Marine > Coastal | place: USA: Alaska | collected... | reverse complement strand
CGACAGCACCAACAGGAGCAACAACAGCGGGTTCCACAGGGAACACAGAATGTTTTTCAGCAGTAGCAGCGGCATATTCTTTTGATGCAGTTGCAGCTGCAGGAGGCTATACAGATAATTGTGGCGGTACCGTTACAGCGGTAGAGACAGGAACTGAGATTATCACGGGAAGTGATGCTTTAGGTTGGACAGTTACGTATACCTTTAAGGTAGTTGATGCCGCAGGAAACGAATTAACAGGACAGACTTATAGTCATACCGGAAAGGAAACCACAGCCCCAACCATTACTTGCCCAGCAACAGTAACAGCAAATACAAATAATGATGGAACTGGAAATTGTACAACAACGGTTTCATTGGGTACACCGACGGCAGTGGATAATTGTACCACAGCAGGAAACTTTACATTTATTGCAAAAGTTGGAGGTGTTATTATAGATTCATCGATTTATTTATTTGGGACAGGAAACACCACCGTGGTTTGGACAGCAACTGACCAAGCTGGAAATGTTTCTGTACCTTGCAATCAAACAGTTACGGTCGCAGACAATGAGAATCCAATGGTAACAGCAGCGGCAGATGTTGTTACAACTACCAGTGCAGATGGTACTGGAAACTGCACAGTTTCCAGACCAATTACAAATGCGACTTATGCTGACAACTGCACTGTAACAAAATTAACATGGGAAATGACAGGCGTTACAACAGCTAGTTCTCCTACAACCGGCATCAATCAGGTTGGAACGAAATTATTTAACATAGGCGTAACTACTATAACTTACATCGTAACTGATGGCAGCGGAAGAACTTCGACAGACTCGATGACTGTTACAGTAACAGATGATGAAAACCCAACAATCATTTGTCCTAGTGCCCAAAATGAGTCCTTTGGGGCTAATTGTGAGTTCATACTTCTCGATTATACGGCTTTAGCTATTGCTTCAGATAATTGCAGTAGCCCAATAATTACGCAAAGCCCTGCATCGGGAACCGCAATTTCTGGTCAAACAACAGTAACTTTAACCGCTACTGACAGTGCTAATAACACAAGTACGTGTTCTTTTGAGGTTATTCCAACTGACAATGAATCACCAATAGCTCTCTGTAAAGATATTACTGTTGATTTAAGTCCAACTGGCACCGTAAATATTAGTGCTTTAGATTTAGATAATGGTTCAACGGATAATTGTGGAATTGTCTTAAGGACTGTATCTCCTAATTCATTTAACTGTGGTGATGTTGGGGATAATACAGTAATTTTTACTGTAAAGGATGATGAAGGGCATGAAGCAAGTTGCACAGCTACAGTAACAGTTGTTGACAATACGCCGCCAATAATGCTGTGTAATAATTTTGTTGTTGTTGTTGACCCTATTACCAGGGTAGCTACAATTAATGTTTCAGATGTTGATAATGGGTCAAATGATGCTTGCGGAATAGCATCTTTAACAGTATCACCAAGTGTATTTCCAGAAGATACCAATGGTGATTTTTATACAACAACTACCACATTGACTGCGGTTGATGTTAATGGTAACACTAGTACTTGTAACCCATTTGTAACTGTAGAGCCGCCAGTAAACCAGAACACCTATTTAACAGGAGTCATTATAGACCCTGTTCCAACTTACCCGCAGCCACCAAGTGCACTGGTAGAAGCAACATCTTGTCCCGGTGGTTTATATGATCCAAAAGACGTTAAATTTACATTAGAAGCAATAGGAGGTTATAATTTACAAGCTTCGGATGTGATACACTGGGAGTATTCTGAAGATAATGGTGAAACATGGATTGAAATACCAGGTACTTCGGGACAATTATCCTATAGACTAAATAATATAATAAAAAACACTTTTGTGCGTCTAAGTATCACGAATGCCGTTACTGGAAGCGTCCAATCATCTGCAACAGCTTTTGTAAGGTTCTTGCCACCAGATGAGCCACCAATTATTGTTAGCAATAGTTCTTTAAATATTTGTTTGGGTGAATCAGTAACTGTAGTTGCTGAAAGTTTTTTTGATCAACAAGAAGGACAATTTGGAGAAGGAGGAAAATTTAATTATGCGCAACCCGATGGATGGAGAGTTGATGGGTTAGATGGTGAGTTTCCTGCAAGTGGAAATAATACATCTGCTCCAACTTGGAAAGAAACAAATTCAGTTGCAAATCCAAATAAAACATTTAGTGGAATAAATTATGATACTTCAGATAATACGAAATTTGCCATCGCACATTCTGTAAGTAACAATCAGGTTACAACCCTTGAAACTCCAGTTTTTAGTACGGTTGGTATGACTGCGAGCGAAGCAATATTGAGCTTTCATCAAGGTTATTATTTTTGTGGAGATGCTTCAGGTACAATAGAATTATCTTTCAACTCTGGAAATACGTATGGCATAACCTTAACTACCTATTCAAATAGTACAACAGGAGTTAGCTTATTAGGCAATACCTGTAGTAAAGAATATCCGATGGCAGACCCTTTTGAAGAGACTCTAATTAATTTAGGAGCTTATGTTGGTAATGCAGGTTTAAGGATTAAGTTTACTTTTGATTCAGGAGCCGATGGAGGATTTTGTAATGATGTTTCCTTTCCAAAAGACCCAACCAATGGATGTAATAAAAATCAATTATATGATGTAGGTAGTGGATGGGCTATTGATGATGTCGGTTTCGCTTTTTCTCAAGTAGATGATGAATTAGAATGGACAGATGAAGGAGGTACTGTAATAGCCGTTGGAACTACTGCAACTGTAACACCGGTAACACCAGGAATTAGAAGATATGGAGTAACTACACTTATTAATGGTTGCAGAACAGGTGATGATTCTGGAACAAATTTTATTGATATAACTACTAGTTTGGCTTATGCAGGTGAAGATTATTTACCAGTTGCGGGTAATTGCGGAGAAGCTACATTACAATTAAACGCCTACGACAACACAAAAAAAGCTATAGAAAATTTTAATAAAGGCGCCTGGAAAAACAACCTTTATGTAGTTCCTGCAGATGCAAGTCAAGATTTTGATGGAACAGGTGTTACAGGTGTATGGTCAATTGAAGAATCTACACTAACTTCTACATGTGGTAGTTCGGCTACTTTTTCTAGTGATACAGACCCAGATGCTATTTTTACAGGAAATCCGGGTACTTATAAATTAAGATGGACCCTTACAAATGGATGCTCTGATGAAATAGACGTTAAAATTAGCGATTGCAATAGCCTTGATTTTGATGGCGCTAACGATTATGTTACCTTCAAAGATAATTATAATTTAAATAGTGATTTCAGTATAGAAACTTGGATAAAACCAATCTCTGTAACGGGTACAAGAACTATTTTTTCAAGAAAAGATGCTGGTGATAATGCGAGTGGCTATGATTTAAGTATTGTAGATGGACAAGTTAGATTTAATTGGTACTATAACACAGGTTCAGGTTCAGTAACTTCTTCTTCATATTCAATCGATACAAGTAGGTGGTATCACTTAGCAGTTACATTCGATGGCTCAAGATACAAACTCTATTTTGATGGTATAGAACTAGGGTCTGTAAACGATAGTAATCCACCCAATATAACTGGAAACAAAATTGAAGCACTTTTAGGTGCAATGTATCAAGTTTCTTCAGGAGTTCCTGTAAATTATTATCATGGATGGGTTGAAGAATTTAAAATTTGGAATAAGGCACTATCAGTGGAGCATATAAGACAAATGATGAATCAAGAAATTGATGAATTAGGAGCAGATGTAGGAGGTGTTCAAATCCCAACTAAAATTTATGGACCTGATAATGATAATAATGGTACTGAAGATAATATATTGCAATGGAGTAACTTAGACGCTTATTACCATATGAATATTATTTGTGGTGATTTAACTCCATACAAAAAAGGTGTAAATGGAAGGCTTAGAAATATAACTACTGGTCAGCAACAAACTGCTCCAATACCATATACTACAAAAGTCAATGGAAATTGGACTGATACTAGTGCTTCAACACCTTGGACTTACGGTAATTCTATTTGGGATTACCCAAATAGCACTGGAATAAATGGAGATCCAATTGATTGGAATATTGTAAAAATTTCACACGATATAAATTCAGGAAATAAAGACATTACTGTTTTAGGATTATTATTAGATACATCTGATAAATTATTGACTATTGCCAATGCGGGACAACCATTGGATGAAAATAATCCTGGTCAAGGTTTATGGATAACACATTACTTAAAATTAAATGGCAATATTGATTTGGTTGGGGAATCACAATTGGTTCAAAAAAGATATGGTACATATGATTCTTTTGATAATTTTAGTACTACACAGTTTAGCGAAAGTATTTTTGATGCAGCCAGCACAGGGTATTTAGAACGTGATCAGCAAGGACAAAAAAATAGCTTTAATTATAATTATTGGTCATCACCGGTAAGTGCACAAGGGGGAGTAGCAAATAATGAGCTATATTCAATTAAAGATGTTTTAAAAGATGGTACAAATTCTGCCTTACCTAAACTAATAACTTTTGGAGACGGAGCCTATTTTGCGGATGGCTCTAATGGAACTAATATAAAAATTAGCAACCGCTGGATATGGTCTTATAATGATTTGATTAATGGCAATGCTTGGGATGATTATTATCAATGGAGATACATTGGAAGTACTCTGCCTTTAAATGCTGGAGAAGGATTTACGATGAAAGGAACTGGCGGAACTGCCCCAATTACAACCATGCAAAACTATGTTTTTGTCGGCAAACCACATTCCGGTGCAATGTTGCTAAATATGGTCAAAAATAAAAGCTATTTAATAGGAAATCCTTATCCGTCTGCACTCGACGCTGATGAGTTTATATTAGATAATATTAAAGCAACAATAGAAGTAAATGGCGTTGATAAAGTTGGAAGAAATACCAAGAATATTTTTAACGGAGCACTTTATTTTTGGGATCATTTTGGTTTGTCAAATACTCATCTCTTGGCTGGCTATATTGGTGGTTATGCAACCTATACCTTGATGGGGGGAGTCGAAGGAATTGCCAACGATCCTTTAACAGTGCATGATGGTTCAACTGGATCAAAAAAACCTTCTCGTTTTATTCCTGTTGGACAAGGATTTTTCATTGATGGAACAATAGATCCTATCTTGACTGAAACAGTAACAGTTGATGACGGAGACTTAGTTTTAAAAAACAGCCAGCGTATATTTAAACGCGAGGCAACTGGAACTTCTGTTTTCATGAAGGGTATTAAAGCAAAAGGAACAGCTACAACCAGCTCAAAATATGTTGATTCAAGGCCAAAAATTAAGTTGCAATTTAATTCTCCTTTAGGTTATCGAAGAGTCTTGTTGGTGGGTGTAGACGAAAGAACTACCAATATTTTTGATATTGGTTTTGACGCACCGCTTAACGAAGACAATAAAGAAGACATGTTTTGGCTAATTGGTAAAGGTAAATTGGTGATTCAGGGTGTCAATAATTTTAACGAAGATCAAGAATTGCCACTGGGACTTAAAATTTCGGAAGCTGGTTTGGCAACCATCAAAATTGATGAACTCAAAAATATGGATGAAAACATCGTTTTATTTATAAAAGACAAGTTTACGGGGAAAACGCACAATATTTCTCATCAACCTTTTGAAATTGAATTGGAACCAGGCACCTATTTAGATAGATTTTCTTTAATTTTTAGAATGTTTAAATTAATAGAAGATGATGTTGCGTCAGGTGTATTGTTAGTGGAGCCACCTATTGAAGACAATAATTATCATGTATTTATGAACAACGCCATAGCGGAATTGCAAATAAAAAACAATGGTACAGATGAAATAAAAAGCATAGCCCTTTTCAATAATTTAGGACAAACCATGAAAATATGGAATACGGAACTTAACAGAAGAATTATTTCATTGCCTGTAAAATTAGCAACGGGTGTTTATATAGTTCAAATAAATACCATAAAAGGCACAATTAATAAAAGAATTATTATAGAATAAATAGACATAGTCTTTAATTGCCTGGCTTTTGCTTTGGGATATAAAGAACAGTTCTGATCAACAATTAAAATAGTGAATTTATTGAAAAATCACATTTAAAATAATGAGAATAAAAATTGTGACATATTTATTTTGCATGCTCTTGTTGTTTTCAAGTGACTCAATGTTTGCGAAGAAAAAAAAACATCCGCCAGAGCCGCCACAATATCAGGGGCCAGTGCCGCCAGGATTGTCAATAGACGGAGGCATTTCTTTCCTTTTAATTGCTGGTACCGTTTTTGGTGTTTATGCGATAAAGAAAAGATTGAAAAATTCTAAAAATTAGCCAATTAAACAGTTCAACAAATAATTAAGTATTTTTGCAAAGGCTAACAAACGTATTGGAATCATTATTTTGAAACGATATTTCAGTCTATTCAATTACAATTTTTATTAGAAATCGCCAGGAACTTATCTATTTTTTACTTCAATAATTAATGAAAAAAACTACAAAAGCCTAAAATATAACTAGTTGATAATCAATTATAATGGTTGGTCAATAAAGTGTGCTGAAACTTTTTTCGACTCCTCACAATTGTTTCTTAAATGTTTTTTTAAATTCTGGGATAGAATACTTAAGGAAATATAAGAGATTCAACAATTATCAATTAACAATAGAACTTTAATTCTGATTGCTTGATGCCAAAACACCTAACAATTGAAAATTGAAAGTTAAATAAAAAATTAATGCTTGCTGCTAGGTAACAAGCTACCAGATACTAGATTCAAAAGACCAACAATTCGAAATGCCTGATGCAAACATTTTATAAATCAAAAAGCGGATGAAACCGGAAACATTTGAAAGGGGAAGGGTAAAAACTAGCCAGTTACATAAAAATTATTATGTACTTTTAATGTCCCAATCCTCATAATATGAGTCATTTACCGACAAAATCACGTTTTATTGATTAAGATAAAGCTTTAAGCACAATTTTTCTTAACGAACGTATGACATTTATCATATTTTAATGCAATAATATTGTATATTTGTATTGAAATGATTAAGGATAAGCGTTTTAATTTAGTTGATTGAAATTTTATTGTATATTTGGAATATAAACCAAACGGATTTAAAACGAACCCCAGACCTTCAAATCCCCCCCTTCTATGATTAGAAAATTACTTAAATTTAAAATACTTTTTATAAGCGCATTTTTCTTTTTTTCTGCTGTTTCTTTTGCTCTTCCATTAACTTTGAGTTTTGGCACTCCTATTTCTTTGTTGAATGTCAAAACCGACACAAATGCTGATAAACATACAACAAGCGCCAATTTTTATTTTTCCGATGAATTGTCCTTTGCAAATTATTTATGGGAAGATACGCCAACCGCACAAGCCGGATTTAAAAAGGTGTTTAAGAAATTAGAGGTGACTATTTTGAAGGAGGAGGTTGGTGAAGGTGAAAAAAAGGGGAATTTAAAAGTTGATACTATCCTTGCAATTAGTTGCCCAGGAGATATTTCAGTAAATAATGATGTGGGAAGTTGTGGCGCAGTTGTAACCTATACGAACCCAACTTCAGATGTATCTGGAAATACAGTTGAAAAAACTGATCTTACCGGGTTTAATTCTGGTGATGTGTTTCCAATAGGGGATACAATTTTAATTTTTAAAGAACTAGATAGTGGAGGTACTCCTACAGGATTAACTTGTAGTTTTACCGTAACGGTAACGGATACTCAAAATCCAACAATAACCACATTAGCAGCTATTAGTGTCAATGCAGATATGGGCGTTTGTACTTATGCGAGTTCACAATTAACAAAACCGGTAGGTTCGGACAATTGCAGTGTTGTGAGTGTTATCGCTTCACCAGCAAGTTTAGCATTAGGATCAGATACCGTAACTTGGACGGTAACTGATGGTTCAGGAAATACGGCAACTTCAACCCAAACAGTAACCGTTGCAGACAATCAAAATCCAACAATAACCACATTAGCAGCTATTAGTGTCAATGCAGATATGGGCGTTTGTACATATGCGAGTTCACAATTAACAAAACCGGTAGGTTCGGACAATTGCAGTGTAGTGAGTGTTATCGCTTCACCAGCAAGTTTAACATTAGGTGCAAATACCGTAACTTGGACGGTAACTGATGGTTCAGGAAATACGGCAACTTCAACCCAAACAGTCACCGTTATAGACAATCAAAATCCAATAGCAATTTGTAAGCCTGTAATAGTAACGTTGGATAATTCAGGAAATGCAAGTATTACAACCTCCGATATTGATGGTGGTTCTACAGACAATTGTGGGATTGCATCAATTGCTATTTCGAGATCGTTATTTAATTGTGGGAATGTTGGAAACAATGATGTGACCTTAACTGTGACTGATAACAGTGGAAATAAAGCCACTTGTATAGGAGTGGTTACCGTTTTAGATCCTGCTGCTAATGCTACAGTTAGTGTATCAGCATCAACCACTGCAATTTGCGAAGGAGAAAGTGTCACTTTTACGGCTACACCCAATAACCCAGGAATTGATCCGCACTACCAATGGTATGTGGGAACAACAGCCGTTGGAATTATACAACAACTACCTTAAATACTGGAGATAACGTATATGTTGAATTAAGATCTGGTCCTTGTAATTTCCTTGCAACTAGTCCAGCTTCTGTAGTTACTGTGAATGCTTTACCGATTGTTACGGCACCTTCACAGGTTTGTATGGGCGGTACAGAAAATTTATCCCCAACAACTGGGGGTGATTGGACAAGCAACAATACTTCAATAGCTACTGTTAACAATGCTGGAGTTATCACAACAGTTGCGCCTGGTACAGCCACCTTTACTTTTATAAATTCAACAACAGGTTGTACCAATACAACTTCTCCAGTTACTGTGAACGCTTTACCGGTGGTTATAGCACCTTTTTCACAGGTTTGTATTGCCAGCACCGATATTTTATCACCTACATCTGGTGGTACTTGGACAAGTGCAGATAATGGGGTTGCAACAGTAACCAACTCTGGTGTAGTTATAGGAGTGTCCACTGGATCAACCACTTTTACTTTTACTGATGCTTCCACTGGTTGTAGCGTTACAACGTCTTCGATCACTGTAAAAGCCCTACCGGTAATTAATTCAGTAACCGCATCTGCTTCACCAATTTGTGCAGGAGATCAAAGCAGTTTAAATGTTGATGTACAAGGAGCTTACTTATATTCTTGGGAGGCATCTCCTGCTGCTACTGCAGGTCTTCCATTAAATGCTGATATCCCATCAGCAAGCAATCAAAACATTCCCGTTGCACCTACAGTAACTACCGATTATACGGTTACGGTAACGAATAGTGACGGTTGCCAGGAGACGAAAAATGTAACTGTAACAGTATTTCCGGATCCTGAAATAGAGATTACTGCCGATTATTGTTATGGCCCTAATAGTATAAAATTATATGCACATTCAAAAAATGGAAATAATATAGTAAGTTGGTTATGGAGTACCGGAGGTATCGGAAATACACCTACATTGGATAATATAATTGTGGATACTGCACAAGATGTTGAGGTAGTTGGCACAACTGCTGATGGTTGTGTTTATGTTGCTACTTTAAGTGTTGCGCAAGAGTTAATAACAGACGGGGATTTCACTAATTTTGATCCAGCCAATCCAAGTTTCACAACAGAATATAATCAACATCAAGCTTATTATACAGGTTCTTCCTCTTCTGGATTATGGCCTGAAGGAGATTATGCGGTTAATACAAATGCATACAGTCCTTCAAATGGTGTAGGATATCATCCTTATTTTCATGGGCAAGATCACACAAACAATTCAACAGGCCCTAGGAATTTTTTAATGGTGAATGGAAGTACTCAGACGACCGGAAGCGCTAACGAATTAATTATATGGCAACAAACAGTTATCGTGGAGCCTAATACAGATTATTATTTTAGTGCTTATGCTATGAATTTAAATCCTACATCACCTGCTGAGTTACAATTTGAAGTAAATGGAGTTTTAGTTGGAACTATAGCAGATTTGGTTAATTATGACAAACCAACATTAGAAAGCCAAGTGAATTTGAATAACTGGGTACGGTTTTATAGTAATCCAGTATGGAATTCAGGTGCAGCAACAACTGCCGTCGTTAGAATCAGAAATCTTAATACCACTGCTGGGGGTAATGATTTTGGATTGGATGATATCTCTTTTGGTAAGCTTTCACCATTTTTATTTCTTACTTCAGGGCTTGGAACTGATGCTCAGACAGTATGCGAGGGTTCTCCAATCACAGATATTACCTATTCAGTAGGTAGTGGTGTTGATGCTCCAAATGTTACAGGATTACCGGCAGGTGTAACGAGTTATTTTAATGGAATAACATTAAGATTTATTGGCACTCCTACAGTTTCTCCTGGTACTTATACGTACGAAATTGAAACGACGGGTACTTGTTCCGTCTTAAAAGCTATAGGAACCATTACCGTGAATCCTATTGCAACTGTAAATGCAGGCCCGGATCAAATTATTTGTTCAACAGAAACAAATGTTGCCATGGCGGCTACACTTGGCGGAAGTGCCGTTACTGGAGTTTGGAGTGGTGGATCAGGAACTTTTAGCACTAATTTGCCGGATGCAGATTATATTGTTGGTACAGGAGATTCCGGAATAATCACATTAACCTATACTGCGAATGATCCTGATAATACAGGGCCTTGCAGTACGGTTTCTGATAGCATGGATATTACTATAATCCCTTATCAAGTGGCAAATGCAGGCACTGTAACCACTACTCCCAATTGTGCAGATACAATGGTAAATCTTTCTGCGAATGGAACAATAGGGCAATGGTCGGTTACTTCCGGGCAAAATGTTGTTAATTATAGTTTTTCAGATTCAACAAGTCCAACCTCTAGTTTTACCGGGGAAAGTGGAGAGACCTATACATTGGAATGGGCCATTACCAATCCTGACCCTTGTGGAGTCTTAACAAGTACCGTGGATTTTTCAATTGCAGATTGTTCGAATATTTATTTTGATGGTGAGGATGACAACATAAATTTCGATGATAATTTCAATTTAACAGGAGCATTCAGTTTTGAAATTTGGGTAAAACCGAATGTCATAAATGGATTTACAAAAACCATATTTTCCAAAAAAGATGCCAATAATATGACTACTGGTTTCGATTTAAGATTGGTAAATAATAGCATATCATTTTATGCTAATAATTCTATGGTTCTTTCCCATAATGGAATAAACAACAATAGATGGTACCATATAGCTGTTACTTTTGATGGCAGTACATATAAACTTTATTTTGATGGTATTGAGATGGATTCTGAAAATGGATCAGTGCCTACAACGAATGCTTACAATTTTTTAGTTGGCGCAATGTATAAATCGGGAAGTAAACCAGTCAATTATTTTAATGGCTCATTAGACGAATTAAGAATTTGGAAAATCAGTTTATCCAAAGAGCAAATTCATCAAATGATGAATCAGGAAATTGAAGATAATGGAGGCAATGTTGACGGGGCGATTGTACCTCTTGACACTAATGGTCTTGCTTGGGCTGATTTAGCTGGATATTATCAAATGAATCAATTTACATCAGATGTAGATTTAGGTACGCTAAACGAAACAGGTTTTATTTCAGGAAGATTGCTAAATATGAAGGAATCACAAGCCGAAACGGCTCCGTTGCCTTATACTTCAAGGGTTGACAGTCAACAATGGGGTACAGACAATACATGGACAGAATTTGAAGTTTGGGACGCCCCTAATAGTTTAGGCGTAAACGGAGATCCGATTGATTGGAATATTGTAAAAATTTCAAATACCATTAATTCAGGAAATAGACCTATAACTTTGCTAGGCTGTATTGTTATGCCAACGGGTAAATTAATAATTGATGGAAATACTGGGTCTGACGGAACGGGTACTGGTGAAATGTTATGGATTACCCATTATTTAAAATTAGATGGTGAAATAGATTTACAAGGAGAATCACAATTACTTCAAAAAAGATATGGAACATATGATTCTTTTAATAATTTTAGTACAACTCAATCTAGCGAAAGTGTTTTTGAAGAAACCAGTTCTGGATATATAGAACGAGATCAACAAGGACAAAAAAATAGTTTTAACTACAATTATTGGTCATCACCGGTAAGCGCTCGCGGTACGGCAAATAATACCACATATTCAGTTGGAGGTATTTTAAAAGATGGCACAAATTCTGCATCCCTTCGTGATATAGATTTTGAAGACGGAGCCTATTTTGCAGATAGCCCTAATGTTGGTGCTATAAAAATTAGTAACAGATGGATATGGTCTTACAATTCTTCTACTCCTGCTGGTAATACTGATTGGCAAAATTACTATCAATGGAACCCTATTGGAAGTACTGTGCCTATAAACACGGGAGAAGGTTTTAGTATGAAAGGAACTGGAGGGAAATCTGGCCTTGGTGTAATGCAAAACTATGTTTTTGTTGGCAAACCTCATTCCGGAGATATTACAACCCTGTTTATGGCGCCACAGCGTACGTATTTAATAGGAAATCCTTATCCTTCTGCATTGGACGCTGATGAATTTATTTTAGATAATATTGGAGCAACAATAGATGGCAAAGCAGGAAGAAATACTCATGGAAATATTTTTAGCGGAGCACTTTATTTTTGGGATCATTTTAGAAATACGGACAATCATATCTTAGCGCAATACGCAGGGGGTTATGCTACTTACACTTTAATGGGAGGTATCAAGGCAATAGCCAATGCAGCTTTGACGGTAAATGACGGATCAAATACATCAGTTAAAAGACCTTCACGTTATATTCCTGTTGGACAAGCATTTTTTATTGATGGTGCAATAGATCCAGATTTGAATAAAAATGAAAATGTAACAGTAACAGTTGTTGCAGGAGCCTTAGTTTTTAAAAACAGCCAACGTGTATTTATGCGTGAAGCTTCAGGAACTTCTGTTTTCATGAAAGGCGTTAAAGCAAAAGGAAAAACGACAACTAGCGCAATATATGTTGATTCAAGACCAAAAATTAGATTGCAATTTGATTCTCCATTAGGATACCAAAGAGGTTTGTTGGTTGGCGTTGACGAAAGAACTACCAATAATTTTGATATTGGTTTTGACGCGCCGCTTAACGAAGACAACAAGGAAGATATGTTTTGGCAACTTGGCAAAGGTAAATTGGTGATTCAGGGTGTTAATAATTTCAACGAAGATCAAGAATTGCCGCTGGGGCTTAAAATTTCGAAAGCTGGTTTGGCAACCATCAAAATTGATGAACTCGAAAATATGGATGAAAACATCGTCTTATTTATAAAAGACAAGTTTACAGGGAAAACGCACAATATTTCTTATCAACCTTTTGAAATTGCCCTAGAACCAGGCAACTATTTAGACAGGTTTTCTTTAATTTTTAGAATGTTTAAATTAATGGAAGATGATGTTGCGTCAGGTGTATTGTTAGTGGAACCACCTATTGAAGATCATAATTATCACGTATTTATGAACAATGCCATAGCGGAATTGCAAATAAAAAACAATGGTACAGATGAAATAAAAAGCATAGCCCTTTACAATAATTTAGGGCAAACCATGAACACCTGGAATACTGATCTTAACAGAAGAATTATTTCATTGCCTGTAAAATTAGCAACAGGTGTTTATATGGTTCAAATAAATACAACTAAAGGAACCAATAATAAAAGAATTATTATTGAATAAATAGCATAGTCTTTAATTGCCTGGCTTTTGCTTTGGGATATAAAGAACAGTTCTGATCAACAATTAAAATAGTGATTTTATTGAAAAATCATTTTAAAAAATGAGAAGAAAAATTGTGACATATTTATTTTCTATGCTCTTGTTGTTTTTAAGCGATTTAATTTTTGCGAAGAAAAAAAACATCCGACAGAGCCACGAGAGCCGCTACAAAACCAGCCACCGCCAGTCGGATTGCCAATAGACGGGGCATTTCTCTCTTGTTAATTGTTGGTGCGGCTTATGGTGTTCATGCGTTAAAGAAAAAATAAGCAAAACTGCGTTTTATCGAATAATTTTATGAATTATAAATGTTTTAGCTTTCGTCTTTCAAACTTTGAAATTTTACCTTTATGTTTTCACTTTAACCATAAGTAAACAGCCATTCCTTATCAGCAGCCTTGTTACTTTCTTTAATCAATTTAAATCCATTTTTTTCATAGAAATGTTTCAGCCATGCTTCTTCAATGGTGAGCCAATATTTTTGCTTTGGGTCTTGGTTTTTCAACAAAGTTAACCACTGCGATGCCAATTGCCGATTTCTTTTGTCTAGCGGAACCCAAATAAAACCAATGTACAAATAGCCTTCTTTAAACAAGTGTTGGAGCGATCTTTCAAAATCGCTCATATCCGGAAGGCTTTTTGAAAAAACGAGTCCGCCTGCAACTACTTCCTCATCCTCTTTTAAAACATAAATTTTTGCAGCATTCTTATAATTGTCCCAATATGGTTCAATAAGTGCTTTCCAATCATCGGGTAGTATATTAAAAAACTGTTCGGGATTATCGGTGGCGTTGCTAAAACGGATATTCATGATATTCGAAATTTTAAAAACATGTTCCTATAAAAGTCCCCAAGACCAAAGCTTGTCAGAATCTTCCAACCAGCGATCACCAATATCGGTTCTGTAATAACAATTATTTACAATAAGATTGCCAATGCGGTTATACATCATTTTTTGGGCATCTCTCATGGTGATTCCTGTTCCCGTAACCAACAATGCAATACCTGTATCGCCTGTAATTAGCCATTCATCATGAATCTTTTTTAAATGCATCGGGTGAATTCCTTCTTTCATTTCCTTTTTAAAAATGACGACGGAGTCTTTGGAAAAAAGGCGGAATGTTTTTTTGTCTTCAAAAGGGAAAGGCGGCACTACAACAAAAGCGCCTATTTGAAATCCTTTTTTCACATTGATAGTGAAATTTTCGCCATTTGCGATTTTGTATAACATATTTCCAAAAGATTCAAGGACACCGGCACGTTGTATAAATATTTGGGGAAAGCCAAAACGAGAGGTGAATTCTAAGGGGTAAATGCCATTTCCGTTTACGATACAATTGATGTCAATATGCCCTCTAAAATTATTTTTGGCCAATGTGAGTTCAAATTTTTTCAAAGTGGCTTCAAATATTGGGGATTGCTTCACCCAAAACATACTGCTGCCCATTTCTCCGGTAGAAACGCCCAGTTCTTTCGGGAAAAGTTTCTTGTGCTCAAAAGTAACATTGAGCGGATAAATGAATTCTTTGCCATTAAAAAAGGCGGATACTGAAATTTCAACGCCTTTTACTTTTCGTTGCAATTGAAAAGTGCCAAAATCATTACCCCATGATTTTTCATAGGCTTTTAAGACCCTCATAACGTCTAATCCCTCATCATCACTTCCCACAAAAAGCAGTTGTTTAAATTCTTGCGTTTCTCCGCTGGGTTTTATCACATAGGCATCTGGATTTTCCTGAACATATTTTATGGCATCCTGAAAATTTAAAAACTCTTTCCACGGCAATGTTTTTACTTTATGCTTTTTAAGCTCATCCTGGCCAAAATTACGGTCTAATTCTAAATTATCGGTATATTCAGAACCTCCAAAAACCACTTTGCCGGCAGCCCGCAATTCAGCGCATACTTTTCCATAGCCGGTATAGTCAAAAATAATGATATCTGCCCAATCCACATGTTTTTTCCAGTCCAAAACTTTTGTCACAAAACCATAGCCTATTTCTCTGCAAGATTTCTCTTCAATATATAATTTTACGTCATTTCCCTCTAATAGCGTGGCGTAGGCAATATCCAAAGATTCGCCCCAACGTGAAATAAATAAGAAGTTTCTTTTAACAATTTTTACTCCGTTTACTTTTGAATTGGATGCATTCTCTTTCAACGGCTTAATTACTTTACTCATTCTTAATGCGATGTTTTTTTATAAACGGTTTTTTATAATAAATGCTTTAAATATTCAAGGTAAAAACCCCAAAAAAATTCACTCTTCCATCACCAAATCGACGATGATTGATGCATAATATTCTTCTCCATATTCACCAATGGTGGTTTCAACTTTGTAGGTGATGTTAAATTTTTTGCCAATATATTTTTTTTTGGTGAGCTTATATTTTTTAGTTGCGGCAGTTTCTTCGCCCTCAAAAAAGAAACTGTTGTCATTCATATCTGTAAAATAATAGAATCCTTCTTCATGTCCGTCAAAACGTGCTTTAATACTCAGTGTTTCTTGACTTTTTGCATAAACTAAGGATATCAGTGTGAATAATGTGATCAATATTTTCATTTTTCTTAAATTTATAATTAACAGTTTTTCTAATTATAGAAATAAACATTGGTCGTGAAAAATAAATAAAGCAATTTTTTCCATTGAACAATAATTGACTTCTGAAGGCAACTGAACATAAAACAAGATTAAATATAAAGCATTTTAACAGTTTGGGCAAATTGGCAAAAAAAATAAATTATCGTTTTCAATAGGCAATATCATTATATTTAGGACTATTGATTTTTACATAATGAAATATTTTTAAGTACATTTTGCATAACAAATGTAGACCAAAATTCATGAATTTATGATAATTCATTTAATTTATTTTATCAACCGATTTAATATATTTCACACTTGAAATAGCGATTTAATAAACCGTAGAAGTTAATTTTTTTCAAAAAGGAAAAATAAAAAAAGACAATTAAATTTGACAAAATATTTTGGTATGGACGAACTGCTTGTTTTTTGTGAAATTAAATGTAAATTACGAAAAATTTACGAAACTATAAACTTTCTTCAATAATGATCATTCTTCAAAAAATATTCAATAAAAATTTTCCTAAAATATTAATGCTATTGTTTGTGTTAATGTTATTTCAAAGTTGCAAAGTTTATCAGAAATCGACCAGTTTGGAGCAGGATTCCCAGGCCCAAGAAAATGGATTTGTGAAAGTGACTATGGTGAATGGGGCTGAATATATCTATGAGAATATTGAATTTAGTGGAAATACTTATTACGGCGTAAAAACGGTTGATAGCGAAAAAACTAAAACAGTACTTTTAAAAGAAGACGTTATGAAGGTGGAAAGAAGAAATAAAAACTCATTCGGGTTTTTAGGAATGACCATTGTTGTAGCTTCTGTGATTTCAGGAATTCTTATGTTTTTGTAATTTTAAGTAAAAAATATTCTAAAATTTTATTTAGCAGCTTCATTTTAAACTCATTATTTTAAAAAATTAGGGCATAACATTAAAATATTGAAGGTAAAATCTAAATAAAAAAACTTCAAAATAGAAATTCAAAAATTGGGAATTCGAACGATAATTTAATTATATTTACAAAGAGGGGACGCTTTTGTTCCATCAGAAATGAAAATAGGGATAAAAGAATAAATACATTTTTTAAATATAATACCGTATTGAAAAAAAATACAGAAAGCGAAAAATTAAAACTTTCCGAATCGTTATTAAATGAAGTTAATTTAATAATAATTTCTTGTGATGATAGAGGACAAGTTACTTATGTTTCACCGGCAACTGAGCAAATAATTGGCTATAAGGTTGATGATCTTTTGGGAGAAAAATGGTGGGATTTGACTTTTTTTTCGAAAGAAGAATCGCAATTATGTAAAGAAAAGGTATCAAAATTAACCTCAGGAAAAATTAAGGTAAATTCCAAACCTTATGATCGGCAGCTGCGTTGTAAGGACGGCACTATGAAATGGCTTAAATGGAGCGATTCACTTGGCACCAATAATATTTTTGTTTCCGTAGGCGTTGACATCACAGAATGGAAAATAACGGAAGATTTAAAAACACAATCCGACACCATTTTAAACATGGTGGAATCTATTATAATTGTGAGCGACGAAGAAGGAAATGTCATCTATTCGACTCCATCTGTTGAAAAAATGCTAGGCTATAAGGTAAAAGATATCATGGGCGATAAATGGTGGAAATTAACCTATGACAATCAGCAAGAAGCGCAACAGGTTAAAAATGCCATTTACAATTACGTTTTTTATAATAAAAAGAGTTTTACCGACATTTCCAAACGAAAAATTAAAACTGCCACCGGCGAGTATAAATGGATTGAATGGCAGTTGTCAAAAGGTCTTAGCGGCACCTATATCTCAATTGGAAGAGATATCACCAAAAGAATTTCCACAGAGCTTGAATTAAAAAAAGCGAAGGAATCGGCAGAACAATCTCTAAAAGTTAAAAATGAATTTTTGGGGAATATGAGCCATGAAATTAGAACGCCATTAAATGCAGTCATAGGATTTACGGATTTGTTGTTAGAAACGGAACTTACACAGGAGCAGAGGGAACATTTGGAAACAATGCGAAATTCTGGTGGAATTTTACTTTCCGTGATTAACGATGTGTTGGATATTTCTAAGTTGGAATCTGAGAAGCTAAAAATCGAAAAAATTCCATTTAACCTTCACAAGTCTTTCAATACAGTTCTGAAGTTAATGAAATTAAGGGCCAATGAGAAGGGAATTTCTTTAGACCTCAAAATTGAGCAAAACACACCAATTCAGGTTATTGGAGACCCTACCAGATTAGAACAAATTTTACTGAATTTAATTGGCAATGCTATTAAATTTACCAACAAAGGTTCTGTCAATATTACCTTAAAACAGCTTTCTGAAACAACTGATACTTCGAAAATTTATTTTGAAGTGAGAGATACCGGTATTGGGATTGTTTCCAATAAAATAAATACTGTATTCGGTGCGTTTTCACAGGCAAAGAGTGATACTTCAAGAATTTATGGAGGTACGGGTTTGGGACTTACCATCGTTAAAAAATTGGTCGGTTTGTTAAATGGATCAATCAATGTTGAAAGCAAATTTGGAGAAGGAAGTGTTTTTAAACTCATATTACCATATAAAAAAGACTTAGGAAATGTCAATTTAAGAGAAAAAGAACAAAATGTTTCTATGGCCGAACCTTTAGAACTTTCTGTTTTATTGGTTGAAGACAATAAAACAAACCAATTGCTGGCAAAAACAAGATTAGAACGTTGGAAATGTAAAGTGGACATAGCAAATAATGGCATTGAAGGCGTTAAAAAAGCGCAACAAAAAATGTATGACCTCATTTTGATGGATATTCAAATGCCGATAATGGATGGCTATGAGGCAACCAAAATTATAAAAAATGACATTTCTAAAAAAGCTTCTAGAGTCCCTATAATTGCAATGACTGCCTATGCAACCAATGAAGATATTAAACGTGCGAAAGATTCTGGGATGGACGATTATATTTTTAAACCATTTAAACCTAAGGAACTTTACTATATATTGGAGAAATATGGAATACCTTCCAAAGAGCGGAATTTAAAATACTCCAACGCTTCTCATGCCGATGCGGAAAAAAAAGAAGAAAAAACACACATTGACCTTAAATTTTTGCGCGAAGAAACACAGGAGGAAAGCTCCATATTAATTTTGTTAATAGGATCATTCCTTAAAGATCTTGAAGAATTTTTTGAGGTGGTGGATAAAGAATTTCAGCATAAAAACTGGAAGGTCTTGTATGAGGCAACCCATAAAATTAAGCCAAGCATTACTATGTTTGGAATTTCAGAAATGGAGCCAATCATCCATGTGCTGTCTCAAAAATTTAAGGAAGAAAAAAACTTAGAGGATGCCGGAACACTTCTTAATTCTTGCAAGGAGATTTTTAAACATGTTAAAGAAGAATTATTAATTGAATTAAAATCGTTAAAAAATGAGTGAAGCTAAAAAAATCGTTTTAGCGGAAGACAATTCTACGCTTTCACTATTATTGAAGTTCAGATTGGAAAAAGAAGGGTATAAGCTACTTGTTGCAGCTGATGGTAAAGAGGCCATTGAATTGATTGAGGAACAAGATCCAGAACTGATTTTGACGGATATTATGATGCCTTTTATTAGTGGTTTGGAAGTAATTAGCCATGTTCGAAATAAATTAAAGAAGCAAACGCCAATTATCGTTTTTTCTGCGGCTGGCCAAGAAGAAATGGTGCTTAAAGCATTTAATTTGGGTGCTAATGATTTTATGGGAAAACCTTTTAGTCCCAATGAATTGGTAATTCGCGTGAAAAGATTGTTGCGTTAATTGTTTATTCAAACAGCATTAAACAGCCACTATGGAAAGTTATCAATATTTAATTGATTATTTGAAAAATTCTCCACCCATCATACAAGCGGTGTGGATTTTAAGCTGTTTTTTTTTTATAATTATTGTCATATTAATAATTTACCTTAAATATTTAAGGGGGCATTTAAGAAATAATGAAAAGGTTGTCGCGAAATATCAAAAGGAATATGAATCATATCTTATCTCCTACTTATATGCCGGTAACGAAGAAGAAGAAATCAGTGGAGAGCAACAAACAATTATTGAAAAATTAAAGATTAGTGCTGCTGATATATTCAAAAGAAGAATTATCGTTTCAACATTATTAAGGTTGAGAAATGAAATATCTGGAGAAATGGCGGAGTCAATTCAAAAACTTTATTATCAAAGTGGACTTATTGGTTACGCACTTTCCAGATTAAAAAGCAAAAAATGGTATGTTGTAGCTAAAGGAATTAGAGAACTTACACATTTTCACGTTAAGGAAGTTCATGATGAAATTGTAATTCTGGTAAACCACCCCAAAAAGGAAATTCGTAAAGAAGTGCAGTTGTACTTGGTTACGTTATTTCATTTTGAAGGACTTAAGTTTTTGGATGTTTTGCAAACCCACCTTTCAGAGTGGGACCAGATTCAATTACTGGAAGTACTTCAGCATTTTGAGAATCAGGAACTACCCAATATAAATCCTTGGTTAAAATCCACAAATGATTCTGTTGTCACGTTTGCTTTAAAACTGGCAAAAATTTACAATCAGTTTGAAGCTAAAGATGCAATTATGGAATTATTGACGCATCAACAAAAAATAATAAGGGTTGATGCAATTCATGTGTTAAGTAATTTGCAGGTTGTTGAAGCAAAAGATATTTTAAAAAATAATTTTGACAAACTCAGCTTGGAAGAACAAATCGCATTTTTTAAGCTATTGGAAAACATGTATGAAACCAGTGATGAACCTTTTTTATTGGCTCATGTCACTTATGAAAATTTCGAAATTAAGTTATCTGCACTTAAAATTTTAAAGATTTTTAATATTGAAAAGTTTAAAAGCTTAAAGGAAATATCGTCTGAACCGGAATTTATTAGAATTTTTAAATTTATAGCTCATAACCAACTATGAATACAAGTACGGTACAAATCATATTGCTTATAATTCATTTGCTATTTTTTATATATGCATTTTTTGCAATAGGATCTTATGTGATTTTGGCCATAATTTCTGCTGTCGAAACTCTGGAATATATGAAGAAAAACAGCTTTGTGAATTACAAGGAAATACTGTCTTCAACCATTTCTCCCTCAATTTCTATTATAGCTCCAGCCTACAACGAAAGTTTGAATATTATTGAAAATGTTCGTTCTTTATTATCAAGCCATTATGTGAATTACGATGTCGTTATTGTAAATGACGGAAGTAAAGATGACAGTCTCGAAAAGCTTATTTTGGCTTATGATTTAGTGAAAGTTAATTTTTTGATCAACCAACAAATACCTACAAAACCAATTCGCGCAGGCGTTTTTAAATCAACAAATCCAGCATTTGAAAAACTAACGGTGGTTGATAAAGAAAATGGAGGCAAAGCTGATGCGTTAAATATGGGCCTGAATATTAGCAATAACAATTATGTTGCCTGCATAGATGTAGATTGTTTGTTGCTGGAAAATGCCCTCCAAAAAATGATAAAACCTTTTTTGGAAGTCACTGAAGAAACAGTAATTGCTACCGGAGGGGTTATTAGAATTGCCAATTCCTGTATTATTAAAGACGGAAAGCTACTCGATGTGAACTTCCCTGAAAAACGGATTGTTCAAGCACAAATTCTTGAATATTTAAGGGCTTTTCTTTTGGGAAGAATGGCTTGGAGCAGACTTAACGGGCTACTCGTGATTTCAGGGGCTTTTGGTTTGTTCAATAAAAAAATCGCCATTGAAGTTGGAGGGTATGACACGAATACTGTTGGTGAGGATATGGAAATTATTGTGAGAATGAGAAGGCACATGGAAGAGCAGAAGCTTAAATATAAAGTGGCTTATATCCCTGATCCGCTTTGTTGGACAGAAGCGCCGGACAATTATAAAATATTTATTTCCCAAAGAAACCGTTGGACACGAGGCACGATTGAAACGCTTAGAAAACATCGCAAAATAGCATTTAACTCAAAATATAAATCACTCGGGCTTTTAAGTTATCCTTATTGGCTTTTTTTCGAAAGATTGGCGCCGGTCATTGAAGTTATAGGAATCATTTATTTTGTAATTTTGATGGCGCTTAATGAAGTGAGGTGGGACTATACTGTTGCCTTTATGCTTTTAGCCTATTTGTTTACGGTGCTGTTTTCTATTGTGGCGATTTTTTCTGAAGAACTTACATTTCATCAATACAAAAAAAAAGGGACAGGTTTTAAATTGATTATGATAAGCGTCTTGGAACCTCTTGTTTTACACCCATTTATATTGTATGCGGCAATTAGGGGAAATATAGATTATTATTTTAATAAGAAAAAGAAATGGGGAGAAATGACAAGAAAAGGAATGGCAAAAGCAGAAAAATAATTAAGGATTAAAAATGAATCTCGTTCAGGCGGGATTAAAAATGAAAAAATTATCAAAAAGAAATTAATTATTTAATAACAACGAGACTTTATATGAAATTTAAAAACTTTAGCAATTACAGTTACAAGTATATTTATTTAACATTTTCGTTGGTCGTTACTTTTTGGCTCATCGGTTTATTTGAGCTTTTTATGACAGCAAAAAATGGTTTGGAACAATCAGACATTATAGCTTCATTAGGCTATAAATTACTCAATGATTTTTGGGCTGGTTTGGGAATAGGATTGCTGTTTCTTCCTGTATATATGATATTTTTTTTCATAAAAAAACCAATCGGGAATATTCTAATTAAGGTGTTGTTTTCTTTAATTGTAATTGCCCAGTTTGCATTGGTTAAATACAGTCTCACGACACTCATAAATCTTGGGGCAGACCTTTTAGGGTATTCTTTGGATGATATGTTCACCACCGTTACCGCAACAGAATCATTGTCGCTGTTGTATTTTTTGCCTTTTATAATTTTCCCTTTATTGTATTTAGGAATCAATTATGCGATTAACAAATTTACGAATGAGCGACAAATTTTTGCGTCGGCCATTATTTTGATTGTAGTTTTTGGAAGTGCAAAAATGATTTTTTCTGAATCCTCAGAAACGGTTTATCAAAATAAAATGTACTATCTGGGAGCAGATATTTTCAGGTATCAACAAGAAAAAAGCATCATGGACGCCTATAATTTATCGGGCAGAAATGATTATCCCTTGTTAAAACCCTTTAAAAATTCAAAAGATGTATTGTCACCTTTTTTTAATATTCAGGAACAAAAGCCAAATATTGTAATTATTGTTGTTGAAGGATTGGGAGCTGAGTTTGTTGGGAAAAATGCTTATAGGGGGTTTACACCTTACCTCGATTCCCTAATATCAAAATCGCTTTATTGGGAAAATTTTGTAAGCAATGCAGGAAGAACCTTTGGTTTACTGCCATCTTTAATAGGTTCACTTCCTTTTGGAGAAAAGGGGTTTTTGGAACTAAATCCTTTGCCGTCACATTTTTCGCTCATCAGTGTTTTAAAAGCAAACGACTACACCACCTCCTTTTATGGTGGAGACAATTCAAGTTTCGACCGTAAAATAAATTTTTTGGAATACAATGGAATCGATTATGTTATTGATCAAGATAAATTTGGTCCGGGATATGTTAAAACACAGGCGAATTCCGGCGGGTTCTCTTGGGGCTATCCTGATGGGGAGATATTCAAAAAAACATTGGCAGAATTAGATGGAAAAAAGAAACCGAGACTTGATATTATTGCAACTCTTACCAATCACGAGCCATTTGATTTCCCCACTAAAAATGATTATTTAATAAAAGTGGACAGCATATTAAATTCGAACCAACTTTTTGGGGTTGAAAAAGATGAAATTAGAAACTATAAAGATATTTTTGCCTGCATTCTTTATACCGATAAGTCTATTGAAAATTTCATGAAAGCTTATGCCAAAAGACCAGAATATAATAACACAATTTTTATTATTACTGGAGATCATCGTCTTATTCCCATAATTCAAAAAGATAAATTATGCCGGTTTCATGTGCCTTTATATATCTTTAGTCCTATGTTGAAAAAAACTGAAAAATTTAAATCCGTTTCTTCCCACTGGGATGTAACACCAAGTTTGCTTTCTTTTTTAATGAACAACTATAAATTTAATAAATTGAAAGAAACTTCATGGATGAGCCAGGGATTGGATACGGCAAAACAATTTAGAAACATTCACCAAATCGCCTTGATGAGGTATAAAGGAAGTGTCAATGATTTTATTTATAAAGATTATATGTATTCTGACGGTGAACTGTATAAAATAAACGAAAATTTTGGGACGAATAAAGTGATTGAGCCTGAACTGCTAAAAATTGTTTCAGATTCCTTGCTTGAGTTTAAAAAGTTAAATGCTTATTTAACCAAGAGAAACAAAATTTTCCCTGATTCTTTGAATATTTATACACAACCGGCAATTCAATTTACAAAAGAAGAACTAGCCACGATTGCAGCACTTACCAAAGGATTAAATTATGATCAAATTTTTTTTCTTGCCAGAGATTTGGCATTTGATAAAAAGTATAAAAAAGCAAGATTATTGTGTGATTATATTTTGAATGATCTTCCAAATTATGCGGATGTAAGAACATTAAAAGGAAGAACTTTAGCTTGGGAAGGCAAATATGAAAATGCTGAAGAACAATTGCTAAATGTATTAAAAAGATCGCCTTTTTATGAGGATAGTTATTTGGCGCTTCTTGATTTGTATTGGTGGTCTAATCAAGATGAAAAATCAATTGCAGTTGCTAAAAAAGCGGCTGAAAATGGAATTGAGAATCCGAATATTCCTTTTAAATTGGCAAAAGCATATCAAAGAATGAATAATTTGGACGATGCAACTAAAATTATGGACAGTATTCTGAAACTTAATCCAGAGAATAAAGAGTTTCTAACTTTTAAAAAATATTTAAAATAATGATTTATAAAACAAGTTTTAAATGGACTTTTATTTTGGCATTTTTGTCAATTTTTCAATGTTTTGGCCAGCAAAAAGTTTTTGAGGGAAACCCGGATACCGCATTTGAAAAAGCGCGTGAAATGGCTTTTAACCAACATCGAAAACAGGCACAGGACACCTTGCTTTTTATCTTAACCAAATATCCCGATTATCATGATATTCGTTCTTTTTTGGCAAGCACCTATTCTTGGGACGGAGAATATAAAAAAGCAAGAAATGAGTTCTCCTATATTTTAAAAAAGGATGCCCAAAGAAAAAGCGATTGGATTGCCGCCATAAAAAACGAGTTGTGGTCAGATAAGCCATTTGGCGCTTCGGAATTGGCAGACAAGGCCCTAAAATATTTTCCCGAGGATGGAGAAATATTGTATTTAAAAGCAAGTGCCCAGGAAAATTCTAACAATCCTGAAGAAGCTTTAAGCACCATACAGCTTGTTTTAGATCAAAACCCGAATGACCAAAAAGCAGTAGATTACAAAAAAAAGTTGACCAATACGCTCAGTTATAATGCTATCGGAATTAAATCTTCCGTAGATTTCTATTCTGAAGTATTTGATCCAATGCAGTATTATTCATTGAATTACAGTCGGCAAACAAAATATGGAAGCATTATTGCAAAGTTGAATTTAAGCAGAAGGTTTAATGATAATGGCGCCCAGTTTGATGTCGATATGTACCCGAAAATAACGAAAGGACTTTATGCCTATGTCAATATCGGGTTTTCAAATTCTTACCTATATCCCGATGTAAGATATGGCGCGGAATTATACAAATCATTACCAAAAAGTTTTGAGGTTTCTCTTGGTTTCAGAGCCTTAAAATATGAATCCACCACAACTATATACACTGGTTCTGTTGGTTGGTACACGGGAAATAGTTACTGGTCTTTTCGCCCTTATTTAACGCCGGGTGATAACGGAACCAGCAAATCGGGAACCTTAAATTACAGAAAGTATAGAAGCGATGCCGATAATTATTTTAGTATTTCTGCAGGGATGGGTTTTTCTCCTGAAATTGACAGGTTTAATTTTAGCGGACATGAAGACGCTATCATAGATTTGCAGTCCCAAAAATTTAATGTCGGCTATTATTTTACGTCTTCAAGCAAAAAAAATGCCTGGGGAATACAGTTTGGAGTAACTCACCAAGAAATAAGTTTTGACCCAGGGAATTATTTTTGGATTTATTCAGCTGGATTGAATTGGGAGCTAAAATTCAGATAATTATTAAGGAATGACCAAGGAAATCGAACGAAAATTTTTAGTTACAGGAGACTTTAAAAAACACACCATAAAAAGTTATAATATATCACAAGGCTTCTTGTCGACCGTGCCCGAAAGAACAGTTCGCATTAGAATAAGGGATATTCAAGGATTTATTACCATAAAAGGAATTAGTAATGACTCCGGAACTACCCGTTTTGAATGGGAAAAGGAAATTCCCTTAAATGAAGCTGAGAATTTATTGACGCTTTGTGAACCAACAATTATTGAAAAAACAAGACATATGATTCCTGCCGATACCAATTTGTATTTTGAAGTAGATGAGTTTTTAGCGGAAAACAAAGGCTTGGTAATTGCGGAAATTGAACTTCCTGATGAAAATGCGAAATTTACTAAGCCAAATTGGCTGGGTGAGGAAGTTACGGGACAATTAAAATATTACAATTCAATGTTGGCTAAAAAACCATTTAAGGATTGGTAAATTTTAACTATATTCGACTTCAATTTTAAAATGAAATATGTTAGAATTAGCCGGAATTATAATCTTAGGAATTATAGCGCAATGGGTCGCCTGGAAATCTAAAACTCCAGCAATCTTGCCATTAATTTTAATTGGATTGTTTGTGGGGCCTATTTCAACGTTAATTTCTGATGATGGCACAAAATGGCTGGAGCCTGTTTGGAACGGAACAGAAGGATTGTTTCCAGGAGAACGCCTATTTAGCTTTGTGTCTTTGGCAATTAGCATTATACTTTTTGAAGGCGGATTGACATTAAAAAAGGAAGAAATTCTAAATGTTGGGCCTGCCATACTTAAATTAATTACCCTCGGTTCATCAGTTACTTTTTTTGGCGGAGGCATTGCCGCACATTTTATTTTTAATTTAAGTTGGCAAATATCTTTTTTGTTTTCTGCTTTAATAATTGTTACCGGCCCAACGGTTATTGCGCCAATATTGCGAAATATTCCCCTAAAGAAGGATGTTTCCGCAGTGTTGAAATGGGAAGGAATTTTAATCGATCCCATAGGCGCATTGGTAGCGGTATTGATTTTTGAATTTATAAGAGTTGGTGAAGGCTACAATTATACCATTGAGGCTTTAATTGAATTTTTAAAATTAATAATTATAGGATTCTCTATCGGATTTACTTCAGCTTATGGCTTGTTTTATGCCATTAAAAAAAAGTTAATACCTCGTTATTTGCTAAACGTTGTTTCATTGGCTTTGGTACTTGCAGTATTTGTGGTATCCGACTTATTTGCCCATGAATCAGGATTGTTAACGGTAGTTATTATGGGGATGGTTCTTGGAAACAAGAAAGTTGACGGATTAAAGGAAATACTTTATTTTAAAGAATCCATAAGCATATTGTTAATCTCAATTTTGTTTATCTTATTGGCAGCCAACATTAATATTGAAGACATGATGTTGCTGTATAAATGGGAAACATTACTGTTATTTGGAATTGTAATTTTTGTGTTAAGACCACTGGCGGTTTTTTTAAGCACCTCACATTCCGGTTTAAATTTTAATGAAAAATTATTTATAAGCTGGGTTGGTCCAAGAGGAATAGTGGCGGCTGGTATCGCCTCATTATTTGGATTAAAACTATCAATGCAAGGAGAGCCAGGGGCAGAATATATTACCCCATTGGTGTTTATGATAGTTTTGGGCACGGTATTGTTAAATGCCACTACAGCCCGCTTGTTTGCAAAAATAGCTGGGGTGTTTTTAAAGTCTTCTGATGGAATTATTATGATAGGTGCTTCAAATTTCGCACGATTAATAGCCGATTATTTAAAGAAAAATGGCAGAAGGGTCGTTTTAATTGACAACAGTACAGAAAATATTGAAAGGGCAAAATTGCTTGGCTTAGAAGCGATGGAAGGCAATGTTTATTCTGATGAATTATTGGAAGATGTCGAATTAAATGATATTGGGTTTTTACTTGCTCTAACAGGAAGTCGGGTATTAAACGAATATGTTATGGGCAAATATTCTGATGTTTTTGGAGAAAACGGATCTTTTAGAATTGCTTCAAGCGATGAAATTTCAGAGGGAAATCAAAAACCTAAAGCGCATTTATTTACACACAAAGATGACTATATTAACATAAGTGAGATCGTTCGTGATTTTCCATTTGTGAATGAGGTCACCATTGATTCTCCGGAGCATTATTCCAGTTTATTAAAAGAAATCAATGATGAATTACATTCAATACCTTTGTTTTTAAAGGACAATGCTGGCTTAATTCATATTATTTCTTCTTTAAATAAATCCTTTAAAATAGAAAAAGGAAATACGCTTATGTATATTGGTAAAAAAATTGTTTAATTTGATAACTTATATATAATAATCACAATACCATTAGGTAACATAAACTTCTGTAATTGCACGTAATAAATTATTCAATAATTTGAATGTAAATTTTTAATATGTGGGCGCAAACAAAAAGAAAAGAAACCTTGAACTTGTTGTTATTTCTGACGTGCATTTAGGAACTTATGGTTGTCATGCAAAAGAACTCCTTTCATATTTAAAAAGTATAAATCCGGCAATCATAATTTTAAATGGGGATATCATTGACATCTGGCAATTCAGTAAGCGCTATTGGCCAAAATCTCACATGAAAGTTTTAAAATATTTTATGAAATGGATTTCTGAAGGAAAGGAAATTTATTACATTACTGGAAATCACGATGAGATGTTTAGAAAATTTGTAGATTTTAATATCGGCACATTTTCAATAAAAAATAAAGTTGTCCTCAATCTGGACGGAAAAAAAGCGTGGTTTTTTCATGGCGATGTTTTCGATGTTACCATGAAGCATTCAAAGTGGTTGGCAAAATTGGGGGCAATTGGCTACGATTTTCTGATTCTTATTAATAGGGCCGTTAATGGTATCAGCGATTGTTTTGGAAGGGAAAAAGTTTCCTTATCCAAAAAAATAAAGGACAGCGTAAAATCGGCCATAAAGTTCATCAACAATTTTGAAGAAACAGTCACAACCATTGCCATAGACAATCAATTTGATTATGTTGTTTGTGGTCACATTCATCAGCCAGCCATTAAAGAAGTTAATAATCATAAAGGAAGTGTGATTTATTTAAATTCGGGCGATTGGGTAGAGAATTTAACCGCATTAGAATATCATAACAAGCAATGGTGTATTTATAAACATGAGGAAGCTCATTACTTGAATGATGAAATTGAAGAGGATTTGGTGGAAATAGATTCCACTGACCAATCTGCGAAAGAACTATTTGGGCAATTATTGGCGGACTTTAATTTTAAAATTTAATGAGGATATTATATGCGATACAGGGGACCGGAAACGGGCATTTAAGCAGGGCGAAAGAAATCATTCCGGCTTTGTTAAAACGCGCACGAGTTGATATTTTGATCAGTGGAAAGCAAGCCGAAGTCATTTTACCACACGACGTTGATTATGTTTATAAAGGCCTGAGTTTTTATTTCGGAAAAAATGGCGGGATTGATTTTATTAAAACCTTTAAAAGGAATTCCATAGCCAGCATAATTAAAGAAATTATCGACTGTCCGGTAAAAAAATACGATTTGGTGATCAATGATTTTGAGCCAATAACAGCTTGGGCTTGTTATTTTAAAGGCGTAAAATGCATTTCTTTAAGCCACCAGAGCGCTTTATATACACAAAATGTCCCCAAACCGGGTTATCTTGATTTTATAGGTCGTTTTATGATTAAAAACTATGCGAAGTGTAAACTTAAGTATGGCTTTCATTTTAAAAAATACAATGATAAAGTTTACACACCTATTATAAGAAATGACATCAGGCTGTTAAAACGAACCGTAAAAGATCATTATACCGTTTATTTACCTGCATATTCTGATGAGAATATTATTAAGGTCCTTTCCAAAATTAAAGGCGTTAAATGGAAAGTCTTTTCCAAAGAAGCACAAAAATATTATCAGAAAAAGAATGTTTATGTTAAACCCATTAATGGCAAGAAATTTGAAAAAAGCTTAGCGTCTTGCAAAGGGATATTGTGCGGGGCCGGTTTTGAAACACCTGCGGAAGCTATTTTTTTTAAAAAGAAATTAATGGTAATCCCCATGAAAAATCAATATGAGCAACATTTTAATGCCAAGGCGTTGTCAGAATTGGGTGTGCCAGTGTTAAAATCCTTAAAAAAGAAGCACATTCCCGCAATTGAAAATTGGATTGCAAGTACTGCCATTGTTGAACTGCATTTCCCCAATGAAACACAGCAACTCATAGACACTATTTTATTCGATTTTATTGCAGAAGAAATTTTACAGTTATCTAAAGTTATTTAGCATAGTTCCAGTAGCTCAAATGTGTTTATAAACATTAGGGAATCTTGTTCCAAGTGTGTTTTATTCTTAAAGAAAAAACCATAGAAATTTAAAATTCATTATAGACTCCCTTATAAAATGAGCCTAATTTTGATATAATTGAAAATATTAGAAACAGATAAACGGCGATAATTTGGGCAAAATTTTGTATATTACAGTATCATCCTTTCACGTTTGCCGAACTTGAAGAAAATATACTTTTAGTAAGGCAACAACTTCCGAAGCATATTTGGGGATAATATTTCCCGAGGAACAAAGGATTTTTACTAAAACAAAGTAAATAAGACTTATTTACTTTAACAATATTTTTCCGCATTTCAATTTTAATGCAGCAGGAAATATAATACTAACTCTTAATAAATAAAAATATGAAAGCACTCGTGTTTAATGGCGATCATAATATCGCACTAGAAGAAAGACCAATACCAAAAATATTAAAAGGAACTGACGCAATTATTAAGGTTTTAAAAACGACCATTTGCGGAACAGACTTAGGAATTTACAAAGGGAAAAACCCAGAAATAAGCAAAGGAAGAATACTGGGCCATGAAGGTGTTGGAATTGTTGAAGAAGTTGGCGAAAGTGTAACGCAATACAAAAAAGGCGATAAAGTGATTATTTCCTGTATTACTTCTTGCGGCTCTTGTGAGTATTGTAAAAAACAATTATACTCGCATTGCAAAGACGGAGGATGGATTTTAGGCTATATGATTGATGGCGTTCAAGCCGAGTATGTCCGTATTCCACATGCAGACAATAGCTTATTTAGAATTCCTGAAACAATTGATGATGAAGTTGCTGTTTTATTAAGTGACATTTTGCCAACCGGCCACGAAATTGGCGTGCAATATGGGAATGTAAAACCTGGAGATACCATTGCCATTGTTGGTGCAGGCCCTGTTGGAATGTCGGTATTATTAACGTCGCAATTGTATGCGCCCGCCATCATTATTGTGGTTGACATGGATGAAAACAGGTTAAAGGTCGCAAAAGAATTGGGCGCTACACACACCATTAATCCTGCTGTTGAAAATGCTGTAGAAGCTATTTACAAAATTTCAGAAGAGGGGGTAGACGTTGCGATTGAAGCTGTTGGAATTCCTTCAACCTGGGATGTTTGTCAGGAAATAGTAAAACCTGGAGGACACATTGCTAACGTAGGCGTGCACGGTGTGAAAGTTGATTTTCAAATACAAAAGTTGTGGATTAAAAATCTTACCATTACCACAGGTTTGGTAAATACGAACACCACACCGATGTTAATTAAAGCGGTATCTGCAAATAAATTTGACTTAAAAAAAATGATTACACATCGCTTTAAACTTTCAGAAATTGAAAAAGCATATGAGGTGTTTTTAAATGGTTCTAAAGAAAAAGCCTTAAAAATTATTATCACCAATTCATAATAGATTGGTGTAATTTATTCAATGTATCTTATAAATTTGAAAAACAAAAGCTCCTTATTATGGAGCTTTTGTTTTTTTTGAATGATAAATTATTTAGCATAGTTCCAATAGTGCGGATTGGTTTCTTCCGTTTTTTGGTTCCAATAATCTTGCGTTACTTTTCTTCCGTCGGGGGTTTTTAATTTATGTTCAAAAACCCAAATGGTCGGATTAAAAGTCATATCTGTTACCGCAACGGTGTACAATTGCGGATCTCCTTCTGTTTTTATTTTGTCTTCATCAATCACGACTTCAAAGCCGTTAGCTTCCAAGAGGTTTTTTAAAAAATCCCTACGGTTTTCATCCACCCCTTTTTCAACAAAAGTAACTCTTGTTTCTCCAATGCTTCCAAATAAATGTTTTCCTCCAAGTGCCATAGTCTGTTAATTTAAAAATGTATTACTGATTGAAAATATATAATCATAAATCGGGCTGTATACACCCGCAACTAAAATACCGATTGCTGCCAAAATCAATCCCAAGCGCATATAAAACGGACTTTTAAAATATGGAATAGCTTGCTCGTTTTTTCTTAAAAACATTGCTCTTACCACCAATAAATAGTAGTATAAGGATATAGTGGCGTTGACTACCGCAATAAATACGAGTATGTAATAACCTTTACTTGCAGCCGCTGTGTATAAAAAGAATTTACCAAAGAAACCAGCCAATGGCGGAATTCCTGCCAATGAAAATAAAGCCAGCATCATTAACAAACTTAATTTAGGATTGGTTCTGTAAAGACCTTCATAGTCGTTGATGTTTTCTTTATCTGAAAAAGAAGAAACCGCCTGAACAACACCAAAAGCACCTAAATTGGAGAAGATATAAACTGCCACAAAATAAACGATTGTTGCAGTTCCCAATTGGTCAACAGACATTAAGCCCAATAAAATAAAACCAGCTTGTGCAATGGATGAATAAGCTAAAAACCTTTTTAAATTTTGTTGCCGTATCGCAAACAGGTTACCAATAAACATGGTGGCAATAATAACGACATAAATTATTTTATTCCAAACCGGCATTAAAGGTTTAAATACGGTGAATAAAAGAATCATTAAAATAACAACCGCAGCGCCTTTTGAAATTACAGACAAATAAGAGGCGACATTGATGGGCGCGCCTTCATAAACATCAGCCGTCCAAAAATGAAATGGAGCCAATGATATTTTAAATGCCAATCCCGAAAAGAAAAATATAAATCCTAAAATTGACAAATTAGAACTCGTTAAAATTTCTGCCATCGATTCAAAATAAATGGTTCCGGTGGTTGCATACAATAATGAAATGCCAAATAACGCAGCGCCTGAAGCCAATGCCGATGATAAAATATATTTAACAGCGCCTTCAGCCGATATTCTTTTATAAGTATCATATGCTACCAAAGCGGCAACAGGAAGTGTTGTTAATTCCAACCCAATGTAAAACATTAAAAAATCACCTGCTGAAATCATAAAATAAGTTCCAAGCAAGGATGAAATGATCAGCATAAAAAATTCTGATGCTTTGTTTTCGTCGACTACTTTTTCTTTAAGCCAGTCGGCTGATTGTAACAACAAGATTAAAACGCCCAAACTTAAGGTTGTTTTAAAGAAATATAAAAGTGCATTTGTTCTAAACATGCCGCCAAATAATTCACCCGATTCTAAAGGTAAAAAACCAAGAACGGTATTGATAGCCAATAAAATTAGTGCAAATGGAATTACAGCTGCTTTTTGTTTTTTGTTAGAAAATATTTCGAATATAATTAACAATAATAAAATTGCCAATAATCCTATTTCCGAGCGCATTAATAGAAAACTTTCTAAATTCATTTTATTTAATTTTTATAATAATCGTTCAAGAAACGGTTGTATACTTTCTTTTAACATTTCACTTAAACCTAATGGCAAAACACCAATCATAATAACAGGTATCAGCAATAATATCAAACCGGTTTTTTCAAACCAGGTTGCTTTAGGCAAATCTTTATAATCTTCATTGGACAATGGTCCCATCATAATTTTACCGACCATTCTTAAAATATAAACAGCAGTTACCACAATGGAAGAAACTACCACAATGGTTAGTATTCTATGAAATAGATCGGGATGTTGAAAAGCGCCGACAAAGATGGTCATTTCAGCCACAAAACCACTAAAACCAGGCAGGCCTAAATAAGCCAAACCGGTAATTACATAAATGGCTCCAATGAAAGGTAATATTTTCATAATACCGCCCAATTTTGAGATTTCCCGCGTATGCGTTCTTCCGTAAACCATACCGATCAAAGCAAAGAACATGGCCGTTAACAATCCGTGTGACAATGATTGAATGATAGCACCTGTCCAGGCTGTTTTATTAAACATTAACAATGCGAATAAAACCAGAGACAAGTGGCTTACTGAAGCGTAAGCATTTACGTATTTTAAATCTTTTTGCATAACGGCACCGAAGGCTCCGTAGATAACTCCGAAACCTGATAAGACCAAGAAAAAATCAGACCAGTTTAGAGCGCCGACAGGCAATAAGTACATCGCAATTCTGAATACGCCATAACCACCTAATTTCATAAGCACACCTGCGTGCAACATGGAAACTGCTGTTGGCGCAGAAGCGTGACCTGAAGGTGACCAGGTATGAAAAGGAAATAAAGCCCCGATTACTGCAAAACCTATAAATACCATTGGAAAAAATATGTTTTGAGCGGCTTCTGGTATGTTGACTTGTGCTATTTCAAATATATTAAAGGTCAATGCACCTCCATCCGCATTGGAATTAAAATAAATACCTAAAATTCCAACGGATAAAACGGCTGAAGCTCCCATTAACATCAACGTTAATTTCATGGCCGAATTCTCTTTTGGTCCCGAACCCCAAATACCTATTAATAGATACATTGGTATAACGGCTATTTCATAAAACACAAACATGGTAAACAGGTCGGTTGAAATAAAGAAACCAAAAACTCCTGATGACAGCGCAATGAGCGATATAAAAAATTCCTTTGGCAAATCATCAATTTTCCAGGAAATAAATACACCAGCAAATAGTACAACAGACGTTAAGGCAATCATAACTACCGAAATTGCATCCACACCAATGCTATAATGAATATTAAAAGTTTCATACCAAAGAACATCTTTTGTAAATACCATAAGATCGGTATTTACGGTACGTTCTTTTAAGTATGCAAAAATTAAGTTTATGGACATGGCAAACTGAATTCCCATTCCTATTGCTGTTATGAGTCTTGCTTGTTTTAAGTTTTTACCAAAAAAAGTTAAAATCAAAACAATTATCAGCGGTACAATTACAAAAAGTGATAAAATATCCATTGTATAAATTAATTTAACCATATATAAAACACAACCATAGCAATAACAACAATACCGCCAACAAATGACATGGCATAATCTTGTAATTTACCCGATTGCAATCCCTTAATTTTATTTGAAACGGAAACTGTTACATTTCCAATTCCAACCATGGAACCGTCCACAACATTTTTATCAAACCAAGATGCTGAAAAACCTACAATTCCAAAAAGTATTTTCTTTGTGACGAAGATGTATAATTCGTCAAAATAAAGTTTGTTATAAATCCATTTGTAAACAAAGCCAAAAGCATTTGCGAATCTTTCCGGTAATTCATTTGGTTTTTTATAGAAAATATATGCCAAAATAATACCGATAATCCCTACTGAGGAAGCTATTGCTGCCAATGGCAGATTGAAATGCGCTTCAAAAGGCATTCTGTCTGCAGTTATATATTCACTAAAAGGTATGTAACCAGCTGCGATACTCATAAATGCCAAAAACATAAGCGGTATTGTCATTGTTAGCGGAGATTCATGCGGCGTGTGTTTGTATTTCCTGTCTTCGCCCCAGAAAATGTTAAAATACAATCTGAACATATAAAATGCCGTTAAACCAGCTACAAAAACACTGCTTATATAAATGAGTTTATTGCTTTCAAAAGCTGCAACTAAAATTTCATCTTTACTGAAGAATCCTGCAAAACCCGGGAAACCTGCAATTGAAAGTGATGCAATTAAAAAAGTGATGTGTGTAATTGGCATATATTTTCGCAATCCACCCATATCTTTCATATAGTTGCTATGCACAGCGTGAATCACTGAACCTGCAGCCAAGAATAACAAGGCTTTAAACATTGCGTGTGTAAACAAATGGAACATAGAGGCCATATATCCAACTCCTTCATGTCCTTCATATTTTGAAACACCCAAAGCGAGCATCATATAACCAATTTGAGACATGGTAGAAAATGCCAACACTCTTTTTATATCTGTTTGTGTAATGGCGATTAAAGCAGCAACCAAAGAAGAAATAGCACCAACATAAGCTACAACTTGCAAAGCAAACCCGTCTTCCACAAAATAGTAGGCGGGAAATAACCGAGCCACTAAAAATACGCCGGCAACAACCATAGTCGCTGCGTGAATTAATGCAGAAACAGGTGTTGGGCCTTCCATAGCATCCGGCAACCAAATATGGAATGGAAGCATGGCCGATTTACCGACACCACCCATATAAATTAAGATCAATCCCCAAGTGAATACTGACAATCCCATAAAGGAAGCAGATGCTCCCCAACCGGTAATTAGCATTCCTTCCGTACTTGTTAAATCTTGAAAATCAAAAGTACCTGTATAATAACTGATTAATAGTATTCCTATCAAGAAACCTAAATCGGCAAAACGCGTTACAATAAATGCTTTTTTTGCCGCAGCCACTGCAGATGGTTTGGTGTAATAATACCCTATCAATAAAAAAGAGGAAGCGCCAACCAATTCCCAAAAAATATACATTTGAAATAAGTTGGTTGCCAAAACCAATCCTAGCATTGAAAAGCTAAATAAGGCCAAATAAGCGAAAAAGCGTGTGTAACCATCATCCCCGTGCATATAACCTCTGCTGTATAGATGAACCATAAAAGAAACGGTGGTAACAACAACCAACATCATTACTGAGATTGGATCAATCATTACGCCTAAATCTATATGTAATTTATCGGTAAATACAAGCCAGGTTTGTTTGTAAATAAAAGTTTGATAAACGCCATTTAATTTTCCTTCTAAAAAATAATGATATGCCGTATAGAGTGACAACACAAAAGAGGTTCCTAAACCTAATGACCCTATCCAACCAGAAATTGAAGGCGGTATTTTTTTGCTGAATAATCCTAAAATAACAAACAGTGCTAAAGGAATCAAAGGAATTAATATGGTATAACTAAAATCCATTTTTTATAATTTAATTTTTTGTCTATTTATTTTTAACTTAAACCTTCTAATATTTCATAGTTTCTGTATCCTTCACTTCAACGGAGTAAATGATTTTATACAAATTAATTATAATGGCAATCGCCAATGCTGTTTCTGCAGCGGCCAAAGCAACAATAAAAATTGAAAATACAGCACCTTGAAGTAAATCTGGATACAAATAGGTGTTGATAAGAACAAAATTTACGGCAGAGGCATTTAAAATTAATTCAACTGACATTAATACTGTTATTAAGTTTTCTCTTGTGAAAAACCCGTAGATTCCTATAAAAAATAAGATACTTGTTAGGGTTAAAATTTCGTAAATGCTAATACCTGCAATCATCTTAATTAGTTGTTTTCAGTTAATTTTTTCCCTTTTGCTACTATAATAGCACCAATCATCACTGCTACCAACAGCACACTAATTACTTCAAATGGCAAAATAAAACCACCATCTTTATAACTCAATAAAAGCCTGCCTAAATCAGCCACTTCTATAGAAGTATATGTGGTGCTGGTTTCTGGAAATTGATAGGTGAAAATGGCCCAAAGTGTAACAGCCAAACCTGCTGCACTTAAAAGTCCCGCAATGAGTTTTTTCTTTAAAGCTGTTTTTTCTAATTCCAATTCTACATGATGAATAAGCAATACAGCAAAAATGAACAATACAATAATACCACCTCCATAAACAGTAAGTTGAATAGCGGCTAAAAAATTGTAATCAATTAAAAAATAAAGACCGGCAATGCCTATTAAAACAAATAGCAAGTAAATAACTGCCCTTAAAATTTTTCGACTTGTTACTGAAGCAACGGCAAATAAAATAATGACCGCGGCGAGTATATAAAATATAATTGTTTCCATATTATTAATCTTCTATTCCGTCTAAAACAGATGAATCTGGTTGGTTTAAAACTTTAGTTAATGCACTCCTTTCATACACAGAATTTTCAAAATTCTGAGCCCAAACAATAGCGTCTGTAGGACAAGCCTCTATACATAAACCACACATAGTGCACATGGATAAATGGTAAATATGTTTGTCTATTTTTTTCTTCTTTTTACCTGTTGCCGGGTCAACTGCCCTGTCCCATATAATTTCTATGGAACCATTCGGACAAGCGATTTCACAAGATTGACAACCCGTGCAATAGTGACGATTGTCTGCATTGTGTGGCATCACCACTTCACCTCTAAAACGATCAAACATTTTAAGCGTTTCTCTGTTGTCGGGGTATTGTTGTGTAATAACACCCTTTCGTGCGCGAATAAAATAACCTCCCGTAACCGACATTCCTGTAAGTAAGGTTTTTATTCCTTTATATATATTTGGAAAATAACTCATTTTAGTAGCATTTCATTTATTAAATTGTCCAATTCAGCCATATTACAATTGCCATTAACATTAAATTCATCAAATTTAATGGCAATAGATATTTCCATTCAAGTGTTAATAATTGGTCGACTCTTAATCTTGGGAAAGTCCATCTAAACCACATCATTAAAAATATGAGGCCTACAACCTTAATGATAAACCAGATTACTTCAGGAAACCAAGTAATATTCTCTGTTATTCCAAAAGGGGATAGCCAACCTCCAAAAAATAATACCACACCAATGGATGCAATTATAAACATGTTTATAAATTCAGCCAAAAAGAAATAGGCAAATTTCATTCCTGAGTATTCTGTGTGGAAACCAGCTCCTAATTCTGATTCAGCTTCCACCAAATCAAAAGGTGCTCTATTGGTTTCGGCAGTACCTGCAATCATAAATATCATAAAAGCAATGACAGAAGGAACATGGCCTTGAAAAATTAACCATCCTCCTGTACGCTGAACTTCTATAATCTCTGAAAGTTGTAAAGTACCCGTTAACAATACCATTGTTAAGATAGAGAGTCCAACCGATAATTCATAGCTTATGGTTTGCAAACCACTTCTCATAGCGCCAATTAAAGCAAATTTGTTATTGCTCGACCAGCCAGCCAACAAAATTCCGATAACGCCAATAGAGGAGATGGCAATTAAGAAAAAGACACCAATATTAATGTCGAATGCTTGAAATTGCTTTGAAAACGGAAAAACGGCCATAGCCATTAATGCAGCAACAATCACAAAATAAGGTGCTAAATTGTATAAAAACTTGTCAATTTTGATGGTGCTTGTCAATTCTTTAGAAACCAATTTTAAAGCATCAGCCATCGTTTGTAAAAGTCCCCAAGGTCCAACTCTGTTTGGTCCTATACGCAACTGAAACCAAGCGGCAACTTTACGTTCTAAAAGCACTAAATACAAACCTGCAACAGCGAATAAGGCCAAGTAGGCAACTGCAATTACAACCATAATGGTATAATTTGCTGCTGTTTCAGGCATTATTGAAAAAATCCAATCTGAGATTGTTTTTGTAATGTTCAACGGAATATTCATTTGTAAAAAATTCATGGTCTATGATTAACGGTCTATATCTGGAATTACAAAATCAAATGAAGCCATTGTTGCCACTAAATCGGCGATTAATACGTCTTTTGAGATGTGATTTAAAATAGATAAATTAGAAAATCCTGGTGAGCGGAATTTTACGCGATAAGGGTTTTTGTTTCCTGTACTGTTTATATAAACACCAAGTTCACCTCTTGCTGTTTCAACACGTTGATAAAATTCACCTTTAGGTAATTTAATTACTGCTTTTGTAGCTGCTTTCGTTTCCCCTTCAGGAATGTTGTCAATCAATTGTTCAATGATGGAAACAGATTCCCATAATTCCATCATTCTGACTTGATAACGGGCAAATGTATCACCTTCAGTAAATAAAATTTCTTTAAAATCTACACGGTCATAAGCGCTGTAAGGATGGTGTTTTCTTACGTCACTTGAAAAACCTGAAGCTCTTGCAACCGGTCCAGATACCCCAAAAGAGATCGCATCTTCTTTGGTAATGATACCTACACCTTTTGTTCTTTTATGAAAAATCACATTGTCAGTTAATAAAAGATTGTATTCTGGAATTTTGGTTTTAAAATGAGCAATAAAATCTTTGGTGCGTTTTACAAAATTTGGATGAATGTCGAACATCAATCCGCCCGGAACATTGTAATTCATGGTTAAACGGGCACCACAGGTTTCTTCAAAAATATCATTGATCATTTCACGATCCCTAAAAGCATAAAAATAAGTGGTTAATGCACCTAAATCCATTCCCATTACGCCCCACCATAAGCAGTGAGAAGCAATACGGGTTAACTCATCTATAATAGTTCTTATTACTTTAACTCTTTCTGAAACTTCTATTTCAAGCCCTTTTTCAACAGCTAAACAAACAGCTTCATTATTAATGTGGGAAGATAAATAATCCATTCTGTCTGTTAAATGAACTATTTGCTGGTAACTATCGCGTTCGCACATTTTTTCGATTGAACGGTGTATGTAACCTAAATCGGGTTCCACATTTTTAATTATCTCGCCGTCAATGGTTAAAATTAATCGTAACACCCCATGAGCTGCCGGGTGTTGAGGTCCCATATTAATAAAATACTCTTCAGTTTTTATTTTATTTTGTACTTCTTGATCAGTCATTTGTAAGGCTATTTAATAATCATATTTGCTTCATCAACATAATCTTTTCTCAAAGGATAACCTTCCCATTCCGGCGTTAAAAACAAGCGTCTTAATTTTGGATGGTTATTGAATTTTATACCGAAAAAATCGAATATCTCCAATTCATGAAAGTCTGCCGTTTGCCAAATGTCGTGAACAGAGTCCAAGGTTGGGTTTTCTCTGTCATCAACCATCACCTTTACAACGATCTCATGTTTCAATTCAGTTGAATTTAAATGGTAAATAACACCCAATGCCGGAACCCAATCAATACCGGTTATGCAAAATGCATAATCAAATTTTAATTTCGGATTCGATTTTAATTGGCTGCATAAACTATGAAGTTGTTCTTTAGGAACGATTACATTTAAAAATTCAGATCCTTCAGTGGTGAATTCTAAATCGGTTCCAAGGCCGGTAATTATATTTTGTAAATCTTCGTTTGTCATGGTCTTTTATGATTTAATACAAATTATTTTCCTTCATCAAAACCATCAATAGGATTTACCTTTTTGGCCATGTTTTCAGTTTTAATTTTTTTCTGAAGCATAATCATTCCTTCCAATAAAGCTTCTGGTCGTGGCGGACAGCCAGGAACATAAACGTCTACCGGAATTACATGGTCAGCACCTTTTATTACCGAATAGGAATTGTAGTAAAACGGTCCGCCGGAAATAGCGCAAGCGCCCATTGCAATTACATATTTTGGTTCTGCCATTTGATCGTACAATCGTCGCAATACAGGTCCCATTTTGTTAACAATGGTACCGGCAATAATAATTAAATCTGCTTGTCGTGCGGAAGCTCTCGCAACCTCAAAACCAAACCTTGAATAATCGTGTTTTGCGGCACCTGTTTGCATCATTTCAATAGCACAACAACTTGTGCCAAAATACAACGACCAAAGTGAATTTGCGCGCCCCCAATTTATAACGCTGTCTAAAGTGGTTACCACAATGTTTCCGCCGTTTCCTCCAGGAATTATTTTACCCGGAAAATCCTCAGGAACAACTTGTTTTAATCCTTCTTCTTCAAGCTGACTTAAATATCGTTTTTTTTCTACTCCCATTGTAATGCTCTTTTTTTGTATGCGTATAACAATCCTAATCCTAGTATGAAAAGGAATACAATAATTTCTACCAAAGCAACAGTTCCCACTTCTTTATAAACCACAGCCCAAGGCACTAAAAATGCTACTTCAACATCAAAAATCAAGAAAAGTATGGCAAAAAGATAATAGCCAACTTTAAATTGAATCCAGGTTGGACCAATGGTTGGAACACCACATTCATAAGGTTCTCTTTTTTGAGGATTATCAGATTTTGGTGATATTAAATCTGATAAAAAGTTTGCGCCGGCAACCAGAACAATTGCTGCCAGTAAAAATACAATGATGGCTTCTGAACCCATTTTTTATATACTTTTTAATTCGTGTGCAAAATTATGGTTTTATAAAAAAAAATAGCTGATTTTTGTCAGCTATTTCCTTTATTTTTTCATTACTTAACTTCGTAAGTTTCTCCTGAAAAGAAGAGATCATCTGTTTTTTTGAATTTTGAATTTGCTTTAACTTGAGCTGTTAGCTCATTTTCTCTTTCTTCTAATGTAACATCAGTAAAACTTCTGATAATTCCTGTAGCGATAGGATAGTCCAAAGACACAAGCATATGATGAAGCGTTTTAGCTTCTTCTTTGGCATCATGAACCAAAATATCTTCCTGCGTAATTCCGTTTTCACCAATAGTCACAACTTCCAGTTTCAATTTATTCAGCACCAGGCCTTTATCTTTATTTTTTCCAAAAATCATTGGTTTGCCGTGTTCAAGAAAAATTTGTTTATCCTCTTTTACAGCTTTATCAGTTACATCGGTAAAACAACCATCATTGAAAATCACACAGTTTTGAAGCACTTCAACCAATGAAGTTCCTTTAAATTTATGCGCATCAATAAAGATTTGTGTCATATCCTTCGGGTTGTTACCGCCAATTCTGGCAAAGAAACGGGCATTGGCACCTAAAGCCAATTCACCTGGAGAAAAAGGAGGTTGTGTATTTCCGTATGGAGATGATTTTGTTTTTTGACCTATTAGGGAAGTTGGCGAAAATTGTCCTTTGGTTAACCCATATATTTCATTGTTAAAAATCACCATATTTAAGTCGATGTTTCTTCTTAATAAATGAATAAAATGGTTTCCTCCAATGGCCATTGAATCACCGTCACCGGTCATAATCCAAACACTTAAGTTGGGATTTGCCAATTTCACGCCAGAAGCAATTCCTGGTGCTCTCCCATGAATGGTATGCATTCCATAGGTACTCATGTAGTATGGAAAACGTGATGAGCATCCGATACCTGAAATAAATACAACGTCTTCTTTATTAACGCCCATTTCAGGAAGTGCTTTTTGCATGGATCTCAAAATCACGTAATCATCGCAACCAGGGCACCACCTAACTTCTTGGTCACTTGTAAAATCTTTGAATGTATATTTTTTTACAGCTGTTGTAGTTTCCATAATTATACTAATAGTTTAAATTGTTGAATTAGTTCGTCGTTAGAGAATGGCAATCCTTGAATTTTGTTGTGTTGAGAAAATTCAAATTTGCCAAATCTATTTTTTAAAATAGAAGCAAACTGACCACTATTTAATTCACAAACAATAATTTTTTTGTATTTAGATAAAATTTCTTCTGTGTTTTTTGGCATTGGATTTATATAATTGAAATGTGCAAATCCAATTTTTTTATAGCCTTCATCATTTATTTGTTTTACGGCAGAATGCAGAGAGCCATAAGTTCCGCCCCATCCAATCACCAACAAATCACCTGAATCTGCAAATTCGGTTTTTAATTCAGGAATATTATTTTCAACCAGTCTGACTTTTTCGGCTCTAATGTGCGTCATTTTTTCGTGGTTTATTGGTTCATAAGAAATATTGCCCGTTACACGGTCTTTTTCCAATCCACCAATTCTGTGCTCCAATCCTGGCGTTCCGGGAACCGGCCAAACTCGTGCCAAAGTTTTTTCATCTCTGTCATAAGCGCTCCAATTTTCTTTGGCTTTCGTAATCTTATGATTTTTAATTTCAGTCATTTCAGAAATTGATCTAACCTTCCAAGGAGCCGAACCGTTTGCAATATATCCGTCTGTTAATAATATTACCGGAGTCATATGTTCCAAAGCAAGTCTGGCTGCTTCATAAGCAAAATTAAAACAGTTGGCAGGAGTGCTTGCGGCAATTACAATTACGGGACTTTCACCGTTTCTTCCATACATTGCCTGCAATAAATCTGATTGTTCTGTTTTTGTTGGCAATCCTGTTGAAGGTCCGCCACGTTGTACATTTATAACAACCAATGGCAGTTCAACCATCATTGCCAAGCCTATTGCTTCGCCTTTTAATGCCAATCCTGGTCCTGAAGTTGTTGTAACGGCTAAATCACCTGCGAAAGAAGCGCCAATGGCCGATGTAACACCAGCTATTTCATCTTCTGCCTGAAAAGCTTTTACACCAAAATGTTTGTGTTTTACAAGTTCGTGTAAAATATCGGTAGCAGGCGTAATAGGATAAGATCCTAAAAATAATTCTAAACCAGATTTTTCTGAAGCAGCCAATAATCCCCATGCGGTAGCAGCATTTCCATTAATGATTCTATAGGTTCCTGGTTCCATTTTGGCAGGAGAAATTGAATAGGCATTAGGAATCAACTCTAAAGTTTCGGCAAAATAATAACCGGCATGCAGCACTTTGGTATTTGCTTCAATTAAATGAGGTTTGGTTTTAAATTTTTTATTGAAAAAACCAACAGTATGCTCTAATGAACGATTGTACATCCAATAAACCATTCCTAAAGAAAACATGTTTTTACTTCGGCTAATGGATTTGTTGTCCAATCCCTGAACTTCTTTCAGGGCTTCTTTGGTCATTGAAGTCATATCAACCTGAATAACACGATAGTTTTCTAAACTGCCATCTTCCAGCGGATTGGTTTTGTATTCCGCTTTATCTAAATTTTTCTTTGTAAAGGAATCCGTGTCCACAATAATTGTGTGACCAGGCTTTACGGCATATAAGTTGGTTTTTAAACCAGCGGGGTTCATGGCAACCAACAAATCCACATCATCTCCCGGGGTACTTACTTCTACGCTTCCTATATGAACTTGAAATCCTGAAACACCATATAAACTTCCCTGTGGAGCTCTAATTTCAGAAGGATAATTTGGGAAAGTTGCGATATCATTGCCAAACATTGCCGAGGTATCAGTAAACTGAGTTCCTGTCAATTGCATTCCGTCTCCTGAATCTCCAACAAACCTGACAACTACTGCTTCCAGTACTTCAGGTTGAAGAATTGTTTTAGTTGTATTCATAGTTTATGTAAATTAAAAAAATTTGTTTAAATTTATTGAAAATTATTGTAAGTTCAACTTAAAGGTTCAAAGGTATGTTTACTTTTTTGAAGAGTAAATGATTTTTGTCACCTAGAATTGCATAAATTTTATATAATTTTGTAAAATAATTAAATAATAAAAATTAGTAATCATGGCAATTAGAATAACAGATGAATGCATCAATTGTGATGCATGTATTTCAGAATGTCCAAATAATGCAATATACGAACCGGATGGAGATTGGTCGTATTCAGATGGAACTTCATTAAAAGGTACAGTAGCTTTACCTAATGGTAAAGAAGTTGATGCCGACAAAAGAAATGAACCAGTATCTGATGAATTTTATTTTATTGTAACTGATAAATGTACAGAGTGTAAAGGTTTTCACGACGAGCCACAATGTGCCTCAGTTTGTCCAGTTGATTGTTGTATTCTAGATGAAGAGCATGTAGAAAATGAAGAACAATTAGTGGGAAAAAAAGAATGGATGCACGGAGAATAATTTCTCTAAAATTCATAAAAAAGCACCGTGAAAACGGTGCTTTTTTAGTTTATGGGTAATTAGGTTGTTAGTCGTTTAATTTTAGAACGGCCATAAAAGCTTCTTGCGGAATTTCTACATTTCCTACTTGTCTCATTCGTTTTTTACCTTTCTTTTGTTTTTCCAACAGTTTACGCTTCCGTGAAATATCGCCACCATAACATTTTGCGGTAACATCCTTTCTAAGCGCTTTTATGGTTTCTCTCGAAATAATTTTGGCGCCTATTGCTGCCTGAATCGGAATGTCAAATTGCTGGCGTGGAATTAACTGTCGCAGTTTTTCACACATTTTTTTACCGATATGATACGCATTGTCTGCATGAATCAAAGAAGAAAGTGCATCTACAGCTGAACCATTCAATAAAATATCAAGCCTAACCAATTTTGAAGTTCTCATTCCAATAGGATGATAATCAAAGGAGGCGTATCCTTTGGAAACCGTTTTTAATCGGTCGTAAAAATCGAAAACTATTTCAGCCAAAGGCATTTCAAAAGTAAGTTCAACACGCTCTGGCGTTAAATAAGTCTGATTTGTAATTTGTCCGCGTTTTTCAATGCACAAACCCATCACCTGTCCAATAAAATCGGATTTGGTAATAATGCTCGCTTTTATATAAGGTTCTTCAACCCTGTTTAATTTTGAAGGTTCAGGCAAATCGGTGGGATTGTTCCCTTTAATAGGAACATCTGGATTTTTGTTGCTAAAAGCGTGGTATGATACGTTTGGCACGGTGGTAATTACCGTCATATCAAATTCGCGTTCCAATCTTTCCTGAATAATTTCCAAATGCAACATTCCCAAGAAACCACAACGGAAACCAAATCCCAATGCGGCGGAGCTTTCAGGAATAAATACCAAAGAAGCATCGTTCAATTGCAATTTCTCCATGGAAGAACGAAGCTCTTCATATTCATCGGTATCAACAGGATAAATACCTGCAAATACCATTGGTTTTACAATTTCAAAACCTTCGATTCTATTTTGGGTCGGATTTAAAGCGTCGGTGATGGTATCTCCTACTTTAATTTCAACGGCGGTTTTAACGCCGGTAATTAAATAACCTACATCTCCTGCTTTTAAGCTTTTTTTTGCGACTTGCGTTAATTTTAAGGTCCCCACTTCATCAGCAAAATATTCATTATTTGTTGCCATGAATTTAATGCGCTGTCCTTTTTTAATTTCTCCGTTAAAAACCCTGAAATAAGTTTCCACGCCTCGATATGAGTTGTAGACCGAGTCAAAAATCAATGCTTGTAAAGGCGCGTTCACATCACCTTTTGGGGCAGGAATTTTTTCAATAATGGCTTTTAAAATATTTTCAATGCCAAGACCTGTTTTTCCGCTCGCGTGTATCACATCTTCAGGTTTACAACCTAACAAATCAACAATATCATCGGTAACTTCTTCCGGATTGGCACTTGGTAAATCGACTTTATTTAAAATTGGAATTATTTCTAAATCGTGTTCTAAAGCCAAATATAAATTGGAAATCGTTTGTGCCTGAATACTTTGTGCCGCATCAACAATGAGCAAAGCACCTTCACAGGCGGCAATTGATCGGGAAACTTCGTAAGAAAAATCTACGTGGCCCGGAGTGTCAATTAAATTTAAGATATAATTTTCGCCTTCATACATATATTCCATTTGTATGGCGTGGCTTTTTATGGTAATTCCGCGCTCGCGCTCCAATTCCATAGTGTCCAGCAGCTGGGCTTGTTCTTCACGTGCCGTTGTGGTTCCGGTAAAACTTAATAACCTGTCGGCCAGCGTACTTTTTCCGTGGTCAATGTGTGCAATGATGCAAAAATTTCTGATATTTTTCATACGTCGTATTCCTGTCTCTTTATTTGCGCAAATATAACGAAATTAGGGTTTATAAACACGGCATTTTTAAATGTTTGCTACTCAACCCAGTCGGCAATAAACAAATTGGTATCATGTGTGCCGTTATTATTTCGGTTGGAAGAAAAAACAAGTTTTTTTCCATCAGGCGAAAACATTGGGAAAGCATCAAATACTCCGTCATAAGTAATTTGTTCCAAGCCGGTTCCGTCAACATTAATCATAAATAAATTAAAGCTTGACTTCGTTTTATGGTTGGAGGAAAAAATGATTTTTTTTCCTGAAGGGTGAAAAAACGGGGCCCAGTTTGCGTTGCCCAAATCGGTGATTTTGGTTAGATTGCTTCCGTCAACATTGCAAGTATACAATTCCATATTTGTTGGCTGTACCAATCCTTCAGCCAATAAATCTTTGTATTCTTTTATTGCTGCTTCCGTTTTCGGACGGGAAGAACGGAATATTAATTTTGTGCCGTCGGGCGAAAAGAAAGCGCCGCCATCGTAACCCAATTCAAAAGTGATTTGTTTTACATCCGATCCATCAATATTCATCGTAAATAATTCCAAATCGCCGGTTCTTGTTGAAGTAAATACAATTTTATCTCCTTTTGATGAAACCGTTGGTTCGGCATCATAACCGGCTTCAAAAGTGAGTTGTTTTAGTTGATTTCCTTTCGTGTCTGCCACAAAAATATCGAAACCTTCATATACCGGCCAGATATACTTATTGCCGTAATCTTCTTTTTTTGGAACAGGCGGACAATCTTTGCTGGCCAAATGGGTGGAGGAATATATAATAGTGGAATCTCCCGGCAAAAAATAACTGCAGGTGGTTCTTCCTTCTCCGGTGCTTATCATTTTCGGAATTTTTCCTTTGCTTAAATCATCATCGATATCCATTGTGAAAATTTGGTCGCACTCCAATCCCCAGGCTTTTGTGTTTGCCTGAAAAGTAAGTTTTGTATTGTCAAAACTCCAATACGCTTCGGCATTATCTCCGCCAAAAGTCAGTTGTTTTATATTTTTCAAATGTTTTTCCTGTGGATAATGTATGATGTTCACAATTTTTGTGGCGCCCGATTTTCCGTCGTAAGCAGTTTTATGCTGGGAAGATTTACAGCCTAAAAATATTGCTGATAAAAGTAGGATTGACAATTTTAATTTCATGAATGTTATTTTTATAAGTTCAAAAATACAATTTTATGAATAAATATGGAAATAATTAAAATTGTGTATTTTTGCACACTTAAATTTTTGATTTGATAAAGATAGGAGACATAGAATTGTGCGATTTTCCGTTGTTGCTTGCGCCGATGGAAGATGTGAGTGACCCGCCATTTAGAGCTTTGTGCAAAGAACAGGGCGCGGATGTGGTTTATACGGAGTTTATTTCTTCGGAAGGATTGATACGTGATGCTGCAAAAAGCAGAAAAAAACTGGACATTTTCGAAAAAGAACGTCCGGTTGGCATTCAAATTTTTGGTGCAAATTTAGAATCTATGTTAAGAACGGTGGAGATTGTTGAACAATCGAAACCGGATATTATCGACATTAATTTTGGCTGTCCGGTGAAAAAAGTGGTATGCAAAGGTGCCGGAGCCGGCATTTTAAAAGATATTGATTTGATGGTGAGCTTAACCGAAGCTATGGTAAAACACACCAATTTACCCATTACCGTTAAAACCCGTTTGGGCTGGGATGAAAATTCCATAAAAATTGTTGAAGTGGCTGAGCGTTTGCAGGATGTTGGCTGTAAAGCAATTTCCATCCACGGACGAACACGTGCCCAAATGTATAAAGGTGAAGCAGATTGGAGCCATATTGCGGCGGTGAAGAACAATCCGAGAATGCACATTCCTGTTTTTGGAAACGGCGACGTCAATTCCCCGGAACGCGCGATGGAAATGCGCGATAAATTTGGTTTGGATGGCGCTATGATTGGCAGGGCGAGTATTGGAAATCCCTGGTTTTTTAAACAAGTAAAGCACTTTTTTGAAACTGGCCAACATTTACCTGAAATTACTATTGCCGATCGTGTTGAAATGGCACGCCGACATTTACAAATGGAAATTGAATGGAAAGGTGTTGAAATTGTGGGCGTTATGGAAACCCGTCGTCATTATACCAACTATTTTAAAGGCATCCCAGATTTTAAAGAATACCGTTTAAAAATGGTAATGTCCGATTCTGCGCAGGATGTTTTTGATGTTTTTGATGAAGTGCTTCAGAAATTTTCTTGATAAAAAAGTATTCAGTAGTAAGTTTTTTCTTTAAACAATCAGGTGATTTAACAACTCAATATTTTACTCAACAATTTTTTTAGAAATTCTGCTGCTGGCAATTTTTGAAGCCAACAAGCCCAAAACAAGAATGGTCACAAGCACGGTAATTACATTTAAAAAGGTAAATTCAACCGGATAAGCCAAGTGTTGGGTAATCATAAACAATTTATATTTTTTCTGAAGCAAAACCAACACAATACCTGCTGATAATCCAATTGAGAGCCCAAAAAGCGTCAGTAAAAACCCTTGAAATATAAAAACACGTTTAATTTCTTTGATGGTTGCGCCCAAACTATACAATGTTTTAAGGTTGTCCCTTTTGTCTAAGATCATCATAATTATGGCGCCAATTACGTTGAACAATGCGATAATTAAAATAAGCGTAAATATTAAATAGGAAGCCAAATTTTCGGTATTCAGCATTTTATAAAACAAAGCATTTAACTGTTCTCGTGTTTCTACCTTAAATTCAGGTCCTAAACCAATTTTTAATTGATCAATAATTTCAGCACGTTCATCGCTGTTCTTAACCTTTAGTTCGATGGCCGAAATTTGGGTTGGATTGTAATTCAGCAACTCCTGAGCCAATTCCAAAGAGATAAACACGTATTTTTTATCAATTTCATCTGTTAAAGAAAAAACCCCAATAGGTTGCGCATTAATTTTAGTAAAAGCGTTTGAAGGATTGGTGATATAGCCACTTCCCGGTTTTGGGACGTAAATTTTTAAAGGTTCCAAAAAATCATAAACACCAATAGACAACAGGTTCGAAATTCCATTGCCAACAACAGCTCCTAATGGCATATTTTCGTTTAGCCAAGATCCTGAGTAAACAGTAGTGTCCATTCGGTTTACTTTAGTATAGTTAAGGTCAACGCCTTTTATATAAGCAATATGTGTTTTTTCATTAAAATCGAAAAATGCGCGTTCTTCAATCACTTTTGAATAAGAAGCAATCCCAGTTTTATTATTAATCAGGGTTTCAATTTTAGTGCTGAAATCGAACGATTTTCCTTTTGTTGCGGTAATTTTAATATCCGGGTCGGAAGTGTTTAAAAATCCAATGCTGAAAGTCCGCAATCCGGAAAATCCGGAAAGCACAATAAACAAAGCCAAAGTCCCAATGATTACGCCTATAGCAGCAATAAAAGTGATTATATTTATGGTATTGTTGCTGCTTTTTGAAAATAAATATCGCTTGGCTATGTATAAGGAAAAATTCAAATTATCGCTTTTTGCGTTCGTCTAAAATATCGGGATTTTTAATTGGATTTTCCTGTTTGCCTTTTATTGCATTGTCAATATCTTCAATATAGTCCAAACTGTCATCCATATAAAAAAAGAGTTCAGGCATTCTTCTTAACTGTTCCTTGGTTCGTTTTGCCATTTCGTAGCGAATGGTAGTCGTATTTTCTCTAAGACCTTCTAAAATAATATCTCTTTTTGTCTGAGGAAAAACACTAATATATATTTTGGCATTCGATAAATCGGAAGTTACAAGAACTTTGGTAACAGATATAATTACCCCTTTCATTCCATCCTGTGCAGCGTGTTGCAAAACATCAGCGAGATCTTTTTGTAAAACACCTGCAATTTTTTTTTGTCTGTTTGTTTCCATACTGCAAAAATAGGATTTAAATATACATAAATTCTCTTTTTGTTTTTGATTGTTTTGAAAATATTTGTGATGATTTTTATTCTAATCACAAAATTTTAAAGATTTTATGCGTTTTAATTTCATTAACTTTGATGAGATATACATTTCAACCTGATCATTCATGAAAAAAATTGAACACATTGGCATTGCTGTAAAAGACCTAAAAAAATCGAATGAAATATTTGCTGCAATTTTTGGAAAACCGTATTACAAGACGGAAGAAGTGGAGAGCGAAGGCGTAAACACCTCATTTTTTGAAGTGGGCCCAAACAAAATTGAATTGCTGGAAGGTACCAATGAAAACAGCCCAATTTCAAAATTTATAGAAAAAAAGGGAGAAGGCGTTCATCACATTGCTTTTGCTGTTGATGATATCATAAGTGAAGTGGAGCGATTAAAAAAGGCCGGATTTGTGGTTTTAAACGAAATTCCAAAAAAAGGCGCCGACAATAAATTGGTGGTTTTTTTGCACCCAAAATCAACCAACGGTGTTTTAATTGAATTGTGCCAGGAAATAGGGTAGGGAATGCAATGTTTTGTCTTGAAATAAGTTGGCCATTTTTGGTTTTAGTTTAAAATTGGCGTAAATTTTATACATTGTTTTGCACAGTTCTTTTATATATATATTCGCTGACAAAACAAACGAAGATTATTGAAATCGCTAAAATAACTCCAAATCTGTTCGATGTATACTGTTGTACAATCAAAATTATTAATGCAGCTAATCCTAAAATAAAACCAATTAAAGGAATCATTTTATTTCCATCAATAGTCTTCGATAATTTAAATCCAATATAATTTACAGATGAAAAAATCAATATAAAACCAACACTGCCTGCTGTAGAAATGCTTTCTAAATTCACGGTATTAACAAGAAGCAAGGTCAGGATGGACGTAATCATTAATCCAACAGGATGATTCCACAATATACCAGTTAACTGGTGTGGAAGCTCATCATCCTCAGCGATTTCGTAGCTCACCCGGCTCCCGCCATATAAAGAGGCGTTTATTGCCGAAAAGGTTGAGATTAAAGCAGCAATAGTTATGATCGTAAAACCAATTTCACCAATCATGGGTTTTGCAGCTTCTGCCAATACATAATCCTGTGCATCGGCAATTTTATTGAAGGGTAAAGATCCTACAGTTACAGCAGCTATAATGATGTAAAGAAAAATCACAAAAATAACTGAATAATAATACGCTTTCGGAATATTCTTTTTTGGGTTTTCAATATCAGGAACCGCATTCGCTATCAGTTCAAATCCTTCGTATGCCACAAAAATGACCATCCCACCTGTAATAAGATTAATTGAACTCTCCCAGTTTTGAGGTGATAATTGGATGAGGTTCGGATTTCCGAACAAGCCATAAATTCCAATTACTACGAATGCAAGCAGAATTACTAGTTTTATAACTACTGCGTAGGTCTCAATTTTTCCAACAATTTTAAGGCTATAGTAATTTATGGCTGTGGCAATTATAATAATCCCACTTGCATAGACATGAAAACTTACTGTTTTACTGTCAATTAAATGAAATAAGTTCGGAGCATAAGAACCAAAAGCAGAAGCATAAAGTGACAACATGATGATATAACTTAACCAAAGTAAGTTGTTTATACCACCACTGAAAACGGATTTGCCAAAACCCTGGTTGATAAACTTAACTGTTCCTCCCCTATCAGGAAAAGCGAGAGATAGTTTTACATAACTATAGGATGTAATTAATGCTAAAATACCTGCCAGTAGAAAAGCAATCGGAGTTCCTCCTTTGGCTAAGGAAACAGCCAGCCCTAAAACAGCAAAAATTCCACCTCCAACCATTCCGCCGATTCCGATAGCCATTGCGTCCTTCAGTCCTATTTTTTTATTCATTTATTCGGTGTTTATTCCCCTCTTAAATGTTACTCAAAAATTTGAATGTTATGTAGAGAAATTAATCAAGTTATTGTGGCTATATTGCTGTGTTCAATCTTTATTTTACAGTTAACAGCCTATTACATGTTTACAGCCTATTTAGAATCCAAGTTGGAAGAATTTTAATAATCACTGCAACTATCCACCAACGATGTGTTACATATCCATAACCTCTTTTTTTCTTAATTAATTCGAAAATTTGTTTTGCCGCTTTATCTTTTGTTGCAACCCAAACCATTTTCTTACATTTTGTCATTGTGGTGTCAACAAATCCAGGTCTTATGTCCGTTACGTAAATCAACTTTCCTGTTTTTCTGTCTCTTCTTGCTTTTTGCCTTAATCCTTCCAAATAATTTATTTGGTAAGATTTAGCCGCATGATAAGCCGGTGCTATTCTACTGCCATAAAGCCCCGATATTGAAGTAATTCCAACAAAATGACCATGACCTTGCTTTTCAAAGAATCTATAAGTCCAATCTGCTATTTCAGTAAATACAAGTACATTTAATTTGTTGGCATTATTTTCAACTTCAAACCCTAAATCTTTATTCAAATTTCCAATACCAGCACTCAATATTAATAAGTCTAGTCCGCCCAATGTCTCAACTAACTCTGTTATTTTTTCGGATGTATTATCTGTTAGGCAATTTAAATATTTAACTTCTAAATTCTTTTCATCCAAATTTTGTAAATCTTCCAACATGTTTTTTTCGATACCAGTTAAGCCAACTATATAATTATTGTTAAGTAATACCGTAGCAATTCCTTGACCTATCCCTGAAGTTCCGCCGATGATGATTGCCTTTTTCATTTTCTTATTTGTTTTAGGAGAATTTCTTCCTCAGTTACACTAAACCTACTTAGATTTAGTTCAGTTTGTGGCTGATGAGTTTTTATGAGATTCATATGACTGGAAAATTGGAGATTTTATGTTGTAGTAAATCGTTAGTTAAATGTTTGTCGGTTCGTTATTTAGTTTAAATGTCAGCATAAATTTTATGAGTTGTTGTCTATTTTAGCTTTTCACTCCAAAAAATTTAATCTATTTTTTACTCAGTCTGTCATTTATCTTTTTAGTAAGCATTTTTATGATTTATTCTTTTTGCTTGCAAATATAAACCGTTTCATTGCTCAAATCCGTTGTTGTGCTTAATTCTTTTCTTTTCAGTCATTAAACCTCCAAAACAAATTGTGTTTAAAGTAGCATTAATGAAGTTCGAAATTTTCAGAAATTGAATTTTTTTTATCAATTCCATTTTTTCTTTATCCGTAATATGATTTAAAGGAAATTATTATGTTTTTTATTTTGTCAATGTTTGTCGTCATAGTGTTGTCAATGGTTCGTATAAGAATAGTAGGGGCCTAAAACGCGCCAACTTTTAGGGTTGCTACTGACCTTTGTTTTTTTGTTTATACTTTGGTTTTAGCACTTGATCTGCTGTTTTTCATATACATCTTAAGTTTACAATTCTTTAAATTAGATTATTAATCAGAAAGAACAAAAGAGAGAATGGTAGCTAAAGAAAAAAGCAAAAACTTTCGCAAGAGCTGTTTGCAATAAACTCCTAAAACAAGCTTTTGCTATTGTTAAATCTGGATTGCCTTATGATAAAAAATCTGTGTCGAGATTGGTGTAAAAATACATGGATTTTAAATCAGTTCTTTGTTGGCAACTGGGTTCTTTAATTTTTATTACTCAAGCCAATCATTATCCAAAAAGTGATCCAAATAATAGTTTGCTCTATTCTTAGCTTTATATATCAAAACGGTCGGCGTTCATCACTTTTGCCCAGGCCTTTACGAAATCCTTGACAAACTTCTCTTTATTGTCATCTTGAGCATAAACTTCTGCATAGGACCGAAGCACTGAGTTTGAACCGAACACCAAATCAACTCTTGTGGCTGTCCATCTGGTTTCTCCCGTTTTGCGGTCAACGATATTGTACAAATTATCACTGACAGGTTTCCATTTGTAATTCATGTCTGTGAGGTTAACGAAAAAGTCATTACTCAGCACTCCTTCTCTGTCCGTGAAAACACCGTGCTTTGTCCCTCCATGATTGGTCCCTAAAACCCGCATTCCTCCAACTAAAACTGTCATCTCCGGTGCTGTTAATCCCATTAATTGTGTTCTGTCGAGTAAAAGTTCTTCAGGGGTAACCACATAGTCTTTTTTCAACCAGTTTCTGTATCCATCATGAATTGGCTCTAACTCGGCAAAAGATTCGGCATCGGTCATTTCATCCGTTGCATCTCCACGTCCTGAGCAAAAAGGAACTTTAATATTTACACCTGCCTCTTGAGCAGCCTTCTCAACAGAAGCACTTCCGCCCAAAACGATCAGGTCAGCAATACTTACTTTTTTCGATAATGAAGCCTGAATTTCTGTTAACTTGGTGAGCACCTTTTGTAAACGGTCTGGTTCGTTACCTATCCAGCCTTTTTGAGGAGCCAAACGAATTCGTGCACCATTTGCTCCACCTCTAAAGTCGGATCCCCGAAAAGTTCTGGCGCTATCCCACGCACTATTGATCAGTTCAGTTCTCGTCAGACCACAATTCATCAATTTGTCTTTTAGTTCATCAACTTCAGCATCACTCAATGTATAATCAACAGCAGGAATGGTGTCTTGCCAAATCAAATCCTCATTAGGTACATCTGCACCAAGGTAACGGGTTTTAGGACCTAGATCACGGTGTGTTAATTTAAACCAAGCTCTTGCAAAAACTTCTGAAAGATACTCATGGTCTTGGTGAAATCGTTCTGAAATTTTACGGTAGACAGGATCTTTTATCATGGCCATGTCTGCATCAGTCATGATGGGGTTACTGCGTTTGTTCGGAATATGAGCGTCCATAGGCATATCTTCTTCTTTGATATTGACAGGCTCCCACTGCCAGGCTCCGGCCGGACTTTTCTTTAGCTCCCAATCATAATTGAATAATAAATGAAAATATCCATTATCCCATTTGCTAGGATTTGTTGTCCATGCGCCTTCCAACCCACTACTAACCGTGTCTTCTGCGTTCCCTTTTCCTTTTGGGTTTGTCCAACCAAGTCCTTGCTCGAATATTTCAGCTGCTTCCGGTTTTTCTCCTAAAATAGATGCATCACCATTACCGTGACATTTACCTACGGTATGACCACCAGCTGTAAGTGCTACTGTTTCTTCGTCATTCATAGCCATACGCTTAAAGGTCATACGAACATCTTGAGCAGTTCGCAAAGGGTCTGGTTTGCCATCAACACCTTCAGGGTTTACATAGATTAAACCCATCTGAACAGCAGCCAATGGGTTTTCAAGAGATTCTCGGTCGGTATCATTTTCATACCTGTTATGAGTTTCTGCCAGCCACTCTTTTTCAGAGCCCCAATAAACATCTTTCTCGGGATGCCAAATATCTTCGCGGCCACCTGCAAACCCAAAAGTTTTTAATCCCATTGATTCATAGGCCATGGTTCCTGCCAGGATGATCAAATCTGCCCAGGAAATTTTATTACCGTATTTTTTCTTAATGGGCCATAATAATCTCCGCGCTTTATCCAGATTAACGTTGTCTGGCCAGCTGTTTAGAGGAGCAAATCGTTGGTTTCCGGTATTACTTCCACCTCGTCCATCAGCAATTCTGTAAGTTCCGGCAGTATGCCATGCCATTCGAATCATCAAGCCTCCATAATGCCCCCAATCTGCGGGCCACCATTCCTGGCTATCTGTCATAAATGTTTTTAAGTCATTTTTAAGAGCGTCAAGATCTAATTTCTTGAACTCTTCGGTATAGTTGAATTCCTTGCCAAGTGGATTGGTTTTGGTGTCATGTTGATGTAAGATATCTAAATTTAAGGCTTTTGGCCACCAATCCATGACATTGTTGTGCGTTTCCGTGTTTGCTCCATGCATAACAGGGCATTTTTCTTTTTTTGGATTGCTCATGGTTTTTGTTGTTTAATAATTGATTCAAGTATGTTTTACCTAAGTGTATTTCACCTTGCTGCTAACGGTTTAGGGTTATTTTTGGCGTGAAAAATGTCGGAGACTTTTCCGCTGTTGAAACTTAGTCGATTAAAGTACGCCAAACTTTTGATTTGGCAATAAAACCACGCAGAATTTCAGCCGTTGTTTTGCTTAGTGCTTATTCGATTTTTTATCTTTTTTATAACCCTTAATCATCTTCCCAAAATCTTTGTCCTTTTTCCGTTTTTCAACTACACTTGATTCGAAATGCGTTTTTTCCTTCTCCATTTTCAAGTAGTTTTCATAAGAATCTTTATCTATTTCTCCTTTTTCAACAGCTTTCAATATTGCACAACCATTTTCGTGTATATGTGTACAATTTTTGAATTTACATCCTTGAGATAGTTTAACAATGGTTTCAAATGTAGCCTCCAATCCAATCGAAGTATCTGCAATTCCAACCTCTCTCATTCCAGGATTGTCGATTAATATACCACCATTTTCCAAAACAATTAATTCTCGATGACTTGTAATATGTCTTCCTTTACTTGTACTCAAACTTATTGAGTCTGTTTTCATGAGTTCTTTTCCTGAAATATTATTTAAAAGGGTTGATTTACCAACACCTGAAGAACCAAGTAAACAATAGGTTTCCCTTTTCTTAATAATTGTAATTAATTCATTATATCCAAAATGAGTTTGGTTACTGATAGTGATTATTGGCACATTTTTAATTCGCTCAGAGATATTGTCGAGAATGGTTTTTAACCTGGATTCATTTATCAAATCAATTTTGCTAAGAATAATAACGGGCTTTACTTTAGAGGCATTACAAATTGTTAAATATCTTTCTAATCTGTTCACATTGAAGTCTCTATCAACCGCTTGAACAATTAAGCCATAATCAATATTTGTTGCAATTATCTGCTTTTCTCCATACTTTCCGACTGCTTGTCTTTCAATTATTGAATTTCTGGGATAAACACAATGAATTAGCGCTTTATCCTCATCATATTCGGAAATCGCAACCCAATCTCCAACAGCAGGGAAATCAGACCTGCTTTTAGCAGCAAATCTTAAATTACCAATTAATTCAGAATCAAATTCATTTTTACCTGTCTTAACAATATATCTTTCTTTGTGTTCGGATATGACACGTCCAACTTCAAAAGAATCAAGATTATGTTCTTTTCGATAATTTTCCAAGCTGGAATTATATCCTAAATCTTCGAGTGTCATTTTCCCTTTTTTTCGTATCTACCAATAATTGCTTAAACATTTTTAGGACTTGTAAAGCATTGGTTATAACTTTTGCGGCTATGCCCAATACAAGTTTAGAAAGCACTGACCAATCAACCGAGAGCAAAAATAATTAGCAACGCTGAACTCCCCAAACCACAAAATCCCGGATTGGATATGAGCAGGTGCCATTAGATCTCTACTACATTTCTAAACTATTTGCTGTTTTAATCATTTTACAATTTCGGAGAATTCGTCAGCCTTTATTCCCCAATTCTAAATAATTATCATACATTAAAATTAAGCATAAACAGTTTAATACCCAAGCAATGAAAGCATTTTTTCCGCATATCGTTTCCCTAGTATTCTGTATCCTTCTGAGTTAAAATGTGCCTTATCCTTGGCAGTACATCCGCTCGATGAAATAATATATGCAGTAGGGATAGTGTCAGGAAGTCTGTTAATTATTGTATTCATACTTGAACAGCAATTGTCTTGAGCAGACAATACTTCTCCGATAAGGAGGGGAACTGAATCTGCAGACAGTGAAAGGTCAGTCAACATATCATTATAAATCTTTTTCACATATGATGGCCATTGAGCATCACCGGTGTTTGTTTCCCCCTGATGCAAAAGAATCCCTTTAATTACCCCGTCTTGCTGTGCAAGTTTTGCGAGATCGATAAAATGTTTATAAGGATTTCCTTCATAAGCTTTGATTTTATCAGTAAACCAGTCCTCAGTGTATGTAGAATCATAATCCTGATACATATCCTTATCAAATAATCTGATATCGCAACCGCCTACAGCAACATTAATAACACCAATCCTGATGCTGTCCGGAAGTTTTTCAACCATGGTTCTGCCAAAATAATCAGCAGGCGATAGACCTGACTTACATTGGCATAAAGGGGGGACAGCTGTATACCATGTTCCTTTTGTTCTGTCCAGGTTAGAACAATCCAATGCCTGCATCACCTGAAAACGACTATTAACAGTTTTATCTCGTTCTTCAATTGCTCCTTGCCCTTCCATGTTTGACTGTCCAAAACAGAGATAGATATGTAAATTAGAATCTTGTGCGAATAAATTCATGGTCAATAGTAATAATCCTGTGAATATTATAAACGTTGCTTTTGTTTTTTGTTTTTTCATTTGGTAGAATGTATTGGTTAAATCTATTTTATTGAATTTTAAACTTAATCTTTTAAGCATAAAATGAATGTAATATAATTTATTACTATTCTATTTCAACAAAGAAGATTGGACTTGTTTTAATTGGTTACGGTTTTTTTATAAGATTTGTGCGACGTAAAAATCGGATATTTTTCGATTGCAGCAAATTGTTTGTTGAATGTTTGTCATTTGTATTAGTTCAAATTTAAGCATAAATTTCATGAGTTGTTGCCTATTGATTTCTTTTTTGTCATATTTTAAATCATTTTTTACAGTTTAAATTATTTTGTTCAAACATTCAAAATCAGTGTTCTAATAGTTGAAATATGGAATGTTTCCGTGTTTTTTAATTAATCGGTAGCTAATTTTTCTTATCTTTAATATATTAATTAAGCTGATGATTTTGGATACTCTTCTTTCTGCCTTAAACCCTTTTCTGTTGCCTTGAGTCTCTCCAATCCTGCTGAAATTATAAAGTTAAACATTAGATTCTATTGAATAAAAACTAACTTCGAGTTAAAGTGAATTTTAAAAAATACATAGCAGAGTTTAAAAGGCGTAATGTATTTAGATCAGCGATAACCTATTTAGTAGTGGCATGGTTGGTTGCTCAGGTATCTGCTATTGTTCTTCCAGCTTTCAATGCACCTCAATATTTTATGAAAACCTTGATTTTTATTTTGATTATAGGTTTTCCTATTAGTTTGGTTTTTGCCTGGATATATGAATTGTCTCCAAAAGGAATTAAAAAAATAAATAATGTTGAGGCGGAGAAATTTAAAGCAGAACAACTTAAACATCAACTGAACAATGACAATAAAAAACTAGTAGTTTTACCCTTTCAGAACACTAGTTCGGACAATGACAGTAGTTATTTTAGTGATGGGTTAACAGAGGAAATTATTATCCGTTTGTCCGGAATCAAAGAACTTGATATTGCGTCACGAAGTACTTCTATGCGGTATAGAGATTCTGAAATGGATATTGTGTCCTTGGGGCGTGAATTAAAAGCGAGATATTTTTTACAAGGAACGGTGCGAAAGTTTAAGGATGATTTAAAAATATCGACCGCGTTAATTGATATTGAAAAGGATGCGCAACTTTGGGCCAAGATTTATCATGGCAAAATTGAGGATGTTTTTGGTATTCAGGAAAAGGTGTCTAAGAAGATTGTAAAGTCATTGCAATTAAAGCTTACTCCTAAAGAAAAAGTAGCACTTGGCAAAAGAGCAACAATGAATAGTGATGCTTATGATGCCAATCTAAGAGCTCGCGAATTTCTGTTTAGATATACAAAGAGCTATCTTCTTTTAGCGATAGATCTTTTTCAAAATGCAATAGATTTGGATCCGAAATATGCTGCTGCTTATGCTGGTATGGCCGAGGCTTGTTCTCTATTATATGAAACACATGATAAAAATCTCAAATGGATTAAAAAGGCAGAAGAATCATCATTAAAGGCACTTATCTATGATCCTACCTCATCTGAAGCTTATAGCGCTCTTGGGCTGGTTTATTATAACAAAAATTCACCAAAAGAAGCTTTGATGGCCGCTGAAAAGGCAATTTCATTTGACCCTGATAATTTTTTTGCCTATTGGGTTAGGGGTAGGCTCTATAGAGTGATGGACAGAGATTATGAGGCTGTATTTGATTTCAATAAAGTATTAGATCTTAATGGGGATTTCCATTCTCCTTATGGTGATTTACAGATGGCTTATGAAACATTACATGATAAAAAGAATCTACAGGATACTGTTGAACGGGCGGCATTATTTTACCCAACCTATTTGTTACATCACCCTGACGACTCTCGAGCTCACCAATTTTATGCCTTTACATTGAAAAGGCTGGGTCGTTTAGAAGAAGCGAAAAAGGAAATGCAAAAAGGAATTGAACAAAATCCAAATGATCCAATTATTGTTTATAATGCAGCTTGTTTTTATGCATTGATAGATGATAAAACGGCCGCTATCGAAAATCTCAAAAAAGCGATGGATAATGGGTTTGAAAATTATAACTATCTCAAACATGATCCTGATCTTAATAGCTTACAAAAAGAACCTGCTTTCCTTGCATTAATGCAAGGAAAGCAGGACGTTTTGAATGAATCAGGATAGGGGTTTTGATCGTCTTTTTTATTTTCCAGTATGAATATTTTATAACTCTCAGATCTTTTTTTGTGAAGTTTTTCCGCAATTAGAGGCAACGTGTTTGTATATGGTTCGTGGCGACTTTAAAGTGTCATATTTTCAGTTTACTAAAATACCTTTAAATACTTAAAGATATAAATTTTACACAAAACCACCATTAACTATGCAGAGTGTAGGCTGAAGTTTTATTTAATCATCGTCATCGTCATCATCATTGTTTCGCCTTTCACCGTTTTGATAATTTTCATTGTCACCTTGATTGATATGACCATCTGTTCTAATCTCAGAGTGTCTAATTTGTCCTCCTAAATTACCTACTTGAGCAAATAGACCAAATGTGACTATTGAAACAATTAATGTTACTAAAGTTATTGCTTTCGCAAATGATAATTTTTTAAAAATTGCAAATAAACTAATTAATGACAGGACACCTAATAATCCCATTAACCAAATTGCCTTTTCAGCAAGTTCTTCATGATTTTCAATTAATTGTTCAGGAATTCCAGCAATATTTTCGACAGTTTCTCCTGCTTCTTCTCCTGTAAGGAAAACTGGAATTGTCAATAATGCCATTAATATGAAAGTTGCTAAGGCAACTTTTTGAATTTCCAGGTTTTTAAAAATTTGACCGTATGCCAATATTCCTATTCCAATAATAGTTCCTATAATTGGAAAATGTGTCAATATTAAATGAAGATGTGTTGCATCCATAATTTTTATATTTTGAATTAAATTTTATAAAAAAGTTCCAGAATTAACTGGAACTCAAACAAACAAACATTCTTTTTTTAATTAAGAGAAGTCAACTTTATAAATTTTTCATTACTTGTCATAGAAATCCCACATCTTTTTGGGGCTGTAGTTTGGTAGGTATTTCCACAGGTTGGGCAAATAAAGTAAACTACGGGTAACGATTTTACATTGTTATTTTCCAAAGCAGTAAGTGCTTCTTTGTACATGGCAAGATGTTTTAATTCGGTTCTATATGCATAATTAAAACTGATACCAGCCAATTTATTTTTAGCCTCTTTTGCTTTGACCATAAACTCTGGATACATTGTTTTTGATTCGTAACTTTCACCTGCAATAGCGTCGGTTAAATTTTCTTTGGTTGACTTTACCGTATATTCTGTTTTAATTTCAGGAGTTGTTTGTCCTGCTTCTTCTAATACAGCTTTATGGTTGTTGGCATGAATGTTTTCAGCCGTAGATGCCGCATGAAACAACATTGCAATTTCATGAAGTCCTTCTTCCTCTGCTTTTTTACTATATGCTGCATATTTTGCGCTGGCGGTTGTTTCTCCTTTGAATGCAGCTTGTAAGTTTGTAATAGTTAAAGTACCGGCATCTACAGCCGATAATTCCGCCATTTGATTAACTGGTTTTTGCAAATCATTTTTTTCTGAAGTTTTAGAGGTGCAAGATTGAAATAAAGTGCCTGAAATGGATGTTGCAATCACTAAAATAATTATTGTTTTTTTCATTTTAAAAAATTTTAATTTATATTTTATTGAAGCAAATGTAGGTTGGTCATCTTCAAAGAACCTTTGGGAATTCTTAAAGTTTGCTTAATAAATAAGATGTTAAAATTGGAGTGTAAAAGTGCTTCCTTTTCCAAGCGTACTCTTCACAGAAAGTTGAATACGCTGCAAGTCAGCTAATTTTTTAACAATTGAAAGTCCTAATCCATTTCCTTTTACAGAAGTGCTCCTTGATGCTTCTGTTCTATAAAAACGGTTAAAAATATTTGGGAGATGCTCTTGGGAGATTCCAATTCCATCATCATTAACAGAAAGTGTTTTTAAAGTTGAATTCCATACCGTATGAATAGTTCCTTTTTCTTTAGCGTATTTAATAGCATTTGATATTAAATTACCTACTATTAATTCTAAATAAAGTTTATCTCCAATTACTGAAGCATTCTCTTCAATTTCGAAATTAAGTTCAATATTTTTTAAATTGGCTTCTAATTTCCACTTTGTATACAGTTCTTCCATAAATTTTGAAAGCTGAATTGTTTCTTTTTTCTCTACAAAAACACCCGATTCAATTCTTGCCAGTTGAAGCAATTGTTCTAATATAACATCTAACCTATCAACTTGTGATATTACATTGGTAATTTTTTCGTTATAAATTTTTGGCTCACGTTGTTTTCTAATTAAAACTTCAAGAGTTCCTCTAATTGCAGCAAGTGGTGTTCTTATTTCATGTGAAGCATCGCTGGTAAATTGTTTTTGCTGTAACATGCTTTTTTCAATTCGTGCCAACAATTCATTAATGGTTGTTGTTAATTTGTATAATTCATCTTTTCGTTCAGGCAAATTTAACCTTGTTCCAATGTTTGAATCATTAATGCCTGAAGCTGTTTTAATAAGATTATGAACTGGTTTAATCGCTTTAGATGCTGCTACAGAAGAAGCAATATATTGGATAAAAAGCACTAAAGGAAAGGAGATTAACAAAACTAAAAGCAAATTATTAAGAATTAGAAATGATTCTTTTTGTGAAACAGCAATGGTCAGTTGACCAATAATTTTTCCTGATTCATTAATAATAGGAAACTGTCCAAGTCTTATTTTTTGGCCGCCAATTTCACTATTATAAAATGTCTCGTGCTTATTGTTCGGGTTAAATAAAAACTGATCGTTTAATAAATTTTCTGAATGGAAAACAACATTGCCTTCTAAGTCAACTATTTGCAAAAATGTTGGGTTTACTTCAACTTTATTGTGCTCAGCTTCATCCCATTCAGGCATTTTATTTATAATAATTTCATTTTTAAACCAATCGAGATTCGTAAAAACTTCATTTTTTTCTAATAAAATATCCTCATCCAAATGAGAATAAGCCGTTTTGTTAACAACAAAATAAATAACAACAAAAACCAATGCTGTTGTAATTGCGACAGCAAGTGTGTTGAAAAATGCTATTCTGTTTTTAAATTTCATGGAATTAAATTTCTTCAATTTTATACCCGATTCCTCTAACGGTTGTTATAGCTGATGGTTTGTTAGGTTCATCCAATTTTTTTCTGAGAGCGTTTACATAAACATCTATTACAGAGTTGTCATAATCAAAATGTATATCCCAAACTTTTTCAATAATCCGGGTTCGCCTGCATACTTTTCCTTTATTGCGAATAAAATATTCGAGTAAAGAAAATTCTTTCTGTGTAAGTTCAATTATTTTACCACTTTTTGTAACTGAATGTTTTTCAATATCAATTTCAAGGTTATTGGCTGAGAAAATAGTAGTTTCATTTTCTTTAGTCCGCATAAGCACTCGAATTCTTGCCAGTAATTCTTCAAAAGAAAAAGGTTTCCGAATGTAGTCATTTGCGCCTGTTTCTAAACCAAAAACAACATCATCAATAGTGTCTTTTGCAGTTAAAAAAATAATAGGGACAGTTGTATTTTCTATTCTTATATTTCTACAAATTTCTATACCACTAATACCTGGTAACATCCAATCGAGCAAAATTACATCGTATTCTTCAAGGTTATATAGTGCTAATTCTAATCCCTTTTTTCCGTTATCTGTAACATCAACTGCAAAACCTTCTTCTTCTAATCCTTCACAAATAAAATTGGCAATAGCCGCTTCATCTTCAACAAATAGTATTCGCATTTTTTAAATTTATAATTAATACTTTTTCAAAGATAGATTTTGAAAATCATTTATTCAGCTAAGTTGTTAAAATCCGGCAAGGCCAATTCCACTCCAGCGCCATGACTATAAACCAATTGTCCACCAAGATAACCGGTTCTGATAACAGCACCAACTAAAGCACTAAATAATAAAATACCAACCCATTTAACCCAGATCGTATTTTGCTTAAAAAAGAAAAATACTACTTTAAACAAAGTTGTCGATACAGCAAGCAAAATCGAAATTAATGCAGCCTGTTCATGAAGTCCCATCGGGTTCTTTAAAGGTCCTTCTTCTATTCCTTCACCCGCATAACCACCACTAAAATAGGCAAATACAACCCCTAAAGATCCAAGTATTAAAAGATAAAGTGCAGTATTTTTAAAAAAAATATTTTTACTGAATAAACTGATTATTTCTGTTATAAAACCTACCATTATTAATGCAATAGGAAAATGAATAATCATTGCGTGAAGATGTGTTGCTGAAATCATTTAATTTGAGTTTATGATTCTGCAAATATTCATAAAGAATAGTTTAGAAACACTGAAATAATTCTTAAAATTCGCTTAAGATTATTCGTTATACATGAATAACTTCATGAAATAAAGTTGTTTCACTTTTTACAATCTTCGATGTGACGGAACTGTTTTATTCTCCATTTTATATTTATCTCTACACATTTACACCAAATAAATATCCAACTAAAGCAGTTAATCCCATTGCAATAGTTCCCCAAAATGTAATTCTAATAATTGCTTTCCACATACTTGAACCTCCTGTTTTAGCTGACAATGATCCCAAAATTATAAGGAAAAAAAGCGCAAATCCATAAAGAGAATACTCCATATTTTTTAATGGCAAAAAGAGCGCTACTAAAAGCGGAAGAACTCCACCAACTGTAAATGCCGCACCTGACGCGAAAGCTGCCTGAATTGGCTGAGCCTGGCTCATTTCATTAATCCCTAATTCATCTCTAACATGAGCCGCTAAGACATCGTGTTCAGTCAATTCTTTTGCAACTATTAACGCAGTTTCCTTTTTTAGTCCTCTTTTTTCATGAATTTCCGCCAATCGCTGTAGTTCTAGTTCAGGCATTTCTATTAACTCCTGTTTTTCCCTTTCAATATCAGCTTTTTCTATATCTGTTTGAGAACTTACAGATACATATTCACCTGCTGCCATTGATAAAGCACCAGCAACTAATCCGGCTAAAGTTGTAAAAATAATTAACTCTCTGTTATCACTAGCCGCCGCAACCCCTATTGCGAGACTGGCTGTTGAAAGAATTCCATCATTTGCTCCAAGAACGGCTGCTCTCAGCCAATTACTTCTATGAATATAATGATTGTCTAAATAATTATCTGTTTGATCTTCCATTTTTACTTTTATAATTATCTTAATTTTAGTAAAATATTTTCGTTTTGTTGTTATTGCTGCCAGTTTCGTGTATGAAAAGTAGCGAATTTTTACGCGCTAACTTTTCGGTTTGTTACTGACCTTTATTTTATGTTTATGCTTTGGTTTTAGCACTTAATCTGCTGTTTTTTTATTTTCTCAATTCCTGTCTGGCCAGATGTTGGGCAATTCTCCGCTGAAACCCATTTCTGGAAGGTTATTGATTAGTTCCATTTCTTCTGCAGACAATTCAAAATCAAACAGATTGATGTTTTCTTCAATTCTTTTGGGCGATGTAGATTTTGGGATGACAATTACATCGTGTTGAATAACCCATCTCAGACAGACTTTTGAAACAGATTTGTTATGTTTGTTGGAGATGGCCTTCAATACTTCATTCCCAAATACTTTGCCTCTTGCCAAAGGCGACCATGACTCAACTACTATGTTTTGTTTTTTACAATACGCCACTAATTCCTGTTGCCAATAACCTGGATGAAATTCTATTTGATTAATTGACGGAATCAAATTAGCTGTTTGAAATAAAGCTTCTAAATGCTCTTGAAAAAAATTACTGACACCAATAGATTTGATTTTTCCTTCGGCTTGTAATTCCTCCATTGCCCGCCAGGTATCGGCATTGGTTTTTTGCCAATTGTCGTAGTTTTTAGCATTTGCAGGCCAATGTATTAAGTATAAATCAATGTAGTCTAAATTAAGTCTGTTTAGGGATTTTTCAAATTCTTTCTTAGTTGATTCATATCCTAAACTATTACGCCATAATTTAGTGGTTATGAAAATCTCTTCTCGCGAAACACCGCTGGCTTTGATTCCTTTTCCAACTGCTTCTTCATTCCCATAAATTGCTGCGGTATCAATTAGACGATAGCCATTGGAGATAGCGCATCTGACTGATTCAATTCCCTCTTGCTCCTTAGATTTGTAGGTTCCAAAGCCTACTATCGGTATTTTATTTCCATTATTTAAGATTAATTTTTTCATAAATTTTTAGTCAATTTCTTAAATTGGGTTTGTTTTGTCAAACAGTTGCTAACGGTTTTGTATTATGATTTGTGCAACGTAAAAATCGGATATTTTTCCGCCGCAGCAATATTATTATTGAATGTTTGTCGGTTTTTACTAAATCCGGTTTGAGCATAAATTATATACATTGTTTTGCTTGGTGTTTTTGTTATATTTCTTTAGCAAAGCATAGACTGTCTGCTATTTCTGTTAGTTTGCCATATTTTTGTATCTGTCTATAACCATTTCTTTCATAAAGTCTATTTGCCTCGGGCTGGTTAGTGCCTGTAAATAATATACACTTTGATCTTGCCAATTCTTTAGCCCAATTCTCTAATTCAGACAAGATTTTGGTTGCGATTCTTTTTCCCCTGACTTCAGGTAAAACATACACTCTCTTAATTTCCACAGTATTCAAATCATATTCAGTGATAGCTCCACAACCAATTGGTTTATGATTTTCATATGCCAAAACAACATATTTTATATTTTCAATTGTATTGTATTTGGATAAAGGATGGTTCTCTCCATCTCTCTCAGCAAGATCAGAATTCAGTAATTGCACAAGTTTTTTAAATTCCTGATTTTCGAAGTTTGTCCTTATAATTGATATCATATATTTTTTAGATGGTGCATAACGGGTTTTTATAAGATTTGTGCGTTTGGAAAATCAGATATTTTTCGATAGTAGCAAATCGTTCGTTGAATGTTTGTCCGTTTGTTATTTAGTTCAAATTTAAGCATAAATTTCATGAGGTGTTGCGTGTAGTTAATCTAATAATTTCTTAATTTCATTTTCCGTCAAATGTTCTTCACTATTATAACCAATATAATTACTCCATTCTTATCGATAATAAAACTAGTTGGAACTGTAAAAATACCGTATTGAATATATAAAGGGTCATCTATATCTTTTAAATTTGAAAAATTTATATAAAACATCAAAGGGATAAAGGTTTGTTCCTTTTTAAAAAATGCGATTAAAATTTTGAGAAAGCTAAACCAATACTAAACAGTTAGCATTTTATTGCAAATAGTTATACTAATTAATTCAAATAATTATTTTTTTTTGTTATAATTTTTTTTATATTGCCAGATCTATGATGGTTTTCTCTTTAAAGAAGGGTTTAATTGTAGTAGTACCAAATTATCAATTTAATTGCCATTTTATTTAATTATGAAAAAAAAATTCCATAGAGAAATCACTCCTTTAGCACCCGAAGATAGTTTTTTAGTTTTTGATCGTGTTAAAGATGGTTTTGATTTTCCTGTTCATTTTCATCCAGAATATGAATTAAATTTTATTTCAAATGCAAAAGGAGTTCGCCGTATTGTTGGTGATAGTATGGAAGAAATAGATGACATTGAACTTGTTTTAGTGGGGCCTAATATTGAACATGGGTGGGAAATTCATAAATGCACAAGTAAAAGTATTAATGAAATTACTATTCAATTTCATAATGACCTATTTGATGACAAAATGTTAGCTCGTAGAATTTTTAAGCCTATAAAGGATATGTTTGATAGGTCTAATTATGGAATAATTTTTTCAAAAAAAATATCACTTGAATTAAAGGAACGAATAAAAGCGATTTCAAAAATTGATAGTATTGACTATTTAATGGAACTTATTTCTATTCTTCAAGATTTAGCAAATTCTCGAAATCAAAGATTATTATCTACGTATTCCTCACAAAATAAAGTATTCGAGAATAGTGATAAAATAAAGAAGGTATATGAACATATACAAGAAAATTATAACCATAAAATTACTCTTTCTGAAATTTCGGAATTAATAAATGTCAGCCCAGTTTCATTTAATAGATTTATAAAAAAGCGTACCGGTAAAACTTTTGTTGATTATACAAATGATACGCGAATAAGTTACGCTACAAGATGGCTGATTGAAACAGAATTGAGCATTAGCGAAATTAGTTTTAAATGTGGGTTTAATAATATTGCCAATTTTAACAGAGTTTTTAAAAAATCAAAAAATTCTACCCCTAGTGAATATAGAGAGAAATTTGAAGGTATAAAAAGGGTTCTGTAATTTATTTTTATTAAAGCAACATTTAAATGAGAAAAATAATAAATCGAGAAATAACGCAATTAGAACCTGACAATGGCTTTTTAGTTATTAATAGGGTAAAAGAAAATTTTGACTTTCCAATTCATTTCCATCCAGAATACGAACTTAATTTTATTGTTAATGGTAAAGGTGTTCGTCGTGTAGTGGGAAATACGATTGAAGTATTAAACGATATTGATCTTGTTTTAATTGGGCCTAATGTAAAGCATGGGTGGGAAAATCATAAATGTAAAAGCAAATCCATTTATGAAATGACCATTCAATTTAATGATAAAATATTTAATGAAAAATTACTCTCTTTAACGATGTTTAATTCTATTAAAGATATGTTTAACAGATCAAAGAATGGAATTTTTTTTTCAAAAAAAATAGCGAAAGAGTTAATGCCTAAAATCATTGCAATTTCAAAAATCGATAGTATAGATGATTTTACAAAGTTTTTGCATGTTCTTCAGGAAATGGCAAATTCAAAAAAACAAAGATTAATTTCTACAACTGTTCCTGATAAAAGTGACTATGAGAAAAGTATTAGAATTAAAAATATTCATGAATTTATACAAGAAAATTATAATCGGAATATTTCACTAATAGAGATATCTGATTTGGTTAAGATGACTCCTGTTTCATTTAACAGATTTATTAAGGAAAGAACAGGAAAAACTTTTATAGATTATCTTAATAATACCCGATTAACTTATGTGACAAAATCGTTGATTGAAACAGACTCAAGTATAGGAGAAATATGTTATAATTGCGGATTTAATAATCTATCTAATTTTAATCGAATTTTTAAAAAGTTTAAAAAATGTACTCCAAATGAATATAGATTAAGGTATGAAAGAATTAAATAAACATTATTTCATAATTTTTAATTTCATTTTTTATAAACTGAAGGAAATTATTATTTTTAGCGGCAATTATATAATAGTCTCTTCCATTAGATATTACCGATAAATCATTAACATCACCACGTATTAAATAATCCACTTTTAAAAGCGGAAACCGAAATAAAGTCACCCTTTCCATGACCTTTCAAAAAAAATTATTGTTTCATATTTTGAATAATTTACTGTCTTAAATGATACTTGTAGAAGAATACGATTTCATAGAATAGTTTGTAATTATTGATGACTTGATTGGGTGAATCAGTATTTTATTTAGTTTTTAGTTTACTGCGAATGTGCGATATTTTCATTTAAGTGTAAAAAAAGCATTTTTTTGTCATTCTAAACTGTTTAAATAATACCGTTTTTTGATGAATTCAGCTATCATTTTAAAAATAGGATTTTTTAACTTTGAAGTTCTAAATAAGTATTTAAAATGATCATTAGAGCTGTTTTACCAATAATTTTGTTTTTGTTAATAGGTTGTAAAGAAAATCATCCTGTTTTATCGTATCAAAAGGCAAAAAACGATCTGTTTTATTATCAGGGCAGATTTGATGTTCTTCAAGATAGTAGTGTGGCATTAATAAGTTCAGGTTCTTCTGTTTCAATTAATTTTTCCGGAGATCATTGTGAAGTTTATCTAAGAAGTAAACATGGCCCTTATAATTATGTTTCCATGGAATTGGATGGTCAATATTTAGGGCGATTAAAAATTGAAAGCGATTCTTTAAAACCCCATTTTATAGAAGTGCCATCAAATGAGAAATCCCATCTACTTAAGATTTTTAAGGAATCAGAACCCAGTAATGGTGAAGTTTTATTTGATGGCATTAAAGTAGCCGAAATTTTACCAAGCAAGGTAGCTTCAAAGAAGTATATTGAGTTTATAGGGAATTCAATAACCTGTGGCGCCGCTGCTGACGCAAGTGAAATACCTTGTGGAACAGGTGAATATTTTGACCAACAAAATGTATATTTCTCTTATGGAGCAAGAGTAGCGAGGAAATTAAATGTTGATTTTATGCTGAGTTCAGTTTCCGGTATTGGAATCTACAGGAATTGGAATGATGAAAATATAGATGAACCTATTATGCCTCAAGTGTATGAGAACTTATATTTGAATATTGATTCTTCAAAAAAATATGATTTTTCGATTAAACCAAACATAGTTAGTATTTGTTTAGGAACAAATGATTTGTCCGATGGAGATGGAATTAAACCTCGACTACCTTTTAATAAGGAAAAGTTTGTCGCTAATTATATAGATTTTGTAAAAGCAGTTTACAAACATTATCCTGATACCAAAATAGTATTGCTTAATAGCCCAATGGTTGAAGGGGAAAAGAATGAAATATTAGTATCTTGTTTAAAGGAGGTTCAATCTTATTTTAAAATAAACAGGTCTAAAATAATATTGTTGTTTGAGTTTAATGGCGTTTTTCATAATGGTTGTTACTATCACCCCAACATAGAAGAACACAAAGAAATTGCAGAACAATTAACCCCATTCTTTAAAAACCTATTAAATTAAAAAAAATGAAAAATTATACAGCATTAGAAAGTCGTTATGAAACAATGTCCTACAGAAGGTGTGGAAAAAGCGGATTATTACTTCCTGTTCTTTCACTAGGGTTATGGCATAATTTTGGACATGTTGACGGTTTCGAGAATTCTAAACAAATTTTACACACAGCTTTCGATAATGGAATAACTCATTTTGATTTAGCCAATAATTATGGACCACCGCCAGGTTCTGCTGAAGAAAATTTTGGAAAAATTTTGAAACAAAGTTTTTTAAATTATAGAGATGAACTAATCATTTCATCAAAAGCAGGTTGGGGTATGTGGCCAGGACCTTATGGTGATTACGGCTCAAAAAAATATTTGGTTGCCAGTTTAGACCAAAGTTTAAAACGAATGGGATTAGATTATGTTGATATTTTTTATCATCACCGACCAGATCCAGACACGCCTTTAGAAGAAACTATGGGGGCTTTAGATTTGATAGTTAGACAAGGAAAAGCCTTATATGTAGGGATTTCATCTTACAGTGCCGAAGACACTTTAAAAGCTTCTAAAATTTTAAAAGACTTGGGAACACCATGTATAATTCACCAACCTAGGTATAATATGTTGGATCGTTGGGTTGAAAATGGGTTAATGGATGTTTTAGGAGATGAAGGTATTGGGTGTATTCCTTTTTCTCCTTTAGAACAAGGTATTTTGACATCAAAATATTTAAAAGGGATTCCAAAAGATTCAAGAGCGGCAAAAAGCACTGGTTTTTTACAGGAAGATCAGGTTACCGAAAAGATTATAAATAAAGTTAAAAAATTAAATGTACTAGCATTAAAAAGAAACCAAACATTAGCGCAAATGGCTATTTCTTGGCTTTTAAAAGATAACCGAGTGACTTCTGTTTTAGTTGGTGCAAGCAGTAAAAATCAACTATTAGATAATTTAGGCGCATTAGAAAATTTAAATTTTACTACTTCAGAATTACAAGAGATTGAAGATATATTAAAACAGTAATAGATGTTAAATTATAAATTATATATACTTTTATTCATGGCGAATGTAACAATGGCAAATGTAACTTTACCTTCAATTTTTGCAGATCACATGGTTTTACAACAAAATGATGAGGTAAAATTTTGGGGGTGGGCAAATCCAAGTGAAGAAGTGGTCATAAAACCATCTTGGAGCAATGAAGAATATAAGGTTATCGCAAGTAATCAAGCTTTTTGGGAATTAAAAATAAAAACTCCAAAAGCTGGCGGGCCTTATAGAATTATAATAAAAGGCCATAATGAAATTATTTTAAAAGATATTTTAATAGGTGAAGTTTGGCTATGTTCAGGGCAATCCAACATGGAAATGTCAGCAAATTGGGGAATAAAAGACGGAGATATTGAAGTAGAGAAAGCAAATAACCCAAATATTCATTTTTTTACAGTTCCTAAGATTAGTGCAACAACTCCTCAAATTAATTTGCCGGGTAATTGGGAAGTTTGTACACCTGAAACTATGAAAAACTCAAGTGCTGTAGCCTATTTTTTTGCTCAAAGACTACAGGAAGATTTAAAAGATGTACCTATTGGATTAATAATCTCTGCTTGGAGTGGCACACCTGCTGAAATATGGATGCCGGAAAATGTAATAGAAGAAAATGCTATATTAGCTGAGGCTGCAAGTAAATTAAAAGAAGTTGAATGGGGGCCAAAGGAGCCGGGAAGAGCTTTCAATGCAATGATTCACCCATTAATAGGTTATAACGTAGCAGGGACACTTTGGTATCAGGGAGAGTCAAATGTTGGAGCAACTACCTATGACAAAACCTTTGAAGCTTTAATCCAATCATGGAGAACATTGTGGAAAAAGGATTTTCCATTTTATTTTGTGCAACTTTCACCTTTTGATTATGAAGAAAGTGATTTTGGAGGTGTTGAAATTCGTGATGCACAACGTAGGGTTTTAAATCATGTTACCAATACTGGAATGGTTGTTACCAGTGATATTTCTACTATTGATGATATTCACCCAAAGGATAAAAAACCAGTAGGTGTTCGATTGGCCAATTTGGCATTGGTAAATCATTATAAAACTTTTGATGGACTTATTAATGGACCTCTTTATAAAGGTTTTTCAATAAATAAACACACAATCACTATCCAATTTGATGATGCTGAAGGTTTATATTTTAGTGATAAAAAAGTATCGTTATTTGAAATAGCTGGTGATGACGGTAATTATTATCCTGCAAAGGCAAAAATTAAAAATAAAACTGTTGAAGTTTCGTCAAAAGAAGTAAAGCATCCTAAAAATGTGAGATTTTCTTGGGGAAATACAATTCAATCCAATTTGTTTAATAAGGCTAATTTACCAGCCTCATCCTTTTGTACAGAGTGATTTTAGTAATTTAAATAATAACACATGCAAAGACTATCAGTATTTTTAATTTCCCTATGTTTTGTATTAAGTTGTTCGAAACCTATTCCTGCTATAGAAAATGATTATTCTAAAGATATTCGTCTAAATCAAGTAGGTTATTATCCGATTGCACCAAAAAAAGCGATTATCAACAATGCTTCCAATTATACAGAATTTCAGGTTATAAATGTCGAAAAACCAGAAATTTTATTTACAGGAAACCTTTCTGAAGATTATACATGGAATCTTGCCGGGGAAACAGTTAAAGTGGCGGATTTTAGTAAAGTAGCGCGTTCAGGGAAATATGTGATATATGTTGAAGGCTTAGGCTATTCTTATCCATTCGAAATAAAAGAAAATGTTTTAGATGAGGCTTTTAAAGCTTCTGTAAAATCGTTGTATTATCAGCGTTCCAGTATGCCATTAGAAAAAAAATACGCTGGCAAGTGGCATAGAGCTTTAGGGCACCCAGATAATTCTGTTGCTTATCACCCATCTTCTGGAAAGAAAGGATTTGGAAAATTTCCTGGAGGCTGGTACGATGCTGGAGATTATGGTAAATATGTTGTTAATGGTGCCTTCTCATTAGGGCAGATGTTAACTTTATATGAGCAATATCCTAATGTTTTAGCAGATCATTCGCTAGAAATTCCTGAAAGCGGTAATGGTATTCCTGATATACTGGATGAAATGAAATATGAAATGGATTGGCTTTTAAGTATGCAGGATGATGATGGGGGAGTGTTTTTTAAATTAACTACTAAAAACTTCGAAGGGATGGTACTTCCGGAATTAGCCGTAAATCAGCGCTATGTAATTGGAAAAAGCACCACTTCAAGCCTTGATTTTGCAGCAGTGGCTGCCAAATTTTCAAGAATATATAAGAGTATTGACTCCACATATGCTGCTAATTGTATGGAGGCTTCAGAAAAAGCATGGAATTGGGCGATAAACAATCCTGATAAAAATTACACAAATCCTGAGGATATTGCTACTGGAGAGTATGGAGATATAGATCCTACTCAGGAATTTTATTGGGCAGCTGCAGAACTTTTTGTTAATACTAAATCAGATACATATAAAAAATATTTTGAAGAACATCAATTGAATTATGCATTCAAAGCCGGTGAAAGTTGGACAGCTTATATGTATTATTTTGGAGCTTTTTCTTTAATTGACAACCTTAATGCAGAAAATTCATTGGTAAAACAATTAAAAAAAGATATTATTAAAACTGCAGATGAGCTGGTAAGTAAGGCTTCAAACAATGATTATTTTCAGCCCATTGACGATTTTCAATGGGGTTCTAACAGTGATGTCTTAAATGCAGCCATGATTATTGCCCAGGCTTATCGCATGAATGCTAAATCTGAATATTTAAATACCATTCTTGAAATCACCGATTATATATTTGGCAAGAACGCTACCGGTTACAGTTTTTTAACAGGATTTGGAGATAAAACACCACAATTCATTCATCATAGACAAAGTAGCGGTGATACAATTAAAGAGCCTGTTCCAGGGCTATTATCTGGAGGCCCTAACAAAAACCAACAAGACAAAAGTGAAGTGTCATATCCTGAAAATGTAGCTCCCATGAAATCTTGGTTAGATCAACAACCTAGCTATGCCAGTAATGAGGTATGTTTAAATTGGAATTCAGCAGCGGTTTATATATTTGGATTTTTAGAACAAGAAACCAAATTAATAACCACGAACTAATTAATAATCACAAGAAATATGATTGAATTTTCAAATGATTTTATATGGGGTACGGCAACTTCAGCTTATCAAATTGAAGGTGCTCATAATGCCGATGGAAAAGGACCATCTATCTGGGATAGTTTTTGTACCATTCCTAACCGGATAAAAGATGATGAAAACGGAAACGTTTCGATAGATCATTATCATCGTTATAAAGAAGATGTTGCTCTTTTAAAATCACAAGGATTTAAGGCCTACCGATTTTCAATTTCTTGGTCTAGAATTATGCCAGAAGGCAAAGGCAAAGTAAATGAAGAAGGCATTAAGTTTTACTCAAATCTTATAGATGAATTAATAAAAAACGATATTGTTCCTTGGGTGACTCTATACCATTGGGATTTGCCTTTGGCCCTTGAGATGGAAAATGATGGTTGGTTAAACCCTGACATTACCAATTATTTTGAAGATTATGCTAAAGTTTGTTTTGAAAGATTTGGAGATCGTGTTAAAAATTGGATTACTTTAAACGAGCCTTGGGTTGTAGCAATTCTAGGTTACGGGCAAGGTGTTTTTGCACCAGGAAGAATTTCAAATTCAGAACCATATTTAGCGGCGCATCATTTAATATTAGCGCACGCTCAAGTTGTAAAGATTTATAAAACAAGTTTTAAAGATCAAAAGGGTTCAATTGGAATAACAAATAATTGTGATTGGAGAGAGCCACTTACTGACAAGCCTTCTGACATTGAAGCGGCTGAACGTGCTTTGTTATTTTTTTTAGGGTGGTTTGCTGATCCAATATATTTTGGAGATTACCCACAAGTAATGAAAGATAGACTTGGAGATAGGTTGCCGAAGTTTACAAATAATCAAAAGGAATTAATTAAAAACTCTTCAGACTTTTTTGGACTTAATCATTATACTACCATGTATGCTGCCAAGGATGATCACTCAGGAAGAACAAGCAGTGTTTATGGTAATGGAGGTATTTCTGAAGATCAAGATGTGATTTTATCGCAAGATGAAACCTGGACTTTTACAGCATTTAATTGGGGCGTTGTACCTTGGGGATGTTACAAATTACTTGAATGGATTAGCAACCGATATAATAATCCTGATATTTATATTACCGAAAACGGGTTTGCTTGTAATGATAAGTTAGATAATGGAGAAGTTAATGATCTAGACAGATTAGAATATCATAAACAATATTTAGAGGCCTGCAATAAAGCAATTGCAAGCGGTATAAAATTGAAAGGCTATTTTGCATGGAGTCTCTTTGATAATTTCGAATGGGCTTCCGGATATTCAGTCCGGTTTGGTCTAAACTATATAGACTATAAAACACTTAAAAGAATTCCAAAAGCTTCTGCACTTTGGTTTAAAAAAATTATTAATAATAATGGCTGGTAATATTTTATAAACCAGTTATAAAAAATATTAACGAATGAAAAAAACACTCTTATCAACAGTATTCATCTTGTTTATTATTGGATGTCAAAGTTTAAAAAGTCAAACTTCAAACAATAAAAATCAAGAAATTGAGCATAAAGTAGATTCTATTTTAAAATTAATGACCATCAAAGAAAAGGTTGGTCAAATGAATCAATACAATGGTTTTTGGGATGTTACCGGTCCTTCGCCAGAAGGTGGGAATGCTGAACAAAAATATGAACACCTTAGAAAAGGATGGGTAGGTTCTATGCTTTCCGTAAGAGGAGTTAAAGAAGTAAGAGCGATTCAAAAAATTATTACTGAAGAATCCAGATTAGGGATCCCTCTAATTATTGGTTTTGATGTTATCCATGGTTATAAAACTTTAAGTCCAATTCCATTAGCGGAAGCTGCAAGCTGGGATTTAGAAGCCATTAAAAAGTCAGCAAGTATTGCTGCAGATGAGGCATCGGCTTCAGGGATAAATTGGACGTTTGGCCCTATGGTTGATATTTCACGTGACCCTCGTTGGGGAAGAGTTATGGAAGGAGCCGGAGAAGACCCGTTTTTAGGGAGTAGAATTGCAGAAGCAAGAGTAAAAGGGTTTCAAGGTAATGATTTGGCTGCTGTTAATTCTATCGCTGCTTGTGCAAAACATTTTGCTGCATATGGTTTTTCTGAGGCAGGGAAAGAATACAACACCGTAGATATTGGTACATCTACCTTATACAATGTGGTTTTACCTCCATTTAAGGCAGCAGTTGATGCAGGTGTAAGAACATTAATGAACTCTTTTAATGAATTAAATGGAATCCCTGCAACAGGAAATTCATTTTTACAAAGAGATATTTTAAAAGGGGATTGGAAGTTTGATGGTTTTGTAGTTTCAGATTATGCTTCAATTGGAGAAATGGTTACCTGGGGATATGCAAAAGATAAAAGAGAAGCTGCAATGAAAGCAATTACTGCTGGTTCGGATATGGATATGGAAAGTTATGCCTATATCGATGAACTGGCTCAACTCGTTAAAGATGGGGTTATTGCTGAATCTCTTTTGGACGATGCCGTTAAAAGAATTTTACGTGTGAAATTTGAGTTAGGCTTATTTGATGATCCTTACAAATATTGTGATGAAACTCGTGAAAATGAAGTTATAGGCAGCAAAGCAAATAACGACGGTGTTTTGGATATGGCAAAAAAATCTATTGTTTTATTAAAGAATGAAAACAATTTACTTCCATTAAAAAAAGAAGGTCAAAAAATCGCATTAATTGGTGCCCTTGCAGCAGATAAAAATAGTCCATTAGGTAGTTGGAGAATTGCTTCTGATAACAATACGGCTATTTCAGTTCTTGAAGGAATGCAACAATATAAAGGAAATACTTTAGTATATAAAAAGGGAGCTGATTTAATAGTTGGAGAGGCAGCTTTTATTCAAGAGGTTAAAATTAACACAACTGACAAAAGTGAATTTGCTGAAGCAATAACAGCAGCTAAAAATTCAGATGT
>Ga0314774_1000095_pt1 | contig 80378 bp, 66 predicted proteins | sample MetaGCBIA2018_FD_204515 | JGI IMG/M metagenome (GOLD analysis project Ga0314774, IMG submission 204515) | Cryopeg brine microbial communities from Beaufort Sea near Barrow, Alaska, United States - CBIA 2018 | ecosystem: Environmental > Aquatic > Marine > Coastal | place: USA: Alaska | collected... | reverse complement strand
TCAGCGCCAGGCCCTGGCCGATGCGCAGCAGGCAGCTGTGTACCCCCACGAAACGACAAAACTGTAGAGTTTGTAGCGCTAGGCTTCCGTTATACCCGGGGACAGATTTCAAATCTGTCCCCTTATTCCTATTCAACTGTTCCCGTCATTTTACCTGTGGCAGAATCTTCAGCATATGCTAAGAGAACTACACCATGGTATCCGTCAAATCGCTACACGGTTCAGCCCAACTGCTTCTGGATGTGGCTGGCGGCGTTACCCGCATAGCCGAGCGGACACATCGCACCATTGTCCGCGAGATAAACCCGTTAAACCGGTTGCGTGACGTTGCAGGCGTGCCCTCTAAGGAACGGGAGGGCCATACATATCAGTTTATCCAGTCAACCATGTCTTCATTGCAACAAGGCTTGCATCGATCCCTTGACGGGTTCTCAGCGGATGACGAACCCCCACACTCGGCACAAAGCGAGAAAGTCGCAGCTGCGTTGAATGGTGTCTGCGGTGATCACCTGGAAGCCAGTAACAATCCCCTGGCGATTACCATGCATTTCAGAGATAGCCAGGGCACAAAACTGAGGCCTGACTCAGACAGCGTGGGCGCCCTGCTTCCCGACGCCAGTCCGCGCATCTTGGTACTGGTTCACGGCTTATGCCTGTCACACGAGTACTGGAAGGGCCACGACAAAGTGGATTTGGGTATCGAACTGCAGCGAGCCCATGGCTTCACGCCGCTGTATCTCAACTACAACACGGGCAGGCATATTTCCAGTAACGGCAGGGAATTAAGCGAACATCTTCAGGTATTAATAGATGCCTGGCCGGTCGAAGTTGAAGAGCTGGTTCTGATTGGCCACAGCATGGGCGGGCTGGTTATCCGCAGCGCTTGCTGGTATGGCAGCGAGCTGACATTACCCTGGACCAATCTGGTCAAAAAAGCGCTTTACCTCGGCTCACCCCATCACGGCGCCGCTCTGGCCAAAGCCGGGCATTTACTCACCTTCATCATGCATAAGTTCCGCTACGCCAGCCCCTTTGCGCTTGCGCAACATACCAGCGCCGGCATCAAAGACCTACGCTATGGAAATTTGCTTGACGATGACTGGGAAGGTATCAATCAGGATGAGTTTCACCCAGACATCCGCAAGCCAGTTCCGCTGCTAGAGGGCGCCCGGCACTATTTCCTGGCCGCCACCATTGGCGATCACCCAACAGACTTTTCCAGCATCATGGTGGGAGACCTTCTGGTGCGGTTGGATAGCGCAAAGGGGCATCATTCTGATGATTTGAAGAAGTTGCGAATACACCCCGAAGACTGCCGGGTGTTTGAAAAATTGAATCATCTGGCGTTGCTCGACAACAAAGTCGTGCATGACCAGATATTGGAATGGCTGGCCTGATGAAACGGGGATAGATTCAGGAAAACATCGACACCGGGGACGGATTTCAAATCCGTCCTCTTTCTTTAAATTTGGGGACAGATTTTAAATCTGTCCCCTTTCTTTAAATCTGTCCCCTCACCCCTACTCTTCGTAAATCATCTTGCGCACCATGCCGCCATCCACCACGATGTTTTGCCCAGTGATGAACCCGGCTTGAGGGGAAATCAGATAATGCACCATCGCCGCGATATCGTCGGGTTTACCGACTCTGCCTGCGGGATGCTGGGCGTGGTCCCGTGCGCTTAGGGGCTCGGGTTCCTTGCCTGCCTCTGGCTCGCGGGTATCTATCCACCCCGGGCTGATGCAGTTGACTCGTATTTCCGGCCCCAGGCTAACAGCAAGAGCGTGGGTCAGGGCTACCAGTCCGCCCTTGGTGGCAGCGTAAGCTTCGGTATTGGCTTCAGACTGCATGGCCCGTGTAGAGGCAATGTTGATGATAGCTCCCCGGGTAAGGCGCAGGTGCGGTACCGAGTGTTTCGCCATCAGAAAAGGACCGGTCAGGTTTACATCCAGTCGTTTCTGCCATTCCGCCAACGACAGATCTTCCACCGCGCCGGTCACAGGGTCGGCCAGGCCGGCGTTATTCACCAGCGCATCCAGCCGACTTCCCCAGCTTATAAGCTGACGCAACGCCAACTTGACGTCGCCCTCATCTGCCACATTGCAGCGCACGTAAAGCAGATTAGTGGGATCCCCAAACGCTGCGGAAATATCATTCGCGGCAGTGTCATCCAGATCGAAAAAAGCGACGCGCCAATTCTGTTTCAGCAGATACGCCACTATGCCCCGGCCAATGCCATGAGCTCCACCGGTCACCAAGGCAACATTTCGATTATCGGACATCGGCCAGACTCCTTCGGAAACATAAGCGGAATACCCTGGCAGGGGCTAATAGATCTGTCCAGTTCACGTCCAGTGTATAACCGCATCGCTGTAAGACAGCCGAAAAAATAAGAAAACCAGGGCAGAAATTCAAACGTATTTACAGGATAGGTCGCAATTATAGACCAAAGGAATCTTTTTTCGGGGAATATAGGCTTGGGAAGAAAGTGGCGGTGGGTCAGGGATTCGAACCCCGGGAAGGCTATTAACCTTCGGCGGTTTTCAAGACCGCTGCATTAAACCACTCTGCCAACCCACCATATTCTTCCACTGCTGCCTAACGACAGCCGGGGGAATGATACCGGAATTCTTATCTCTGTCAACGCTCTGCACAAAATTCAGCGCTAGAAACTGAAAAAATCAGCTCCAAAGTTAGACCAAAGCTACGACAGACTTAAACCAGATTTACGAAATTAGTTAAACAAGCGTTACGTCAACTTAATGAAATTTTTCAAGCTTGCGATTGTCACAGTAGTTACCGAAAAACCCGACAAAATTAACCGCTTAATGATTGAAAGTTGTGAAATCGACATTATTATAGACTACAGTATGCAATCTTTTGACATAGCACTTAACCATTTTGAATAACACAGTTGGTTTGGAAAGCACCCAGTCGCTTTAAACGGAGATGACAATGGAAAACAGACAGTACAACGTTAAGCAGAGCACTGGCGACAAGATTGCCCGTGGGTCCGCGACCGCACCTATCAGTGCTTCAGCGACCAAGGTTCTGCGCAACACTTACACGCTGCTGGCAATGACGCTGGCGTTCAGTGCGGTGATGGCAGCCGTTGCAATGTCGATCGGTCTGGGTCGGGGCGCAAGCCTTATGTGTAGCCTTGGCGCGCTGGGGCTGATTTGGTTTGTGTTACCACGCACCGCTAACAGCTCTGCGGGTATTGCGGTCGTATTCGCTTTCACCGGGTTGCTTGGCCTCTCACTCGGCCCAACTTTGCTGTACTACCTCCAGTTCTCTAATGGCGGGCAGATTGTTACCCAGGCTCTTGGCGGAACCGCGCTGGTGTTCTTCGCTCTTTCTGGCTACGTTCTGACCACCAAAAAAGATTTCAGCTTCATGCGTGGCATGTTGGTCGCGGGCTTGGTTGTGGTACTTATCGCGATGGTAGGTGGCATAGTAGCCAGCATGTTTGGCGTTGAGATAACGGCCTTCAGCCTCGCTCTTAGCGCTGCTATCGTGCTGCTGATGTCAGGCTTCATTCTGTACGACACAAGCCGTATCGTTAACGGTGGCGAAACCAACTACATCATGGCAACTACCGGGCTGTACCTGAACATCTACAACCTGTTTTTGGCCTTGCTGCACCTGCTGGGCGCATTCGGTGGTAACGACTGATTTAATCTGGTTTTAACGTAACCCGAAGCCCCGGCACTTGCCGGGGTTTTTGTTTTCAGACAAGATTCCCAACATGACTGACATTTCTCTGCAAACCTACACACTGGTTATAACTGGAGCCCCCTACTCATCCCAGGCCCCTCAAACTGCGCTGGACTTTGCCCGTGCGGCCGTCGCCGCAGGCCACCAGATTGATCGAGTCTTTCTCTACGGCGATGGCGTTCACCTTGCCTCGGCCCTGATATGCCCGCCCTCTGACGAGCCCCACTGGCCTCGCCTGTGGTCCGAGTTCCTGGCGGAGCACCGGATCCCCGCCCTAGCCTGTGTCGCCTCGGCGCTACGCCGTGGCCTCATCGACAGCGGCGAGCAACAGCGTTACGAGTTATCCGCACACAACATAAGGGCACCGTTTGAAATCACCGGGCTGGGCGAATGGGTGGAAGCCGGCACTTGCAGTAAAGTTATCTACTTTCACAGTGGGACCTGACCATGACGGTGTTGATTGTGATTGACCAGGCGCCTTACGGCAGCTGGAGCGGACGCGAAGGCCTGGATATGGCGTTCTCACTTGCGGCTTTTGACCAAAGCTGCGCTCTGTTGTTCAGCGGTGCCGGTGTAAACTGGCTTCGCACGGGGCAGCAACCCGACGGCCTTGGCCAAAAGTCCGTCGCACAAAATCTGGGCGCGGCGGCCACTTTTGGCGTTGAGGCTCTGTATGCCGATGCCCAGGCTTGCCAACGTTACGGTCTGGCAGATGACGTTATAATTGCTGGCGTAACCCTGATAGCACCTGACCAGGCGTTCATGAAGGGCTTCGAAAAAGTGACTTTCGCCGGCTGACGGGCGGCGACCAACACCTGCCCCATTCGCGAAGTGATCAACCGCCTGTTAGGGCGAAAACCATTGGACCACCTTATGAGCCAGTCTGTTGCAGACTTACCCACCCACATTCACACCCTGCACATACTGAATAAAACGGCGGAGCATCCCAGGGCTGCGCAGTGCCTTGCAACGTTGGACATCTCAGACACGGTACTGCTGATTGAAAACGCGGTGTTAAGCGCGCCTGAAGTTGCTGCTGTGGCGCCCTGCCCGGTGTTCATGCTGGCCGCCGACGCCCGCGCCCGCGGCCTGGTTCCCAAATCCGGGGCGGGCACCGAAGCGACGGGAGCTACACCACAGATAGGCTACGAGCAAATGGTGCAATTGAGCGCTTTGGCCACACGCATCATCAGCTGGTGAGATTATGACGAACATGGGAAACATGCCAACACGTAACAATGAAGGTTTTCTGGAAGATGCCCATAGCTGGACATCGCAGATAGCTGAGCAAATAGCCGCGGACAACGGTCTGGAACTGTCGCCAGCTCATTGGGAAATTGTGCAGTTTTTACGGAACTTTTATCAGCAGCACGCCATGTCACCGCCCTCAAACCGGCTATTTGTAAAGGCGGTAAAAGAAGCTCTGGGTGAAGACAAAGGCAACAGCATTTACCTGATGCAGCTGTTCCCCGGCACTCCGGCCAAAAGCGCTTGCCGCGTTGCGGGATTGCCAAGGCCTACTAATTGTTTGTAGCGGGGCAGACAAACTGAGGACGGATTTTTGAGGCCGCGAACATGAAGCCGGGGACAGATTTGAAATCTGTCCCCTATGTTGGGCGAACGCTGTTATTGATAGTACGCGTTTTCAGTCACGGTGTGATCAGTCACATCGCGCACGGCGGTTATTTCCGGCACTCGCTCTTTCAAGGTGGTTTCAACACCCTGCTTCAGCGTGAGGCTAACCGCAGAGCAGCCCTGACAGCCGCCGCCAAAACGCAGTACCACGATGGAGTCGTCGATTATTTCAACCAGCGACACTTCACCGCCGTGGGACGCCAGGCCGGGATTGATTTCCGACGCAAGAATGTAATTCACCCGATCTGGCAGGGGCGCGTTTTCATCGACATTGGAAACCTTGGCGTTCGGCGCCTTGATTGTCAGCTGACCGCCCATTTGATCCTTGGAATAATCCACGTAAGCTTCTTCCAAAAATGGCACAGAAGCATGATCCAGATACAAAGTGAACTTTTCCAGATCGAACTGCTCGTCCGTCGGCACAATTTCATTAGGCGGACAGTAAGCAAGACAGGTTTCGGCATTTTTGGTGCCGGGCTGGGTGACGAAAATGCGCACACCCATACCTTTAACGTCCTGTTTTGAAATCAGTTCCGCAAGATAATCCCGCGCGGGATCGGTCACAGTTACCACGGACATATTCTCAACTCGCTTTAGAATTTGAGACTATTTTACGGCAGATGACGGCAACATGAAAGACCAACCAAATTGGTTGGTCTTTATGCGGTATAATGACTTTCCGCTATTGCTCCAGTGTGGATTATCCAGCGTATGAACTACGCCAGAGGCGCTGAATTTGCTATTATTTGCCGCCGAATATTAACGACAACGCTTTAGCGCCACTTTTACAGCGCTCAGTAGCCAGTAATGCCCGTGCCTGTTTTAAAACAATCGACGAAAGAGAAACCCATGACTGACCGCACCACCCGCCTGAAACAACTGCATCAAGCCCTTAAAGAACGCATTGTAATTCTAGACGGCGGCATGGGCACCATGATCCAGCAACTGAAGTTGGACGAAGCAGCATTTCGGGGTGAACGATTTGCCAATTACGCAAGCGATCTGCAGGGCAACAACGACCTACTGAACCTGACCCAGCCCGCGCTTATGCGCAATATTCACGCAGATTACATGGATGCGGGCGCAGACATTATTGAGACCAACACATTCAACTCTTCACGTCTGTCACAAGCGGATTATGGCTTGGAAGACATCGCCAAAGAGCTGAACGTGGCTGGCGCGCGAATGGCGCGAGAAATCGCCGACGAGTTTACCGCCAAAAACCCCGCGAAACCGCGCTTTGTGGCCGGCGCTGTGGGCCCTACGTCGCGCACCGCCTCGCTTTCACCGCAGGTGAATAACCCGGGCTATCGCAACGTGGACTTCCAGGGCCTGGTGGACAACTACTATGAAGCGGTAGAAGGGTTGGTTGAAGGCGGCTGCGACCTGATTCTAATCGAGACTATTTTCGACACCCTGAACGCTAAAGCTGCCATTTACGCCACCCAGCAATATTTTGAAGACAGCGGTATTGAACTGCCAATCATGATTTCCGGCACTATTACCGATGCCTCCGGGCGCACTCTTTCCGGTCAGACCACCGAGGCTTTCTGGAACTCCATTGCCCATGCGAAGCCCATCTCGGTCGGCCTGAACTGCGCCCTGGGCGCCGACGCCCTGCGGCCGTACGTGGAAGAGTTGTCCGCGAAAGCGGATACCTATGTCAGCGCCCACCCCAACGCCGGTCTGCCCAACGAATTTGGTGAGTATGACCAGACCCCGGAGGAAATGGCAGACATCATCGAAGGTTTTGCCCGCGACGGTTTTCTTAACATCATCGGCGGTTGCTGCGGTTCGCGCCCGGACCATATTGAAGCCATCGCTAACGCGGTCGCTAAATATCCGCCGCGAAAAATCGCACAGCCCAAACCTGCGCTGCGCCTGTCGGGCCTTGAACCATTTACTGGTGATGAACACACCCTGTTCATCAATGTGGGTGAGCGTACCAACGTCACCGGTTCCAAGCGTTTTTTACGCCTGATCAAAGAAGAGCGCTACGAAGAGGCTCTACGCGTGGCCCGAGACCAGGTTGAGAATGGCGCGCAAATCATTGATATCAACATGGACGAAGGCATGTTGGAATCCAAAGAAGTGATGGTCACTTTTTTGAACCTGGTGGCTTCAGAACCCGACATCTGCCGCGTACCCATCATGATTGACTCCTCCAAGTGGGAAGTCATCGAAGCCGGTTTGCGCTGTATTCAGGGCAAGGCGGTGGTGAACTCCATCAGCCTGAAAGAGGGCGAGGAAGAATTCCTCAAGCGCGCCCGAGACTGCATGCGTTACGGCGCCGCCGTGGTGGTTATGGCGTTTGACGAACAAGGCCAGGCTGATACCTTCAAGCGTAAAACCGACATCTGCAAACGCTCTTACGACGCGCTCGTAAGCATCGGCTTTAAACCCGGCGACATCATTTTTGACCCGAATATTTTTGCCATTGCCACCGGCATTGAAGAGCACAACAACTACGCGGTAGATTTCATCAACGCCTGCCGCTGGATTCGCGCCAACCTGCCCCACGCCTCGATTTCCGGCGGCGTCAGTAACGTGTCTTTCTCATTCCGCGGCAACGACGTGGTGCGCGAAACCATCCATTCGGTGTTCTTATACCACGCTATTAAAGCCGGCCTGAATATGGGCATCGTCAACCCCGGACAGCTGGTGATTTACGACGACATTGAGGCGGAACTGAAAGAAGCCGTAGAAGATGTGGTGTTGAATCGCCGCGAAGATTCTACCGACCGCCTGCTGGAACTTGCCGAGCGCTTCAAAGGCCAGGGCGTAAAAACCCCGGAAGAAGATCTGGCTTGGCGTGATCTGCCGGTCAAAAAACGCCTTGAACACGCTTTGGTGAAAGGCATCACCAGCCACATCATTGAAGACACCGAAGCCTGCCGGCAAGAAGCAGATCGCCCCATCCACGTGATTGAAGGCCCGTTGATGGACGGCATGAACGTGGTCGGCGACCTGTTCAGCGACGGTAAAATGTTCTTGCCTCAGGTGGTCAAAAGCGCCCGTGTTATGAAGCAGGCCGTGGCCCACCTGATTCCATTTATTGAGGCGGAGAAATCCGAAGACCAACAGGCCAAAGGCAAAATCCTGATGGCCACGGTGAAGGGCGATGTGCACGACATCGGAAAAAACATTGTGGGCGTGGTGCTGCAATGCAACAACTACGAAGTGATCGACATGGGCGTTATGGTGCCCTGCGACAAGATTTTAGCCGCGGCGAAAGAGCACAATGTGGACATTATTGGCCTTAGCGGGCTGATCACGCCGTCATTGGATGAAATGGTGCACGTGGCGCGGGAGATGCAGCGCCTGGATTTTCATCTGCCACTGATGATTGGCGGCGCCACTACCTCTAAAGCCCACACCGCAGTGAAAATTGAACCGCACTATAAAAACGACATCGCTCTGTATGTGTCAGACGCCTCGCGCTGCGTTAACGTGGCTTCAAAACTGCTGAGTAAAACCGCCAAACCGGACCTGGTAAAAGCGGCCCGGGCGGAATACGACGAAATCCGCGAACGCCGAAAAAGTCGAAGCGAGCGCACCAAGCTGGTGTCTTTGAAGGAAGCTCGTGATCGAGCACCCGAGATCGATTTTGACAACTACGTGCCGCCCAAGCCGGCTTTTTTGGGCGCGCGTGTGTTTGAAGAATATGACCTGAATGAGCTGGTGCCTTACATTGATTGGACACCGTTCTTTATTTCCTGGGATATGTCGGGCAAATACCCGCAGATTTTTGACGACCCTAAGCGCGGTGCGGTCGCTAAAACTCTGTTCGACGAAGCCCAGGTTATTCTTCGCAAAATGATTGATGAAAAGCGTGTAACTGCCTGTGGTATAGCCGGTTTTTGGCCGGCGAATCGTCGTGGCGACGACGTTGTTGTGTACACCGATGAAAGCCGCACTGAAGAGCTCGCCGTGCTGCACCACCTGCGTCAGCAAGATGAAAAAGCACCCGGAAAGCCGATGATGGCGCTGTCAGACTTCGTGGCTCCTAAAGGCTATGAACACCCTGATTACGTCGGTGGCTTCGCGGTCACCACCGGTATTGGCGCGGAAGAAATGTCTAATGAGTACAGAGACGCCAACGACGACTACAACGCCATTATGGTGAAAGCTCTGGCAGATCGTCTGGCCGAAGCCTTCGCTGAGCGTCTGCATGAGCGTGTGCGCAAAGAATTCTGGGGCTATGCTAATGACGAGAGCATGGACACCGCTGCGCTGATCAAGGAGCGCTACCAGGGCATTCGCCCTGCGCCTGGTTATCCTGCCTGCCCCGATCACATTGAAAAGGCCACGCTGTTTACCCTGCTGGACGCCACCGCCAAAACTGGCATCACCCTAACCGAGCACTTCGCCATGTTCCCGGCCGCTGCGGTCTCTGGCTGGTACTTTTCGCACCCCCAATCCAAATACTTTGCCGTCGGCCGCATTGGCTTAGACCAAGTTGAGGACTATGCTGACCGTACTGGCCAAACAAAAGCGGAAGCCGAACGCTGGTTACAACCCAGCCTGGCGTACGACCCAGCGGAGTAACACTCTTTACAACGCGCGCTCCCTGTGCACGCCGGGCAGCGCTACCGCTTTGGTGTTGGCGACATTCTGATGTGAACGGTGGAGACCGGTTATGAGCGAAAAAAGCAACAATGAAATAGCTCAGTCTGATAACAAAACGCGGCCACGGATGGGCTTATTGAAAGTAATGCAGAGCATTTTTGCGGGCGCGCTGGGGGTTCAGTCTACTAAGCGCCACGAGGAAGATTTTGCCAACCCAAGCCCTTGGGCGTACATTATCGGCGGGCTTTTATTTACCACCTTTTTTATTGGCGGTTTAATACTTCTGGTAAATGTGGTGCTGGCTAGCGCCTGACCGCCCAAACCCAGCACCCGTCTTATTGGCCAGAAACCCAGATCACCGCTAAAGCGACCGCAAGTGCTATAAACACAACGGCCGCAATGGCGTCTACTTGGCTATCACTGCGTACAGATTTACTCATACCCGCTTCCTCTTGCTTAACGTAAAATGATTCCCAACAGTTAAGCACGAATTGCGCAATCTGCCAGTTTTAGGGTTAATTATCCGTGTTCCAGCACAATCTTGCCGCTAGACTTGCCCGCCAGAAATGCCTCTAGGGCGCTGGCAAGATCATTGCGGCCAATTACCCTGGCCGATTTTTCCGTTTGCGGGCAGCGCCAGGGGCCGGCCAGCTTGTCCCAAATGGCTTGTTTGTCCGCCAGCGGAATTTCTACCGAGTCGACACCCAACAGGTTCACGCCGCGCAATATAAACGGCAGCACAGAGGTGGGCAACTCAATACCTGCCACCAGGCCGCAACAACTGACAGATCCTCCAGGTTTTACCTGCTTCAGCAATTCTGCCAACGGCGCGCCGCCTACGGTGTCCACCGCATTGGCAAACACCGGTTTTAACATGGGTTTCTTTTGCGCCTCCAGTGCCTCACGGCCCAAAATTTCAGACGCACCCAGGGTACGTAACGTGTCTTCCTGCTCGGTTTTTCCGCTGATGGCCACCACGTCAAAACCCAGAACCGATAGAATTTCCACCGCCACGCTGCCTACAGCACCGCTGGCGCCCGAAACAGCAACTTTGCCCTGCCCGGGTGAAGCACCCATGGTTAGCAGCTTGTGAACGCTCAGGCCGGCCGTAAGCCCTGCGGTGCCATAGGTCATGGCGGTTTTTGCCATCCAGCCCTCAGGCATGGCAATACACCACGCTGCTGGCACGCGAATGTATTCGCCAAATCCGCCAGAAGTGTTCATGCCCAAATCGTAACCGGTCACCAGCACCTGGCTGCCTACACCCAGTACACCCGCACTAGCGGCTAACTCAACCACTTCACCCGCGGCATCAATACCGGGTGTGTGAGGGAACTGTCGGGTAACGCCTTTATTGCCGGAGGCAGACAACGCGTCTTTGTAGTTAAGTGATGAGTGGCTGACCCGGATCAGCACTTCGCCAGCCGGCAAATCGGCTGTACTCAGCGTCGTTTCGCAGCCGCGATAACCGCCATCCTGCTCGCTGACCTGCCAGGCCTGATAAGTCTGTCCGTTCTGCTGCGGGTTGCTCTTAGATTCACTCATTGACGACTCCTGGTTTTGGGCACTGCAGGGCATTAACGACAGAGCCTTTTTAATGCAAGTTCTGATTGCGAAACACACTTAGCAAGCGCCAAACCGTATGCTCAACGGCGGCACTGGCTGCCAGCCCGAGTTTTTCCGGTAATGTGCGTTTGCGTTGATACGACACCGACACCACCTCTGCGCGTTCTGCCGCTTCCAGCAAATACTCGTCTGAGGTTTGTATAACGTCAATCAGCTTTACATCTAACGCACGGCGACCAAACCAGATATCACCGTTGGCAACCGCCGCCATGTCTAACTGGGGCCGGCGCTCGCCAACGTAATCTTTGAACAGCTGATGGATGTCTTCAAGGTCTGCCAGAAATTTCTGACGGCCCTTATCGGTGTTTTCACCAAACATGGTCAATGTGCGTTTGTGCTCACCCGCAGTCAATACTTCAAAGTCTACGTTGTTCTTTTTCAGCAACCGGTGCACGTTGGGCAGTTGCGCCACCACGCCGATGGAACCCAGAATCGCAAACGGTGACGCCACAATGCGGTCAGCTACGCAGGCCATCATATAGCCACCGCTGGCGGCTACTTTGTCTACACACACGGTCAAATTCAGGCCTTTGGCGCGAATGCGGTCCAGCTGTGCCGCCGCCAGGCCGTAGGAATGCACCATGCCGCCGCCACTTTCCAGGCGCACCACCACTTCGTCGTGCTCCGGCTTAGCCACACTGAGTACGGCGGTAATGGCACGGCGCAGGCCCTCGGTGTCACTGGCTTTTATGTCACCATCGAAATCCAGCACAAACACGCGTGTTTTGACTGCGTCGTCCGCGGTCTCGGCGGTGTCGCTTTTTGCGCTTTTAACTTTGGCTTTTACCTTTTCGGCTTTGCGCTCGGCTTTCTCTTCTTTTTTACGCAACTTGGCGAAGGCTTTGCGATCGAGGTCCGTCATCAAACGCGCTTCGATGCCCTCGCGCAATTTGCGGTAGTTGTCATTGAGTTTGCGGATGCGCAGTTCACCGTCTTCGTGTTCACTGCTTTTCTCTCGCTGGGCAGCGGAGATAATCAGGGTAATAATCACCACCAAAGCCAGCACCAAGGTAACGGCTTTAGCAAGGAAAAGACCATAGTCTGCAAGGAATTCCAAAGGGTTTCTCCCGTAGGTTAAAATAAGCAGGCAAGTGTAACCCAGAGCTCATCGGGTGATAACCCGGGCATAAATTAAAACAATCGTTTGAATGCACTTGACAGCTGTCGCCACCGGCCATAAAGTCAGGTACGGAGTCGGGCTGTGTCGCCGCCATCACAACCATTTAAAGGGTCAATTTATGTCCGTAGAACAAATCTTTGAAAAGCTGGAACAGAGTTTTAACGCCGAAGCCGCGCAAGGTCTGGACCTGGTTTTTCAGTTTGATATCGAAGACGACAAAACCTACCACCTGGTGATTAACGACGGCACCTGCAAGCTACACGAAGGCGCCCACGGCGACCCTTCCGTTACCTTGATCATGAACTCCGAAACCCTGGAAGACGTCGTTTCGGGTGAAACTGACGGCATGCAGGCATTCATGGCGGGACAACTGCGCGCCGAAGGCGACATGATGCTGGCCACCAAACTCGGCGACCTGTTTAACATGGGCTGAGTCTGTCCGCGTTTAAAAAAACCTGCCATCTTGGCAGGTTTTTTTTCGCTCCGGATTTTCCAGGTCGTCGGTTTTAAAGACGAACGTCGTCCAAAGACGTTTTCGCCAGGCGCAACAGGTCGGCGTTGCCTGGCTCGTGCTTGCCAATGCTACCAATGTAGTACTCGAGGGATGTCAAAGCATCCGCCATGGCTTCCAGCACCTGTTCAGATGGTGGCTCGCTGTTGTCCAAAAGCTGGTGCTGTATGGCACCACCAACACGCTGCAGCACTTCGGCGGCATCGGGGTCGTTAATCATCACCAGTCCACCCCAAATGGTGTGCAGGGTAGCGGGCACGTTAGCCAGGTGCAGTTTGTCGTAATCTGATTCAATGAACGCTGTGATCGCTCGTTTGGCCAGAGTCAGCGCGTTACGGGCTTCATCCGCCACCACCCATACGGCTTCGCGCAGGCACAATGATTCTTCGCGACTATCAAACGGGTTAACGCTTGCCAGATCTGCATCGTTGGTAATGCCATGAGTGGCAATCTGCAACACAACGTCTTCGATACCAAGCACAGAGTCCGCCAGACTGTGCAGTTCGGTTTCGTCTGGCAGACGCGATTCTTGCTCCAGCTGGCGCAGCTTAGTGGCTTCCTTATTAGCGATTGTAGCCAAACGCATCAAATCCAACATCACCAGCGTGTTAGCCAACTTTTCCAGAATTTTGGCAATCAACCCCAGTTCAGCCAAGTCCGGCTCGATACCACGCTCAATGATGTCCAGCTTGTCTTTTAGTTGGTTCAGTTCATCCTGCATTGCTTCTGACAGGGACTTGAGCACGTCACTGCCCGGGCCGTAAAGTTTGCGGGAATGGGCTTCCAGAATGGCGTCCGAAAATTCTGCAGGCGCCAGGCGAAAGGCCTGAAGCACCTGCGCAACTTCGGGATTGGCCGAGCCACTGCAATGCAGCAGGTACACCAGATCGGTAAGCAACTCTTCAGGTATTGGTTTATTCGCCGAATCAGCGCCCATGTAAACTATTTGTCGGGCGTATTTTTCAATCACCATGAACAGGCGTTTGCGAGCCTTGGAAAACATCATGGCCCGGTCAAGCATGGTGTCGGCCACAATTTCCACCAGGCACCACAGTTGCCCCTGGGGCTTGCCGTTGCACAGCCGTGCAAAACCACGAGCAGCGCGGCTGATGAGCTTCTTTGTTACCGCGTCGTTGCGTTCATGCAAAATGCCCAGCAGCGCCACTTGATAGGTCAAGCGCATGCGCCGGGCCATAATGTCGACATCGTTGGTGTCGCCGGCGACGGGCCGCAGCTTCATACCTCTGCAAAAATCCGGGCGTTGCGCAAGGTCAAGCTTGAAATGCCAGGATTCCGGGTATGCAGCTTCGTTGCGCGCTTCGCGCAGTTCGTTGATCACCGGTAACAGCAGATTGGGATGGTCCTGGCGCTGATGGTGGTGATATTCCACATATCGGCGCAGCACAAATAGAGCTTTATTGAGCGTGGTTAACAGAATATTCTTGTCGGTGGTTGCACCAACCGGAACATTATTGCAGGTACTTACCGCCTCCTCACACAGCAAGGTTCCGCCACGCAGTTCCACCAGCGTGAAGATGCCCCGCAGCTGGTTCAGACAGTCCAGGCAGTTTTGCAGATCTTCGTCACTCTCCCGGTTTTCCTGAAAGCGCGCAAGGCTGTGTTCAGCCTGCCGGATGGTTTGCTCGATTTCACCTTTAACGAGATCGAATGACTGCGATTTCGTTGCCAGAGACGATTGCACCATAACTTACGCTTCCCTGTTGACTCTGCGGTGGCACCGCACGCTGTTTCACCGGTTACATCAAAAAATGTCGTAACGCTAGTCAGTTATAACACAATTTTCACGCCACTCAACCAAGGCGTCAGGGTCAGTTAATTTCTTTCTATCCAGTTTGCTACGCAGTTCCTGACGCAGCTCCCGACCCAGTTCTCATTCTGAACCCAGAACCTGACTCCACACAGTCGAGCCGGCTTTCTTTTCCATCATTGCCATAAACTCGCGATGGGCCAGATCTTCATCGGCACTGGCACGAATCACCTGCAGTGCCTCGCGGGCGGCCTGTACCCGGCGGATACCATCGCCGTGGCCACCCTCACCCGAGCCGGCATCCAGCAACAGCGCGGTTTGGCCGCCCGTTAACAGCAAGTACACATCGGCTAGAATTTCCGCATCCAGCAGAGCGCCGTGTAATTCGCGATTGCTGTTGTCTACCCCGTAGCGTTTGCACAGGGCGTTCAGGTTGTTTTTTTGACCGGGGTGGCGCTTGCGGGCAATGGCCAGAGTGTCAACAATTCCGCAGTGTTCGGCGGTTTTCCGGCCGCCGTCAAGACGGCCAAATTCGGCGTCCATAAAGCCGACGTCAAATGCCGCGTTATGAATCACCAACTCCGCGCCACGGATAAACTCGAAAAATTCGTCAGCAACAACTGCAAACGGCGGTTTATCGGCCAGAAAGTCGTTGGTAATGCCGTGTATGGCAATGGCTTCGGCTTCTATTTCGCGGCCAGGATTTACGTATACATGATAGTTACGCCCGGTTAACGCTCGCTCAACCAGCTCTACGCAGCCAATTTCGATAATCCGGTGGCCTTCGTTGGGATCAATACCGGTGGTTTCGGTATCCAGAACAATTTGTCGCATGCAGTTACCCTTTACCCTTTTATGCTAACCGGTTAACCGGTCAGCTCTTCAACGCCTTGATTGGCCAGCTGGTCGGCCAGTTCGTTATCCGGCACGCCAGCGTGCCCTTTCACCCAGTGCCAGTTTACCCGGTGGCGCTCACTTTGTTCATCCAGGGCTTTCCACAGATCGTCATTTTTGACCGGCTTTTTAGCCGCGGTCTTCCAGCCGTTGCGTTTCCAGCCGGCCAGCCACTCGGTGATGCCTTTGCGCACGTACTGAGAGTCGGTATATAACTCTACGTTACAATCACGCTTTAGCGCTTTGAGCCCTTCAATCGCGGCCATCAATTCCATGCGGTTATTAGTGGTGTGCTGCTCGCCACCGTGCAAAGTTTTGCAAACCTCGCCCCAGCGCAGCACCACTCCCCAACCACCGCGCCCCGGGTTGCCCTTGCAGGCGCCGTCGGTGTACATAATCACGTTACCGCTCATTCACTCTCCTATGATTCTGATGGCTCGTATGCGCCACTCCCACCGGGCGGCTACCTGCCAGGCTTATAACCTTGCTTTTACTCCAGGCACGCCGGCCAGGCGTGCGGGCCAGCTCGCGTTTGCGCGCAAGGATACAGTAATAAGCGCCGCCCGGCATGAACCCGCTAGGCTGCCGCTTTACCGGATTGCGTGCACAGCGCTGTAACGGTAAACCGTAAAAGCGGGTCACCGAATGTTCTATTTGAAAGCCCAATAACCGCAACCAGTCTTCCATTCGCCCCGCAGGCATAAAACGCCCGCTCCAGGGGCCGCCCGACGGCCTGCCAAAGCGCCCGGATAAAAGTCGGCGCAGCCCCCAAACACTGAACGGATTAAAACCGGTGATAGCAATGCAGCCCTCCCCCCTTAACACCCTCGCCGACTCCCGCAGAACCTGATGGGGGTAACGGGAAAAATCCGCCGTGTGGGGCAAAATAACCAGATCCATCGAATCACCAGAAAATGGCAGCTCATCCGCGTCGCAAACCGCAACCCCGTCAGGAATATCAGAATGCCATTGAGGCACGGCAATAATTCGTTGCAAAAAGTCGGTGCCGGTTGCCAGTGGCAGACGATGGCTGACGCCGACCTGCAACTGACGGGCGCCGGTGTGGCTGGCCAATTTATGGTCAAGGTACTGGCGTTGGTCTGCCAGCAGAGCCCGGCCAAGCGGAGTCTGAAACCAGTGCTCGAAGCTGTCATGGCGTGCCTGGTAATCAATATCCTCTTCGAGTTTCACGATACTGCTGCTCCTGTTAGCCCTGCTTTTTAACCCCACTTTTTAACTCTAAAGCTAAGCCGACGCATGCCACCCGGGCCTGCAAGTTTTGGGGTAAATCGATGAATGCTTTATCATAGCAGCCACATTGGCTAAGCACATGGGTGAGTTATGTTGACGATTTCTTCAATACCGGCGTTCAATGACAACTATATATGGTGCATCGCTGACCCGCAGCGGCACAACGCCCTGATTATAGACCCGGGCCATGCGCAACCGGTTCTGGACCACTTGGCGCAACAGGGCCTGGCGCTCACCGCCATCTTGATCACCCATCACCACCCTGATCACGTTGGCGGCGTAAAGGCGCTGCGCGAAGCATATCCCGACTGCCGGGTCATTGGCCCAGCCGATAGCCCGTTCAAAGGCAGCACAAACCCTATCCATCCTGGCGACACTGCGCTGTGGGAGGGCATTACGTTTACCAGCATGGCGGTCCCGGGCCACACGTTGGACCATATCGCCTTTTTTACCGACGACACAGCCATAACCGGGCGACCGCTGCTGTTCGCCGGCGATACTCTGTTTGTTTCGGGTTGTGGCCGGCTCTTTGAAGGAACACCGGCGCAGATGCGCCAATCCTTGGAAAGCCTGCGTCAATTACCTGACAACACGGCCGTCTATTGCGCTCACGAGTACACCCTGGCGAATCTCAGGTTTGCCCGTAGCTGGTTACCGCAATCAAGTGCCCTGGCCGAGTTTGAACAGCAATGCGAGCAGGCACGGGCAAATAACAAAGCAACAGTGCCGTCCACCCTGGCTGAGGAAAAACGTCTGAACCTGTTTCTGCGCTGGGACGATCCCGACGTGATTAATATCGCAAAAAGCTATGCTAGTGATCACAAACTACCGATAGACAGCCCAGACGACGTCTTCGCCGCGATTCGCCACAGTAAGGATCACTTTCGCGGCTAACAGATCAAGATAGGAACAGATTTTAAATCTGTTCCTGGTTCGTGGTTCTTGACTGGCAAGACTCGGGACAGATTTAAAATCTGTCCCTGATTTGTGCGATCCTCTCGCAGCGGTAACAATCAGTTTCTTGACCACTGGTAAACCACACCCATAAACTCCGCATACCTTTTTATTTACAGCCAAAGTCGCCGGGCACAATTTGCCACTGGTTTGGTCAACTATTATCCCGGAACGTGTGTTTATGTCGCCCAACCGATTATTAACTTGCCTGTTTAGCGCGGCTCTTATTGCCGGTTGCGCCAGTGAACGCTCCCTCAGCAGCGCTGATAACCCTCTCGATTCCACTCAGGTAGCCGTCGCCAGCGGTGATAACGACCTTAAAGAGGCGGTCATCAGAGAACAAGCCGATGCCAGCCAAGACGACCCGCTAGACGACGCCATTGCCCCAGAGCTAAAAGTCCAGGCCAGAACCGCCCGAGGCAGGCTAAACACCGCCAATATTGAACAGCCCGAAACGCTGGCCGATAACGCTCTTAAAAGCGGGATCGAAACCGAAAACGACGATTTGTGGCAACGCCTGCGGGATGGATTTGCGCTGGATCACGACGTAGACCAACCGCGCCTGGAACAGCAACTGGCCTGGTTTGCCAGTCACCCTCGCTACATTGAACGAGTGATGGAGCGCGGTAGCCGCTACTTTCACTACATCGTCAGCGAGACCGAACGCCGCGGCCTGCCCACAGAACTGGCCCTGCTGCCCATTGTAGAAAGTGCGTTTGACCCGTTTGCCTACTCCCACGGCCGCGCCGCCGGGCTCTGGCAGTTTGTACCGGCCACCGGAAAATACTTCGGCTTAACCCAAAGCTGGTGGCACGATGACCGCCGCGATATCATCGCTGCTACCGACGCTGCTTTGACCTACCTCGAACGTCTGAGTAAGCGCTTTGACGGCGACTACACCCTTGCGCTGGCTGCGTACAACAGCGGTGGCGGCACGGTTTCCAGCGCCATACGCCGAAATACAAACGCTAACAAACCAACGGATTTCTGGTCGCTGAAACTGCCGAAAGAAACTCGCCACTACGTACCAAAACTGCTGGCCCTGGCGAAAATCTTCGCCGATCCACAAGCTTATGGTATCGATTTGCCAGCATTGGCCAACGAGCCTTACTTCGCCGTGGTCGAAACCGGCTCGCAGTTAGACCTGGCCAAAGCCGCCGAACTGGCCGAGACCGATATAGACGAAATGTACCTGCTAAACCCGTCTTTTAACCGCTGGGCCACCAACCCCGATGGCCCGCACCGGCTGTTGGTGCCCGTGGCCAGCGCGGAACGCTTTCGCAAGGCACTGAAAACTTACCCGGTCAATCAACGTGTGTCCTGGCGCAACTACAGGGTGCGCTCCGGGGATAGCCTAAGCACCATAGCCCAGCGTTTTGAAACCACCACACCGGTCATCCGCAAGCTTAATAAACTCAACGGCGACACAATCCGTGTCGGCCAGCGCCTGATGATTCCATCCGCAACCGGCGACAGCGAAGCCTATGCACTAAGCGCCTCCCAGCGTCTGGAAAAGAAGCAGTCGCGGCCGCGTGATGGCGACAAAGTCACCTACCACGTTCGGCCCGGGGACACCTTCTGGGATATCGCCCGAGAACACCGGGTGAAAGTGCGTGAACTGACTGCTTGGAACAGCATGGCACCGGGCGACCCACTATTCCCGGGAAAGAAGCTCGTGATCTGGTCGCAGAACGCCGAAACCACGGTGGCCAGTTCCGATTCCAGTGCCAGCGCGCGGATCAAAGCCCTGGTGCGCAAAGTCGGCTACAGGGTGCGCAAAGGTGATTCACTGGCGGCCATTGCTGGGCGCTTTTCGGTGAATGTCACCGATATCGCTGGCTGGAATGACCTAAATACCGAGCATTATCTGCAACCTGGACAAAGTCTGGTACTCTACGTGGACATCCGTAATAGCCCGTAACCGGATCACTATGAAAGTGGTTAAAACAACAAAGGTACCCATGATAAAAAAACGCTCGAACACATCATTGGCCCGGCCTTTTAACCACTTACTTTACGTCGCTTCCATTGGTTTGGCCATGCTCTCAACGCCCCTGATGGCGCAAAACAGCGACGCGCCCCCGGCCGCAAACGCCATGCCTTTTAACACCCCCCAACATGGCATCGCCATGCACGGTAAACCAAAATACCCACCGAATTTTCCCCATTTCGACTACGTCAATCCCAGCGCACCGAAAGGCGACACTTTACGCCTTGCGGTAGTCGCCAACGGTTTTGACACCTTCAACCCGTTTCATTTGCGGGGAGTGGCGGCGGCCGGCATCAGTGGTTATCTTTACGACACCCTGATGGAGCCATCCGCCGACGAGCCGTTTTCGGCCTATGGCCTGATTGCCGAATCCATTGAAACACCCGCCGACCGCAGCTACGTGGTGTTCAACTTGCGCCCCGAAGCCCGCTTTCAAGACGGCGAACCGATTACCGCCGAAGACGTCGCATTTTCCTTTAACACGCTGGTTACCGAAGGCCATCCGTTTTTCCGCAACTACTACGCCGATGTCAGCAACGTAACCGTGGAGAGCCCTCGGCGTGTACGATTTGATTTCGACACCACCAAAAACCGCGAATTACCGATGATTCTGGGCCAGCTGCCCATATTGCCGGCACACTACTGGGCCGATCGCGAATTCGGCGACAGCGGCTTGACGCCGCCACTGGGAAGCGGCCCGTATCGGATTGCCGAATTCGATGCCGGGCGGTCAGTGACCTACGAACGAGTGAATGACTACTGGGCGAAAGATTTGGGCGTGCGCAAAGGCCGCTTCAACTTCAACCAGATCCGCTATGACTACTATAACGACGACACCGTCGCCCTGGAGGCGTTCAAAGCCGGTAATTTTGATTTCCGCCTGGAGTCTTCAGCCAAAAACTGGGCTACCTCCTACACCGGGCAACACTTCGAAAGCGGTGAAATTATCACCGAAACCATTGGCCATCAGCGGCCAGCCGGCATGCAGGGCTTTGTGTTCAATACCCGCAAGGCCATTTTCAGTGATCCCCGAGTGCGCAAAGCGCTGACCTACGCATTCGATTTTGAATGGGCCAACCGAAACCTGTTTTATGACCAGTACACTCGTAGCAACAGTTATTTCGCCAACAGTGAGCTGGCGTCTTCCGGTTTGCCAGAGGGCCGCGAACTGGAAATTCTGGAACCCTACCGCGATTCATTACCGCCACGAGTGTTCAATCAAATTTATCAGCCTCCGGTGACCGACGGCCAACAAGGTTTGCGTGCCAATCTCAAGATTGCACTGGAGGAACTGCGTGCTGCCGGCTACAGCATCAAAAACGGCAAAATGGTACACAGCGAAACAGGTGAAACCCTGGCCTTTGAAGTGCTGCTGTTTCAGAAAACATTTGAGCGGGTAGTATTGCCGTTCAAAAACAATCTGGCACGCCTGGGAGTAGATGTCACCGTTCGCCTGGTAGACAGCAACCAGTACGTGCAACGGGTGCGTTCGTTTGATTACGACATGACCACCCAGGTATTTGGCCAGTCTGACTCCCCCGGCAACGAGCAGCGCGACTACTGGCATTCGAGCAACGTGGATGTAAATGGCTCACGCAATTACGTTGGCGTGAACAACCCGGTGGTCGATGAACTGGTCGCACAGGTGATTCAAGCGCCCGACCGCGAAGAACTGGTGTATCGCACCCGCGCCTTAGACCGGGTTTTGTTAAACGAGTATTACGTGGTGCCACACTGGTATCTTGCCAGTGATCGTGTGGCTTACTGGTCATATCTGAAGCACCCCGGACACACTGCCAAGAACGGCATCGACATCAACGATTGGTGGGTCGAACGCTAAATGGGCGTTTACATTCTTCGTCGGCTGGCGCTAATTATTCCCACCTTGATCGGCATTATGCTGCTCAACTTCGCGATTGTTCAGGCGGCCCCGGGCGGTCCGATTGAACAAATGATTTCTCAGATGCAGGGCCACGGTGGCAACACTCTGGCCCGCGCCGGTGGCGGCGACAGCAGCGGCGAAGTGGTTACCAGCAACGATAGCCGCGGCAGTCGCGGTATTCCAGACGAATTACTAAAGGAAATCGAAGTGATGTACGGCTTCGACAAGCCCGCCCACGAGCGCTTTTTCAAAATGCTCAAGGATTACGCCACTCTCGATTTCGGCAACTCGTTTTTTCGTGACAAAAGCGTACTGGAACTGATGCTGGACAAAATGCCGGTGTCCATTTCCCTCGGGCTTTGGTCCACGTTGATTATCTATCTGATTTCTATTCCGCTGGGCATTCGCAAAGCGGTCAGTGACGGTTCACGCTTTGACGTATGGAGCAGTTCGGCGATTGTGATTGGCTATGCCATTCCCGGCTTCCTGTTTGCCATATTGCTGATCGTACTGTTTGCCGGCGGCAGCTACTATGACTGGTTTCCTCTGCGCGGGCTTACTTCCAACAATTTCGACGAAATGACCTGGTATCAGCAGGTGGGCGACTATTTTTGGCACCTGGCGCTGCCGGTGACGGCCAATGTGATTGGCGGTTTTGCCACGCTCACCTTGCTGACCAAAAACTCGTTTATGGATGAAATCGGCAAGCACTACGTGGTCACTGCCCGTGCAAAAGGCCTGGAAGAAAAGCAGGTGCTTTACGGCCACGTTTTCCGCAACGCCATGCTGATTGTGATCGCCAGTCTGCCCGCGGTTCTGGTGTCGTTGTTTTTCACCGGATCCTTGCTAATTGAGGTTATCTTCTCCCTCGACGGTCTTGGGCTACTGGGTTTTGAAGCGGCCCTGAACCGGGATTATCCGGTGATATTTGGTACCCTGTTCATATTCACTCTAATGGGCCTGTTGCTGAAGTTGATCAGCGACATCACCTACGTATTGGTAGACCCGCGGATCGATTTCGAAAGCCGGGAAGGTGCCTGACCCGTGTCAAACTGGACAGCAACCTTGACCGCATTATTCCCAAAACCAACCCCCATACAGAAGCGCAGGCTCGCTAACTTCCGCGCCAATGGTCGCGGTTTTTGGTCGCTGTGGCTGTTTTTGCTGCTGTTCGGACTGGCTCTGATGGCAGAGGTGATTGCCAACGATTCGCCGCTGCTGTTGTCGTATCAGGGCCAGTTGTACGTCCCGGTTGTTCAGGATGTTCCGGAGGAAACCTTTGGTGGCTTTCTACCTACCACCGCAGATTACCGCGACCCGTTTATCGCTGATGAAATCAACGCTAACGGCTGGATGCTGTGGCCACCCATCCGCTTCAGTTACAACACCATCAATTACAATCTGGACGTGCCTTCGCCGGCGCCGCCCAGCGCCGAAAACTGGCTAGGCACAGACGACCAAGGCCGCGATGTTGCCGCCAGGGTTATTTACGGCTTCCGCATTTCCGTGCTGTTCGGGCTAATTCTGACCCTGGCCAGCTGCGTAGTGGGCGTTACCGTTGGCGCACTGCAAGGTTTTTACGGCGGTAAAGTGGACCTGTTCGGCCAGCGTTTTATCGAAATCTGGTCCGGCCTGCCGGTGCTCTACTTGCTGATTATTCTGTCTGGCATTGTGCAGCCAAACTTCTGGTGGCTGCTGGGCATTATGCTGCTGTTCAGTTGGATGGGGTTGGTGGATGTGGTGCGTGCCGAATTTTTGCGCGCTCGTAATTTTGAATATGTGAAGGCGGCAAGAGCACTGGGGCTGGACAACCGGAAAATCATGTTTCGCCATATTCTGCCTAACGCCATGGTGGCCACCCTCACCTTTTTACCGTTTATATTAACCGGCGCCATTACCGGGTTGACCTCGCTGGATTTTCTGGGCTTTGGTCTGCCTTCTGGTTCGCCGTCACTGGGCGAACTGATTGCCCAAGGCAAAGCCAACCTTCATGCCCCCTGGCTGGGCATCTCGGCGTTTGTGTCCCTGTCGGTGATGCTGACGTTGCTGGTGTTTGTCGGCGAAGCGGTGCGCGATGCTTTTGACCCGAGGAAAAACTGATATGGCGGGTCAAAAAACACAGCCGTTATTATCCATTAATGACCTTGCCATCAGCTTTAACGGCCAGCCGCCGCTGGTGCGAGGCCTGGATATTCAGGTACACGCCGGAGAAACCCTGGCTTTGGTCGGTGAAAGCGGTTCTGGCAAATCCATTTCAGCGTTGTCTGTGCTGCGCCTGTTAGACGCCCGCCACGTTAGTTATCCCAGCGGCCAGATTCTGTTCCACGGTGAAGACCTGCTAAAAGCCCCGGAAAACCGCCTGCGCCAGGTGCGCGGGCGCCAGATCAGCATGATTTTCCAAGAGCCGATGACCTCGCTGAACCCGCTGCACACCGTGGAAAAACAAATTAGCGAAACACTGGCCTTACACAAAGGCCTGCGCGGTGACCAGGCTCGGGCCCGCTGCCTGGAGCTGCTGCAATTGGTCGGTATAGACAATCCGCAAAGCCGCCTGGCCAGCTACCCGCATCAGTTGTCGGGCGGGCAGAAACAACGGGTAATGATCGCTATGGCGCTGGCCAACGAGCCGGAATTGCTGATCGCTGACGAGCCCACCACCGCGCTGGACGTAACCGTGCAAAAGCAGGTATTGGAGCTGTTGCAACAGTTGCAGAAGAAGCTGGGCATGGCCATTTTGCTAATCACCCACAATTTGACCATTGTGCGCCGCTGCGCCGACCGGGTGGCGGTGATGGAACAAGGCCAACTGGTGGAACAGGCTGAAGTTGAAACCCTGTTTACCAAGCCACAGCATCCTTATACCAAACGTTTGCTAGACGCCGAACCACCCAAATCACCGCCCGCCAGACCAGACATTGGAAATGCAACGCCGCTGCTGCGGGTTCGTGATTTGAATGTGCGTTTTACCACGGCCAAAACCCTGCTAGGGCGCGTAAAGTCGAGCTTCCATGCGGTACAAGACGTTAATTTTGAGCTGGAACGGGGCCAGACTCTCGGCATTGTAGGCGAAAGCGGCAGCGGCAAAACCACCATCGGCCACGCCCTGCTGAAGCTGACGGCGGCCAGCGGTCACATTGATCTGGATGGCCAGCCCTTAGCGAACCTGAACCAGAGGCAATTTCGCCCTTTTCGCAAACGTATTCAGATTGTGTTTCAGGATCCGTTCGGCAGCCTTAGCCCGCGCATGTCGATTGCCGAGATTATTCAGGAAGGCCTTGAAATTCATACGCCAGACACCCCTGAAGCCCAAGACGCGCTGGTGGTGCAGGCGCTGGCGGACGTGGGTTTAAACCCGCAGGACCGCCACCGCTACCCGCATGAATTTTCCGGCGGTCAGCGCCAACGTGTGGCCATTGCCCGGGCTCTGGTATTGCAGCCGGATTTGATCATCCTGGACGAGCCAACCTCGGCTCTGGACCGAACCGTACAAAAGCAGGTGATTGAGCTGTTACAATCGCTGCAGCGAAAATATGCGCTAAGCTACATTTTTATCAGTCACGACCTGGCGGTGGTTCGGGCACTGAGCCACAAACTGTTGGTGTTGCAGCATGGCCGAATTGTGGAATACGGCAAAGCCACCGAGATATTTGCCGCACCTGAACAGCCGTACACACGGGAGCTGCTGAATGCAGCCTTCTTTTACCAGAAACCTTTAGACGACTAAAACGAGCCTTACGCCCGGCCATTAAACCGGGATAATGCCCCTAAATCTTGAACACAGCGTCATTCGTTAATAAAGCGTAACGCGTTAATATAAGGAGAACACCCATGGGAATTCTTAGTGGCAAAAGAGCCCTGATCGTTGGCGTTGCCAGCAAATTGTCGATTGCCTACGGCATCGCTGAAGCCTTCGCCCGCGAAGGCGCCGAACTGGCCTTTACTTACCAGAACGAAAAGCTGCAGCCGCGGGTCGAGAAATTTGCCGCACAATGGGGCAGCACGCTAACCTTCCCTTGCGATGTCGCCAGTGATGACGAAATCAACAACGTGTTCACCGAACTTGGCAAGCACTGGGACAACATCGACATTATCGTTCACGCCGTGGGTTTCGCCCCGGGCCACGAGCTTGACGGCAACTACGTCGACGTGACCACACGTGAAGGTTTCCGCATTGCCCACGACATCAGCTCCTACAGCTTTGTGGCCCTGGCCAAAGGCGCTCGAGGCATGATGCACGAAGGCAGCTCGCTGCTGACCCTGAGCTACCTGGGCGCAGAGAAAGTGCTGCAGAACTACAACGTCATGGGTCTGGCAAAGGCCTCGTTGGAAGCTAACGTGCGCTACATGGCCGCCAGCCTGGGCCGCGACGGCATTCGCGTGAACGGTATTTCTGCCGGGCCGATCAGAACTCTGGCGGCGTCTGGTATCAAGAGCTTCCGAAAAATGTTGGCCGAAAACGCAAGGCGCGCTCCGCTGCGCCGCAACGTAACCACCGATGAAGTCGGCAACGCCGCCGCTTTCTTGGGGTCCGACATGTCCAGTGGTATCACTGGCGAAATCATGTATGTCGATGCCGGCTTCAACATCACCGGTATGGGTGAACTGGAAGACGCAGAGATTTAGAAAATTGATCGATTGGGATCAGTGATGCAAAACGCCGGCTTATGCCGGCGTTTTGCATTATTTCGTTCCTGACGAGTCTGATAACCTGACGAGCCTAATAGAGAGTGACTAAGGGTTGATGCAGGCTAATAAAGTGCGTTCAGGCTTTCAGCATGGCCATAGCAATCGCCTCCAGCCATTCCACCGCCTCTGTGCCGCCCGATTCAAGCACACGGCAGCCGGCCAGGTAACCGGTGGGCGGCACTGAAGCATCTGCCAAATCCGCCTGTTCAGGCTTGCACCAGACAATTTCCAACATTAGATGGTAATCTGGCTGGCCTTCCACCAAGTGAATCACAGCCGGTAAAAAAGCCCCCACAGGCAACGAACAAGCGCTCCATAACCGCAGCCCAGATGCGGAAAGGTCCCGCACCGGGCAGGCCCGAACCTGTTGCCGGTCGATGTATTGCACAGACTCTCCGGTTTCAAGATGAATCACCGCTTTGGCCCGGGCGCTAAGGCGATAATCAAAACGATTATCCGGAGCCCGAGCGTTAATCGCCAGGCCGAAGGTATAATCCTTGTCAGCCACTGTAGTGCCCTCCCCGTATGCGACCAACAACGTCGCTCAGCGTGTCGTCAAAATTCACACCGCTGTCCAGCACGCGAATCTGTTCGGCCGCAATGCGCTCAACCAGTTCCTGCTCCTGAAACTCACGCTGATTCAGCCCCAAACGGTCTACAAACACCATCTTGTGGCGGGTACTCAGGCGCATGGCCAGTTTCATGCGTTCAACGCCGGCGTCGCGAATAGCAGAGTCCAGAATCACAATCCAGTGCCCGGGTTTCAGCCCGAAAACTTGTTTTTCAGCCGTCCGCAGCCGTTGCTGCCAAGCCATTTCTTCTTGCGCCTTCGCCTTGGCAAGCCGTTGATTTTCTGCCTGAAGCTGCAAGCGCTCCACTTCTACTTTGCGCACTTCCAATTGTTGCCGATGCTGCTCTTCGCGCTGCTGTCGCTCGCGGCGCAACGCCTCTGCCCGAGCGTTCGCTGCAGCTGCCGCGGTCGCCCGATCGCGTTTCTGTTGCGCTGCCGCCGCCGCCAGAACCGCGATTATCTGCTTTAGTACACAGCTGAACGCCACACTGTCTTGCAAGGGTTTAATCAGGCCGCACTCCCGCTGAGTACAAAACTCGCTGAAATCCTGAAAACCCAACTTCACACCGGTACCGTTGGTCCACAGAATTTCGGCGGTGTCGGGCAGCAAAGCAAAAAAGTAGCGACGTTGCTCGGCGTTGTCTTGATGTATTTCGTACCAGCGCCCGGAGGTTGCGTTTATTTCGGTGGCTGACGGGACTTTCAAGCTTAACCAGCGCAGGTCAGCCGCTATGGCACTAATACATGCATCCGTAGAGTGTAGCTCGCAGTTGCTGTTGTCACGCATACGTTCCATCATCGCCAACTGAATACCGTAAAGGGTGTTGGCTGACAGCGCTAAGTCCATTATTCGCTGCCACACCTCCAACAACCGGTCTGTCATCTGTTCGCCCACCTGGTACAGGCGGTCGCGCTGACCATCAGACAGCGCCGGATCACCAAGCCACACCAGCCATTCCAACAGCTTGCGGCCGTGGCGAAAATCGCTGCCGTCAATACCGCCATCGCGCAGTGCGCGGGTTAACAGCGGCAACCAGTGCTTTTCAATAAAGTCATTGAACGCGGCTGGCAAGCGTCGGCCTTGCAACGCCCGGCTAACCAGCGCCCGTGCGGTCTGGTCGGCATAGCGCTGGCGGGCCGCACCCTGTTCCGTGGTCAGCAGTCGATCATGAAAATGGTTGGTTTGAGCTTTCTGACGCTGGGTCAGTTCGTTCCAGCGCTGAAAAAAATCATCCGCATTGGCACTCTTTTGCTGCGCAAACGCCTCTGTTATGGCGACTGTCATGTCGTCCAGCTGGTCGGCCAGCATTCGCGCCGAGCGCCCGGCGCCGGGACTCCACCCACGCCAATATTGCAAGCCGTCAAACGCAGCCAGTAAGCTGTCACTGAAGGCCGCCGAACCCTTTTCATCCAGCTGCCAGGCTAAATAAAAACGCGTGCGAGCCAGGCGTCGGGCCAGTTCCAGATGAAAACCACTGCTGGTCAGAAAGACATCCATCAACCGATCAGCCAGGTAGGCTGCATTAACCTGCCGTACGCTGAAAACGCCGCTTTCCGCACCGATCAGGTCGTTCACCCTGACATCGCTTTGCTGCTGCCAGAACTGTGCCATCAACGCGCGCCACACATCGGCCTGAGTGTCGCAGTCGCCACTTACCGGATACGGCAAATCCGGCACTCGAATACTGTTGAGCACCTGTTCCGTTTCACCGTAATCTATAGCCTTGGCCTGACTGGCCGGTGGCTGTGGCGGCTTTAAAGACATGAATCTCCCGCTTGCAAGAGCGTTGAAAAGAACGGGTAAATAACGCAGTATAACGGACTAGGCGAGGCTTTACCGAAAACCTCCGGTGCTCTTATCAGGGAATAATCATAACTATGTCAGGCACGAAATTAGAGAACCTGAACGTGGCGAGCCAGGAAACACTGATGCCGCCTGAAACACTTAAGCATGATCTGCCGCTTACAGACAAAGCAGCCGCCACCGTGGCGAAAGGTCGCCAGGATATATACAACATTATCGACGGCACTGACCACCGGCTGTTTCTGGTGTTAGGCCCCTGCTCCATTCACGATGTTGATGCCGCCCTGGATTATGCCCGGCGCTTGAAAAAGCTGGCTGACGACGTAAGCGATACACTGTTGATTGTGATGCGGGTCTATTTTGAAAAACCGCGCACCACCGTGGGCTGGAAAGGCCTGATTAACGATCCCCGGCTGGACGACACCTTTGATATTCAGCAGGGCCTTCACATCGGCCGAAAGCTGCTTATTGATATCAGTGAACTGGGCCTGCCCACGGCCACCGAGGCGTTAGACCCTATTTCCCCACAGTATCTGCAAGATGCGATTTCCTGGTCGGCCATTGGCGCTCGCACCACCGAATCGCAAACTCACCGGGAAATGAGCAGTGGCTTGTCCATGGCCATTGGCTTTAAAAACGGCACCGATGGCAATCTCGACGTTGCCGTAAACGCCATGAAATCCGTGTCTCACTCCCACAGTTTTCTGGGTATAAACCAGCAAGGCCAGGTTGCCATTATTCGTACCAAAGGTAACAACTACGGCCACGTGGTTCTGCGCGGCGGTGGTGGCAAACCTAATTATGATTCGGTCAACGTTGCCCTGTGCGAACAGGCTCTAGAGAAGTCTGGCCTGCGAAAATCCATCATGGTGGACTGCAGCCACGCCAACTCCAGCAAAGACCCGGCTATTCAGCCTCTGGTGATGAATGACGTGTGTAACCAGATTCTGGACGGCAACACCTCCATCCAGAGCTTGATGATTGAAAGCAACATCAACTGGGGCAACCAGTCGATTCCGCAGAATTTGGCAGACCTGAAGTACGGCGTATCGGTGACCGATGCCTGTATGGACTGGGAAACCACCGAAAAAGCAGTTCACGACATGCGTAACAAGCTCAAAGATGTGCTGCAGAAACGCGCCAAGGCTTAAAGGTAAGAAGCAAGATAGGGACAGATTTCAAATCTGTCCCTGCTGTGTCCCCGCTTTCGGTTTGAGTCAGCCGATCTTGTCCAAGCCACGCATATACGGCTTCAGAACATCCGGCACTGTAATGCTGCCGTCTTCGCGCTGGTAGTTTTCCATCACCGCAATCAAAGCACGGCCAACGGCCAGGCCTGAGCCGTTGAGGGTGTGCACCGGCTCGGGTTTGCCGGTTTCCGGGTTGCGCCAGCGCGCCTGCATGCGGCGGGCTTGAAAGTCCCGGGTGTTGGAACAGGAAGAAATCTCACGGAACTTTTGCTGCCCCGGAAGCCATACCTCCAGATCGTAAGTGCGAGCAGCGGAAAAGCCCATATCGCCGCCGCACAAAGCCATGGTGCGGTACGGCAGTTCCAGCAGCTGCAATACTTTTTCAGCGTGGCCGGTCAATGCGTCCAGCGCCGCGTCGGAATCTTCAGGCCGCACGACCTGAACCAGCTCTACCTTGTCGAACTGGTGCTGGCGAATCATGCCGCGGGTATCACGGCCGTAAGAGCCCGCTTCGCTGCGAAAGCACGGCGTATGGCACACCATTTTCAACGGCAATTCGGTTGCATCCAGAATACTGTCGGCGATCAGGTTGGTCACCGGCACTTCCGCAGTGGGAATAAGATAAAGCGGCTTTTCACTCTCTACACGAAACAGGTCTGCTTCAAATTTTGGCAGCTGGCCGGTGCCAAACAGCGCGTCGGCGTTCACCAGATAAGGTACGTAAGCTTCGGTATAGCCGTGCTCTTCGGTATGAAGGTCCAGCATAAACTGAGCCAGTGCCCGATGCAGGCGAGCTACCTGGCCGCGCATCACCACAAAGCGCGAGTGCGCCAGATTCGTCGCGGTTTCAAAGTCCATACCGTGAAGGGCTTCGCCCAGAGCAACGTGGTCTTGCGGCTCAAACGAAAACTCGCGGGGCGTGCCCCAGGTGCGAAGCTCAACGTTGTCATCGTCGTCTTTACCCACGGGTACGCCTTCATCCGGCACGTTCGGGATAGCGGCAAGAAAGTGATTCAGCTCTTCCTGCAATTCGCGCAACTGGTCTTCAGCTTCGGATTTACGCGCTTTCAAGTCGTCTACTTCGTCCAGCAAAGGCTGTATGTCTTCACCCGACGCTTTGGCTTTACCGATGGACTTGGATTTTTTATTCTGTTCGCTTTGCAGGGTTTCGGTCCGCACCTGAAGTCCACGACGGCGCTCTTCCAGCTGCTCGAAAGTAGCGGTATCAAAGGTAAAGTTTTTGATGGCCAAACGGCGGGCAATGTCTTCGGTTTGGCTGCGGACGCGTTTTGGGTCGAGCATAATTATCCTGACTGGTCGGTTTAACAATGATTTTACGAATGGCCGCCATTATAGCGTCACTGCGGCGCGTGGCCAGTGCTTCAGCTACAGGCCACTCTTTTAGAAAGCCCAGTGCTTCAGCTATAGCGTTTGCGTGGGCTGGCGGCGTTCAGTTGGTCCAGGCGCTGGCGTTTTTCAGCGAGTTTGATTTCCAGGCCGCGGGCCACCGGCTGATAATACCGGCGCGCGCTGATGGCTTCAGGCAAGTAAGCTTCACCGGCCGCAAAAGCGTCGGGCTCGTCATGAGCGTAACGATAGGATTCGCCGTGACCCATGGATTTCATCAATTGGGTCGGTGCGTTGCGCAGATGTACCGGTACTTCGAAATCTTTATCGTGGCGGATGTCAGCCATACACTGGTTGAACGCCTTATAGACAGCGTTGCTTTTTGGCGCCATGGCCAGGTATATCACCGCTTGCGCCAGCGCCAGTTCACCTTCGGGCGAACCCAGACGCTCCTGGGTATCCCAGGCTTCCAATGTCAGCTGCAGCGCCCTTGGGTCGGCGTTGCCTATGTCTTCACTGGCGATGCGCACCAGCCGGCGGGCCACGTACAGTGGGTCGCAGCCGCCGTCAAGCATACGGCACATCCAATAAAGCGAGCCGTCCGGATCAGACCCCCTCACCGACTTGTGCAACGCCGAAATCTGGTCATAGAACACATCGCCGCCTTTATCGAAACGGCGCAGACTGGTTTGCATCACCAGCTCAAGCTGGCCTTCGCTGACGCTATCGATACCATCAGCGTCTGGCTCCGCCAGGTCGGCGGCCACTTCCAGAATATTAAGTGCCCTGCGGGCATCGCCGCTGGCGGCGCTGGCAATCATCGCCAGTACGTCCTCGGCTACCCGCAGGCGCCCACCAAAGCCTTCTTCGGCGCTTAACGCGCGAATAAGCAGGCGCTGAATATCGTCGTCTTCCAGGTTCCTCAGTACGTAAACGCGGGTGCGAGACAGCAGCGCGCTGTTTAACTCGAAAGAGGGGTTTTCGGTGGTGGCACCCACAAAAATAAAGGTGCCGTCTTCAATGTGCGGTAAAAAGGCATCTTGCTGGCTTTTGTTAAAGCGGTGAACTTCATCCACAAACAACAAGGTGTCCTGGCCGCTGCCCTGCTTGCGTGCCCGCGCACGCTCAACGGCCGCGCGTATGTCCTTTACCCCGCTGAGTACCGCAGATACGCTCTCGAAGGCCAGGTCACTCACGTTAGCCAGTAATTGAGCGAAGGTGGTTTTGCCTACCCCGGGCGGACCCCACAAGATCATTGAGTGCAGTTGGCCCTGCTCTACCGCCCGCCGCAGCGGTTTGCCGGGCCCAACCAGGTGGGGCTGACCCACATAGTCTGCCAGCTGGGCTGGCCGCATGCGTGCGGCCAGCGGGCGAAATCCGCCGCTGCTGGCGAACAGGCTATCTTGCATCAGCTACCGTCACGGATAATATCCACACCGGCCGGGTAGTCCGGCTTGAATACCGACGCGGTTATATCCGCGTTCAGCACGATGTCATCAAAGCTCAGAATACTGATTTGTGACAGGGAATCTTCCATTCGCATTTCCTGCAACTGCCCGTCAAAAAACGACATTCGCAACGCAACAAACAGTGAATCCGGGCTTTTCGGCGTTAGCGTAAATTCGCGGATGTTGTCGCCCACCCTGCGGGTAGAGACGTCATAGGTTTGCGCCAGGTTGTCCACCTCACCGCTCAGCAGCAAAGCCGGCGTAGCCTGCACATTACTGTCTAATTTGTGCACGGTAACCTGCTCCAGGTCTGGATCGTACACCGACACTTCATCGCCGTTACTGACGATGTGCTGGGCCATAGGCGCTTTGCTTTCCCAGTAAAACAATCCCGGACGCTTGGCTTTCATAGAGCCGCGGCTTTCCTGAATGCGTTCACCGCCGTTGCCCACCACAATCTGGATGAAGTCAGCCTGGTATGTTTGGTAACCCCTCAACAACGCAGCCAGTTGAGTCGCCGCGTCTTTCTGAAGGGTCGCTTCACTGACAGCCGCCGTTGCCGCGCTGGTCAAAATCATTGCAAACAGCGCTGCAGCCAGCTGTTTCAAAACACCCGTTGTGCTTTTATTCGCCATACTACCTGCTCCTGGACACTAGTTCCGTGGAGGCGGCGGAGCCAATACTTCCCGCGCGCCGTTGTGGCCTGCCGAACTGACAACCCCCGAAGCTTCCATTGCCTCGACCAGGTTGGCGGCACGGTTATAGCCAATCTTTAATTTACGTTGAACCGACGATATCGACACCCGGCGGCCTTCTGTCACGAACGCCACGGCTTCATCAAACAAGGTATCCATTTCGCTGTCATCATCGTTCAAGCTGGGTACGCCGGGCAGATTTTCGCCTTCGGCGCCATTAAGAACGTCGTCTATGTATACCGGCACGCCTCGGGCTTTCCACGCACTGACCACCCGGTGCACTTCATCGTCGTCGACAAAGGCGCCGTGTACCCGCACAGGCAAGCCAGATCCCGGTGGCAGATACAGCATATCGCCGTGGCCCAGCAGCTGCTCCGCACCGCCTTGGTCGAGCACGGTACGGGAGTCAATTTTTGACGACACCTGAAACGATATGCGAGTGGGAATATTGGCCTTTATCAAACCGGTGATGACATCCACCGACGGCCGCTGGGTGGCCAGAATCAGGTGAATACCGGCGGCGCGAGCTTTCTGGGCAATTCGCGCGATCAGCTCTTCCACTTTTTTGCCAACAATCATGATCATGTCGGCAAATTCGTCAATCACCACCACAATAGAGGGCAATGGTTCCAGTTCCGGCCGTTGCTGCTCGTCGTTGTCCAGATGGTCGTCGGGCTTCCAGAACGGATCCCGCAAAGGCTCGCCGGCGGCTGCAGCTTCTTTTACCTTACGGTTGTAACCGGCCAGGTTACGCACGCCCAAGGTGGCCAGCAGGCGATAACGCCGTTCCATTTCAGCCACACACCAGCGCAGTGCATTGGCGGCTTCTTTCATGTCTGTGACCACGGGTGCCAGCAGGTGCGGAATACCGTCGTATATGCTCAGTTCCAGCATCTTCGGGTCTACCATAATAAAACGCACTTCTTCCGGCCCGGCTTTTAGCAGCATACTCAGCAACATGGCATTCACCCCGACCGATTTACCGGAACCGGTGGTACCTGCCACCAGCAGGTGGGGCATTTTCGCAAGGTTGGCCACTATGGGGTTGCCGCCTATGTCGTTGCCCAGCGCCATGGTCAGCGCGGAGGTAGATTCAGCAAACACCCGCGAACTCAATACTTCACTCAACCGCACCATCTGGCGGTATTCGTTGGGAATTTCGATACCCACTACGGATTTCCCGGGAATCACCTCAACTACCCGCACACTCAGCACCGCCAGTGAGCGCGCCAGATCTTTCGCCAGGTTGGATATTTTGCTGACCTTAACGCCCGCGGCCGGCTTGATCTCGAAACGGGTTATCACCGGGCCGGGATTCACCTCAACCACCTCGACGGTGACCCCAAAGTCGGCCAGCTTTTCTTCCAGCAACCGCGACATATGTTGCAGAGATTCTTCGGTGTAACCTTTCTCCTGCTGCTGCTCGGGCGGGTCTAACAGCGTGATCGGTGGAATCGGGCTTTCAATATCTTCCAGCAGCGAGGATTGTTTGCCAGCCCCATTGCTGTCGCCGGATTTGCCCTGATCGTCTTTTTTGAACGGGGCGATCTTGAATGAACGGCCGGTGTCTTGAGAATTGCCTTTTGCCGCGCTATCGGCGGAAGTCGATGATGAAGGCGTAGCTTTGCGCGCTGGTGGCCGCGACGCAGGTGCGGGCCTACTGCTTTTGGAATCGCTGTAGTCGCTGCGAGCGCTCTCGTCATGGGCGCTAAAGCTTTCAATGCGCGCCGGCTCATCGTCTGAATCGGCGCTCAGATCAAAGTAGTCGCTTGCGTCATCGCTGTATTCCGTTTCAGATTGGCCACGACGGCCAAACCCCGGAATACGGTGCCACCAGCGCACTCCTTCAAGCGCTCTGTCCGCGCGAATTTCGTCATCAAACTGGCCTAAAGACTTGCCTTCAACCCTATGATTCAAAAGCGGTGGCTGATAGTTTCCAGTGGTTTCTTCGTCGGTTTTTTCAACATAGCCCTTTGCGGAACGGCTGCCTCTTAACCCATTTTGTATCCGTGTGCCAACCGTCAGCGCCAGGCCACCCAACTGGTCCATCAGCCAGAACCAGGAAAGCCCGGTGGTAACCGTTAACGCAAACAACAATATGGCAATCAATACCAAGGTCGTGGCCGGCAGGTTAAAAAACCGCACCATAGCATCGGCCACAGTTACGCCCATCACGCCGCCGGAAGATTCACCCAGACCAAAAAGAGAGTAAAGCGACAACAGACTGGTGGCCGACAGCAGAATCAGCACAAACCCGCCAAAACGCACCATTAACAGGGGCCAGTGGACGTCTTGGGAACGATTGCGAAGGCGAATCAGCAGCAGCGCGTAACCTGCCACCATGGCTGGAAACAGCCAGGCCACGTAACCGAAAAAATTGCGCAGCAGGCTGGCCAGCCAGGCACCGCTGCGGCCGGCGTAATTGAGCACTTGGGCGTCATGGCCCACACTGGCCCAGCCGGGGTCATTGGCGTGAAAGCTGAACAGCGCCATGCATAAATAAATCGCCAGCGCAATGAGCGCAATAACGGCACCCTCGCGGGCACCTTGGGCCAGCAGCTTGCGAAAACGCAGCTGTTTATCAGTCAGCGGCTGGGCCGACGTGTCTTTTGCCTTTGCGCTTGCTGCCATGAATGCTCAGATGTTGCCATGACCGGGGTTCTGAAGGGCCTGAAAACCCCGGTCAAGATCGGTTTTCAGGTCGTCAATGGCTTCAATGCCTACCGACAGGCGAATCAGGTTTTCACTGATTCCGGCCTGCTCTTTGTCTTCGGGCGACAATCGCCCGTGAGTCGTTGTTGCAGGGTGGGTGATGGTGGTCTTCACATCACCGAGGTTGGCGGTGATAGACACCATCCGAGTGGCGTCAATAAAGCGCCAGGCCTCTTCCCTGCCCCCTTTTACCCGAAACGACAAAACGCCGCCAAAGGCCTTTTGCTGGCGTTTGGCCAGTTCATAATGCGGATGCTGCGGCAGGCCGGTATAAAAAACCGTTTCCACCGCGCTCTGCTGCTGCAGCCATTGTGCCAACTCTAACGCATTGTCACAGTGGGCTCGCATACGAATTGGTAAGGTTTCCAGGCCCTTCATGAACACCCAGGCGTTGAACGGGCTCATGGTAGGGCCTGTTGCCCGCAAAAACACGAATATTTCTTCCAGCAGCGCGTGGGGGCCTACAACAACGCCACCTATGCAACGGCCCTGGCCGTCCAGATACTTGGTCGCGGAATGGGTGACCAGGTCTGCGCCCAACGCCAGAGGTTGTTGCAGCACCGGGGTGCAAAAACAGTTGTCAACGACCAACAGCGCACCGTGGGCGTGGGCCAGATCTGCCATCTTTCGAATGTCGGCAATTTCGCACAACGGATTAGACGGCGTTTCCAGAAACAACAGGCGGGTATTGGGCCGAATAGCCGCTGCCCAGCCGGCTTCGTCTGTCAATTTTACAAAGGTGGTTTCAACGCCAAATTTGCTCAGATATTTCTGAAACAGCGAATTCACCGTGCCGAATACGTCCCGTGAACACACCACATGGTCACCAGCCTTCAGCAACGCCATACAGGTACTGGTAATGGCCGCCATACCCGAAGCCATTGCCACTGCCCGCTCGCCGCCTTCCATCGCCGCAATGCGATTTTCGAAGGCGGTCACCGTGGGATTGGTAAATCGCGAATAAATATTACCGGGCTCTTCACCGGCAAAACGCGCGGCCGCTTGCGCCGCGCTGGCGTAAACAAAGCTGGACGTCGGAAATATAGCGTCGCTGTGCTCTAGTTGGCCGGTACGAATCTGCCCCGCGCGCACCGCCAGGGTATCGTCAGACATGCCGTCCAGATCTGATTCTGGTATCAAAACCGATTCTTCGCGGCAAAATGTCATCGTTTTCTCCTGGTCATGGTTTTCTGCTGGTCATGATTTTCTGCTGGTAATAGAACTCTTGTGAGATCTAAAGCATCAGTCTTCATCGTTATGCATGTCTATACTGCCGTTTTCGGTATCGTTCTTCACGATGCCGGAGCGGGTTGCATCGTTACGCTGGCCATCCAGGCGATCCAGATAGGCACGATCAATATCGCCAGTTACGTATTCACCGGTAAACACCGAACATTCCCAGCCATCAATGTCACTATTAACATCGCTAACAGAAGTGATCAGGTCTTCCAGGTTCTGATACAGCAACCAGTCGGCGCCGATCAATTCCCGGATTTCTTCCACCGTGCGATCGTGAGCAATCAGTTCTTTAGCAGACGGCATATCAATGCCGTACACGTTGGGATAACGCACCGGGGGCGCGGCCGAGGCGAAATACACTTTGCGGGCGCCGGCATCGCGGGCCATCTGCACAATTTCCTTGCAGGTGGTACCACGCACAATGGAATCGTCAACCAGCATCACGTTCTTGCCGCGGAACTCCAGATCAATGGGGTTTAGCTTCTGGCGTACCGATTTCTTGCGCATGGTCTGGCCGGGCATGATAAAGGTACGGCCGATGTAGCGATTTTTGATAAAGCCTTCGCGGAATTTCACGCCCAGACGGTGAGCCATCTGCATAGCCGAGGTGCGGCTGGTGTCTGGTATCGGCATAACCACGTCAATATCGTGATCGGCGAAATCCTTCAGCACTTTATCCGCCAGAGTTTCACCCATGCGCAATCGCGCTTTATAAACCGAGACTTTGTCCATGATGGAGTCCGGGCGGGCGAAGTACACATGCTCGAAAATACACGGATAGAGCTTTGGCTTTTTGGCGCACTGCTCACTGTGAAAGGTGCCATCGGTTTCAATGTATACCGCTTCACCCGGCGCAATGTCACGCACCAGGGTGAAACCAGAGGCGGCCAGGGCCACGCTTTCAGACGCAATCATATATTCTTTGCGGCCGTCACGGGCTACGCGCACGCCGTAACAGATCGGGCGAATGCCATTGGGGTCGCGGAAACCGACAATGCCATAGCCCGTAACCATCGCGATAACCGCGTAGGCACCGCGGCAGCGTTCGTGTACAGAACGCACAGCGGCAAAAATATCGTCTTTGGTCGGGTCCAGCTTGCCAAGTTTCTGAAGCTCGTGAGCGAACACGTTCAACAGCACTTCCGAATCGGAGTTGGTGTTGATGTGACGCAGATCGGTACGAAACAAGTCGGTGCTGAGCTCGTCAGAATTTGTCAGATTGCCATTGTGGGCCAATGTGATGCCGTAGGGGCTGTTGACGTAAAACGGCTGAGCCTCGGCTGAGCTCGCGCTGCCGGCGGTAGGGTAGCGAACGTGACCAATACCGACGTTGCCCACTAACCGGTGCATGTGGCGGGTATGGAATACATCGCGCACCAGACCGTTGTCTTTACGCAGGTAAAAACGGTCGTCTTCGAAGGTAACAATACCTGCTGCGTCCTGGCCCCGATGCTGAAGAACGGTCAGCGCATCATAAAGTAGCTGGTTCACGTGGGAAGTGCTGACGATACCGACGATGCCACACATGGAATAGAGATTCTCCGAGTGTTAAAACTGAATGAAAGCCACGCCAGGCAGATTGCCTGATATAGCGCCTGGCGTTTGAATAACCAAGTTTACTAGATGCCTTGCCCCTCGCTTTGGGGAGTAAGGAATCCGGAAAGCTCATCACCAAAGGTACGACGGGACCAGTCCTCTAACACCGACAACCGGTCAATCATTAGCGATTCTTGCCACCAGGTATCTTGAGACACCGGTGTGTAACGCAACAAAGCAATGCCCACCACCACCACCACCACCCCTCGCAACAGGCCAAAGCCCATACCCAGAACTCTGTCGGTGCCGGATAAGCCTGTGGCCCGCACCAGCTGTCCGATAATGCCGTTAATGATGGCGCCCACAATAAGCGTACCAATAAACAGAATCGCGAACGCCGCAACCGACCTCACCATGGGCGTTTCCACGGTGCTGGCCAGTAGCGACTGCATCTGGGGGTGAAATGTGCGAGCAACAATGAAGGCCATTACCCACGTAACCAACGACAGGGCTTCGCGAACAAAGCCGCGCCTCAGGCTGATCAGCGTTGATATGGTAATAACCGCAATAATGACCCAGTCAATCCAGATCAACGCATTCATGAACCACCCGGGCGACGCAATTAGAGAGGGCGGATTCTATCAGGAAACCGCCCTCTGCCAAACCACCGTTGCGATAAAACCTGGCTGGGCGGCTTATTAATCAGGGCTGGTGACCAAACTGTTGAGACTGAAAGCCTTGTCAAGGGCCGCTTTGGCCGCTTCGGCTTCGGATTTGCTGGCGAAAGGCCCACTGAACACCCGGGTCAGCCGGGTGTCGCCACGGCTGAGCTCTTGAAGGTGTGAGCTGAAGCCCTTTTCGCGTGCGTTATCACGCAAACGCCGGGCGTTATCGGCATCGCCAAAGCTGCCCAACTGCACAACCCAAGCGCCTTTCAGCGAGCGGCTGAACTCTTCCTCGGTTTGCCGACTGGGCTCCGGCTGAGCCGATACTGCTGCCGGCTTAACCTTTGCCGGCTGAGAGTCTGCCGTCGGTGGCGGCGTAACAGCGCTGCTCGCTGCAGTCGGCTTTGTCGGCTCAGACGCCTCAGGCGTCACTTCTTCTAATAGCTGAAAGTCCCCAGACCCGCTGGCACGGTCTGCTGCTGCAGTTTCTGGCCCAGAGGCGCTCTGATATTCCGGCATGGCGGTCTGTGGTGGTGGCTCGATGCTCACTTCCGGAAATGGCGGTTCCTCGGGAATGTTTATCGAGGTGGAGTCACGCCCGGAATGGGGCTCGTCAAAGATCATCGGCACAAAAATAACCGCCAGTGAAATCAGCACCAAGGCACCGATGATCCTCTGCTTTAATCCGTCCACAATTATGCTCCCGGGTTGGTAACGGCGGCGTTTGGATACAAAAGGTTGCGGGCTGCCGCCACAGTAAAGAACGAACCAAATACAATCACAATGTCATTAGCACGGGCTTGGCCGCGGGCTTCAGCCAGGGCCTCCGGCACCGAGTGCCAATAACCAGCAGGCTCAATGCCGCACTGCTCAAACTGCGCATTCAGAGCCTCGGCGCTGTAGCCGCGGGGAGCTTCCTTCAGCAGGCCAGCCAGATACCAGCTGTGAACCACGCTGGCCATCGCTTTGGCAACGCCTTGCACGTCTTTGTCCGCAAGCGCACCGTAGACCGCGTGAATGCGGGTTTCCGGGTGCTGTAGCAGGCGCAACCGGCTCGCCAGCCAGCAGGCAGCGTGGGGGTTATGCCCCACATCCAGAATCACCAGCGGCGAAGTGGCTACCTGTTCAAAACGCCCAGGCACCGACACTTCTGCCACGGCCCGTTCGATTTGCTGAACACCCAGATTGGGCGCCAAAATGCGAGAAGCAACGACCGCTGCCGCCAGGCTTTTCACTGGCAAAGCAAAATCTGGCAGGCGAAATTCTTCTTCTCCCAACTCCAGATTCACCATCGACGGTTGGCTTGAACACTGCACCAACTGATAATCACGGCCCAGCAACGCCAAATCGACTTCTTGCGATAAAGCTTGCTGCAATACCGAGCGCGGGGGATCAAAATCGGCGTAAACCGCAGGAATACCGGGGCGCAAAACGCCGGCTTTCTCGAAGCCAATAGACTCTCGATCGTCACCCAAAAAGCTCGTATGATCGATATCGATCGACGTAAGGATCACAAAATCCGCGTCCAGTACGTTCACAGCATCCAGACGACCACCCAGACCAACTTCCAGAATCCAGTCGTCTACATCGGCTTCAGACATGGCAACAAACGCCGCCAGAGTGCCAAATTCGAAATAGCTTAACGACACTTCTGCCCTGGCCTCCTGAACCTGCTCAAAAGCGTGGATCATTTGCGCGTCCGAAATCTGCTCGCCCAGCAGGCGTATCCGCTCGTTATACACCTGAAGATGAGGCGACGTGTAGGCCGCCGTGCGGCGCCCCGCTTCCTGCAACAGCGCTTCCAGAGCTGCAACTGTGCTGCCTTTGCCGTTGGTGCCTGCCACGGTAATAATGCGAGCCTTGGGCTTACCCGGTAACAGTCTCTGCAAAACCACCATTACCCGGTCCAGTCCCAGCTCGATTTCAACCGGGTGAATGGCCTCAAGGTAGCTCAGCCATTGGCCCAGGCTGGCATCGGCGCCGGGGGCCGTTATTTTCGGCGCTTGCTGATCCGGCTTATGCGACTGAGGCATTTTCATCCGGCTTTTCAGTCACTTCAATTTCAATGGGCGCTTCGGTGTCAGGTTTTTCCAAATTGCCGAATTTTGCCAGCAGGTGTGCAATGCGTTCGCGCATCTGGTGACGGTGCAGGATCATATCAATAGCACCATGCTCCAACAAAAACTCGCTGCGCTGAAAACCTTCAGGCAATTTTTCACGGACGGTCTGTTCAATCACCCGCGGCCCGGCAAAGCCGATCAGTGCGTTAGGTTCGGCGACATTCAGGTCACCCAACATGGCCAGGCTGGCCGACACCCCGCCAAATACCGGGTCGGTCATTACCGAAACATACGGCACGCCTTGCTGCCTCATACGCTCAAGAACAGCGGCGGTTTTGGACATCTGCATCAACGAAAGAATGGCCTCCTGCATACGCGCGCCGCCGCTGGCAGAGAAGCACACCAGAGGAATACGTTCTTCCAGCGCCACATTGGCCGCCCGTACAAATTTTTCGCCAACCGTCTGGCCCATCGAGCCACCCAGAAAATTGAACTCGAAGGCGCAAGCCACCAGCGGAAGCCCCAAGGTGGTACCCTTCATGGCCAACAAGGCGTCTTTTTCGCCAGTCGCTTTCTGGGCCTGGGCCAGGCGGTCTTTATAACGTTTGGTGTCTTTGAACTTAAGGCGGTCCCAAGGTTCCAGGTCTGCGCCAATTTCTTCGCGGCCGTCTGGATCCAGAAAAATATCAAGGCGGCGGCGGGAAGCCACTCGCAAGTGGTGATTACACTTCAGGCACACGTCTAGATTTTTTTCCAGCTCCGGCTTGTACAAAAAAGCGCCACATTTCGGGCACTTTTTCCACAAGCCTTCCGGAACACCGGTCCTCGTCTTGGATTCCGAGCGGATCTTGCTCGGCATTATTTTATCTAGCCAACTACTCATGATTTAATCCCGTCTGTAGAACCTGTTTCGATCGTTCTATTGTAAACACCCGCTACCGGCCAACAATAACGCCGTCGGATAGCGTGTTTAATCACCCTATTCTGGCAGCATGCCATGCTGTGTAAACGTCTCATTCAATGAAACATAGTACATATAACGCCGCGCTGGCCCAATTTTTCCAATCGCTTACCCTACCCCGCGCTCTATTTAACGGATCCGTAAGTCTACCAAGATCCAGCGCTTCTGGTCGCGGCCACGAAGTCTGCCATCTTTTTGGCACATTTGATGCCTTTGCTGATTTCAACACCACCACTGACGTCCACCGCCCAGGGGCGTACCTGCTGCACGGCCGCGGCAACGTTATCGGGTTGCAAGCCACCGGCCAGTATCAGTGGCAATGGCCGTCGTTCAGGAATCAGTGACCAGTTAAATCCGTGGCCAGTGCCCCCGTATTGCTCTGGGTGCCAGGCATCGACCAGCAAACCGGCTGAATTCCGGTACTTCTCAAAGGCCTGTTCAATCTGCCCTTGTTGCCGCACCCGTATGGCCTTAATCCAGCGGCGCTGGAACTGCTCACAGAAAGCCGCGGTTTCGTCGCCGTGAAATTGCAGCAGGTCCAGAGCCACCTGCTGCAACACCTGCCTTACAAAATCCGCCTGCGGGTTCACAAACAATCCCGTTACGCTAACAAACGCCGGTATCCGCGCGGCCAGCTGCCGCGCCAGATCAATACTGACGGCCCGCGGGCTTGGGTCATAAAAAACCAGGCCAATTGCGTCAGCGCCAGCAGCCACTGCGGCGTCAATATCCTCTAGGCGGGTCAGGCCACAGATCTTTACACGGCTAGTCACAGTTGGGCGGCCTTTGTTTACGGTGGATATGGGTGGCCGCAACCGGCCGATTCTGCTCCGCGCTAAACCATGGCTCAGCAAATGCCGGGCCACAGCTGGGCTGGGGTATTCCGAATTCGGCGGGGTAACCCACGTCTACCAGGTACAAACCATCAGGCGGCGCCGTCACGCCAGCTTGCCTGCGATCCTTCGTCGCCAGAATCTGGCCAATCCAATCCGGCGCCTGCTCCTGGCAACCTACGGCCATCAAGGCCCCTGCAATATTGCGCACCATATGGTGCAAAAAAGCATTGGCCTGAACGTCAATCACCAGATAATCGCCTCTACGCGTTACGCTGATGCTCTGCAAAAATCGAATCGGGCTACGAGACTGACAGCCAGCGGCACGAAAAGCACTAAAATCGTGTTCGCCAACCAGCGCCTGGGCTGCCTGATGCATGTTTTCGGCATTCAGAGGCCGAAAGTTCCAACTAACTTGGCCGCGTTGAATACCTGGGCGCACCGGGTTGCTATAGATAATGTAGCGATAGCGACGGTAAACCGCGGAAAACCGCGCGTGAAAGTCACCCTGGCACTGGCCAGCCCAGCGTACGGAAATATCGAAAGGCAAGGCGGTATTGATGCCCATCACCCAAGAACGCATTGTGCGCAGTGACGGCGTATCAAAATGAACCAGCTGATAACTGGCGTGAACGCCGGCATCGGTGCGGCCCGCACACACAAGTTCTACATCGTGATCGGCGACTTTGCTGGCGGCTTTTGCCAACTGTTGCTGCACAGCGCGAATACCGGATTTTTGTTGCTGCCAGCCGTGGAATTCACGGCCATCGTATTCGAAGACCAATGCCACACGGCCGTTGCCAATGGGTGTATCCGTTGTAAGCGCCTGGGGTTCAAGAAACAAAAGTCAGCTCGATGTGTTGTCTGGGTGTTAAAAAACAAAGCCGGCGGTCAGAAGGCTCTGAGCGCCGGCTTTGATTAAAGGATTATAACCAATCAGGACAGATTTTTAAGCAGTTCCTTCGCTTCTGCCTTTTGTTCAGCGGTGCCTTCGAGTTCCACTTCCATCAAAATGTCGCGAGCGCCATCAATATCACCCATCTCAACGTAGGCCTGCGCCAAATCCAGCTTGGTTGCTGCCTCGTCGGTGTCGGACAGGAAGTCGAAATCATCGTCGTCACCCAGATCGCTCTCGTCGATTGATCGAGGCGCGCCAGGAGCCACAATGGGCAGGTCTTCTTCTAAAGGATCCTCTTCCAACAAGTCGAATTCTGGAAGGTCGTCTTCTGACAAGTCATCCTCAGGAAGGTCATACGCCGGAAGGTCTTCCTCGGGCAACTCCAGCGTCTCCAGATCGTCCAGGCTGATGTCGTCTTCGTCATCTTCGTCGTCTTGGTTCTCGGCCAACTTAACGCCCAATTCTTCCTCGGCTTGCGGATCATCACCCAACTCCAAAGCCAACAGCTCTGCGTCGGTCATTTCCGGCAGCTCTTCGACTTCGGCTTCGGTTTCATCACCATTGGCGTGATTGGTGCTATCTGCGCTATCAGCAAATTCGCCCATTAGCGCCAGGTCGTCGTCCGAAATATCCAGGTTCAATTTCTCCAGATCAGGCTCCAGCTTGCCTAAGTCCGATTCTTCCATGTCAAAAGGCTTGAGTTCGGCCTTGGGATCGTCTTTATCAAGTTCGGCGTCTAACTCGTCCAGGAAGGCCTCATCCAGGCTTAGATCGTCATCGTCAGACGTCTTTCTGGCCGTGTTAACGGGTTCGTCAGCTTTGGCCAAGGGCGCGGCATCTTCATCGGCAAATTCCCGGGCGAAGTCGTCAGACAACACAAAGTCCTCAAAACCCTCAAAATCTTCCGGAGCTTCAGACTCTGGAGGCTCTTCCTTGTCGCCCAGGCCTTCAATAGTGGTCAGATCGTATTCTATAGGATCGTCTGACGTTGGCTTGGTGCTGTCTTTGGCATCTTCTGATTCCTCATCGAAGCTCCCGAAAGAGCCGGAAAAGGAACCGGAGCGCAATTCGGATTCAAGATCATCGATGCTGGGTGCCGCTTCCGCCTGTTCAAGGTCTGTCAGCAAACGATCGGCCTCTGCCATGGCCTCGTCATCATCCAAAGCACTGAGCTCGCCATACTGACGTTCAAAAGCCACTCTATTCTGAACATCCGCGTAGATCGCCAGCAACTTCAGGCGCAGTTCGGTGCGGCTAGGCTCGCGGGAAATCGCAGATTCCAGAGTATTTACCGCCTGCTCGTGCTGACCGTACGCCAAGTAGGAGTCAACCTCTGCCAGAACGTCTGGCCCAGCTTCAGGCGCTGACGGTTCGTGATCGTCCAGGTCCAGATCCAGATCAAACGAGTCGGATCTTGGTGCGGGTTCAACCAGGGGCGTTTGTTCAACGTCGGTATCGTTCTCGGCGACATCCTGATTTTTAGATTTGCGGCGAGACACCAGAAGCAACACAAGTAACAGCAAAAGCAAGCCGCCGCCCAGAACCACCTGATACAGAGGGTTACTCATAATGCTGTTGACCAAACCGTTCAGGGTAAGGCTTTCTTCGACCGGATCAGGCTGTGCCGCCTGTGGTTGTGCATCCTGTTGACGCTGCGCCGCAACCGCAGCAGCCGGTTCGGCTTCGGCCTGGGTTTCGGCGTCACTCTCTGCGGCAACGGCAGGGGCGTCGGTAGCATTCGCTGTATCGGCCGCCTTGGCATCAGCTGCTGGCTCTGACGACACGTTGGCACTAGCGCCATCATCAGCGGCTGTCTTTTGGTCCATGCTGGCAACCGCATTCTCACCGTTGATGCCAGCCTGCTGCATGTCGGCCAACTGGCTGTTTTTCAGCTCCATCAAACGCTGCAGGGTTTCTACCTGCTCCTGAAGTGAATCAATACGGCTATTCAACTCGCTGTTTTCACGGCGGGCACTGTCAAGCTCTTCGAGCGCTACCGTGGTGCCGGCATCTGCGCCGTCGGCCTGGTTGCCGTCAGTACCAGCAGATCCGCTCTGCTCAGTGTTATCAGCGGCTTGCGGCGCCTCGGTCTCGGCCACAATCAGTTTCAGTTCCGCATCGCCGCCGTCTATCGCCGCGGGCGCAGAAGGTGCAGCCGCTGCGCTGGCATCAATAGTTGCCCGGGCTGCGATGACGTCCTGATTTTGCGCTCGCACAGCCTGGGTGGCCTGGCCCCGGCCAAGTCGCTCAATCTGCGCCAGCGTAGGTGCGCGCAGAACTTCACCGCGTTTCAGCCGGTTGATATTGCCGCCTATGAAGGCATCAGGATTAAGGTCTTGAATCGCCAGCATAACCTGCTGCACAGATACGCTGTTGTTCGGGCGCATCCTGGTGGCAATACTCCACAGGGTGTCAGACGACGTTGTAGGGCCGTAAACACTGCCTGACGCAAGAGACTGTGCAGAACCAGAACCAGCGCCAGAGCCGGCTGACGCAGAGCGACTTACCGCGCCGCTATTTGCACTGGGCGACGAGTTGCTGCGGCCAGCAGACGATGCCGCTACAAGCGGTTCCCGGGTGCCGGTTTCTGCCGCATACACGGGTGGGTCTACCAACACCGCGTATTCACGCAGCAAGCGGCCGCTAGGCCAGGTTAGTTCCAGCAGAAAATTAAGGTACGGCTCCCGTAACGGTTCACGGGAAGACACACTTATCGCCAGGCTGCCATCGCTGCGGGTAACTACCTGAAATTTCAGCTTACTGGCAAACTGGCCGCGATTAAGACCCACCCGCTGATAAGCGGATTCCGAAGCCACATTGACAAAAACATCACCAGGGCTGACGCCGCGACTCTGGCGCAGCACAATTTGTGCATCCAGAGGCTCATTCAAGTAGGACTGAAGCTCCACCTCCCCCAATCCAAGGGCTTGTGCAACGCCAGAGCCAAGACCTCCAGCCAGTGCCAGAGCAACCGCAAGCTTGCGTACCTTCATGCTTTTTCCTTTCCAGTCTCCGTTATTCGTAACTGCTTCGACGCACGGCGGCGTTAAAGCAGTTTCGGACGAGGTTGGATGACTTCCGTCTGGGTGTTGTATAAGTGTGGCGGAACTTTAATCCTCAACTCGGCAAGTATTGTTGATAAGCATCATTTTATCAATGAATCAACGTTCTTCAGTGCACTGCTGCGCTACTTTGCCAACTTTTCATCGTAGACACACAGCCACTAAAAATACGAAGTCATTGCGGGCGTTGAGGAGGCACCGGCTTTTATGGTGCTAAAAATAACAGGGGCGAAGGCTGAAAGCAGCCTTCGCCCCTTACCGGTTGGTTGAAACCGGACGCAGTTGGCATTAAATCAACGACTCTGAAGAATTCGCAGCATGCGCCTCAGCGGTTCTGCCGCGCCCCACAGCAGTTGGTCACCCACAGTAAACGCAGAAATGTACTCCGGCCCCATGGTCAATTTGCGTATACGGCCCACTGGAATACTCAGGGTGCCGGTTACTTTCGCCGGTGTCAGCTCACGTATGCTGGCCTCGCGCTCGTTGGGAATAACTTTCACCCAATCGTTACCGGCGGCCAAAATCTTCTCGATTTCGGCAACAGGAAGGTCTTTGCGCAGCTTTATGGTCAGCGCCTGGCTGTGTGAGCGCATGGCACCGATTCGAACGCACAAACCGTCAATCGGAATCGGATTGTCGCTGCGACCCAGAATCTTGTTGGTTTCAACACCGGCTTTCCACTCTTCCTTGCTCATACCATTTTCGAGTTGCTTGTCGATAAACGGAATCAAGCTGCCTGCCAGAGGCGCGCCAAAGTGCTCGGTGGGAAAATCGTCACTACGCATGGTGTCGGTCACCCTTCGGTCAATCTCTAGAATCGCCGATGACGGACTGTCCAACTCGGCTTTAACGCTGCCGTTCAGCTCGCCCATTTGGTTCAGCAGCTCGCGCATGTTCTGCGCGCCGGAACCAGAAGCGGCCTGATAGGTCATGGGCGATACCCATTCAATCAAGTCCTGCTCCAGCAAACCGCCCAAGGCCAACATCATCAGGCTTACGGTGCAGTTGCCGCCGATGTAGTCTTTCACGCCTTTGTCGAGCGCAGCGTCAATCACGTTGCGGTTAACCGGGTCTAGCACAATCACAGAATGGTCAACCATGCGCAGGGTTGACGCAGCGTCTATCCAGTAGCCGTTCCAGCCGGCGTCGCGCAGCTTCTGATACACCGCTGAGGTGTAGTCACCGCCCTGGCAGGTCAGAATCACGTCCAGGGTTTTCAGAGTGTCGATATCGAAGGCGTCCTGCAGCGGCAGAATGCCATCACGGCCCACATCCGGCGCCGGTTGCCCGGTTTGCGACGTGGAAAAGAATACCGGTTCGATATCCGCGAAATCGTTTTCTTCACGCATGCGCTGCATGAGGACAGAACCCACCATACCACGCCAACCTACAAGCCCAACTCGCTTCATGCGGCTTTTGAACCTCTTTTATAGCGGCCTGCCGCCGATGTCTCTGGCACAGACAAAATGAATGTTTCCGCAGCAACAACGTCGCATTACTGCGAATTAGAAGGCTGCCGGACTGGAATGCTGTCGATTTAAAATACGATCGACTTCAGAGCGCTGTCCGATTATAGCTGCGCCAGCACCGCTTCACCCATTTCACGGGTAGAAACCTGATTGCAGCCTTCCGACATTATATCCGCTGTGCGCAAGCCCTGGTCCAGCACCTTGCCAACCGCGTCTTCAATGGCTGCTGCGGCGGCACCTTCATCCAGGCTATAGCGTAACATCATCGCAACGCTAAGAATGGTCGCCAGCGGGTTTGCAATGCCTTTGCCGGCAATATCAGGCGCCGAACCATGACAAGGCTCGTACATGCCCTGCTTCGCCGAGTTCATCGAAGCCGATGGCAGCATGCCGATGGAGCCTGTCAGCATAGCGGCTTCGTCAGAAAGAATGTCACCAAACATATTGCCGGTTACAATCACGTCAAACTGTTTGGGTGCGCGCACCAGCTGCATCGCGGCGTTATCCACGTACATGTGAGACAGCTCTACGTCCGGATACTCGAGTTTTAACTCGTTCATGATCTCACGCCACAGCACGGTCACTTCTAACACGTTGGCCTTGTCGACCGAGCACAGTTTTTTACCGCGCTGCTGGGCCGTTTCAAATGCGACCCGGCCAATACGGCGAATTTCAGTCTCTGTGTAAGCGTACGTGTTATAACCCTGGCGCTCACCGCTTTCCAATTGCCGCACACCGCGAGGCTGGCCGAAGTAAATACCGCCGGTCAGTTCACGGATAATCATGATATCCAGCCCAGACACCACTTCCGGCTTCAGCGAAGAAGCAGACGCCAGCTGCGGATAAAGAATAGCAGGGCGAAAATTGGCAAACAGCTCAAGGTTGGAACGCAGGCCCAGCAAACCTTTTTCCGGGCGTTTGGCCATCGGCAGGCCGTCCCACTTCGGGCCGCCAACGGCGCCCAGCAGAATCGCGTCGGCCTTGGTGGCCAACTCCAGGGTTTTATCCGGCAGCGGGGTGTCGGAATCGTCCAGCGCAGCGCCGCCAACCAGGCCGTGCTGAAAGATCAAATCAAGCTTGAACGACTCATTCACCCGGCGCAGTATTTTTTCGGCCTCGCCCATGATTTCAGGGCCAATGCCGTCGCCCGGCAGTAGTAATATGGTTCGTGACATATCAGGTTCCTTGATATTGGTTTCGACATTGGTTTAAAAGCCAAATTACTGGCCGGCACCAAACAGCCATGGCGCGGTTTTGCGGCGCGCATCTTCGTAATGCTGAATAACATCGGCGTCTTCCAAAGTCACACCAATATCGTCCAGGCCATTCAGCAGGCAATGGCGACGGAAGCCGTCTACGTCGAAGCTGAAAGATTCGCCAGACGGCGTGATAACGGTGTTGGCTGCAAGATCCACCGTCAGTTCATAGCCTTCGCTGGCCTCAGCTTCAATAAACAGCTGATCAACTATTTTTTCATCAAGAACAATAGGCAACAGCCCATTCTTAAAGCAGTTATTATAAAAAATATCAGCAAAACTGGGGGCAATAATCACCCGAAAGCCGAAATCTTCAAGCGCCCAAGGTGCGTGTTCACGGCTGGAACCGCAACCAAAATTGGTGCGGGCCAGCAGCACGCTGGCGCCGCTGTAGCGTTTTTGGTTCAGCACAAAATCCGTGTTTAACGGGCGTTGAGAATTGTCCTGACCAGGCTGGCCCTCGTCCAGATAACGTAATGGATCAAACAGGTTAGGGCCGAAGCCGGTGCGTTTGATGGACTTCAAAAACTGTTTGGGAATGATCAGGTCCGTGTCCACATTGGAACGGTCCATGGGGGCTACCAGGCCCTGGTGTTGGGTAAATGCGCGCATGGTCAATATCTCCTGTGGCTCAGTTCAGCATTTCACGAACGTCAACAAAATGGCCGGCAATCGCTGCCGCCGCTGCCATGGCCGGGCTAACCAGGTGGGTACGCCCACCAAAACCCTGACGCCCCTCGAAGTTACGGTTAGAGGTAGACGCACAATGCTCGCCCTGCCCCAACTTATCGGCGTTCATGGCCAGGCACATAGAGCAACCGGGATCACGCCATTCCAGGCCCGCTTCCAGGAAAATCTTGTCTAGCCCTTCGGCTTCGGCCTGCAACTTAACCAAACCCGAGCCCGGCACTACCATCGCCTGCTTCAAACTACCCGCCACCTTGCGGCCTTTAACCACCACCGCCGCCTCGCGCAGGTCTTCAATCCGGCTGTTGGTACAGGAACCAATAAATATCCGGTCCAGCTTGATGTCGGTGATCAACTGATTGGGCAGCAGACCCATGTATTTCAGCGCACGTTCAAGCCCTTCCCGTTTTATCAAGTCGGTTTCTTTCGCCGGGTCTGGCACCTGGCCGGCCACGTTCGCCACCATTTCCGGGGATGTGCCCCAGCTCACCTGAGGCTGAATATCCGCGCCCTCAAGCTCAACCACTTTGTCGAATTCGGCGCTCGGGTCACTGTGCAAGGTGCTCCAATGAGCAACGGCTGCATTCCAGGCTTCACCCTTGGGTGAAAACGGCCGACCCTTGACGTAATCAATAGTGGTGCCGTCTACCGCCACCATGCCAACGCGGGCGCCGGCTTCAATCGCCATATTGCACACCGTCATCCGGCCTTCCATGCTCAGGCTTTGTATGGCTTCGCCGCCAAACTCGATAGCATGGCCGGAGCCGCCAGCGGTACCAATTTTGCCAATAATCGCCAGCACTGCGTCTTTGGCGGTTACGCCTTTACCCAACTGGCCATTCACTTTTACCAGCATGTTTTTTATTTTCTGCTGCACCAGGCACTGGGTAGCCAGCACGTGTTCCACTTCCGAGGTGCCAATACCGTGGGCCAGGCAGCCAAAAGCGCCGTGGGTCGAGGTATGGGAATCACCGCAGACAATGGTCATACCGGGCAAGGTTGCACCCTGCTCGGGCCCGATGACGTGCACTATGCCCTGGCGCTGGTCTTTAATCTTGAATTCAAGAATGCCGAACTCGTCGCAGTTGCTGTCCAGGGTTTCCACCTGAATGCGCGATATCGGGTCTACAATGCCGTCGATGCCCATGGCGCGGTCAGTGGTGGGCACGTTATGGTCGGGCGTTGCCAGATTGGCATCAATCCGCCAGGGCTTTCGGTTGGCCAGGCGCAGACCTTCAAACGCCTGCGGCGACGTCACTTCGTGCAGCAGGTGGCGGTCAATGTAAATAAGCGCAGAGCCGTCATCACGCTGTTTTACCAGATGATCGTCCCACAGTTTGTCGTATAAGGTTTTACCCGCCATGATCGCTCTCTCATCGTTTTGGGGTTTTTAAAAAAGCTCATCACCGTTGATACGGCTGCGCCCTTTGAAGTTCTGATTGTGTGAACAGTTTAAAGTGCCTGGCCAATAACCTCAATTCATGTTTTTTATGCATAGTATTCCTACCTGGAATACTATCGAATAGAATGAAACGCTTCAGGGTGCTGGGAAAAGCACTTTTATTCGACGGCGGATATGGTAACTATGGATTCCAACACGTTGCGCGCTTTTCTGGCCATTGTTGACCAGGGCTCGTTCTCTGAAGCCGCCGAGCAACTGCACATTACCCAGCCGGCCATCAGCAAGCGGCTGGCCGCTCTGGAAGCCCAGCTCGGTGCCGAGCTGGTTGATCGCAGCCAACGCCAGCTCAAACTGACCGACGCCGGCGCACGGCTGCTGCCCCACGCCAGGCGAATTCTGGATGAAATCCACAACGCCCGTATTGCCCTGTCGCCAAGTACCCGCGAAGTTGCTGGTGAACTACAGATTATTGCCAGCCATCACATTGGCCTGCACCACCTGCCAAGCTGGCTGCGGCGTTTCAAACGCGACCATCCGCAAGTCACCCTTGATCTTCAATTTATGGAATCAGACGCCGCCTACGCCCAGATGCGCAAACGCGGCGCCGAACTTGCCTTTGTTACCCTGAGCGATGGTATCGACCCAAACTTTAAGGTGTACGCCCAATGGCCAGACCCCATGGCGTTTGTGGTCGGGCCGGAGCATCCGCTGGCAGCGCTAGAACAGCCTACTCTGGCGGACTTGTCTGGCCACGCTGCGCTATTGCCAGACACCAGTACGGGAACATATCGGTTGGTCAGCCGGCTGTTTATGGAGGCCAACCTGCCGTTAAGCTCGCAGATGCCCACAAACTACCTCGAAACCCTGAAAATGATGACCAGTGTGGGCCTTGGCTGGAGCGTACTGCCGGTGCGCATGCTGGACAGTAGCCTACGGGTTCTGCCCGTAGCACATTCAGTGGCGCGGTTGATGGGGGCTATTGGCCTGTCAGGCAGAGACTTGAGCGGTGCCGCCCAGGCTCTGCTGGCGATTGTGGAGCAACAGGAACCCGAGGCAAAACCGGGACGGATTTGAAATCTGTCCCTATGTGTCTGGTTGCGGCGGTGGTTGCAGGCCGCGCCAGGCGGTGGCAAACGCCAGAGCGGTCACAACTGCGCTGCCCAAAAAAGCTGCAGAGGTGTCAATACCGTCTACCAGGAACCCCGCACCCCAGGCACCCAAAGCCCCACCGGCACCAAACGTTAACCCGCTATAAAGCGCCTGCCCCTGGCCGTGATGATCGCGGCCAAAAAAGCCTTGAATGTACTGCACAGATACAGCGTGTAACGCGCCGTAAGATGCCGCGTGTAACAACTGGGCAAATATCAGTACCGGCAACACCGACGCCATTTCCGCAATCAACAACCAGCGCAGCAGGCTCAGCAGCAGCGCCCCCAGCACAATGTGGCGCACACTGAAACGCGCGCCCAGGCGATGCATCACCATAAACAGGACAATTTCGGCGATAACGCCCAGCGACCACAACAGGCCGATGGCCAGCTTGCCGTAATCGTGCAGCTGCAGGTGAATACTGAAAAACGTGTAGTAAGAGCCGTGGGCCACTTGCAGCAAAAAGTTCATCACAAAGAACGCAATCACCGCCGGATGGGTCAGAATGGCTTTTAGACTGCCCCGCGGAGACTTCTGCTTGCGAACGATTTTTTCGACTGGCAGCAACCAGGCCGACACCGCAATACCGACAAACAAAGGACCCAGCAGCATTGGTAAATAGCGGATATCTACCCATTCCAACAGCACGCCAATCAACGCCACCGCCGCAACAAAGCCCACCGAACCCCACACGCGTATTTTGCCGTATTGGCTCCGCTGCGACCCCAAAACCTGCAGAGTGATGACTTCGTAAAGGGGCAGCACCGCGTTCCAGAAAAAAGTGAACGCCAACATCACCAGTAGCAGGCCGGTAAAGCCCGGCTCTAGAAACACGCCAGCAAAACACAGGGAACCGGTGATCGTTCCGAAGCGGACCAGCCGCACCCTTTGCCCGGTGCGGTCGCCCAAATGGCCCCACACGCTGGGGGCCACAATCTTGGTAAGCTGGATAGTCGCCATCAGACTGGCGATTTGCAGATAGGAAAAACCGCGGCCTTCAAGGTAAAGCGACCAGTAAGGCAGCATTCCGCCCAACAGGGCGAAGAACCAAAAATACAAATTCGACAGACGCCAGTGCGTCACTGCTACCCCTTACCTTTAAATTGCGCCGCTACTTTTCAGTGCCATCTTTAAGCCAGTGGGGACGGATTTGAAATCCGTCCCCGGTGTTTCGCAGCGAGTAGGGACAGATTTGAAATCCGTCCCTGGTCTGTCAAAGCTGAGGCAACACCGGCGTGGTTACCCGCACATCGGCGTTCTGGCCTCGATGGCGCAAATAGTGGTCCATAAGTACGATGGCCATCATCGCCTCGGCGATGGGCGTCGCGCGAATGCCCACGCAGGGGTCGTGGCGGCCGGTGGTAATAATCTCGACCGGGTTGCCGTCGACATCAATACTCCGGCCCGGCAAGCGCAGGCTAGAGGTGGGCTTGAGTGCGATACTGGCCAGAATGGGCTGACCGGAGGAAATACCCCCCAGAATGCCACCGGCTTGATTCGACAAAAAACCTTCCGGCGTCATTTCATCCCGGTGCCCGGTGCCTTTTTGCTCGATACAGCCAAAACCGGCGCCAATTTCAACGCCTTTCACGGCGTTAATGCTCATTAAAGCATGAGCAAGTTCTGCGTCTAATCGGTCAAACACCGGCTCGCCCAGCCCCGGTGGTACGCCTTCGGCCACCACGTTAATACGAGCGCCAATCGAGTTGCCTTCTTTCACCAACGCTTCCATGTAGGCTTTCATTTCCGGCACTTTGCTAGCGTCCGGGCAGAAAAACGGATTCTGGTGTACCTGCTCCCAATCCAGGGTTTCGGCTTTTATCGGGCCTAATTGGCTAAGGTAGCCACGCACGGTAATGCCCAGGCGCTGCAGCAGGAATTTGCGCGCAACGGCGCCGGCGGCCACCCGCATGGCGGTCTCCCGAGCCGACGAGCGTCCGCCACCGCGATAATCCCGCTCGCCGAATTTGTGGTGGTAGGTGTAATCGGCGTGGGCCGGGCGAAACTGGGTGGCGATTTTTGAATAGTCTTTAGAGCGCTGATCGGTATTTTCAATCAGCAGACCAATAGAAGTGCCGGTGGTGCGACCTTCGAATACGCCGGAAAGAATACGCACTTCATCGGCTTCGCGGCGCTGGGTGGTGTAGCGCGACGTGCCCGGTTTGCGGCGATCAAGGTCGTACTGCATGTCCTCTTCAGACAGCTCAAGCCCCGGCGGACAGCCATCAATCACACACCCCAGAGCGGCCCCGTGGCTTTCACCAAACGTGGTCACCGTGAACAGTTTGCCAAATGTGTTTCCAGACATAATTCAGTATCTTATCCAGTTGTTATAAAAAGGGTATAAAGACCTTATCAGCTATTCGCCAGGTATTTACGCAAGTCTTTAGCCGCAATGGCAAGCACCCCGTCGCCGCCGTTTTCAAACTCCAGCCAGGTCAGAGGCAGCTGAGGATAAGCCGAATCCAGCTCTGGCCAGCTGTTGCCGACTTCCACAATCAGCAGACCGTTGTCGGTCAGCCGATCGGCGGCTCCGGCCAATATGCGATGGGCAATCTCCAGGCCGTCTTCACCGGCCGCCAGGCCCAATACCGGCTCATGACCGAACTCCGCAGGCATGCTGGCCAGGTCCCGTGCATTCACATAGGGCGGATTGCTCAGAATCACATCGTAACGTTCATTCAGATTGCTGAACACATCCGATTGCACGGTGCGCACCCGCTCGCCCAGTTGATGCAAAGCAATATTGGAATCGGCCACCGCCAGCGCGTCGGTGGAAATATCCGCCAGGTCAACCTCGGCGCTTTCAAACACCGTAGCAGCCGCTATACCAATGCAGCCGCTGCCGGTGCACAAATCCAGAATACGCTCCACATACACATCGCCCAGCCAGGGCTGCAAGCCATTTTCCAGCAGTTCTGCCAGCGGTGAACGCGGCACCAGCACCCGTGGGTCTACGTTAAATGGCAGCCCCATAAACCAGGCCTCGCCCAACAGATAGGCCAGCGGAACCTGCTCTTCTACCCGGCGCTCTATGCGCTCAATAATCAGCTCGCGCTCTTCGCGCACCAGGCGCGCATCCAAAAACAGGTTATTGTTTTCCAGCGGCAAATGCAGGCTGCGCATAACCAGCTGTACCGCCTCGTCCCAAACGTTGTCGGTGCCATGGCCAAAGTACAACGGCGACTTGGCAAAACGGGAACAGGCGTAGCGCAAAAAGTCGCGTACGGTGGCCAAATCATCAACGGGGCTGGTCACGGCAAAAGAATCCTGTCTGAACGGAAAATGGGCTAACACTATACGTGTTTTGGCTGTCTTGCGCGCGGCCTAAACCGCCAGCGGGCCTGAGCTGCTGTGGTCTTGCTCGTAGCGGTCCAAAGCGGCTGACATGCGCTCACGCCCCAGCTGAATCAGTTCTGGCGCTTTGTGAAAATCGTAACTGCGGCATACGTTTTTCGGAATATTCACCAACAGGTCAGGCGGGTAGCCGGCAATTTTGTACTGCACCAGCACGCTCTGCATGGTTTCAATGGCCAGGTTCATCACCTCGAACTTGCCAATACCCAGCTTTTCCCAGTTAATGGTCTGACCTTCGTCCTGAGCTTTGCTGGTACTTGTCGGCCCGGGTGATTTCGGGCTTTGTGCCGCTTCTTCTCCGGCCTGCTTGCGCTGTTTTTTGGCATTCTGCTTTTGCACTTCGCGGCTGATTTTATCTTCCGCAGGCTCACCGTCGACTTTGCCGCCAGCTAACCCTTTCAACGTGTCCCAGTCAAACCAGCGCGACGCTTTTTCGCGCATGGCGCCCATCCACTCTTCACTGTCGTCATCGTCGTCGAGGCTGGTAAACGCCGCATCCAACAGGCGCTGGCTGCGGTCTTCTTCACCCGCCAGGTTCACCGCAACAATCAGGTCGGCGTGGGCCGAAATGGTCGGAATGATCGGCAGCGGGTTCAGGGTAGCGCCGTCAACCAGCACCCGGCCATTCAGCACCAGCGGCGTCACTACACCGGGAATGGCCACCGACGCGCGTATGGCCTGGTCCAACGGGCCTTCCTGAAACCAGATTTCTTTGTGACCCAGAAGGTCTGTGGCTACCGACGTAAACGCAATAGGCAGGTCTTCTATGCGCGTATCGCCTAGGATGTCGCTTACGATAGAGAAGATTTTCTCACCGCGAATAGCGCCCACCGCGCTAAAAGTTACGTCAAGCAGCCTGAGCACATCAAACTGCCCTAATCCCGTTACCCAATCTTTGTATTGCTGCAGTTTTCCCGCGGCGTACATGCCGCCCACCAAGGCTCCCATAGAGCAACCGGATATCGCAATAATTTCATAGCCGCGCTCGTTAAGCACTTCAATGGCGCCAATATGGGCATAACCGCGGGCACCGCCGCTGCCCAGGGCGAGCGCTACGGTAGCGCGCTTTTGCCGAGACGCCGGCTTTTTGTCTTTGCCGGTTTCCGGCGCACCGGCAGAAGCCAGGCCGCCGCTTTCAACCACCATGGAACTGCTGCTCACAGCGGTTTTGGCGGGACCTGCCGCCAGGCTTTTGACAGCAGCCCTTTCATCGACTTTAGATGTCATGACATCACCTTGAAATCACAACAATTTCCACACGATTGCCTTTGCGCTTCGGATCAGACTGCACAATGCTGGGGCCGACCACCAATAATTGCTGGCGCTCCAAAGGAACGCCGGTCTGCGCCAGTATCTGTGACATGGATTCACCCGCCGTGCGTGCACGCGCCATGGAATCTTCCAACGGCTCACTGCCTTCCAGTTCCGAATAAACAATCAGCATGACCGTTGCGCCGTCGGCATTGGCCCAGTCCCGTAACATGCGCCGGTCCCGTGACTGCCAGTCAAAACCGACAGTAAAGCCACTCTGCCAGGCCACGGTTAAAGGCCCGCGAATGCGATTTTCCAGAGACCCCAGGCCCGGCACAACGGCGCCCTGGCCCACTTCAAAATGCTCTACCCATACGTATTCGCTCAAATTACCGCGGGTAACCGTGTACACCAGAGTCAGCCAACGCTGACCGTCTTCACTGATAGTGCCCGCCACCAGGTAATCCTGTGCAGTGTCGCGGCCAAGCAGCATGGATTTGTTAAAAATCTGATTGGCCCACACGTTGCTTCGACCGCAACGCACACCCGAGCATTCGAACAATATGTTAGCGCCAGAATCCAGCAGCGCCTGGCGATAGTGATTCAGCGCACCCACCCGACTGGCGTCGGTGTTAATGCGATACAGCAGGCTGTTGCCGGATACCGGCAGCCGCGCCATCACATCGGAACGAATTTCACTGTTGATCTCCCGCACCGGGCTGAACAAAACAAGATGCCCGCCCGACTCCAACGGCCGGGTTTCTTCCAGCTCTGACAAGGGAAACGGCTCTGGAGCTGTCTCCGGAAATGCCGCCAGTGCCTGTTTGCTGGCAACAGCTAGCATCGCTCCCAGTGTTAACGCAGCTCCAATAACAAAATTTTTCGCACATCGACCATGCAACACAGCATCACCTATTGATTCAAAAATCGTTTAACAGCCTCGGTCACCGGACGGGTATCGCCATCCAGATGACAGTGGTGGCCGCCGGGAACATTAACCTGCTGAAAATCTTTAATCACTTGGGCGCGGACGTCGGTTGTGTCGGCGTTGTCTGCCAACAACCCGGATTGCGCCCGTACAAATAACGTTGGCGTGCTCAGCGCCGCCAAAGACGCCAGCACCTGTTGTTCTGACAGCGTCAGCGCCGAGGGGTGCCGCAACCGCGCATCGGTGCGCCACAACCAGCCGCTTTCCACTTTTTGCATATTACGAGGTATAAGGGCCAGAGCAGCTTCCGGGCTCAAAGGACTCAGGCCGCCAGCCCGTACCTTCGCCGCTGTTGCCAGGTCCGGATACAACGCCGGCTTGCCAGAGCCCGCAAGGCGTTTGCTAATGGAACGGCGCAACTGGGGAATCACTTCGTGTTCGTGGCGGCTGAGCGCGCCCAGGCTGTCAATCAGCACCAGTTTGCGCACCCGCTCGGGGAATGCCGCAGTGTAAAGCGCCGCAACAATGCCGCCAAGGGAGTGCCCAACCAAATCCAACGGAGTCGTGTCGGCATCAAAGTGAAGCTCGATCAGTTCGGCAAGATCCGCTACGTAATCCATCAGCACATAATGTTGCCCCGGCGGGCGATGGCCGGAATGGCCGTGGCCTGCAAAATCAAACGCGTACACGTCGCCAAGACGGGTCAGCTCCGGTGCCAGATGGGTAAATGTATCGCTGTTATCAAGCCAGCCGTGCAGCAACAACATTGGCCGCAGGTTCGCGGCTTCGGGCTGCGCAGACCAGCTCAAACCCGCCAGCGTGATGTGTTCCAGTGGCCAGAGAGCTTCCCGCCCGGCGGCAAATTCTGTGCCTGTATCCGCCAATGCGGCAGCAACTTCGGTCATCGGATACCTCAGAGTGTATGGGTGGGGCGGTCAGAACTCAGCGAACCCGCCAAATACGACTCGATTTTGGTTCTCGCCAATTCAGCGTCGTCATTAAACTGTACGCCAATACCGGCCGCGCGGTTCCCTTGTGCGCCTTTTGGTGTAATCCAGATAACCTTGCCAGACACCGGCAACTTCTCCGGTTCGTCCATCAGGTTGAGCAGCAAAAACACCTCGTCACCAAGCTGGTACTGCTTTTGGGTGGGAATAAACAGGCCACCCTGGCGGATATAAGGCATATACGCAGCGTAGAGCACTGCTTTGTCTTTAATGGTCAGGGTTAATATGCCACTGCGATTTCCGACTCCGGACCCCATAACAAATACCTTATCTGTGGTGTGTCAATAAATGCATCAATAAACGTTTCGGCAAACGCATCAATAAATATCGGTTAATCATAACAGTAGCGAGACCGATGCGGGTATTTGCCGGCTCTTCAATCAACATTGGCCGGCGCGGCTATCTCAGCCGGCACGCTGGCGTTTTGGCATCAGTTGCTGCCACGCCAGCAGCAGCCGGCTGGCTTCCAGCTCCGGGCTGGCATTGTATACAACGGCTTCACGCCCTTCACGCACCGCGTCCAGCAATTCATGGGCGCGCCAGGGCGGATTGCAGCCGGCCAAGAAGCGCAGCATATCCGCCGCTTCATGGTGCGCCGGCTCACCTCCGGCGCTCAGGCGGGCCAGGTCTGCCGCCCAGCCTTCAAACAGCCACAGGGTTTCATCCAGCCCCAGGGCTTTGAAGGCTTTGGCCGCATCGGCCAGGGTCGTCTGGTTTTTCATAAAGTCGCGAAAACCGCAAAAGGCCGCGTCGTGCAACGCTATAAAGCCGCTGTTCAGATAATCCAAAGCCAGCCTCGGGGCATTGCCAGCCAACATTAACGCTTTCGCCACGGAAGTGCTGTCCGGCTGCTTTTCAGGTGGTAGCAGGGCCAGTTGGCCCACCAGCCAGCGTTCGGCGTCAGCTGCCACGGGTACTGGCAACGTATGAGTCTGGCAGCGCGAGCGAATTGTTGGCAGCAGGGGCCGACCGCTTTCCTGCAACAGCAGCAGAACGGTATCGCCGCTGGGTTCTTCCAGGGTTTTGAGCAAGGCGTTGGCGGCGTTGATATTAAGCTGGTCGGCGCGATCAATAATCGCGATTTTACGATGACCGACCTGAGGTGACGCAGAGGCAAAGTTAATCAATTCCCTGATTTGAACAATGCGCACCACGCGCGATTTTTCAGGGGCGTATATCCGCACATCGGGATGACTGCCGGCACGTTTCAACTCGCACTGTTTGCAGTGGCCACAGGCTTGTGGCATTCCCTGTGGGCCGGTTTGCAGCTGATCACACAGCAACAAACCGGCAACCGCATCGGCCCACGCACGCTTACCAACACCGCGCTCGCCATTAATAATCAGTGCGTGGGGCAGCCGCGACTCCGTCAGCTGTTTCTGCACGCTGTGCCAGGCTTTTGCCAGCCAGGGCATATCGGTCGCAATATCGGTGCCTTGGTGTATCAATCCTTTGCCTCGCTGCTCGCTTAGAATGATTCGCTCGATTGAGCGGGAGACCTGCCTGAACCCGCGCCCGCCTGCCGGCGCTGCCGTTTCATACGGGCCAGCAAGCGCCGCAGAAGGCGGATATCCGACACCGGCTGCGCAACTGCATCAACCGTTTGGCGACTGTATTGGCGACTATAGTAATGAGTATTGACCACACCGGCAAAAACTCTGGCAGAATCCGCCAGCGCCGGTTCCGCCCGTGCCAGCCGTTCAGCCAGTCCCAGGGGCGTTTCACCCCGGCGTACGGGTACACCAACACCCTCGCAAAACCTTTGCCAACGCTGAAGTTGACGCGCCACACCGGTATGGCGACCGCCCTGCCGGCCGCGCCAGGCACTGATCAACCCGGCGAACAGCAGTGCGGCCGCCACAGTGCCGGCGCTAATATAGCCCAGGTCGCGCATGGTAAGGCCACCGGGCAAGCGCGACAGCAGGTCCATCTGGCTCTGGCCCTGATACCCCACCACCCAGCGCTGCCATTGATAATTGACGCGGTCCAGCTGCAGGCTGGCCCAAGTCAACAGTGGCAAGTTGCCGTATTTTTGCGGCGACAACCAGCTGTTTTCCAGAAACGAACCTTCCTCGGCCATCGCCTCACGCAGGCCAGATTCGATGCGCGACGGCGCAATCGCTGCGGTCGGGTCAAGCCGAATCCAACCCGCACCCTCAAACCAGCCCTCTACCCAGGCGTGGGCGTCGTACTGGCGCACAATCAGGTATTCGTCTCCTGCTCCGGATTCGCCGCCCTGATACCCGACAACTATTCGCGCCGGAATACCCGCCGAACGCAGCACAAAGGCCATAGCGCCGGCGTAGTGGGCACAAAACCCCCGCTTCACATCGAACAATAAGGCATCAATGCCGTCATCGGGCATGGCCGGCGGCCGCAGGGTATAAAAATAGGGCTGCTCGCGGAAACGCTGTAGCAGCGCAGCAGCTACCCCACGGTCGTCATAACGGCTGCGCAGTTCGTCCGCTAAAGCCCGGGCCCGAGGGTTGCCGCTGGCAGGTAGCTGCAACAGGTTTCGGCGCTGCGCCGGTGACAGTTGAGCGTCAGAATCAGCAGGAGGCGTTTGCAAGGCCAAGCGATAACGCACGCTTGTGTCCGCGGGGCGGCGGAAGCGGAACAGATCCTCGTCTGTTTCTTCAATATTGGGCGATGCCGCCACCGAATCCTCCAGCGCGAACGCCCAACTCTGATCGGTGGGTTCCAGCAATATTTCGTATTGGTTTGCATCCAAAGGTCCGGAAACGCCTTCGATTTCAACCCGCCCCAAGCGCTGAAAGGCTGGCTGTGCAGACTGTTTCCAGGTTGCGCCGTCGAGATAATCCAGCGTCAGGCCGCGCCAATAGCGTTGCGCCTGAGGTGGTGTCTGCCCGCCGAAGCTCACACGAAACGCACGCTCGCTGCTCTGGGCCAGGCTGGAAATGTCCCCCGGGGTCATCTGATCGCTGATGCCGCTGCGGGCCTGGCCCGACACCAACGGTACGCTCCACAGCGGCGCCATGCGCGGAAAAAACACAAACAGCACAATCACCACCGGCAGCATTTTCAGCAGCAAGCCACCCAGGCGGCGACCACCAGAGCGCACACCCGCGGGCAACTCAGGAGCGTTCAGCACCTGCAAACCCAGCAGCAATAACACCACCGCGGTAAAATTAAACAGGGTCCAGTGTATGGCCTGATGAAACAGAAAATTCACCGCGGCCATGTACAACAAAATGAAAAACAGCACGTAAAAATCACGGGCGCTGCGGGTTTCAAGCCACTTAAGCGCCACGCACAGCACAAAAAACGACGCGGCAGTGTCTACCGTGAACTGGCTTTTTACGGTCGCCACGTAAAATCCGCCAAACACCAACACCAGCCCCGTTCGCCACCATCGGCCAGGTAAGCGTACACGGCCCAGGCGCGCCAGCCAGCGCCAGCCCATCAGCGCAACACACACCACCAAAAGCCAGGTCGGCAGTCGGTCCCATTGCGGCACCAGCAACAGTGTAAAAGCTGCCACCAGCCACAACAGCGCCTTGCCAGGCAGTTGCACGGTTGGCACTTGAACGCCTGAACCGAGGGTTGGCGACAGTTGCTTGTTACGTCGGCGGAGGGTCATTGCGGGCTCCCGTTGCTGGCGACATCCAGCGACTCCGGGTCGGCGCTAGTGGGTTTCAAACGACTGCCAAAGCGGCGGGGCTGGGGGTCGCGGGGCTTCTCTAGCCCCCACACCGCCAGCGCGCGCTGGCAGCGCAATGCGTGGGCAGCGCCGCTGTCTGGTTCGATCAACTGCCCTGGCAAACTCAGCCCGTAGCGCACATCCAAACGTTGGCGGTCATCCACCAGAAACGCTAAATAACTTAAACGCATTTCACTGTTTGCGCCTATAAACGATTGAAAATCCAACCATTGTGGATTTCCAGCCTGCCCTTGCCAGTCTGCCACCACCAGCTTTCCGGTACGGGCAAAGCGTTTCCACAACACGCGCTGGCTGGAATCGCCCTCGCGCCAGGACCGTAAATCGGCGCTGTCTGAACCGGCCTGAACACTGGCCACCGCCTCGCTTTCGCCGTTCTCGGCTGTGGCGCGCAGTTCGGGCGCCGTGATGGGTTTTGCGAAAGCCAGGCCGGCTGACACCGGCCGCAACCAGGACCAGGCTTTCAACAGCCCAAAGGGGTAACGGGTTTCTATTCGAATTCGGTCCGGGCGCACATAACCACGGCGCGGCGCCCAAACCAGCACAGACACATCACGGCTTTGCCCGGCTGGCACACTCACCCACACAGGCAACGAATCTCCACTGCTAACCTGCACCGCAATGGCGTCATCTTTACCCGCGGTCAGGCGCAAGGTAAATGGCATTGTGTCACCGGCAACGGACTCTCCCGCCCGGCTCAGGGCCAGAGTCAAACCGGCCAGGTTACGGTGGGTCTGGTGCATGGCGCCCACAAACACTCCGCCAAGGACAAAGGTCAGCATATAAATCAGGCTATTTTGATAGTTGATGCCGGTTATCAGCATGATCAATAGCAGCGCACCGAACATCACGCCGGCACCGGTAGGCAGAATAAACAGATTTTTCTGGCTGAACGTCTGGCGGTCAGATCTGGGCAGGCGGCGATTCACCCAGCGCTGCCAAAAACCATCGGTTGTCGGTTTCATAGTCGTCATTAATCCAGTATATGTAACAGCCTTTCACGAATCGCCAGCGTATAGACAAATCGCCGAATAAATTTCCCTTAAAAAGAATACGAGAGGTTTTCCCCTTGATAGCGGCTACCCCCATCAGCGCTGATCAATTTGCCAGGCTTCAGGCCCATGCCAGCCAGTGCAGCGACTTTATTTTCCTGGGTGCTCCCGGAACGGAAGCCGGCCGCGGTGAGCGTTTTGGTTTCACCGCACTGGCAACCACGACCGTAGCGCTCGCAGGCAGCGATGTATACGCCGATAAAGCTGCGCTGGCCCGCACCGCGCACTTTATGGAAAACCAGCTAGCGCAGATGAAAAGTCAGCATTCGCAAGTTGACGAGCCGGCGTCGCAAACAACACCCTGGCTGAGCGGCGGCTGGCTGGGTTTCGCCAGTTACGAGTTGGGGTATCGGCATTTGAAAGCTCCGGCGAATATGGCAACAACTACTTCATTCAGTACCGACCGCAATCCATTGCCCGCCATGCAAGCCGGTTTATACCTGTGGATGGCGAGCTGCGATCGGCAAAGTGGACAATATTACCTGTGGATTCATCCGCAGTGCGCCACTGCCACTCGGGCGCAACTGGCGGACTGGCAACAAGAAGATGCAGCTTCGCCCCTGCCCGAACAACACTGGCGCATGACCCAAGCCTTTACGCCACGGCAATCAGCAGCAGATTTCATGGCCGGCGTTGAACGGGTGAAAGAGTATATTCTGGCGGGCGATTGCTATCAGGCCAATTTGTCCCAGCAGTTCAGCGGGCAGTACCGGGGCGATCCCTGGCGCGCCTATCAGGCGCTTGCCAGCGCACACCCTACGCCCTACGGCGCCTTTTTACGGCTCGGCGACCAGGCCATTGTATCGGCCTCGCCGGAGCGTTTTCTTCAGATCAGCGGCGACACCGTGCGCACCAGCCCTATCAAAGGCACACGGCCGCGGGGCGACGATGCCGAGCAGGATCGGGCCCTGGCGCAGGAACTGATGGATTCAGAAAAAGACCGGGCTGAAAATCTGATGATTGTGGATCTGTTGCGTAACGATCTGGGCCTGAACGCGGCCACAGGTTCTGTGCGTGTGGACAAGCTGTTTGCGCTGGAGTCTTATCGCAACGTGCACCATTTGGTCAGCCACATTCGTGCAACGCTGGCGCCCGGCGTATCGCCGCTGCAGGCGTTTTTCGACGCTTTTCCGGGCGGTTCGATTACCGGCGCGCCAAAAATCCGCGCCATGGAAATTATCCAGGAGCTGGAGCCGCACTGGCGTGGACCTTATTGCGGATCAGTATTCCACCGCAACTTTGACGGCCAGCTAGACAGCAGCATCGCCATCCGCACTCTGGTGTGCGACAACGCCGGCGCCATCCATTGCTGGGGCGGCGGCGGCATAGTCACGGATTCAGAGGCCGAAAGCGAATACCAGGAAACCCTGACCAAGGTAAAACCGCTGATGGACTGCCTGGAACGAGAAGGCGGACTATCGATTTGACCTATATAGATTAGAGATATATAGGCCCGCCCTCTTACAACACACGTTCCGGTTCCAGATTTAAACAGCAATCAGGCGCTGTGCACCAAGCTGGCCTTCAGGAATTCCTGTTTTAAATCGTCAAACGTCTGCACCGCCGGGAACTGCGGAAATTCGCTGATCACGTTTTGCGGCGCGTGGAACAAAATACCGGCCTCAGCCTGCGCCAGCATGGTGGTGTCGTTGTAAGAATCGCCGGCGGCAATCACCCGGTAATTCAGCAGCTGAAAAGCACGAACCGACTGGCGCTTGGGGTCACGCTGGCGCAGCAGGTAATCGGTAATTTGACCGTTGTCCGCTACTTCCAGTTTGTGGCACAGCAACGCAGGATGGCCCAACTTGGCCATCAGCGGCATGGCAAACTCGTAGAACGTGTCTGACAGAATCACCACCTGAAAGCGCTCGCGCAGCCAATCCAGAAAATCTGCGGCACCGGGCAGCGGGTCCAGCCCACCAATGACTTCCTGAATTTGCGGCAGACCGTAACCGTGTTGGTCTAACAGCTTCAGGCGCTGCTTCATCAGTACGTTGTAATCAGGAATGTCGCGAGTGGTTGCCTTGAGTTCTTCAATGCCGGTTTTCTCCGCAAACGCAATCCAGATTTCTGGAATCAATACTCCTTCAAGATCAAGGCATGCCAGTTCCACAGTGCTCTCCTGTTTCATCAATAAGGGAAGATTCGGTTGCCATCACAGTGCTGCGCACCCACATCGGTTCGCTATGATAGAAAAAACCGCACGGAATTGCATCGCTCTGCACGCAGCCCGTCAGAGCACGGGTAGCTCTACATTCTCGAACAGCGCTTCAATCTCAGCGCGGTTGCTTTGTTTAGCCACAACCTGATCCACTACGTCGCGGGTCAGGTGGGGAGCAAAGCGCTGAATGAAATCGTACATGTAACCCCGTAAAAAGGTGCCCTTGCGGAAGCCGATGTGAGTAATGCTGCTGTCGAAGAGCTTGCTGGCATCTAGCGCCACCAGGTCAGTGTCTACTTTCGGGTCGTACGCCATGCTGGCAATAATGCCCACGCCAAGCCCCAGGCGCACGTAAGTTTTGATCACGTCGGCGTCGGCGGCGGTAAAGACCACCTTGGGAATCAGGCTTGCGCTTTTGAAGGCTTCATCAAGCCGCGAGCGACCGGTAAAGCCGAACACATAGGTTACCAGGGAATATTCCGCCAGCTTGGCAAGAGTTAGCTCCGGTTCCGCTGCCAACGGGTGGTCTTTCGGCACCACGATGCTGCGATTCCAGCGGTAACAGGGCATCATGATTAGGTCGTTGAACACTTCCATGCCTTCGGTGGCAATGGCGAAATCGGCCGTGCCGGTGGCGGCCATTTCTGAAATCTGGGTGGGCGTACCCTGGTTCATGTGCAAAGACACGTCTGGATAGGCGTCCAGAAACCCACGAATCACCGGCGGCAAGGCGTAACGTGCCTGGGTGTGGGTGGTGGCTATGCTCAAGTCACCGGCACGCTGGTTACTGAATTCCTGGGCAATCTTTTTGATGCCCTCGGCCCGGCGCAAAATTTCGCCGGCTTCGCGCACAATAATTTCGCCGCCCGGGGTAATACGGGTCAGATGTTTGCCGCTGCGGGCAAAAATCTCCAACCCCAGCTCGTCTTCCAGCAGGCGAATCTGCTTGGAAATACCCGGCTGCGACGTAAACAGACTCTGCGCTGTAGCCGACACGTTCAGGTCGTGATGCGCAACCTCCCAGATGTAACGTAGCTGTTGTAATTTCATTAGCTGGGTTGCTCCTTGGACGACCGGCGCACTGGGCCGACTCGCACTCACTGGTTTAAAGGCTGAAGACCAGCATTTTACGCATAAGAAATTTATTTTTCATTCTTTTTTCGAATAATTGAAGCGTTTAATGCAAAGCCCTATCAGCGCTCAATCACCCGCCTGAACGGTGGCAGCGAATCCAGTAGCAGCTGGCCATAGCGCCGCGCCACAATGCGCCGGTCCAAAATCGTCACCCGCCCGGTGTCTTCTTCGGTGCGCAGCAAGCGCCCTACGGCCTGAACCAACTTAATAGACGCTTCCGGCACGGTAATCTCCATAAACGGATTACCACCGCGCTGGGTCACCCACTCCGCCAGGCTGGCATCAATCGGGTCATCGGGTACTGAAAACGGCAAACGGGTAATCACCACGTGGTGCAGGTACTTACCCGGCAGGTCTATGCCCTCGGCAAAACTGGCAACCCCAAACAACACGCTGGGCCGGCCTTCATCTACCCGCGCGCAGTGTTGGCGCAGCACTTCGCCTTTGGCCATGTCGTCCTGGGTAATAATCAGCCCGGGGTAGTCACTGGCTAGCGCATCCCTTACCTGGTGCATCTGGCGCCGCGACGTAAACAACACCAGGGTCGCGGTTTCCCCTTGCCACAGCGTAGGCAGGCGTTCAATCAGCTCTTCCAGAAAACCGTCGTCGGTGGGCATGGCCTTCATGGCCGGCACTTCCACCGTAGCCATTTGCTGGTAACGAAACGAGCTGGGCACGACCAGGTAGCGGGCGTCTTCGGGCAACCCCGCACGGGAGCGAAGGCGGTCAAATTTACCCAAAGCCGTTAGCGTAGCGCTGGTTAATACCGAACCGTAGGCCCGCGACCAAAGACGCGTATACAGCAGGTTGTCGGCTAAAACCGGCGAACTGTAAAGGGTGATGTCCTCGGCGTGGTCCCAGCGCTGGCGCACTGTCCAGCGAGCCGGCGGCGGGCTTTTTGTTTCCTCACACCAGGCCGCCCAAAGGCGCAGCTGCTCTTCAGAGCGGCTGTGGAACGAGCCAATCACCGGATACCAGGATTCTGCCGTTTCACGGTCAATATCATGGGTTTTGCGCTCGTCAAAGGCACCCTGAAGCTCTTCAGCCAGAGCACCCAGATGGCGCGAAAAATTAGCGCTGGCAATGCGCGCTTCCGCCGCCAGTGCCACCATGGCATCGGGCAGCTGCCCTTCGGGATAGCGCCACTGGGCCGAGCGGCGCTCTTCGTTGAATTCCCAGGTAATATTGTGTTCGCAATATTCGTATACCCGGGTGACCACCAGATCGACCTCCCGCGCGGCTTCGCTGATGCGCTCCAGGGTTTTTGCCCCCTGGGTGCCAGGACTCAGGTACGGCTGCATTTTTACCAGCATCTGCGACAACTGTTTTAGCCAGCTGCGAGTAGAGTTCAGCGAAATAGACGCGGCGAAGTGATTCAGCGCTTTGTCTGGCAGATGGTGGGCTTCGTCAAATATAAACAGGGCGTTTTCCGGCTCTGGCAGTATCGCGCCGCCGCCCAGGGCCAGATCTGCCAGCACCAGGTCATGGTTGGCTACGACTATATCGGCGGCGTCCAGATCTTTGCGGGCTTCAAAAAACGCGCAGCTGTCAAAATAACTGCAGTGGCGGTTGGTGCACTGCCGGTGGTCGGTGGTTACCTGGCGCCAGATATCGTCCGGAATCTGCTCCGGCCAGTGGTCGCGGTCGCCGTCCCACTTGCGCGCGCCGTAACTGGCCAACATTTCCTCGAAAAACGCGCGGGTGCCGGGTTCTTCTTTACCCGGCGCATCCAGCAAAAAAAGCGGCATGGTGTCACTGTCGCCGTTGCCTTCGTCGTGCAGACGGCCTTCCAACCGCGACATGCACAAATAGCGGCCGCGGCCTTTGGCCAGGGTCCAGTTGATATCCATCTTGCTGTGCTTTTTCAGGTCTGGCAGGTCTTTCAGAACAATCTGGTCTTGCAGCGCCACCGTGGCGGTAGAAATCACCAGGGTTTTGTTCAGGGCTTTGGCCACCGGAATAGCGGCAATCAGATAGGCCAGGGTTTTACCGGTACCGGTACCGGCCTCCACCACACAGGCCGACGGCGGTGACGTACGCTGGCCATCGTTGTCGGTGATGTCGCCCATATAGCGGGCGATTTCGGCAATCATCAGGCGCTGGCCATAACGTGCGCGCACCTGCTTACCCGCCAACATGTCGCGGTAACCCTGCTGAATTTGCTGCTTGGTCTGTTCGCTCAGGGCCATCAGCGCGGGCTCATCCAGTCGCGTACAATACCCAGTCGAAATTGTTGCCCTTGCCTGCTTAACACCACGCCATCCTCAGTAATTTCTTCCACCCGCAAGCCTTGAAAGCTATCGCCCGGCCGCAGATTCTGGTTATTGATCATCACCCTGCGGGCCTGTGGCACCGAGGCAAATATGTGACTGTTTACCATTAAATCCGGCACGCTGCGCTGGAACGACAGCGGTAGCTCAACCAAGTGCGGAACACGCACGCCATCTGCGCTGCTTGCAGACACCTCGGCGCCCGAGGGCACCGGCGGGCCAATCTGGTCCCAACCCTGGTTGTTGCGATTGCCATCAACCGCACCGCTGTTGCCGTAGCCCGACGGTACAATCACCGTAGGCGATTGAAACTCTGAAGGGAACGCTGATTGAACGTCTAACGGCGGCGGCGCTGGATTCACGTCCACTGCTGCTGAATTCTGCGCGGCCGTTGCCGCCACAGGATTTACAGAAGCTGCAGTCGGCGCCTGTTCAGGCGCACTCATCAGGTTCGCCACTGGGTCGTCTTGATCTGGCCAAAACACATACGCCAATACCCCGGCATTCAGTAACAAACCCGCTGCCAACAGTACCTGAATTGGCCAGTGCCGTTTTGGCGGCCGATGAATAAGCTGCAGCTGGCGCCCCAAATCCGGCACCTTGCCTTGATGGCGCTCGCTCTCCGATTTACGCAGAGCATCTAATATGTAAGACATACTCTAACCCTCCGGCGGCGCGGGCGCCGCCGCATTGGTGGTCAGAACGTCGCCTTTGTCTTGCAGTCGCGGCACCGCGGCGTTTAGGTCATTGTGCATCTGAATCACCGTCATAGCGCCGGCGATACCGTCTTCAGCCAAACCCTTCCGGCCCTGATACCAGCGCACTTGGTCTTTGCTGGAGCGGCGCTTTAGTTCAGCGTTGAGTGTTTGGTCGTCAGCGGTTAAACGGTCCACCAGTTCCATCATGCGCGCGCTTAACCACAGGTTTTCACCGTTGGCGGCGCTAAACGGGCTGTTTAGGCGCAGGTATTCCGGATACTGCCACAATACCCGATAATCCCCGAACCATAGCGGTTCCAGATCGCCAAAGGCAACGCTCACCGGCCCTTGCTGCGTCAGCAAGTCAGCCTGCTGCTGGTGCAAACGCCGCAACACCACGTAGCGATCGCGGGTATTGCCGACATCGCTCTGCAATCTGCCCTCTAATCCGCCCCTTAATTTTAAAATGGCCGGCCGGTCAAGCAATTCCAGGCTTAGCCGGGTTCCGGTGCGCTCCAGGCAGCCAAGCCCCTCAGCCCGGGCAAAGTCACAGGCTATCGGAACTTTTTGCGGCTGGTAGTCAATCTGCCAAGCACCAAACAACGCCACAAACGCCGCCGGCAATTCCAAACTGTGCGCCTGCAGTTCAAATGTTGTAAGCCCGCCAGCACGGACGGCTGTTTCGGCGACGGTTGCCGGCGAGACGCTAGCGCGCGTTATGCGCCCACTGCGTTGAGTCGATTCATTATCCGTGGGTGCGACCTCTGCTACAGGAATTTCAGCAGCCGGGGCGGACATAAGCCCGTCAAAATCGCCATTATTCCAACGCTGCACGGCCCACACGGTTAATACGATGGCCATCAACAGGGACGCCAGAAGTGGCCCGAGGCGGCGAAGCCTGAATATTCCCTGCCCGCTGGAAGGATGGCTACCACGAACTTCCCGCGCCGCAGTGCGGATATGAACCGCCGTAATTTCGTGTTCGCCGTCGGCGTAAGCGCCCAAAAGTGCGCGATCGCTGATCAGGTTGATCAGTCGCGGTATGCCCTGGCTTTCACGAAACAAACGCCGAGTGGCCGCACGGCTGAACAGCTCGCTGCGCACACCGGCCACGCTGAGCCGGTAGTGCAAATAAGCAGCCAACTCTTGGCGATTGATCGCCTTAAGGTGATAACGCGCCGTAATACGCTGGTTCAGCTGCCGCAGCTGCGGCAACGCAAGAATGTTTTGCAGCTCGGGCTGGCCCAGCAGCACAATCTGCAACAGTTTTTTCTCGGCGGTTTCCAGATTGGTCAACAGACGCAGCTGTTCCAGCACATCCGCCGATAAATTCTGCGCCTCGTCAATAATCAGAACTTTGTGCCGACCGGCAGCGTGAGCTTGCAGCAGGTGGTGATTAATCAGGTCCACCAGCTGTTTGATGCTGGCGTCGTCGCGGTGGAGTATTTCTAACTCGTCGCAGATCACCATCAGCATTTCAGCAACAGACAGACGCGGGTTGATAATCAACGCAATGTCGGCATTTTGCGGCGCGCTTTCAATAAAACAGCGGCAAATGGTGGTTTTTCCGGTGCCCACTTCCCCGGTAATCACAATAAAACCGCCCTGCCCGGGAATGCCATACATCAAGTGTGCCAGGGCCTCTTTATGGCGCTCACTGAGGTACAAATAGCGCGGGTCAGGCGCTATGGAAAAGGGGGGCTCGCGAAAACCGAAGAAATCGTAATACATGGTTACGCTAATATCCCGTCTGGCTAATTCGTGAACCTGCTGAGCGAGAGGCTCCCCAACGAATTAGGAGTCATCAACCAGTTAAAAGTTATCAACCAGTTAAAAGTCATCAACCAATTAAAAGTCATTAAGCATCAGCTCGTCATTGTCGTCGGCGGCAAACGGATCCCGCTGTACCTTGCCGTCATTAATCAGGAAGTCGCGGCGCTGCATGTACGCATTGCGAAAAAACACATAACGGTCACCGGAAATCAGCTTTTCAGCCGGAATCAGGTCAGCCCGCACGTCCACCAGCTGCACGCCACGGGCGTACTCATTGTATGGGCTTTCAATTTCGTCCCAGGTGGATGGCAATACAAAGCGATCGACACCAAAGCCTGCAAAATCCCGCGGGTTGGATGGCCCCAGCACGGGCAGCATTAAGTAAGAGCCGGCGCCCGAACCCCAATAGCCCAAGGTTTGACCAAAATCTTCCGGACGCTCGGGCAAATCCCAGGCGGTGGCCACATCAAACATGCCCGCTAGCCCGAACACCGTATTAAAGGTAAAACGGCCTGCGGCCACGACGGCCGACTCCAGCTTTAGCTGCAACACGCTGTTGGTGAAATTTCTAAGTTCCCCCACGTTGCTGAACACATTGGTAACGCCACGGTCGGCAAAGTCCGGCATAATCGCGCGGTAACTCTGGGCAATCGGCTTCAGAACCCAACGGTCCAAGCTTTCGTTAAACGCAAACACCTTGCGGTTCCAATTTTCATAAGGGTCGCGTTTGTGCTTGCTGGAATTCGTGGGCAAGACCGCAGATTCAGTAAACCCTGCGTTTGCCCGTTGCTCTGCTGTCTGTGCCAATGCTTGGGCTTGGGCCTGTGTTTGGCCGAATGCGAATAACAGCATCAACGCCAACGCCACCGAGGCACCACGGGGAAGCACAAACAGTGAGCAGGGCCGAAGATTAGTTTGGGTCATGTTAAGCTCTTTACATTCTATATTTACAAACGGAGAGATCGATGTCGGTACCGGGAAATCTTGTCAGCACAATCACGACCCCCCTGCGCTGGGGTGATATGGACGCCTACGGGCACGCCAACAACACAGTGTACTTCCGCTTCTTTGAGGAAGCTCGAATTGTCTGGCTGGCCGACATCAAAATCGGCATGAGCGGTCCCACAGGACCCATTATTATAAAGACTAGCGCGACCTTTCTAAAGGAATTGAAGCACCCTGCCAACTTGGTGATTACTACCTACGCCGACAAAGCCGGCAACACCAGCCTCGACACCTACCACGAGATAAAAGACGCAGACAACGGACAACTCTACGCAGAAGGATACGCAAAGCTGGTGTGGTTTGATCACAACACCCGCAGTTCCTGCCCTTTACCAGACGTTCTACGGGCCCTTGCCACAAACGCCTGAACGGTTTGAAAGAAAAAAGCGGCGGGCAAATCACCCGTCGCTTTTTGTCAGCGGCGGCGCAAAACCACGCTACCAATAGAATAACCGGCGCCAAACGAGCATATTACGCCAACATCCCCGGATACCAGGTCGTCTTTATTCAGATGAAAGGCAATGATGGAACCGGCGGAGCTGGTGTTGGCGTATTCATCCAGAATCACCGGTGCCTCGTCTTCGGTGGCATCGCGGCCCAAAACCCGGCGCGCAATCAGGTGGTTCATGTTCAGGTTGGCCTGGTGCAACCACATGCGCCGCAGTTGATCGGGCACCAGCCCTAGGCTCTGCAGGTGGTTCTGAATGGTGTCGGCCACCAGCGGCGACACTTCCTTGAACACCTTACGACCCTGCTGCACAAACAATTTGTCAGGCTGGCCAACACCGCTGTCGTCGGCGCGGTTCAAAAAACCGAAATTGTTGCGGATGGCGTTGGAATACAGGGTTTTCAAACGGGTACCCAGAATTTCAAACCCCGCGCCCGGCGCTACCGCGTCTTCCCGCTCAACCAGAATGGCCGTGCAGGCATCACCAAATATAAAGTGGCTGTCGCGCTCGCCAAAATTCAGGTGGCCGGAACAGATTTCCGGGCTAACCACCAGCACCGCGCGGGCCGTGCCGTTTTCCACCGAATTTATTGCGGCCTGCAAACCAAACGTGGCAGAGCTACACGCCACGTTCATATCGTAAGCAAAACCCTGAATGCCCAACACGCTCTGAACTTCAATCGACACCGCCGGGTAGGCCCGCTGCAAGTTGGAGCAAGCCACAATCACCGCATCTACGTCATCCGCGGTTTTACCCGCCTGCTGCAGGGCTTCGCGACAGGCCGCTACCGCCATATCGCACTGCACCGAAGGCTGATCGTTGGCGCGGTCCGGAATATTCGGCTTCATCCGCGTGGGGTCCAGAATACCCACTTTATCAATCACGTGGCGGCGCTTTATACCAGACGCTTTTTCAATAAAGGCCGAAGACGAATGCACCAGGGCCAGCTGCTCACCGCGGGCAATCGCATCGGCATGCTCGGCGTTGTGCAGGTCTACGTACTGGTTGAACGTTGCAACCAGTTCGTCATTGCTGATGGTTGCCGGTGGTGTGTACAAACCGGTTCCACTGATGATGGCTTTCATCACGTTAACCCCATGTCATGGTTGAAGTCTGAAAGGTTAAAGAGAAAAAGGTTACCACAGTCACCGGCGTTTGCCCGCGTTCCCATTACACCCGGGTAGCCTGCCATTGCTTATCAAGGCGCTTGATAGACACTGTCATCTGCGTGCCCAACTGCTGGGCGAAAAACGACACCCGGTATTCTTCCAGCATCCAGCGGTAAAGCTCAAGCTCCGGGTCTTTAACACCCTGGCGTTGCTGATCTACAAGCTTGCTGGCGTAACGCGCCCACAGCGGTTCAATGGTATGCAGGAACTCCCGCTCGCTGCCCATCTCCCGCGGCATCTTCTCAAACCGTACCAGAGCCGCTTCAAAATAACGCCCGAACTGGGCCAGCGACTGCGCCGGCGTGTTCACCAAAAACCCCGGGTAAACCAGGTTCCGCATCTGGAACTTAATGTCGGCCATGGAATTGGCCAGAGCCAAATTAATCTTGCCCTTCAGCCGCTTTGCAACCTGTTGATAACCGTGCATGGCCTGATGAAGGTGGTCTACCGCGGTTTCGAGCGCGGGAATAAAGTCGCCCCGATGCTGGTTAAAACAAACGTCGAACGCCTCCGGGCTACGCGGTAACGAACCACCCAGAAAGTGCTGCATGGCGGTCGACAGCAGCAGGTCGTCCAGCAGAATGCGCGCCTGCCCTACCGGTGCGAACATCAGCGCCGCCTGTTTGAATTTCGGCAGCTTGCGTTCCAAATCGTCCAGGGTGTTGCCGAAACGATTCAGAATTAGCCGGGCGATGGCCTTGCGAGTAATGGTTTCCGCCGTCAACGAGTCCAGGCAGCGGGTTTGCCGCACGTCTTTGCCCAGGTCCTCCAGAGCCGGATACACGGTCACCTGCATACCGCCTTTTTCGGTTTGCACCTGCTGGGCCAAGGTGCCGAACTGCCAGCTGGAATGAGTCGCTGTAGTGGTCTCGTCTTTGCTGTCGGTGGCGGTAATTGACGCCAAGGCCTGCTCGGCTTTAGCCTCAAGCTGGTTTTGCAAATCAACGGTTTCACGGCTTTCCGCGATAACGGCGCCTTTGTCGCCGGTCACCCGCAGATTCATTCGCAGGTGCCGTGGCAGATCGTTTTGCTGCCAGGCTTGCGGGTCTATCTGCACCCCGGTCATGCGCCGCAGTTGCGCGCCCAGTTGCAACGCCAGCGGCTCGTTAGAAGGCTGTAGGTTGGCCAGAGCCGCGTCGACGAAATCCGGCACCGGGACAAAATTACGCCTCAGGGATTTCGGCAGCCCTTTCACCAGCGCAATACACTTTTCCCGCAGCAATCCGGGCACCAGCCATTCCAGGCGACGCGCCGGAATTTGCTTCAGTGCCATCAATGGCACCCGTAGAGTCACGCCATCGCGCTCGCTGGTGGGCTCAAATTCGTAATCCAACGGGTATTTCACCCCTTCCCACTCCAGAAAATCCGGGTAGAGGGCACCCGCCTGGGCGTCCAGCGGGCGCTGCAGCACGTCTTCTTCGGTCAGCTCCAGAGCTTTGAGCTCGTCGGCTTCCAGATTTTTCCACCAGTGCTCAAAATGGCGACCGCTGACGATGCCTGCCGGCAAGCGCTGATCGTAAAAGGCCACCAGGGTTTCGTCGTCTACCAGCAAATCCCGGCGACGGGTTTTCTTTTCCAGGTCTTCGACCGATTCCAACATTAGCCGGTTAAGTTCAATAAACGGCGCCCCTGAGCGGTAATCGCCGTCTACCAAGGCGTGGCGAATAAACAAGTCGCGGCAGGCGGCCGGGTCAATGTCGCTGTAAACAATGGCGCGGCGCGGAACAATGTCCAAGCCGTACAGGGTGATTTTTTCAAAACCCATCACTTGGGCGCGTTTTTGCTCCCAGTGCGGCTCAAAATAGTGATGCTTTACCACGTGGGCGGCCAAGGGCTCTATCCACTGGGGCTGAATGGACGCCACCATGCGCCCGAACACCCGGCTGGTTTCCACAATTTCAGTGGCCACAATCCACTTGGGCGCGGTTTTCGCCACCTTCGAGCCCGGGAATATCAGCAGCTTGCGATTGCGCGTCGCCATGTATTCGCGGTTTTCAAACTTTGTTGCCACCTGTCCTAACAAACCCGACAACACCGCGGTGTGTAACGACTGATAGCTGGCAGCCTGGGGGTTCAACTTAAGCTTCTGTTCGCGGCAAATCAGCGTCAGCTGGCGGTGCACGTCACGCCATTCGCGCATGCGCATCCAGCTCAGAAAGTTTTTCTGACAGACTTTTTTCAGCTGATTCAGCGACAGTTCCTGGCGCTGCTCTTCGTAAAAATTCCAGATATTCAGCAGGGTAACAAAGTCGGATTCTTTGTCGTTGAACGGCGCATGGGCCTGGTCTGCCTGCTGCTGTTTGTCTTGCGGCCTGTCACGGGGGTCTTGCACGCTCAGCCCGGCAATAATAATCAGCACTTCACTCAGGCTGCCCTGCTCCGCAGAGGTCACCAGCATGCGAGCAAGGCGCGGGTCTAGCGGCAGGCGCGACATGGTGCGACCAGCCGCGGTTACCCGGCGCTTGTCGGTGACCGCACCCAACTCTTCAAGCAGTTTGTAGCCATCGTTTATTTGGCGATTATCCGGCGATTCCAAAAACGGAAAGTTACGAATATCACCCAGGCCCGAGGTGGCCATCTGCAAAATCACCGAGGCCAGATTGGTGCGCAGAATTTCGGGGTCAGTGTATTCCGGGCGATTGATAAAATCGTTTTCGTCATACAGGCGAAAACAGATGCCCGGTGCCACTCGCCCACAGCGGCCGGCGCGCTGGTTAGCGCTGGCCTGGGAAATCGGTTCTATAGGCAAGCGCTGAATTTTCGAGCGCACGCTGTAGCGGCTGATGCGCGCCACACCGGTATCCACCACGTAACGAATGCCCGGCACCGTTAGCGAGGTTTCTGCCACGTTGGTAGACAACACCAAACGACGGCCGCGATGGCTCTGGAACACCCGGTTCTGTTCCTGATTGCTAAGCCGCGAATACAGCGGCAGCACTTCAGTGTGCCGCAGCTCGGCGTGGCGCAACACGTTGCTCAAGGCCCGAATTTCCCGCTCGCCGGGCATAAACACCAATACATCACCTGGCGGCTGGCTGGCGCTGCGCTCGTGCTGCTCAATTTCTTCCAACGCCTGCAAGACGCCGTCGGTCCAGCCCTGATCCCGGTCGTCGTCATCGCCGACCAATGGGCGATAGCGCACTTCTACCGGAAAGGTACGGCCGCTGACTTCAATCACCGGGGCGTTATTGAAGAACTCACTAAAGCGCCCAAGCTCGATGGTGGCGGAGGTAATAATGATTTTGAGATCGGGCCGCTTTGGCAGCAGCTGTTTCAGATACCCCAGCAAAAAGTCGATGTTCAGACTGCGCTCGTGGGCCTCGTCGATAATCAGCGTGTCATAACGGTCTAAAAACGGGTCGTGCTGGACTTCCGCCAGCAGGATACCATCCGTCATCACTTTCAGGCGGGAATCTTCGGAGGTGGTATCGGTAAAACGAATCTGGTAACCCACTTGCCGGCCGGTTTGTTCACCCAGCTCTTCGGCAATGCGCGCCGCCACGCTGCGGGCGGCAATACGCCGGGGCTGGGTGTGGCCAATCAAGCCACGAATACCCAAGCCGGCGTTCATGCAAATCTTTGGAATCTGGGTGGTTTTACCAGAACCGGTTTCACCGGCAATAATCACCACCTGATTGTCCGCAATAGCAGCGGCTATGTCGTCTACCCGCTCCGAAACCGGCAAGCCCTCAGGGAAGCTGGCCGGTTTGTGCAAGCGCTGGCGCGACTGCACTTTTTCCTGCCCCGCCTGCAGCCAGCGGCCAATTTTTCCCAGCTCTTTGGTGTCTAGGCGGCCTTTGGCGCGGGCAAGAGTTCGACTTATGCGGGCGGATTCTAGCTGCGCGCAGGCGCCAAGCTGCTCCGTTATGCCACTAAGAGCGCCATGTTCAGAAGGCGTTGCAGAAACAGTGTCAGTTGAAGATTTATTGATTGCTTGCTTCTTCCCTTAGTTCGCGGCGCAGCACTTTGCCAACGTTGGTTTTTGGCAACTCGGTGCGGAATTCAAAATGCCGCGGCACTTTGTAGGCCGTCAAGCGTTCACGGCAAAACTCTTTCAGCTCACCGGCGGTCACACCGTCTTTGGAAGCAACCAGATACACTTTTACGGCTTCACCGCTTTTTTCGTCAGGTATGCCCACCGCGGCGCATTCCAGCACGCTAGGGTGGCCGGTGATCACATCTTCGACTTCATTGGGATATACGTTGAAGCCAGACACAATAATCATATCTTTCTTACGATCCACAATGCGAATGTAGCCATCTTCTTGAATAACAGCCACGTCACCCGTGCGCAAATAGCCGTCGTCGGTCATCGATTTTCGGGTATCGTCCGGGCGCTGCCAGTATCCGCGCATAACCTGCGGGCCTTTAACACAAAGCTCGCCGCGCTCGCCAAAGGGCGTTTCATTGTTATCGTCATCCACGGTTTTAAGCAGAGTACCCGGCAAAGGCAAACCAATGGTGCCCAGCTGAATAGCGCTGCGCGGGTTAAAACTCACCACCGGCGAGGTTTCAGTCATGCCATAACCTTCGCAAATTTCGCAGCCGGTCACCCGTTTCCAGGTTTTAGCCGCCGTGGACGTGAGCGCCATGCCGCCGGAAGCGGTAAGCTTCAGATGGCTAAAATCCAGCTTGCAGAATTCTTCGTTATTACACAGCGCCACAAACAGCGTGTTCAGGCCCAGAAACGCCGTGAATTCATGATTTTGCAGCTCTTTCACAAAGGCGTCGATATCCCTCGGGTTGGGAATCAGCACGTTGTGGGCACCGGCTTCCAACATGGTGCCGCAATTCAGAGTGAACGAGTAGATGTGATACAGCGGCAGCGGTGCAATCACCACCTCTCTGCCTTCAATAA
>Ga0314774_1000090_pt1 | contig 82371 bp, 89 predicted proteins | sample MetaGCBIA2018_FD_204515 | JGI IMG/M metagenome (GOLD analysis project Ga0314774, IMG submission 204515) | Cryopeg brine microbial communities from Beaufort Sea near Barrow, Alaska, United States - CBIA 2018 | ecosystem: Environmental > Aquatic > Marine > Coastal | place: USA: Alaska | collected... | reverse complement strand
TTGAAACCCAACCCACAACCATTCCCGTAGGTCGAGTTTCAACCCGACAGTCGCCGAAGTTGGATTGAAACCCAACCCACAACCATTCCCGTAGGTCGAGTTTCAACCCGACAGTCGCCGAAGTTGGGTTGAAATCCAACCCACAACCATCTTCGTATGTCGGGTTTCAACCCGACATTAGAAGCCTTGAAATCTATACTCATAAAATAAAATATCAAAAAATTAATTTTGCCAATTATTATAAGAGATTAAAATATTACTCAACCCGTTGAAAATAATAAAAAATAAAATATGGCACACCCATTGCTAAACAACTATCACACGATGGTTGTCTGTCAAAAAAACAACACAGCTACCATTGAGTTTATTTTTATATTAGATAAAGGAAACTAACAATGGCTTCAGTAATTAATACCAATGTTGCATCTTTAAATGCGCAGCGGAATCTTAATAGTTCACAATCAGCACTTGCCACTTCATTACAGCGATTATCATCTGGCCTTCGTATCAACAGTGCAAAAGATGATGCGGCAGGTCTTGCGATATCAGATCGCTTTACGACTCAAATTCGTGGTTTAAATCAAGCGGCGCGTAATGCAAATGACGCGATTTCACTGTCACAAACTGCTGAAGGTGCATTAGGCGAGGTGACCAACAACTTACAACGAATTCGTGAACTAGCAGTACAGTCTGCCAACGCCACTAACTCGGCTTCGGATCGTGCGGCACTTGATTTAGAAGTACAACAACGTTTAGCAGAAATTGATCGTATCTCAAGTCAAACCTCTTTTAACGGCCAAAAAATTCTTGATGGTAGTTTTGGTCAAGCTGCTTTCCAAGTAGGCGCTAATGTGGGTGAAACAATTACTTTAGATTTAAGTACTAGTATGCGGCCTAACCAGATTGGTATTTTGGCGACATCCCAATCAGTTGATTTAACCACCTTGCTTAATGTTGGAACACCAGCAGTAGCAGGTTCATATACCTCGGGTCAATTATCAAGTCTTGACTTTGATAATGCAGCGGTTCCTTTTGCTGGCGGTTCAGTCGCTACGACAACAGATATTTCAGTGTTTGATTATCAAGCTGGTGCAGCTGTAACGTTTGAAGTTGATGGTATTGGTATCACGCTTAATACAGATCTTACTGACATCAGTGGTGTAGTCGGAAAAATACAAGATGATTTAGATGTAAGTAATGCTGGTGAATATGTTGTAGCCGTTTCAGGTGCCGATTTAACGATTACTAAAACTGCAACGGCTACTAACCCAACTGTGGCTGTAGTCATTAATAATGGTACGGGTACTACAGAAGCTCAATTTACAGCGGCTACAACACCTACGACAGGTACAGCGGCAGCAGATACTTCTAATTTAGTATTTAATGTTGATAGTAGTACGGTTACGATAAATACAGATCATAGCGGTGATCAAGCTGGTTTCATTGCTGATCTTCAAAGCCAACTTGATGGTATTAGTAGCGGTGCTTATGTGGCAACAGCAGCTGGTGCTGCAGGATTTAGTATTACCGCAGCAGTAGCAGGTGCGACACCTGCTGCATTACTGGATACCTTTGCAGCGAGTTCAGTTACTGGGGCGAGTGGTGGTACTGCGGTCGTAGCTGCCGATGTGGCTGCGGGAGCTACGATTACATTGGGTGCTACTGATTTAGGAATCACATTAGGTGATTCAACAATCGTTTATGTTGGTGCTAAAACCTATGACACGCCACAGAGTTTAGTTGACGCTGTTAATACAGCATTGGCAGGTAATGCTGAAGCGGTATTAAATGCTGATAACACAATGAGCATTATTGCGGACAAGACCATTACAATAACCTCTGCTGGAGAAGCAGTAGGATTGACGTTACCGCCGACAGTCATAGCTGATGGAAGCTTAACGAGGGGCAATATCTTAGACGTTGCTTCCTCTAATGATATTATTCGTCGACTTGATTCAGCGTTAACATCAATAAGCGACTTACGCAGCACCTTTGGTGCGATTCAAAACCGTTTTGAATCAACCATTAGTAACTTAGGTACTGCAGTTGAGAATTTAAGTGCGGCACGAAGCCGTATTATGGATGCCGATTTTGCTGCAGAGACGGCAAATTTAACGCGGGCTCAAATCTTACAACAAGCGGGTACAGCGATGTTATCGCAAGCGAATGCGATACCTCAAAACGTATTAAGCTTATTGCAGGGCTAATAAAATGTGGCCATCATTCTAACCTTCTCCCTATTTGGGGAGAAGGTTAGAAATGAAAACCTGAACATGTCAATAATATTGTGGGTCTGGTTTCAACCCGACAATTCGGAAGTTGAATTAAAATTTAACCCACAGAATGCATCAATACCCTGCACGTAGGTCGGGTTTCAACCCGACATGGGCCATTGAGAAAAGCTGAAAGTTGGAATGAATTCCAACCCACAAAACTGAATAAAGCTTAAAACCTACAACCAAACACTATCCCAATGTGGCCAATCGGCTAAGCACCCAACTAACCCCGCTCGTAATGGATTCGCCACAATATATCGGGCGATATGTAATCTATCTTCTTCATTACGTAAAGCATGGTCATGAAAGCCGGTTTGCCAAAGCTTGCCTGAACGATCTAGATGTTTATTTATCATCCGTCCACTTTGTCCTTTGACAAACTTCATCACTTGAGATAAATCATCTGGTGGTGAATTATTAAGTCGTAATAATCCATGAAAGTGATCAGGCATTATTACCCAGCATAACCATTGGCAATCGTAACGTTGTTGGCTATCTCGTAAAGTTATTAATTAATAAACGACTACAATTAAAATCATTGAAAATTGCTGTGCGTTGGTGGATAACGGCAGTTATCAGATATTCTTGACCAAATTCGGCGTGGCGGCCTCTTCGTAAATCGTTGTAGCTCATTTAGATTATATCCGTGTAATTCAATCGTTTTGATGCTAGTTGATTGTTGGACTGAAGTCCAACACAACCGCCATAAATTACCCAACCCAAAATAAAGTGAAAAAAACACTAAAGTTCCATAGCGCGGTGTCGTTAACATTACCGGAAGCAGTGAATACACCACGTTAAGATGTATATCTGCTAAATATGGAACGGGTAGACACCCACTCATTTTGGAGAAAATGTCATGGCTTCAGTAATCAATACCAACGTTGCATCTTTAAATGCACAAAGAAATCTAACTCAATCACAATCTTCGCTTGCAACCTCATTAGAGCGTTTATCATCTGGTCTACGCATCAACAGTGCAAAAGATGATGCGGCAGGTCTTGCGATTTCAGATCGTTTCACTACCCAAATTCGTGGTTTAAACCAAGCATCACGTAATGCTAATGATGCGATTTCATTATCACAAACTGCAGAAGGTGCGCTGGGCGAAGTAAGTACAAATTTACAACGTATTCGTGAGCTTGCGGTGCAATCAGTGAATGCCACTAACTCATCGTCAGATCGTTCAGCGATTGATTTAGAAGTACAACAACGTTTAGCAGAAATTGATCGTATTTCAAGCACAACGGCCTTTAATGGCCAAAAAATTCTTGATGGTAGTTTTGGTAACGCGGCATTTCAAATTGGTGCCAACGTAGGCGAAACTATTAACCTTGATTTAGGTACTAGTATGCGTCAATCAGCCATAGGTCAAGTAGCATCAGCAACGTCGGTTGATTTGACTACCTTAATTACTGCTGGTACTGCTGCGGTAACAGGTTCAGCTGCCACTTATACATTTGACACAGCTGCTTTGATTGCTGATTACACTGCGACAACTGGTACCGCTGGTGTTTCTACAACACAATTTGGTTCGGCCGCAGCTGCTGGTGATACCGTTACAGTGAATAGTGTAATCTTTACCTTTGCTGATGCCGGAAGTGGTACTGCTGATTCCTATACCGTTGATGATGCGAATAATGTAACCATCAATACTGACATGGCTGCTGTTTCGTTATCATCAAGTAGTGCTTCTTTAAAAGCCGCATTTGAAGTTGCCAAGACTGATGCGGGTAGTGTTGGTACAGGTACAGCTTTAGCTTCTGTTGGCGCTGTTGATGACACTACTGATACAGTAACCTTCACAGATACACAGACTGCCACTGCGATGACAGTTACTTCGTCAGCTGCAACAACAACAGCTACTACAGCAGCTGTTGCTGATGATACATCAGCGAACAAAACCTTCACCATTACCGATGCTGAATCCAATGCTATCACAGTTGTTTTAGATAGCGACATCACCAATGCCGCAGATTTGTTAGCTAAAATTACTAATGCGACGGGTTACGGTGCAGCAACATTCACCGCAGCTGCTAGTGGTACAGAAATCACGGTTACGGATAGCTCAAACTTCACTGGTAGCTTTGCAATTGGTGGAGCAGATGCTGCAACTATTACGGCACAAAATGTAGCGGCTAATACTGCTGCAGGTGTGGCTGATGCAGCCGCTGTCACTGCATCATCATTCGTGGTAAATAATAACTTTAGCATCCAATTGGGTGATTCAACTGCCGTAAAGGTTGCTAATGCTACTTATACAACAGCACAAGGCCTTGTTGATGCAGTCAATACTGCGTTGGGTGGTAGTGCAACAGCTTCATTAGATAAAGATAACATCATGACAATTAATTCTGCTGACACGATTACCGTTACAGGATCACAAGGTTTGGCAGTACTTACTTCGGGAACATCGGGTGTAAATACTGCATCAGGAAGTTTGTCCACTATAAATGTAAATGACGTAGTTAATGCAAATGATACGATACGTCGCATAGATTCAGCTTTAGGTGCAGTGAGTGAGTTACGAAGCACTTTTGGTGCGATTCAAAACCGTTTTGAATCAACTATCAGTAACTTAAGTACAGCGGTTGAGAACTTAAGTTCTGCACGTAGTCGTATTCTTGACGCGGACTTTGCATCTGAAACTGCAAATTTAACACGCGCTCAAATATTGCAACAAGCGGGTACTGCCATGCTGTCACAAGCTAATGCTTTGCCACAAAACGTATTGAGTTTATTGGGCTAAGCTTATAAGGGGCTGGTGGGTCTAAGACGTTAGACTCACCACTTCTCTTTAAAGAAGATGAAGGGGACATTGTGATGGAAATTTCAAATAATCATGTTAACCCAGTTGCTTTGGAAGGCCGTGCGCCTACCAGAGCTTCTTCCGTTGTGGCGGTTGAAAAGATGATCGCTGACAAGGCTGCTGCTGTTATCCCGCCGCAAACCACATCAACAGTAAAGCCTAATGAAGTTACTTTACGTGAATCATTGCAGAGTGCGGTCGCACAAATCAATGAACATATGCAAAATGTGGAACGAAGCTTGCAGTTCACTATCGATGAAGACAGCGGCAAAGATGTTGTTACGGTATTAGATAAAAAAACAGAGGAAATCATTCGCCAGTTCCCATCAGAAGAAGTGTTAGTTATTGCTAGACAGATAGCAGAAAATAGAAATAGTAACTTTAGTCTGATGAATGTTGAAGTATAGTTTGGAATTTAAGCTCGTTCATGTATGTAGATCGGGTTTTAACCCGACAGTTAACTTGCCTATTCAGTTGGACTGAAGTCCAACCCATAAACAAATACGGATGATGTTGTAGGTTGGATTTCAATCCAACATTTACAAAGATTTGTCGAGTTGAAACTCGACCTACGGATGATAATGTAGGTTGGATTTTAATCCAACCATTAGTAAGAGGTAACTAAAATGGCTATTACGACCAGTGGAATAGGCTCGGGCATTGATATTGAAAGCTTGGTCACCCAGTTAATAGCGGCAGAAGGTCAGCCTGCGTCAAATCGCATCAATAAAAAAGAAGCTACTTGGACAGCAGATTTATCTGCTTACGGCAGCTTAAAAAGTGCGTTGAGTAGCTTTCAATCAGCAGTTAAATCTTTGAATGATCCCGCTGATTTTCTAGGACGTACCTCTACATCAAGTAATACTGAAGTATTTTCTGCAACGGCAGATGAAACAGCTGTACCGGGTAAATACGATATTGAAGTGATTCAGTTAGCAGAGTCCGCCAAGTCACGCTCGGGTAATTTTACCTCAGCCGATGAAGTGATGGGAACAGGTTCATTAAACATCAGCTTGGGCGATAAGACTTTTAATATCAGCGTTGATAATAGCAATAATACCTTAGCGGGTTTGCGTGATGCGATTAATGCGGCAAGCGATAATCCGGGACTAACGGCCTCTATTATTAATGTAGATGGTGGTTCAAGGTTAGTGCTGACATCAGATAAATTAGGTTCAGCAAATACGATTAACATTGCAGTCTCCGATGATGATGGCTCACCAGTCGATAATGCCGGTTTATCACGATTAGCGACTGAAAATTTAACCACGGTCCAAGCGGCACAAGACGCTATTATCAATGTTGATAACCAGCCGGTTACACGTGATAGTAATAGTTTTTCTGATGTTATTTCCGGCGTTAAATTTACGTTGGATTCTGCGTTGCCAGGCACCGTTGAATCATTAGCGATAGGACTAGACAAAGGTGCATTGATTAAAAATGTAAATAGTTTTGTCAAAGCTTATAATTCTTTAGCCGATACCATGGCTAATTTATCTTCTTTTAATGCAGATACGGGTGCGGCGGGCACTTTGCTAGGTGACTCGGCTCTTCGAGGTGTCCAAAGCCAAATTAGACAAACATTGACCAGCTCTATCTCAGGATTAGGGTTTGATTCTTTAGTGGCGATAGGCATTACTACAAATGATCAAGGGCATTTAGAAGTAGATGCTGGAAAACTCGACGAGGTAATGACTGCTGATTATACCGCTGTGTCACAGTTATTTTCATCTGAAAATGGTTTAGCCAAATCATTAGATAGCGTGTTGGAGCGTTATATCTCGTCTGACGGAATTTTGACTGCACGACAAGATGGTTTGCAATCTAATATTGATTCACTTGATGGTGATCGCGAGCAATTAAATCGTCGATTAGCAAGTTTGGATGCACGCTATCGTGCCCAATTTTCAGCGATGGATATATTAGTTGCCCAGTTGCAATCATTGGGTGATTACATGACGCAGCAATTATCAAGTTTACCTCAGCCTAATTCTATAAGAAGGCGTTAATTTTGTTGGATTAAAATCCAACCTACGGTTTGATGATTTCGGTGTTGTTTAAATTTACATGTAGGTTGGGTTTCAACCCGACAAAACCTTAACTTAGCAACGAACTTTTTTGCAGATTTAATTTCAACTATTTACTGTTTTTGACTAAAGATCCCCTCCACACTGACGATATAGGAGATAAGAACAACGTCACTTGGTGTTGTTTAAAAAGATATGGAAAAGGATAAAAACATGAACGCTAACGCTGCAATGAAACAATATCAACATAATTATATTCAAGGTGGCGCGGAGACGGCTTCACCGCATCGATTAGTACAAATGTTGATGGAAGGTGCATTAGATAAGTTGTTGGCTGCAAGACGCTTTATGATTGCCAAAGATATTGCTAAAAAAGGCGAAAATATTAGTTGGACGATTTCAATTATTGACAGCTTACGTTCATGTTTAAATATGGAATTAGGTGGCGAATTTGCTCAAAATTTGTTTTCTTTATATGGTTATATGGAACAAAAGTTATTAGAGGCGAACATTAAAAACGATACTAAGCTGATTGATGAGGTGGCAAAGTTGATGATTCAGGTTAAATCAGGTTGGGATGCCATTCCTCAAGAGCATCACAACACTACGTCTAAATAATCAACACTATGAATATGATATTTGATTTAGCAACTGATATTATTGTAATAAGCAGGCAGTTGATTGTGCATGCTGAAATGTCAGAGTGGGATGAATTTGCTGAATTAGATGTGAAACGTCAGTCTTTAGTTCGCTCAATGAATGTTGAGGAATTTGATTTATCTGATGGGGATAATGTGACATTGCGTGAATTGATGAATGAAATGATTGCACTCAATGAACAGTTAGGCGTCATTTGTACCGAACAGCGATCTGAATTGGCTAAAAAATTAAAAGAAATTCGTCTGGGTGCCAAGGCTAAAGTCGCTTATTCGTAAGTGTTGAGCTTGATGCTGAGAAAATATCATGAGTGTTATTAATACTAATATTTCATCTTTAAATGCTATGCGCCAACTTGATAGCAATAATAATGTGATGACGCAAACTTTACAGCGTTTATCTTCTGGGTTGCGTATTAACAGTGCCAAAGATGATGCGGCCGGTCTGGCCATTAGTGAGCGATTTACTACGCAAATACGCGGGCTTCAACAGGCGGGTCGTAACATCAATGATGCGGTTTCTTTGGCTCAAACGGCTGAAGGTGCCTTGGCCAGCTTATCTGAATTAATGCAACGTGGGCGTGAATTGGCTGTTCAAGCTGTGAATGCGACTAATTCAACCTCAGATCGTCAAGCGCTACAAAAAGAAATCTCACAGATCCAATCAGAAATCGGCCGGGTAACCCGCGATACCTCATTTAACTCAATTAAGGTCTTCCAACCCTCTGATGCCACGGGTGGTTCGACACCATTATCTGCTACTGAAAAACGAATTGTCACTGATTTACAAACATCTTGGCTTCAGCAAAGTGAAACAATTATTAAGGATTATTTTGGTTTGGAAGCTGATGGCAATGTCACTTTAAAAGTGGTTTTGGATCCTGAGATATCAGCCTCTGCTTTTGTAAGTTTTTATGATGCACCAACAAATACCATGGAATTGCACATTGATGTCGGTGAGTTAGAAGCTATTTATGACGCTCGTGATGGTGGTAATCCAAATGCAGGGAATGTATACGATCAGCTAATTGCTCATGAAATGACGCATGCCGTAATGGCTGCAACCACTAATTTAGATCAGTTTCCGCTTTGGTTCATTGAAGGTGCCGCAGAGTTTATACCGGGTGGCGATAGTCGTTTAAGTAATGTGTTAGGTAGTTCGTCTGCGCAACAAGTAGTAGATGGTATTGATACGATGGATGGCGCGAATGATCCTGGTTGGTCTGCTTCGCAAAAAGAATATGCCACTGCTTATGTGGCTACCCGTTATTTAGATTCGGTAGCCGCAGGTGGCGTGCCGGCAGCTCTAAATTATTTAAGTGGCGGTGCTAATCTTACAATGGATGATTATTTTGCCCAAGCCGGCATTGCAGGAATAGCAAGTCAGGCTGACTTTGCAGCCGACTTCAAAACAAATGGCGCGGCGTTTATTGGCACCCTGAATTTGTCAAATAATGATACTGGTGGTATTGGTGGTGCCGATGCTAATGGCGGTATTCGAGATACTACTGCACTTGGTTCCATCCCTGATACAGCCAATTTAACGGATAACCCATTAGTGGGATTTCTGGAGGTATGGCCTACTGCAGAAATAGTGCTAGCAACATCGAGTGTGTCGTTCCAAGTTGGTAGTAATGTGGGTGAAACGATAGATGTCAATTTAACTAGCTTGAGTCTTGAAGATTTGGGCTTGGATGCGATAGATGTAGTCAGCTTAGGCAATACTGCGATCAGGGCATTTGATAGCGCATTAAATAATGTAAGTACAATGCGTGCCGAGTGGGGTGCGGTTCAAAATAGACTTGAATCCGTATTGGCGGTAACGGCTACAGGGGTTGAAAATTTATCAGCAAGTCGCTCAAGAATTATGGATGCAGACTTTGCAGTTGAAACGGCAAATTTAACCCGTGCTCAGATTATGCAACAAGCAGGTTCGGCCATGTTGTCGCAGGCTAATTCATTACCTCAACAGGTATTGAGCTTATTAGGATAGCCATTAAAAAGCATTATTTTTAGGTCCTTTATTAGTTGCTCAAAAGAATAGTGTCACTTTTTTGACATTCAATACGAAAGGTGGTTAACTCTGGGCTTGTGAATTACTTATGTCGTGTTGTTCGATGTAACATTAACTTCAATGGCTGGAGCGAAGATGAGTTCAAACAATGTATTACTGGTAGATGTCGATCCAGTCCGACGCGAGTTATTATCGACATTAGTCGAATTTATTAATTGCCAAGCCATAATTGTTAAAAATATTGATCTGTGGTTTGAAGATGCTGGTGAGTTGTCTAATATTGTAATGGCGATTGTTGGTGATTGCGGTGATAAACATCAAACCAAACAGTTATTACGTGAGCTGGTTAACCATGAAACACGGGTACCTGTTTTTCAATTAGATCTAATAGATTCTGAAGTTGTTGATTTCCCGGGCACATTAGGCACGTTAGCTATTCCTGTTAAATATCCTCAATTAAGTAATGCGTTACAACAATCTATCATTTACCGTGGTCAGAACGATGGCGCACGTGATAATCAAGCATATGACTTTCGACGTTTAGTTGGAAATAGTCGCCCGATGAAAGCAGTACAGCGGATGATTGATCAAGTATCTGAATCAGATGCTAATGTATTGATACTAGGTGAGTCAGGTACGGGTAAAGAAGTGGTGGCTAGAAACCTTCATCATATGTCGTCACGTAAACAAAAACCCTTTGTGCCGGTCAATTGTGGTGCAATTCCTGCTGAATTATTAGAAAGTGAATTGTTTGGCCATGAAAAAGGTTCATTCACCGGTGCTATAACATCCCGTAAAGGTCGTTTCGAACTGGCAGAAGGCGGTACACTCTTTCTGGATGAAATAGGTGATATGCCGTTACCTATGCAGGTAAAGTTATTACGCGTGTTGCAAGAGCGTACTTATGAGCGAGTCGGCAGCAATAAAACGATGGTCGCCAATGTAAGGGTTATTGCAGCTACCCACCGTAACTTAGAACATCACATTATCGATGGCCGCTTTCGAGAAGATTTATTTTATCGATTAAATGTATTTCCGATAGAAATGCCTTCATTACGCGAGCGCCCAGAAGATATACCTTTATTGATCAATGAATTAATTACCCGTGTTGAACATGAAAATCGTGGCACTGTCCGCTTGACTCCTGCTGCAATTGCTTCCTTATATCGATATCAATGGCCGGGTAATGTCCGCGAATTGGCGAATGTTATCGAGCGTTTAGTCATTCTTTATCCCTACGGCACAGTTGATTATGATGATTTGCCACTAAAATTTCAGGTCGATGGCGATGACTTACCAGAAACAGTCGCCATTATTATAGAAGAAACACCTTCATCACGAGTCATGACACGGGCAGAAATTAAACCGGTCGACGTAGCTCAAAATATAATAGGTAATATATCAACAACAGATGTTGATAGCCTGCCAGAAGAAGGTTTGGACTTAAAAGAGCATCTTGCTAATCTTGAATATTTATTAATTAAACAAGCCTTAGATGAAGCAGCTGGTGTGGTCGCACACGCAGCCAATAGATTAAAAATGCGCCGAACTACGTTAGTCGAAAAAATGCGTAAATATAGCATTCATCGAGATGATGATTAGCTAGCGTCAGACCATCTTAAATATAAGTCAGTGCTTTGACGGAAAACTAATTATTTAAGATAAGACCATGATTTTATAGATAAATAACATGTGGGCATGTTTTTTGCTCTTAATAACGAAAAGATAAGCATCGTTAGACGGAGAAAACATGAATGAGACATTAGGAAACGAGCAATACTCACAATTTAGTACGGCTGTATTTAATGATGTCGCCTCATATAATGTTGATTCAGCTGGCGATGCTGAGGATGAAATACTAGATTCAACAACACGAATGACGCAGCTTTTAGCCATTATACCAAGCGGCGTTATTGTAATAAATGGTAATGGCATCATTGAACAGAGTAATAGCGCTGCAACTCAATTATTGGGCGTGCCGCTAGATGGTCAAGCTTGGACAATGATTACTGAACGAGCATTCAGGCCTCAATGTAACGATGGTCATGACATATCGCTAAATAATGGTCGATTAGTTCACCTTTCTACTCGTCCACTCGAAGGGGAACCGGGCCAGATTGTGCTAGTATATGATGTCACTGAAACCCGCCAACTTCAGCAGCAAGTGTCACATTTGCAGCGATTATCGTCGATGGGTGAAATGGCGGCACGGTTAGCTCACCAAATCCGCACGCCTTTATCGACAGCTTTGTTATATGTTGCGCCGTTATTAAAAGAAAGTACCGATCCACAATTAACACAACGTTTTGCCAAACGATTACATAATAGCATTAGCCATATGGAACGCTTGGTAAAAGATATGTTGGCGTTTTCGCGTGGAGATATGGCGGAAACGGCACCGGTATTACTAGAAGATTTGTTGATAGGTGCTGAGCAGCAATTTAGATCGCAATCAGACGGTGAACATGTACATTTAGAAATACATCATGCGGCTAAAGGTGCTTATGTTTATGGCAGTAAAGACGCGCTTACCAGTGCACTTAACAACTTAGTCAATAATGCTCGTTTAGCGTGCATACCAGATGGTGAAGTCGTTATTTTTAGTGACATAATTCAAGATGATAATACGTCTTACATAGAAATCACTGTTGAAGATAATGGGGTTGGCATCGCCGAAGCCGATCTCGATAAAATTTTAACGCCTTTTTTCACCACGCGTTCTTCAGGAACAGGTTTGGGATTAGCTGTCGTAAATTCGATAGCAAAGGCGCACAAAGGCGAATTGTGGTTTGAAAGTGATGAAGGTGAAGGAAGCACCTTTTGTTTACGTTTACCTCTATATCAGCCTGCAGATAATTTTATGCTCACGGCTCAAAAATTAACCAGCAGGGAAAGATAATGAACAAATCAACGGTATTAGTCGTCGAGGATGATCATGATCTTCGTGTTGCATTATGTGACACATTAGAATTGGCTGGTTATAGCGTGACATCAACTGATCAAGGTCAAAGTGCCTTAGATAAACTTGCGAATGAATCGTTTGGTTTATTGTTAAGCGATTTGCAAATGCGCCCGATGAATGGTCATACCTTATTGAAAAAAGCGCGAGCATTACTGCCTGATTTACCTATTTTATTAATGACGGCTTATGGCACGGTACAAGGTGCTGTTGAAGCGATGCATGAAGGTGCCAGTGATTATTTAATTAAACCTTTTGAAGCCGATGATTTATTAGATCGTGTGCAACGATATATTCGCACGGTTCCAAGCATCGACAACATGATCGCAGTAGATAAAAGCTCGCAGGATTTATTAAGTTTATCACGCAGGGTAGCTGATACCGATGCCACCGTTTTGATTAGTGGTGAAAGTGGAACAGGTAAAGAGGTTTTAGCGCGATTTTTACATGATAATTCATCACGATTTGATAAGCCATTTGTCGCCATTAACTGTGCCGCTATTCCTGAAAACATGCTCGAAGCTACCTTATTTGGCTATGAAAAAGGTGCATTTACCGGTGCGAGCCAAGCTTATGCCGGTAAATTTGAACAAGCTCAGCATGGTACTATTTTGCTGGATGAAATCTCAGAAATGGATTTGAGCTTACAAGCTAAATTATTACGTGTATTACAAGAGCGAGAAGTGGAACGTATAGGTGGACGTAAATTATTGTCCTTAGATTTACGGGTGCTTGCGACCACCAATAGAGTGTTACGTGATGAAATAAAAGCAGGGCGTTTTAGAGAAGATCTATTTTATCGTTTGAATGTTTTTCCATTGCAGTTATTACCATTACGAGAACGACCTGGTGATATTTTGCCCTTAGCCCAGCAATTGATAACGCGACATTGTCGACAATCAAAACGGACGACGCCAAAATTTGATCAAGATGCTGAAAAGGCTTTATTAACGAACTATTGGCAGGGCAATGTACGTGAACTTGATAATGTTTTACAACGTGCGTTAATTTTGCAATCTGGCGAGATTATTAAGGTACAAGATCTAGCGTTTGAATCGATGGCGATGGCGCTTAGTCATAGTCAAAATACTGGCAGTGACTATACGGGTGATAGTCGCTTAAATGATGATTTACGAAGTCACGAACAGCGGCATATTATTGAGGCCTTAGAGAAAAATAATGGTGGCAGGCGCGCTACTGCAAACGAGTTGGGTATAAGTGAGCGTACACTACGATATAAATTAACACGTTTTAGACAAGATGGTGTTGCGATTCCAGAGAAGGTTGGCAAGAAGTCTGCATAAGCAAGGTTAACCAAAGAATAACTGGAGAACCATGATGATGATTAATGCAATTGACCCCAACCAACTATTGATGCAAATGCGTGCTGCACAAGCAGAAGCGTCTCAACAAACAACTAAAATTTCGTTACCTAGTCAAATCGAAGGTACTGATAACTCGGTAAGTTTTTCAAGCTTGATGAAGTCAGCGGTTGATCAAGTGAATGAAACTCAACAAGCTTCAGGCAAGTTAAAAACAGCGTTTGAAATGGGTGATCCTAATGTCAGTTTAGCGGATGCGATGATTGCCTCACAAAAAGCAACAGTAGCATTTCAAGCCACATTACAAGTCAGAAATAAGTTAATTTCGGCCTATGAAGAAGTGATGAGAATGAGCGTTTAGCTTTCCTAATTCTATAAACTGAATATTTAAAGAGAAAAATAATGGAAAACGTACCCGCTACCAGCAATTCTGTTGCAAAAAGCATGGGTCTGCCAACGACACAGCTCGGTGCTATGCAGGCAAACATTTCACGCCAGCCGATCATGAAGCAAGTCATGTTTTTAGTGGCTATTGCTGCGAGTATTGCAATTGGTGGTTATGTCTTAATGTGGTCACAAACGCCGAATTATCAGGTTTTGTTTTCCGGTATGCAGCCTAAAGAATCTTCTGAAGTTGTCGCTATTCTGCAGCAATCAAACATCGATTATAAATTAGATCCTACTACTGGTGCTTTATTGGTACCTGCATCTGAAGTACAAGCGCTAAGGATGAAATTGGCCGCGGAAGGTTTGCCACATAGCTCTACCCAAGGTATGGAAATGTTGGATGGTGATCAAGGATTCGGTACTAGCCAATTTGTAGAACGAGCTCGTTATCAACGTGCAATGGAAGAAGAACTATCACGTTCTATTTCACAGTTAAATAATGTTGAAAGTGCTCGGGTACACTTAGCGACGCCAAAACAATCTGTATTTGTTCGTGATCGCAAAGCCCCAACGGCATCTGTAATCATAAATTTATATGCAGGAAGAAATATAGATCCCGGTCAAGTGACGGCTATAACTCATATGGTGGCATCAAGTGTTCCTAATATGTCGAATGCTGATGTAACAGTGGTTGATCAACGTGGTCGACTACTCAGTAAAAATGATCGCGACGCGAATGTAGCGCTAAGTGATACTCAGTTGGAATACACTCAGAAATTAGAAAAAGGCTATATCAGTCGAATAGAAGATATATTGTCGCCAATTGTCGGTATGGATGGTGTGCGTGCACAAGTTGTCGCTGAAGTTGACTTCACTGTCACGGAACAAACTCAAGAAAGTTATAATCCTGATTTGGCAGCATTACGAAGCGAGCAAATTCAAGAAGAAAAACGAGTTGGTGCTGGTGGTGCATTTGGTGTCCCCGGCGCATTAACCAATCAACCTCCAGGAGGTGGTGTCGCGCCTGAAGCCGTCGCTACTACTCAACCCTTAGCTGCGAATGGTGAGGTAGTGACTACTACTCCAGCACCCATCCCAGGAAGTAGTAGTAAAAATAGCACACGGAATTTTGAATTAGATCGCACAATAAGCCACACTCGTGTCGCACCCGGTTCGGTTAGAAAACTAAGTGTTGCAGTATTAATTGATGAGCGTCATAGTCTTGATGCTGAAGGTAATGTGATTACGACAGCTCTTACAGAATCTGAAATGACACGAATTAATGCTTTGGTGATGGATGCTATTGGATTTAATCAAGCTCGCGGTGATAGTTTAAATGTCGTAAATGCACCATTTATGGCACCTGTTTCGGTAGCTGCTTTGCCTGAACTACCGATTTGGGAACAAACATGGGTATGGGATGTTGCTAAGCAGGCGCTGGGTGCATTTCTGGTATTATTCTTAGTATTTGGTGTGATTCGTCCGGCTTTCAAAGATTTAAACAAGATACCTGTAACAGACAAGCAAAATTCAGAGGGCAACGCACAAAGCTTGACAGCTGCGCAGGTAGCCGCAAAACCAACTGATCGTGATGAAATAGCTAAAATCACCACGGGTTCTGCTGATATGGAAGAACAATTGAATAACGTACGTAGCTTGGTGCAGCAAGATCCTGCCTTAGTTGCACAAGTGGTTAAAAACTGGTCGGCGAGTGATGCATAATGGCTGAAGAAGCACGAAAATTAACAGGTACAGAAAAAGCAGCCGTATTTTTGCGATCATTGGGTGAGACTGATGCATCTGAAGTTCTAAAACACATGACGCCAAAAGAGGTCCAAAAGATTGGCCAAGCTATGGCTACGCTGAGCAATGTTAATCGACTTGAAGTTAAAAGTGTTTTGGATGATTTTATTTCCACCGTAGAACAAGAAACTGGTTTAGGTATCGGATCACATGATTATGTACGTAAAATGCTGGTGGGCGCTCTAGGCGAAGATAAGGCGAGTAGTTTGTTGGATCGAATCTTGTCTGGCGGCAATACAAATGGTTTAGAACAGCTTAAATGGATGGATGCTCGTGCGATATATGAAGTAATTCGTCTTGAACATCCGCAAATTATTGCAATTGTTTGTTCCTTTTTAGATGCTGATCAAGCTGCTGCAGTATTAGCCCAATTTCCTGAACGAGATCAAGCCAATGTTTTATTGCGTGTTGCAACTCTAGATGGTATTCAACCATCAGCATTGTCAGAATTGAATGATATTTTGGAAAAACAATTTAGTGGCAGCGCCGGTGGTCAAACAACCTCCGTGGGAGGCCTTAAAACCGCAGCCGATATACTCAACTTTGTAGAGGGCAGCGTTGAAGCAGCTATCATGGAGAGGATTAAAGAATCTGAGCCCGACTTGGGCCAAGGCATTGAAGATCTAATGTTTGTCTTTGATAATTTGATCGATGTTGATGATCGTGGTATTCAAACGCTGATGCGTGAAATCCAAACCGATCAACTACAGCTTGCTTTGAAAGGCGCTGATGAAAATTTACGTGAAAAATTCCTTAAAAATATGTCACAGCGGGCAGCAGAAATGTTGCGTGATGATTTAGAAGCAATGCCGCCCGTTCGGGTGAGTGATGTCGAGGCAGCACAAAAAGTTATTCTTAATGCTGCGCGTAGCTTGTCTGAGAAAGGTGAGATTATGTTAGGCGGCAGTGGTGGCGATGACTACCTCTGATAATGAACTGATTACTGAACAGTCTGATGTTGTGTCAACAGAAGAATTGAACGCGGCTTATAAGCGTTGGCAAGCGCCCAAAATGGTGTCGGTTAGTGATATTGAAGTTGAAGCTCAGAACTTGTTTACAGTAGAAGATATAGAAGCGCTACAAAAAGATGCCGAAGAGGAAGGTTATAAAGTCGGCTTTGAGATGGGTCGTGAAGCAGGTAATAAAGCGGGTGTAGCCGCTGGGCAACAACAAATAAATCAGCAACTGAACTACTTAAAACAGATTTTGACGACCTTGAATACACCGTTGGAAGATTTAGATCAACAAATTGAAACTGATTTAATTGCCTTAGTCTCAACGATGGCACGCCAATTGGTGCGCCGAGAATTAAAAATACAACCTGAACATGTTATAGGTGCAGTTCGAGCAGCTCTCGCAGTGTTACCAATCAATGATCGGAAACTAAAAATATTTTTGCATCCTCAAGATATTGAGTTGGTTAAAAAAGGCTTATCACTTGAAGATGATGTAGGCTGGCATTGGGTCGCAGATCCTTTATTAACAAGGGGTGGCGTTCGACTCGAGACTGTTGATACCACTGTGGATGCCACCGTTGAAGCACGTCTAAATAGTGTGATTAATAAATTGTTAGGTGAGGAACGAAGTAGTGACCACACCGAATAATGCACCATCGTCGCAAGCTAATCGCACAGAAAACTGGCGGGCACGATTACGAGAACATCAACTACGACTTGATAAAGATCCGACTGAAATATTGCCCGTAAAGGGTCGATTAACACGTATGGTTGGTCTAACCTTGGAAGCTGTTGGTTTTCAAGCCGCAATCGGTAGTCGATGTGAAATAGAATGTACCGCGGGTCGAACAGTAGAAGCAGAAGTAGTCGGTTTTTCAGGCGAAGTACTTTATTTGATGCCAACGGGAGATATGCGAGGTCTAGTACCCAATGCACGTGTTCGACCACTGGCTAGTGATTCTCAGGTTCCTGTTGGTGAAGGTTTATTAGGACGAGTAGTCGATGGCGCTTGCAAACCTTTAGATGGCAAAGGCCCATTAAAAGTAAATGATCGTGTGCCTCTACATGGCGTGCCCATCAATCCTTTAGCACGTTCACCTGTTCGACAACATCTTGACGTGGGTGTGGAAGCCATTAATGCCTTGCTCAGTGTGGGCCGTGGCCAACGGATGGGTTTATTTGCCGGCAGTGGTGTTGGTAAAAGTGTGTTGTTAGGCATGATGACTAAATTTACTGAAGCCGATGTGATTGTGGTTGGTTTGATCGGTGAGCGTGGTCGTGAAGTCAAAGAGTTCATTGAAGACATTTTGGGTGAAGAAGGTTTGGAACGAGCGGTCGTCGTTGCATCTCCTGCTGATCATTCACCTTTAATGCGGTTACATGGTGCGATGTTAGCGACGAGTATTGCCGAATATTTTCGCGATCAAGGTAAACAAGTTCTATTGTTAATGGATTCATTGACGCGGTTTGCCCAAGCGCAACGTGAAATTGCGTTGGCCATTGGAGAGCCTCCAGCAACTAAAGGCTATCCACCTTCGGTATTTTCATTATTGCCACAATTGGTGGAACGTGCAGGAACCGGTGTGCAAGGTGGTGGGGCGATTACGGCTATTTATACGGTATTAACCGAGGGTGATGATCAACAAGATCCCGTTGCAGATGCGGCAAGGGCAATATTAGATGGCCACATTGTATTATCGCGTCGCTTAGCTGAAGCCGGTCAATATCCTGCTATTGATGTTGAAGCATCAATCAGCCGCGTAATGCCACAAATTGTCGGCAAAAACCATATTGAGCTAGCGCAATTATTCAAACGGATTTTTTCAACGTATCGTCAAAATCAAGATTTAATCAATATCGGTGCCTATGCGATGGGTACTGATCCTGAGATTGACCACGCCATAGCTTTATATCCACGCCTGCAATCGCTTATCAAACAAGATATGAATCAAGCCGTTAATTGGCAACAAAGTATGACCAATTTAAAGCATACGATGCAAGATCCCATTCCTAATAGCAGAGCGGGCTCCCCTGTGACACTCAATCAACAATCAAAAAGATTTTAATCACTTATTCAATTACAAATCCTGATACATTTAAAATATGAAACGATCCAAACGATTATCACCGGTTATTGTTATAGCCGCTAAAGAGACTGAAGCCGCGTTTGTAAAAGTGGGTGCGGCCAATGCGGCGTGGTTAGCTGATAAAGAACAACTGGATGATTTGCATCGCTACCGAACGGAATATCTCGATAGATTTCGCCGTGGTGATACCTTGATTATGTCCGCACAAAAAGTATTAGAGTTACGCAGCTTTCTCGTTCACCTTGATCAAGCTATCGATGCCCAAACCAAACAAGTTAATGCTCGAAATGCAGCTTTGGATCGTCATCGTCTATTATGGCAACAAGCCAGAAGTAAAGAACAAGCGATGCAATCATTAGTGGGCCGTTATCAGGAAGAAGAGTTTAAGCAAGAAGCGCGGCAAGAACAGCTTGATAATGATGAACGTAATACCTCGCAATGGGTGCGTCGAACACGCTAAACAGACCTTGACCCGTTGGCGAATACGTCGATGATTTTAGAATCAACTTTGTACGCCATAACCCGAATAAATCAACTTTAAACCCCTGCTCAGTATGTCTGAAGAAGGACTTTTTTCTATAGAGAAAGCAGACTTTTAGCTAGAATCTTACCTACTTTATTCATGATAGAAATTTGCTGGCATGGTCTCTGCATTATTTGGCATCTAAGGCTTAAAATCATACAGCGAAAATGCTGAAAAAAGTCACATCACTCGTTGTGGCGGGCTTTGATAGGATCATAAAAGCGAAAAATATGAACAATAAGAAGTTAAGTGCTGAGTGTAACAATCCTAAAGCGGCAAAATTAGCCGATTTTTTATTACCGTAAATTTATCTATTAGATGTAAATAGCTACAAATCAATGACCATTATGAATAAATTATTGCAATGAAGGAATAAGCCATGTTCGATGAGGGAGTTATGGTCATTGACTGTCACGATGAATTAACAATTGCCAATGTGGCGGAGATGTATGGCCAAGTATTAAGCCATTTAGCAGAAGGTAATCTCATACAGTTTGATACCAGTAAAATTGAATACATTGATATCGCCGCGATACAGATGATTTACGCTTATTCACAATATGCGGTACAACAGGGCCATATTTTACACTGGCAATCTGCAAGTGATGCGTTTGTCCATAATGTCGAGCTCTTAGGCATGTCAAAGCCTATGAAGATGATTAATGTGTCTAGGACAATGCTCAATCAAACAGAAGGTTTAACTAATGATCAACCAACGTCAGATTTGGATTCAACATCTGATGTCGCCATCTCTAATGATGGGTGGGAAATTGATTTTTGGCCGCATCGTGATTCATTGCATAAAGCCGATGATCCGATTGGTATATTTAATGAATTAAACAGTCTTGGCGATTTATCTGTCGAGATGGATGACAAAGAGTTACCTGACTTTGCTGATCTTGAGCCAGAAGATAGCTATCTAAAGTGGACACTAACTTTACGTGGCAATGTGGCTGAATTGGATGTTATAAAAAGTTTTAAATCGATAAAAGATGATAGCGATCTGGTGATTACGCCATTAAAAAATAATGCAAAAGAATCGACCTCTCCCGACGAGCATATGATACAACAATCAGAACCAGAATCAGAACCTCAGAACATCATCAGTGAGGCTGAGCAACAAGCCAGCATATATGGGCAAACCATATCTGTTGGTGAAGAAAATTACATAATCCCGTCGGTTTCTATTATCGATACTTTAGCTATAAAAACGAGGGATCTTAAACGCGTTCTGGGCAAGGGTGAGTTATATCAGTTCGCTGATGAATACCTACCGATCATTCGTTTGCACAATGTATTTAATCTAATGCCAAAGAGCACAGAACTAGAACAAGGTTTACTGATGATTGTTGAAAGTGAGGATCAAAAAATGGCGATATTTATCGATGATTTACTAGAACAGCAATCCATCGAGATTGAACGTTTAGATAAGAATTATCGCAAATTACTTGGTATATCTGGCGCTACTATTTTGGCTGATAGCTCGCTTAGACTCGTTCTTGACATAGCAGAAGTGATGGCTTTGTATCGCGATCCTTCACTAGGCAAGATGAAGCTTCATGATGATCGTGTAGTTTAGGAACAGTAGTATGAGCAAATCTCAAACAATAAAGGATCCTTTAGCTTCTATAATCCAAGACGACAGTTCAATGCAATATCTAACATTCTCATTAGCTAATGAATATTACGGAGTTGAAATTTTACGTGTGCAAGAAATAAAAGCGTGGCAAGAGGTCACTCACATTCCTAACGCAGCTGATTATTTATGTGGTGTATTTAATTTATGTGGCCAGATCGTACCTCTTGTCGACTTGCGATTACTTTTTGCTATGCCTAGACGTGTCTATACGCCTAGAACTGTAGTTGTGATCCTTCAGGTGAAGGGTGAAACCGAGCGTACCGTGGCCATTATTGTTGATGAGGTTTCTGCTGCATATGATGTGATGCCTGAAGATATTAAATCTAGCCCTGATTTTGGCCGCCACATTGATACACGATTTATTTCAGGACTGGTGTCGATAGACAACGCAATGCTGATTCTTCTTGATATCGATATACTGTTAAGTGTCGAGGCGCTGGGTTAAGTCCCAGTATTTAAACGAATTTATATGTGTCGAATTATAGCTATCATGAATCAGAAAGGCGGCGTGGGTAAGACGACGACGACCGTCAATTTGGGTCATGCGTTGGCATTAGCAGGCAAAAAAGTCACATTATTGGATATGGATCCACAAGGTCAGGTTGCGATCAGTCTTGGTTTACACGATGGACAAGCTGGGTTGGATCGCGTTTTATTACAAGGCGATAAGCTAGATGATTATTTAACCGCTGCACGCGTTAACTTAAAGGTGGTGTGTGCAGGCGATAATTTAGTGGATTTTGAACATGTAGTTACTGGAGGTTCATCACGAGGCTACGCATTAAGACGAGCAATAGAAGGATCTAGCTTGCTGGCGGAAGATTTTGTATTAATAGATTGTCCTCCATCATCAGGTTTACTAGGTCTTAACGCTATGTTTGCAGCAGATGAATTAATAATACCAGTATCTGGCGATTATCTATCATTACAGGGCTTATCGCGGATGATGCAGATCTTAAAGCGTTCTGAAACTTTATTAGGACGCAATATTCGCGTATGGATAGTTTCAACCAGAATGCGCTTAAGACAAAGGCTGACAGAAGAAGTAAGACTAAGGCTTTTAAAATATTTCCCCGGTCGGGTACTAAATACGATGGTGAGAGAAAACGTGTCTCTAGCAGAATGTCCTAGTTTTGGAAAATCGATATTTGACTACCAAGAAAAAAGTACTGGCGCTGAAGATTATCAGTCATTAGCACAGGACTTATTAGGTGGGAGAACGAATTGATGTCTGAAAATAAACCTCCGATGAAAGGTGACGCATTAGCGTGGCTAACCAAAGGTTATGACTTGGAACAATCTGAACACCAGCCAGTACGTTCGCGTATAAGACGAGGATTATCACGTCAAAAAATAGAAACGGTGGAACAACAAAAAACAGACGTGTCGTTAGTAGAACAAAGTTTTGTCGTTTTATCGGCACACAGAGAGGCGCTTGCTGCTCGTTTTTATCAACGATTATATGAACATTATCCTGCTGTTATATCGTTATTTTCTAAAAGCTCACTCACAGAGCAGCAGAAAAAATTGACTGCAGCATTGGTGCTTATAGTGCATAACCTACGTAAGCCTGATGTACTTGGTGAGTATTTAAAAGGCCTTGGCGCTCGTCATGCTGCATATGGCATTACGGCAAAACATTACCCGCTAGTTACGGAGACTTTATTGGCGGTTCTGGAGGAGTTTGCAGGTGATGCTTGGACTCCAGCTGTAAAGCTGGCATGGCAAAAAGCCTTAAATTCAATTGCAACCATTATGTTAGAAGCTCACGAACAGGTGGCCGTAGAAAAGGACGTTACAAATAATAAAGAATTTGTCATCGATCAGCAAAAGATGAATGATTTAGAAAACCAATTAGTTGCCATTAATAAGGTATTAAGCATCATCAGTTTTGCTATTGATGGCACTATCATTGATGTTAATCAGAATTTTTTAGACTTTGTTGACTACAGTCGTGATGAAGTCATCAATAAACATCATCGGATGTTTGTCAGTGCAGAAGCGGCTATTAGCCAGCAATATACCGAGTTTTGGGCAAGACTGAATCGAGGCGAATGTGTTGCGGGTGATTTTAAATACATAGCAAAAGACGGCAAAGAAGTGTGGTTACAATCGTCTTATAGTCCTATTTTAGATATGTCTGATAAGCCTTATAAAGTGGTTAATTACGCATCCCATATCACGGCGAATAGACAACAAAAAATTCTGATTGAAAAGGGGATGATTGATACCACTAGCATTTTAAACGTCATATCTAGTGGCGATTTAACGCAAAATCTAGCCGGAGAATATGAAGATGAATTTGCGACGCTGCAAAGAGCTATCAATGAAACCTTTTTTAAACTTGCTCAAGCAGTTAAAAAGATTAATGAAGCCGCGAGCGATATTGTTGTGGCAGCCAAGGAGGTTGTTCAAGCTAATGTTGACTTAAAACAACGAACCATAAATGAGCATTCGACATTAGTAGAAACTGTTTCAAGCATTAAGCATTGTTCAACCATATCAAATCAAAATACTTTTCCGAGGATAACTGGCCTTAATACATCGAAAAAAGTGACAGAGATTGTTGGCGTGATTGATGAGATTGCTTTCCAGACTGATTTGTTGAGTCTTAACGCAACGCTAGAAGCGGCACGAGTAGGAAAGAAAGGCCTAGGTTTCGCGGTGATTTTATCTGAAATTAGAAATCTAGCGCAGCGGTCAGCTGTTGCGGCCAACGAAATCACAACTTTAATGATTGACCACGATGAAAAAACAAATGACAGTTCATTGTTATCGGATGAGTCGGGCAAAAAGTCGGATGAAATATTGCTTGGTACTCAAGAAGTGGCCGAAATAAGGAGTGAAAGTGCAGCGGCTAATACCGAACAAAGCCAAGTTCATAAACAAATCAATTTAGCGTTAATGCAAATGGATGAGATGAACCTACAAAATACAGCGTTTGTTGAAAAAGTTACCGAAGCCTGTGAGTCATTACAAGAGCAAGGAAAAGTTCTACAGCGTTTGATGACGTTCTTCAAAACATCAAGCGAAGTAATGACTGAGCATAAAAAGGATAGTTTTAGCGGCTGATTGTCTCACGATGATGTCACTTAAAACGCTTCTTCATGTGATGATTTTTTTAATGCTGAGATGGCTGAGTATTATATTGTTATGTGTTTATTTTTATCGTTAATTTCAGCCATGTGTTTATCTTTTGCAGATTCCCAAACGATGCAATTCACTATTAATCTGCAAGGAATATTTGTGATTGGCATATTGATTGCTATCTCATTAGTAAATTCAAATAGAACGTCAGCGAAATGACGTTGGAGGAAAGGGTATGGCTCAGACATTTTTATTAAAAACAGACGTGGCAATCGCCAGTACTATTATAAGCCCAAAACCTATGAAAAGTCAGGCCCCAGCTTCTGATGATAAAGCAGTTGAGTCTTTTTCATCTGCTTTAGATAAGCAATCCATACAACAAGATAAAAAAACGAATAAGTCTGATCATGATGATAAGACAGTTAATCCTGCTGACAAGGAAGAAAATAAAGCGGAAATTTCCGACGAAAAAGACGGCAAGATCTTGCCAAAAGATGACAATGTAGTCGCTAAAACTGAAAAAACAGATGGCGAAGATGAGGCTAAGGTTAATGACGAGATTACAGGGATCAAAACTGAATCGACGGATGATGAAGCTCTGACGGCTTCGTTGAATGTTGTTACAAAATTACAAGATCCTAATGCTTTGACGTTGCAGGAACAGAAACAGGAACAAGAGAGGTCCAGCGATATTAAAAAGGCTGCGGGCGATAATAGTAAACTGCCGCTTGCAGAGAACGTTAAGCTTACTAGTGACATTCTGCAGGCAAATAAAGTTGATGTTAAGCTCACGGTTCAGCAAGCTGAAGCGCCAGAAAAGAAACAGAGTTTAAGATCGGACATCTTAAATGCTTTGCTCAAAAAACCTAATGTTGAAGGCGAAAAATTAGCGTCAGCGGTAGATCAAAAGATAGCAGAAAATACCTCATTGATGCCTATCAGCAAAGATGGCTTGACTGAAGAGCAAAAAATAATAGCACTCGCTAATAATTTAAAATTAAAAGGCACGTTATCAACCAGCAGTACGTTGGAACGTAATTCGAGTATTTCGACGACACAGGCACTATCAACAGCTTTATCATCACTAACAAGCAGTAATGCGGTAAGTTCTACTGCTGTGTTAGCTCAACCTACTTTAAATTTACAACCAGCACTGCAATCAGAAGCATGGAGTCGTGTTTTGAGTAGTCGGGTGATTTGGATGGCGCGTGAAGGTGTCCAGCAAGCATCTTTAAAGTTGAATCCTGCTAATATGGGTCCGGTTGAAGTTAAGTTGCACATGCATAACGACCAAGCGAGTATTAGCTTTATCGCCCAGCATGCCGCAACACGTGATGCTTTGGAACAAGCATTACCAAGATTGCGTGAAAGTTTTCAAGAAAATGGAATGGAGTTAGCTCACGCTGATGTGTCACAAGAGAACTTTTCGCAGACCGATGCGCAAGATAATAATAAAACAACAAATAATGGTTTAGCGTCAGAAAGAGACAATGTCGATGTCGATAGTGAATCTACTATCCATGATATTAACGTGTCAGAACATGACATTGCTATGGGTTTAAGTGTGTTTGCATAGCAGCTAAGAGAGAAAAATAATGAATGGAGCGGGTCATGTTTAAATTAGAAAATTATTCACTAAAGAGAAGAATGCAATTTGTCGCTGGCTTGGGCATTATCTTTTTGATTTTAGTGCTAGGTTTGTTGTGGTATTTGGAAGTTTCAGGTGCAACGCCTAAGGATCAGATAACCATTTTGACAATATTCACTGCGGGTGTCGCTGTGTTGTTATATTTAACGGCAACCTATATTGGCAATGTGGGGATGGCTAGGGCTAATTTGCTGGTTGCTGGTATTCAAAACATTAAAAAAGGCGATCTAACGCAAAAAGTCATTATTTCAGGAAAAAGTGATTTTAGTTGGATGGCTTTTGAGTTAGATAATGCACGAAAAAATGTAGCTAATTTAGTCCATACTCTGGTCGGTGGCGTGACTCAATTAGAGAGTGCAACGCAAAATATGACAACTATTAGCAAGCAAACTGCTGATGGGGTCATGACTCAACAAGCTGAAACAGGCCAAGTTGCTACTGCAATGAATGAAATGGCAGCATCAGTGCAAGAAGTCGCTAGAACGGCTAAAGGTGCGGCAGATGCGGCACGAAATGCGGATAGTGAAGCTAAAGCGGGTAAGCAGGTTGTTCTTGAAACAATGGGGGCGATTGATTCATTAGCTAATGAAGTGGAAAAGGCTGCAGAAACACTTAATAATCTTGAAGCGGATATTGGCAATATTGGAGCGATTGTTGATGTTATTCGAGGAATTACCGAACAGACCAATCTTTTGGCATTAAATGCCGCAATTGAAGCTGCACGTGCAGGCGAGCATGGCCGTGGTTTTGCTGTGGTGGCCGATGAGGTGCGTACTTTAGCAGCAAGAACTCAATCATCAACTCATGAGATTGAAGAGATGGTCGGACGTTTACAGCATGGTGCTAAGGCTGCAGTTAAGGTCATGAATGATGGTCGAGAAAGTGCTAAAACTAGCGTTGTAAAAGCTGCTTCTGCTGGCGTGGCGTTAGATACTATAACGGCAATGATTACGACGATGGATGAAATGAGCGCTTCGATTGCTAGTGCTGCAAATCAACAGTCATCTGTAGCAGAAGACATCAATCGCGGTATTGTAAATATCAGTCAAGTTGCTGAGCATACTGCAGATGGCGCAAGAGACACATTATCAGCAGTGGCGACTATGTCAGCCTTATCAGCTCAACTACAAGAGGCTGTAAGCAAGTTTAAGGTCTGAATACGATAGAAATATTAACTCGCTATACAAAAAAGCCCGAGAACGAATAATTCTTGGGCTTTTTGATATGTAGAATGAAGAACGTAAACTTTTGTAAACGCCAAAATGTAAAGCTCGAACAATAAGTTCACATTAAACAACGATGTTATTTGTTTACAATTGGCGCCATGATATGTGCATATGGTGTGTTTTCCCACATAACATATGGACCTCCATTATAGGGATCACGAGATACACCGATTAATTGTTCTTTTGGAACAACTATCATTAAATGTGGACCTTCTTGTACCCATACATCACCGTTATTTGGATCAGTCGCAGCAGGGTTAGAATTACTGACATGGGCATCACCTTTAAGCATGTAGGATATGCCTATGCGATCGGTAGAAAAATCACTCCCATTTGCCATCGCCTGCATTGCTTTTTGCCAGACGCCATCATTACACATTGGATGTTTGTCGTCTGGCAGAATATATACGCCTGGCGTACAGTACCAACCATTAGTGCCTTTTCTTAATACTGTTTGGCCATCAATACCGTAAATGGTAGCGTTTTTACTGATTTGTGAAGGTGCTGCAGATTCTGCTCGCGCAATGATATCGGCAGTAGATTCACTGCTTTGAACACTAGTTGATATTAAAAGAAGAGTAATGGCGGGAATTAAAATTTTCTTTAAATTTTTCATAATAAATATCTCTTATAAGTTATAGGGTTAGAGAAGATCGTGTACATTAGATGCTGTAAGGCCTTTGCCACCTATACCCCAGTTACCTTCTTCAATTTCTACAATAACGCAACTGGTGACACCTCTTATTTGTGGTGTATCAGTGCCGATAATGTTTATCATTGTGTCTGTTAGCTGACTTATAATCTGTTTCTTTTGTTCAGTGGTGAACACATTTTTGATAACTTTGACTTCGATAGCTGGCATACTAATATCCTAATCCATAGTCAACTTGATTATTGACCTTAACGAACATTAACACTTCTAATTTATAGGTTTAATGAGGTTTTAATGAGATTTAATGTGAGCAAATTTGAATAGTTCAAAGATCTATTTAAGAGAGAAGGAGAGCTAGTTAACTCGAATTATTGATGATTAGGGTGTGAAATGACGATTTTAAAACAGAATCACTTTTTTGGAAGAGAAAAAGAATTAGCTTTTTTAGATTTAGTTCGCTTGCAAGATGGACCTGATATTATTGGCATCTACGGACTTGCAGGTATAGGGAAATCGAGGTTATTAGAGCAGTTTTTGAAACAGCGTGTAAAAAACAACCAACAATCTGTCTTTTTCGATTGTCAGCTAATAGAGCCAACGCCATGTGCATTCTTATTCGCACTTAGTGGACAGTTGGCGATAGAAGCGACAAGTTTAGAACAATTAAAGGTGGCGTTAGAAGAGGTAACGATCCCAATATTATTGATTCTAGACCAATTTGAATCGTTTCGCTTACTCGATAGCTGGCTGTGTTGTAATTTTATGCCAACAATGCAATCCAAGATCAGAATGATTTTTGCGGGTAGAATTAAGCCTGACAATCAGTGGCTTATTCATAGCCCCAGAAATTGTATTTTCCATAGTCTAAGACTAGAAACTTTATCGACTTATGAAGCCAAAGCCTATTTAAGTGCTGTCGGATTAGATGATGATAGTGCATCAATAATCAATCAATTTGCTGAAGGTCATCCGTTAGCGTTACGTTTAGCTTCACTGGCTATTTTAGAACAACCGGCACGTCAAATAAATGCTGCTTCGCTTGAGAATGCGATTCAAACCTTAGCGAATTATTTTGTAGACGATATTAAAGATGCTAAGTTAAGACAAGCTATAGAAGCCACTGCAACAGTACGTCGTGTTAGTGAAACAGTCTTGGCGGGTATGTTAGATATAGCCGATGGATCAGAAATATATCATCAACTAACAGAAATAGAATTTATTGAATGTCGCTGTGATGGTCTTAGTCTACATGAGGTATTAAAAAATGCGATTGTATTTAGTTTAAAAGCTAAATCACCCCGCCGGCAAAGTGAATACAGAAACCGAGCTTGGCGGATTTTAAAGATTGAAATGCAGACAGCTAGTAGCAGCACTTATTGGCGGTATATCGCTGATATAATTTATTTGATTGACAACCCTGTTATTCGAGATGCTTTCTTCCCAGCCAATGATAATAACGAATATACAGTTCAACCAGCTGAAATAGCTGATTTTGACTTTATAATGGCGATTGTTAAACGCCATGAACCACAGTCTGTACACGCTAGTTACATACATTGGTGGCATTTATTGCCGGAGACCTTTCACGTAATAAAAAATAGTGAAGATAAAATTGTCGGTTTTTACTGTTTAATCAATCCAGAGCAGCTAGATGTCAATGCACTTGGCATGGATCCAATTATCGATAATTGGTGGCAAGATCTACAAAAGCGAACAGTCAACGACAAACGTCCTCATACACTGTTTGTTCGTCGTTGGTTATCATTCGAAGATGGAGAAGCTTTAAGTGGTGTTCAAGCAGCATGTTGGTTAGATATAAAACGGATCTACATGGCTATGCGACCTAATCTTCACCACGTTTACATGACAGTTGAAAATGAGATGCCGTTTGCATCTGTAGCTAAAGATCTTGGTTTTGTTTTATTGCCCAGTCGAATCACGTTCAATGAACGATCATATACCACTGCATTCTTAGACTTTGGCGAGGGTTCGATTGATGAGTGGATGTCAAGAACATTAATGCGTGAAATTGAAATGGTTGGGGGAACTTCGTTTCCAAGCTGGTTTGATAAAAATGCTCATCAAGTGGTGTTTAATCAAAATCGAACAGATTTAACCAGGCTTGAATACGGTGTACTATCGACACTGATTGCCAATGAAGGAATTGCTATTTCTCGAACTGAGTTATTAGAGAATGTCTGGGATATTCATTATGACGGTGCGAGTAACGTCGTGGATACGGTTGTGGTTAGTCTTAGGAAGAAATTACTTGATAAAGCAAGCTTAGTTCAAGCCGTTCGCGGCGTCGGATACCGTTATTTAACTCAGAGTTGACTTCAAATTAACAAAATCAATTTAGGAAACTCATATGCCAGACATTAAGAGATGCTTGAGCAACTTAATGTAGTTATATTTTTGGATCAATCTTGACAAAAAGATATTAAAAACTGGCCATTAATCTCAATAATAAGGAACATGCAAAATCTTTAACGATTTGATCTATCATCACAACAAAATAGACCAAAATGTCTTGATACTTGATTGTATTATGAATCGCTTATATTTGTTTTCCATGTGTAAAACTTGTAAGCGAAGCCAGCATGGCAAGGTCATTCACTTTGTTTCAGAAAAATCCCATTTTGTTATTAATTTAAGTCTGTATATTGAAAGTCAAAGATAAAACATCAAATGAAACAAAGTATGCCAATGTCCAGTAGTTACATGTTTAACTGGCTTGATTTCATAAATAGCCATCAATGTTATTCACGTTAAATTAAGCTCAATTTCTGCAAGTGCAGCCATGGGATTTTCTGCGGCAGTGATAGGCCGACCAATCACTAAATAACTACTACCGGCGGCGATTGCTTGAGCAGGTGTCATAGTGCGATACTGATCACCTTGTTCACTATTTTCAGGGCGAATTCCCGGGGTTACTAGCTGAAAATTCGTGTCATGTTGTGAGCGTAATGTGGTTGCTTCTTGGGCCGAACAGACCACACCATCTAAACCACTTTTATCAGCAAGTTTTGCCAGACGCAAAACAGTATCGGTAATCGATCCATGTAAGCCTATTTCATCAAATGTCGTTTGATCCATACTGGTTAATAAAGTGACACCAATAAGTAAAGGACGATCTGTATTATTGCCGATAGCTTGGCGGGCAGCGGTCATCATCGCACTGCCGCCAAGCGTATGTACATTCATCATCCATACGCCGAGATCAGCCGCTGCAGAACAGGCTTTGGCAACTGTGTTAGGAATGTCGTGGTATTTCAAATCTAAGAAAATATCAAAACCTTGCTTGACGAGCGCTTCAACCGTTGCAGGACCTGAGCGAGTAAACAGTTCTTTGCCAATCTTAAGTTTACAACGTGTTGGATCCAGTTGCTTTGCTAAGGCTAATGCCGCATCTGCAGTGGGATAATCTAGGGCAACAATGATTTTGGTATCAGACATAAAGGGAGCTTCCATTAAAAACAATAAAGCGATCCTACCTGATGTGTGTTGTTTTTGCTCTGTGATCGCTACGACTAGCGGATGAAAATGGTATCCTGTGCCAACATTTTTTCAGGAATAAATGATGGATTTTAAGCTATTAGCACATGATGGTTTGGCACGTCGTGGCCGTTTAACCTTCGACCGTGGCACCATAGAAACGCCGGCCTTTATGCCTGTTGGCACTTATGGTTCTGTTAAATCAGTAACCCCAGAGGAAGTCATTGCAACAGGTGCAGAGATTGTATTGGGCAATACCTTTCACTTAATGCTTAGACCTGGTACTGAGATCATTAATCTACATGGCGATTTGCATGATTTTATGCGCTGGCAAGGTCCTATACTGACCGATTCTGGTGGTTTTCAAGTATTTAGTTTAGGTGATTTACGAAAAATTACCGAACAGGGTGTACATTTTAGATCGCCTATTAATGGTGCAAAAGTATTTTTAGGACCCGAAGAATCAATGGCTGTTCAGCGTGCATTAGGCAGTGATATTGTGATGATTTTTGATGAATGTACGCCGTATCCAGCCGATGAACTTACTGCAGAAAAATCCATGCAGTTATCTTTGCGTTGGGCTAAACGCAGTAAACAAGCACATGGTGATAACCCTTCAGCATTATTTGGTATTGTGCAAGGTGGAATGCATGAAAATTTACGTGATATTTCTTTACAAGGTCTTACTGAAATCGGCTTTGATGGTTATGCCATCGGTGGATTATCAGTGGGTGAACCTAAAGAAGATATGATCCGTATTCTCGATCATTTAGGGCCAAGGATGCCGCAAGATAAACCGCACTATCTTATGGGCGTAGGTCGACCAGAAGATTTAATTGAAGCCGTGGCTCGTGGTATCGATATGTTTGATTGTGTGATGCCAACTCGCAATGCCCGTAATGGGCATTTGTTTGTTCATCATGGTGTCGTTAAAATCCGTAATAGTCGCTACAAAACCGACATCGATCCTTTAGATCCGCTGTGTGATTGTTATACATGTAAAAACTATAGTCGCGCTTATCTTCATCACCTTGACCGCACAGGCGAGATGTTAGGGCCACGATTAAATACTATTCACAATCTGCATTATTACCAAACCTTAATGACGGGTATTAGAAATGCTATTTCTACTGGTACGCTCAAGCAATTTAGCCAAGATTTTTACGCCTTAAGAGCATCCGTGGAGTAAGTAACTATCAAGGATAAGCATGGCTGTGGCATAATTGTTATCTTTTTCACTGTTGAGTACACATTATGTTGGATTTTTTGATTTCCCCAGCACATGCTGCGGGCGAAGCTGCTTCACCGGGTATTATGGATTTTGCCTTCCCGATCGTCTTATTAGTTTTGTTCTATTTTATGTTAATTCGTCCGAACCAAAAACGGGCTAAATTACATCGTCAAATGCAAACTAGTTTGGCAAAAGGTGATGAAGTCGTTACTGATGGCGGCTTGATGGGTAAAATTACTGATATTGGTGAAAATGCTATTAGTGTGCAATTAGCCGAAAATCTTGAAGTAAAAGTACGTCGAGAATCAATCAGTTCAGTGTTGCCAAAAGGTACGTTGAAAAAGCTATAACAATACTCGCAAGCTGTAAAGCTTGCGTTTAGGATATCCAAAATGAATCATTATCCCCTGTGGAAAAATTTATTGATTGTCGCTGTTCTAGTGTGGGGCGCGTTGTTTGCTTTACCTAATCTTTTTGGTGATGATCCGGCAGTTCAAGTATCTGCTGGAAGAGATGGCAAGGTTGACTTGGCACTAATGAGCCAGGTAGAAGAGGCATTGAAAGCGCAATCTGTTGCTTACAAACGTGTCGATATGCAAGACGGCCGCTTATTAGTAAGACTCGCTGACGCAACGACACAATTAAAAGCAAAAGACGTGCTTACCAATGCCATTACTGACGACTATATAGTAGCCCTCAATTTGGCGCCAACGACACCAAGTTGGTTAGCCGCGTTTGGTGCAGAACCGATGAATCTTGGTTTAGATTTGCGTGGTGGTGTTCACTTCTTGATGGAAGTGGATATGAATGCTGCAGTGAAACAAGCTCTGGATAGCTTTGCAAGTGAATTCAAAACCATATTGCGTGATGACAAAATTCGTTATCAAAAAATTCAGGTCAGTAAAGATAAGGTCATCATCGATTTTCGAAGTGTTGAACATCGAGATCTAGCCGAAGCTAAGTTGGATAGTGAGTTTTCACAACTTAAAGCTACTGTCCTTGACAATAACGCGACGCCTTCTTTAGAGATGCGCTTAACCGAAGTAGCGCTACGCGAAATAAAATCATTAGCTTTACAACAAAATATCATCACATTACGTAACCGTATCAATGAGTTGGGTGTTGCCGAGCCTACTGTTCAGCAGCAGGGTGATAGTCGAATTGTAGTACAACTTCCTGGGGTGCAAGATACGGCACAAGCTAAGAAGATTTTAGGCGCAACGGCCACCTTAGAATTTCGTTTAGTTGATAATGAACATGATGTGCAAGATGCGGTGAACGGTCGCGTTCCAGCAAATTCAGTATTATATTATCAGCGTGATGGCAGACCTGTTTTACTCGATAAGCGAGTGATGTTAACTGGTGAACATATTACGAATGCTGCTTCAACGATAGATTCTCAATCAGGAACACCGGCAGTATCAATCACATTAGATGGTAAAGGTGCTCGTGCATTTAGTAATGTTACACGAGACAATATTGGCAATCCAATGGCGGTTGTTTTCATTGAATCAAAATCTGAAACACGAGAAGTCAATGGTGAAATGGTTAAAGTTCGCCGTTTAATACCGGAAGTTATTAATGTAGCGACGATTCGCGATCAACTGAGTAAGAAGTTTCAAATTAGTGGTCTTGATACGAGTAGCGAAGCTTATGATTTAGCATTATTGCTACGAGCAGGTGCGCTTGCTGCGCCGATTGAGATTGTAGAAGAACGGACTGTAGGACCCAGCTTAGGCCAAGATAATATTGATCAAGGTTTTGCCTCGGTTATCATTGGTTTTGTGTTTGTTTTACTTTTTATGGCGGTTTGGTATCGCGTATTTGGTTTGGTTGCAAATTTGGCTTTGGCTGCCAATTTAATATTGATTGTCGCTTTATTATCGATGTTGCAAGCAACACTAACGATGCCTGGCATTGCTGGTATTGTATTAACCGTTGGTATGGCGGTCGATGCAAATGTGTTAATTTTCGAGCGAATACGAGAAGAGCTACGCATAGGCAATAGCCCTCAAGCAAGTATCAACGCAGGTTATGCTAAAGCATTTTCAACAATTGCCGATGCTAATATCACCACATTAATAGCGGCGGTTGTATTATTTGGGTTTGGTACCGGCTCTATTAAAGGGTTCGCAGTTACCTTATCGTTGGGTATTCTGACGTCTATGTTTACCGCCATTATGGGTACGCGTGCAGTGATCAATTTGATCTACGGTAATAAGCTACGTCCAACGTTATCCATTTAAGGTCATTATTATGCAAATTATGAAAGAACAAACACACTATAACTTTATGGGGATAACCAAGATAGCTGCCGTAGTATCTATCATATTGGTTTTAGCTTCACTGGTATCATTATATAAACAAGGCTTGAATTTAGGTATCGATTTCACTGGCGGCACCATCATTGAGTTGGCTTACCAAGATGAAGCTAAACTCGAAAACATTCGATCCACCTTAAAAGAAGGTGGATTTAATGATGCGGCAGTGCAAAATTTTGGTTCGATACGTGATGTGCTGATTTATATGCCAGTCATAGCTACCAAAAATATGGCAGACTTGAGTAATGAAGTAGTTGCTGTTTTACAAAAAAATAGTGATCAGCCAATTGATATAAGACGAGTAGAGTTTGTTGGACCACAAGTTGGGGATGAACTGGCTGAAGATGGTGGTCTTGCGATGTTATATGCGTTGATCGGCATTCTAATTTATGTTGCGTTTCGATTTGAATATAGATTTGCGATAGGTTCAGTAGTTGCTCTGATCCATGACGTAATAATTACACTAGGCGTATTTTCATTTTTTCAATTGCAGTTTGATTTAACCGTATTAGCGGCAATATTGGCCGTCATTGGTTATTCACTCAACGATACTATTGTAGTATTTGACCGTATACGTGAAACGTTTTTACGTAAGCGTAAAGGTGAACCAGAAGAAATTGTGAATAGCGCATTAAACGACACGCTAAGCAGAACATTGATGACATCGGGTACGACATTATTAGTTGTTTTTTCTCTTTATTTGTTTGGCGGTACCGTGATCCATGATTTTGCCATAGCTTTATTGCTAGGTATTATCATTGGTACGTATTCTTCAATTTACATTGCCAGTACTGTTGTTCTAGCAATGGGCGTAAGTAAAGAAGATCTAATGCCGCCAGAAAAGGCTGAAGACGATGACGTTAACGAGGATGGTAGTCAAGTGTAATTTAACTACTGTTTGTAATATAAAAAAAGCCCGATTAATTCGGGCTTTTTTTATGATTAATCATAATTTCTATCTAGAAATGACAACGACCTACTCAATTCTTGTTGAGGTAGGTTGATAATGTCAGCTGTTCGTTTTTTAGGTTGAACACGTTCGGGCTGGTCAACACTTTCCACGCTTAAAATACGTAGGCCAGCACTGTTGCCTCTGAAACTCATAAAGGTGGCAAATTCTTCCAGCCCTTGCATAATGTTCCTCAGTTCGAGTTCTTGTGATTTTTTATTCATAAGATCCACATATTCTTAATTGTTAGAGCTTATATCGGTAGTTATACGGATTTCTTGAGTTAATTATCTATAAAGACTTATTAGATCTTGGTCTAAACACAATTGAGTTACCGTAACATGATCTTATTTATTTAAAATATGATGGTTTCATGCAACCTATTTTGGTTGTTATAAAACTATATTATAGGGGCAATATGACTAACCTTATCTTACTTAGAGATATTATAAATTGGTCTGAACTTTGCTTTAAGTTAATCCTCTAATGTTTATATCATCCAAGGAATTTCCTGATTTTTATATTTGAAGAAATATTGTATGGTTAATGAGAGATTAACTTAAATGGAGAACATAATGCGTGTAATTAAAAAGTGGCTATTTGTCTTATTGTTAGCCTTAAGTCAACCTTTACTGGCAGAGGTTATGGATGTGCCATTACACTATGTCGGTCCGACAGAGGGTAGCGCTTGGTTGGGTTTGCAGCAAGGTCTTGATGAAGCAAATATTCAAGGTGAATTTTTAGGACAAAAATATACTTTGCAAGTAGTTACCGCTGACGAGTTATTAGCGTTAGATACTGCTACTGCTATATTGCTAGCCACAGATGATCAGCATATTTTATCAATTGCTGAATCTGAGAAATTTGCCAATGTGGCAGTATTTAACCTGGTCTCAGATTCAGATTCATTACGTTCGGCATGCCTACCAAATCTACTCAGCATTACAGCAAGTCATAAAATGAAACAAGATGCGTTAGCACAATGGTTAGTTAAGCATCCTAAGTCAAAAGCACATGTGCAAGGCTGGCATGAAGACTTCGAAAAATTTGCTGCCAGCCAATTAAATAGTCGTTTTAAGAAAGCACAAGGCGTGGCGATGGATAATGATGCTTGGTCAGGTTGGGCGGCGGTTAAAATGTTGTCAGACACTGTGGCAAGAACAAAAAATACAGATGCTGCTGCGATGTTGAAATATTTGAAAAATGATATTAAGTTTGATGGTCAAAAAGGTGCGAGTTCAACTTTTCGCGACACAGGTCAGTTACGACAGTTAGTCTTATTAGTAGATGACAAAAAGATAGTCGCTGAAGCGCCATTACGTGGAGTGAAAGGTGGTCTAGATAGCTTGGGATTAGCAAGCTGTAAATAATTGTAGTAAATGTTAAGGAAATAATAATGAAATTAAAACAACTTATACTTTCGTCATTGGTACTTGTCAGCGCTAGTGCTTGGGCCGATCCAACATATCGCTTATTTGTAACGAATGAGAAAAGTAACTCAGTGAGCGTAATTGATTCACGAACGGGTACTGTGGAGACAACGTTAAAACTTGGCGAGCGCCCGCGCGGTATTGGATTCTCACCCGACCATAAAACGCTTTATGTCGCGCTGAGTGATGAAAATGCTATTGGTATGGTTGATGTGAAGACCTTGAAACTTTTAGGAAACTTAAAGGCGGGTCAAGATCCTGAAACGTTTGCTGTACATCCGAATGGTAACTTGTATTTATCTAATGAAGATGATGCAAAAGCGAGTGTGCTGAATCCAGCAAAAAATGAGATTATAGAAGAAATTCGTGTCGGCTTGGAACCTGAAGGTGTAGCGGTTTCTCCAGACGGCAGTATAGTGTTAGTGACTAGTGAGTCAACTAATATGGTACATGTAATTGATACGGCAGCACACAAAGTGGTTGCCAATATTTTAGTGGCAGCACGACCACGTGGTTTGGCTTTTAGTCACGATGGCGCACGCGCTTATGTCAGCAGTGAGATCGGTAATGAAATTGCGATTATTGACACTAAATCTCATGCCATCACTAAGACAATGAGTATTGATGTACCGGGCGCGAAGCCGATGGACATTAAAATTAGTCCTGATGATAAGACACTTTATCTAACAACCGGCCGTGCAGCTAAAGTCGTCATTATGGATGCGATGACATTAGAGATAAAATCAACAGCTGATGTTGGAAAGCGTGTCTGGGGTTCTGCATTGAGTAGAGATGGATCTACGCTTTACACCGCAAATGGTGCGAGCAATACCGTTTCTGTTGTTGATACAGCTACTAGTAAATCAGTGATGGAAATTAAAGTAGGGGATGCACCATGGGGCCTAGTGCTTGACGATTAATATCTAACATACTTTAATAACGATTAGACCCGATAATGATCATGTCATTATCGGGTTTTTTTGTTTGCTACTTTGTAGTTAGTCTTTTGCACGGTATCATGCTGCGATGAATATTATTTTACGTTATATTGATTTGTGTCGGCTCAAAGCTGGGCCGGCGGATATGCCTGCTTCAAATAAATTGCTTCAGGCAACTTTGTTTGCTTATTTTTTACTAGGTATCTGTATCAGCCGTATAGATAGTGGCTGGAATATCAGTGTGATAAGCAGTTTGGCAGATACTTTATTTATGCTAGTCGCTATTAGACTTTTACTGCAGGTTAAAGGCCTGCAAGCTCGCTACCAACAAACATTAATTGCATTAGCAGGTGCAGGGATTATTCTGGATTTAATTGGTCTTCCATTGTTGATTTGGCTCAATCAAATAGGTGAATCACAGCAAGGAACCAGTATCGCCATGCTGTTGATGATTGCATTAATGTTTTGGAGTTTAATGATTGTCGCTCACATATTTCGGCAAGCCTTAGATATTAAGGCAGGCAGTGCAGCCATGCTCACCATTATTTATACCGTGATGTCCTTACTTGTTCTAGGGCTAACTCTTTCAGGAATTGCATAAATGCACATTCATATATTAGGTATCTGTGGCACATTTATGGGTGGTGTTGCGTTATTAGCTTGTGAATTAGGTATGACTGTTTCAGGTTCTGATGCCAATGTTTATCCACCGATGAGTGATCAGCTTGCTGCCGCCGGTATCCTTTTACAACAGGGCTATTTAATTGAACATTTAGATCCTGCACCTGATTTAGTAGTGATGGGTAATGCAATGTCACGTGGTAACCCCTCCGTTGAATATGTGCTAAACAAAGGTTTACCTTATATTTCAGGGCCGCAATGGTTAGCAGAATATGTTTTAAAAGATAAATGGGTGCTCGCTGTTTCGGGGACTCATGGCAAAACGACAACGAGTAGTTTATTAGCTTGGATTTTAGAAGATGCGGGCATGTCACCAGGATTTTTAATCGGTGGCGTGCCAGATAATTTCGGTGAAACAGCGCGTTTAGGTAGTACGCCTTTTTTTGTAATTGAGGCTGATGAATATGACACCGCCTTTTTTGATAAGCGATCTAAATTTGTTCATTATCATCCACGCACTTTAGTCGTCAATAATCTCGAGTTTGATCATGCTGATATTTTTGAAGACTTGGCTGCCATTCAAAAACAATTTCATCATTTGTTGCGAACGGTACCTTCAGCAGGATTGGTCATCAGCCCCAATAATCTTCCAGCTATTGAAGAGGTAATTGATATGGGGTGTTGGACATCACGTCAAACAGTAGATTTAAACATGGGCGATGTGCAGGCACAAAATATTGCTGATGATGGCAGTCAATTTGATGTGATGCATCATGATGAAAAAGTGGGTAGTGTTAATTGGTCAATGTTAGGTCTGCATAATGTGAGTAATGCGTTAGCTGCATTAGCTGCAGCGCATCATGTCGGTGTAACGTTTGGACAAGGCTGTGAAGCGTTAAGACAATTCTCAGGTATCAAACGTCGCATGGAGTTGTGTGGTGAGGTGCAAGGAGTGCGAGTTTATGATGATTTTGCCCATCATCCTACCGCTATTGCTTCCACTATCGCTGGATTACGTGCCAATATCGGTAATCGTAAATTGATTGCGATTTTAGAGCCTCGATCAAATACGATGAAAATGGGTGTACATCAGCATACTTTAGCGAATTCGTTAATGGCCGCTGACAGAGTGATTTTGCTTGAAGATCAGGCATTAAAATTATCATTAGCTTCCATTCAGCAGCAATTAGGTAAGGGAACAATTATTAAACATACAATTGAAGACATTATTGAACTTGTATGCCAAGAGGCAGTGTCAGGTGATGAGATATTAATTATGAGTAATGGCGGCTTTGGTGGCATACATCAACGTTTATTAACCGCATTGGCAGCAAGATGATTGATAATAAGCAGATTGCTCTGGCTATTACTGGCGCCTCAGGCGCGCCTTACAGTAAACGTTTGCTTAAAGTATTGTTGGCGCAAGGTGTAACGGTACATCTGATGGTTTCAGCGGCCGGTCGAATTGTTCTTGCTGATGAGTTAGGTTGGAAATTACCAGCGAGAGCGAGTGATATTCATAAAATGCTTATTGCAGAATTTAACTGTGTGCCTGAGTTATTAAACGTTTACGGGGAGCAACAATGGAGTTCACCTTTAGCCAGTGGTTCGCATAAGGTTGCTGCTATGGTGGTTTGTCCTTGTACAATGGGTACCTTGTCTGCAATTGCTGTAGGCAGCAGTGATAATCTGATCAATCGTGCCGCGGATGTAATGATAAAAGAGAACCGTAAGCTTATTTTAGTACCACGTGAAGCGCCTTTTTCAGCGATACATCTAGAAAATATGCTCAAACTAGCACGATTAGGAGTGTGTATCTTACCGCCAAGTCCTGGCTTTTATTTTAAGCCGACCCAGTTATCCGATATTGTAGATTTCGTGGTAGCAAGAATTCTTGATCAGGCTGCTATCGAGCATAGACTTCAACCTCGTTGGGGTGAATAAAAGGAGCATAGTCACGTATAATCATTAGATAATAGTTCGGATGGAATAACACATGTCAGATATCGAAATTGCTCAACAAGCCAAAATGAAACTCATTCTGCAACTTGCTGAGCAGCGCTTAGGTTTAGATCCTCTCAAACTCGATCCCTACGGTCGCTACAAAGCTAAAGTATCATTGGATGTGATGACTGATTTGGCAGATAAACCCAATGGTAAACTTATTCTTGTTACAGCGGTAAGTCCAACGCCTGCAGGCGAAGGTAAAACCACGACTACAATTGGTTTAAGTGATGCGTTAAATCGGATTGGCAAAAAATCGATAGTGTGCATTCGTGAACCCTCTATGGGGCCGTGTTTTGGTATGAAAGGTGGAGCAGCCGGTGGTGGTTATGCTCAAGTTGTGCCGATGGAAGATATTAATCTACATTTCACTGGCGACTTACATGCCATTGCATCAGCACATAATCTACTTTCTGCAATGATCGATAATCATATTCATCACGGTAATAGTTTGGATTTGGACGTACGAAAAATCACTTGGCGACGAGTGATGGATATGAATGATCGAGCACTGCGTCAGATTAATGTGGGACTAGGTGGCACTATAAATGGTTTTCCGCGTGAAGATGGCTTTGATATTGTTGTTGCCTCAGAAGTGATGGCTATTTTTTGTTTATCAAATTCACTGCAAGAGTTAAAGCAACGTCTCAGTTGCATTTTAATTGGTTATTCGCGTGATGGAACGCCACGTTTTGCACGAGATTTAAAAGCACATGGTGCAATGGCTGCATTATTAAAAGAAGCATTGAAGCCTAATCTAGTTCAAACGTTAGAAAATAATCCAGCTTTTGTACATGGCGGCCCTTTTGCTAATATTGCTCATGGCTGTAACTCTATTATTGCGACTAAAATGGCCTTGAAATTAAGCGATTATGTAGTGACTGAGGCAGGATTTGGTGCCGATTTAGGTGCAGAGAAATTTATTGATATTAAATGCCGCAAAGCGGGTATTAAACCTGATATGGCAGTGATAGTGGCTACAGTGAAAGCTTTGAAATATCATGGAGGCATTGAGGTCGAAAACTTAATGAATGAAGACTTATCTGCGTTAGAACGAGGAATGGAAAATCTAAAACGCCACCTGAATAATTTACAGCAACACTTCGGATTGTCCTGTCTTGTTGCTATCAATCACTTTGTACAAGATACCGATGATGAAATTGATTTTATCATAAAATCGGTAGAATCTTATGGTGCTAGAGCGATAATTGCTACTCATTGGGCCCATGGTGGTGCGGGTGCTGAAGAGTTAGCCCAAGCAGTAGTAGCGACACTAAATGAATCGACTAATGAATGTCAGTTTCTATATGCTGATGATGAGCCTTTGTGGGATAAAATAACATCAATTGCGACTAAAACTTATGGTGCGAGCGAAGTAGTTGCAGATAAAAAAGTATTGGCAAAACTAGAAATGTTTAGCAAAACACACCGACATGTACCAGTTTGCATAGCAAAAACGCCTTATTCATTTAGCAGTGATCCAGCATTACGTGGAGCAGCTTCCGGACACACTTTAACGATTCGCGATGTTCGATTGTCAAGTGGTGCTGAGTTTGTTGTGGTGCTATGTGGCGATATTATGACTATGCCGGGATTGCCAAAGCAACCAGCTAGTGAGCGTATCGATATTAATGATAACGGTGCTATAAGTGGTTTGTTTTAGATTAGATATTATTAATGAGCACGGTGCTTTTTAATGAGATCATAAGCGACTTGAATGTCTTTAGCTTGCTCAGTAGCCACTGCAATCATATCTTCTGGTAAACCTTGGCCAATTAATTTATCTGGATGATATTGACTCATTAATTTGCGGTAAGCCCGCTTAATTTCTTGATCTGTATTGTTTTTATTAACACCTAGAGCTTTGTAAGCATCTTCTAATGCTGATGGAGAACTGGTATTGCCTTGAGAGAAGTGTGCTTGATTGAGCAACATATCTAACATTTGTTTGAATTCAGCGGCGCTGTAACCTAATCGTAAGGCTATTCTCTCCAGTAAGGCATGCTCTGTAGGATCGAGTTTACCATCTGATAATGCCATCACAGTGAGATACATCAATAACACTTGTTTTAAATTTGATGTATTACCGCAGGTCGTCATAAACTCATTTAAAGTCGCATCGATATCAAAATTTTCAACCGAACCACGTTTGAATTGCTCAATCGCTTGTTGTCGATGTTCATTCGACATGCCCATTTTCTGAATAAATTGTTCTACATGTGAAATTTCATCTTGCGAAATTTTCCCATCAGCTTTGGCTAATTTCCCCATTAATATAAACGCAGTTTCTAAGAAGACGGCTTTACGGTGATCATTGCCGAGTGGATTTATTCCGCCTAAACCATACTGTCTAGCACGATCGACGCTACTACCGATTAAATAGCCTAGAAAGGCACCGAATAAGCCTAAGAAATAATAACCTGCGACGATAAAAATGAATTTGAACATAGTAAGATCTTTTGTTGAATGTTATGTGAAATAAATGATAGAGGGAGTGACTAGCATACAGTAGATTTTAATAATAATTATCTCCTATGATTAAGAGGAATTAATCTAGGACACCTTCAAGCCCTGTCTCAAGTGCTAGTAGTATAGCCATTTTCTCTGCTACTTCTTCTTCTTTTAGTCCTAGCTGTTGCCATTGTTTGTATGGAAACTCAGTTAAGATTATTTGTTGATCGTTGTTACTATAACTAGATTCGCTGATATAACGAGCGATATAGACGGCGTTTGCAGCTAAGGATAGATCGTCAAAGTTGTGTGGTTCGCCACTTTTAGTGATCGTGTCAATTAGGTCTTCAGGAAATAGCCAGATACGACACAATTCTGCACAGACTTCTTGATGTGTGAATCCGAGATGCTTACGTTCTGAATCGGGTCGATTAATACCCGCTCTAACATCTAAATTTATTTTTTTAGCTGAAGTTTCATCGTCTAGGTAAATAAGAATTTTCCCGACGCTACTGATAAGCCCAGCTGTGAAGATCATCTCACAGTTATCAAGATGCGTATATTCAGCTAGCCATTTTGCATAGGTGGCGGTACGAAAGTTATCTAGCCAAAAGTCATATAAATTGATGCCTGGGATTTCCGTGACTGAATTGACGAGACCTGATACCACGACCAACTTTTTGAACTCATTCATACCAATGTATGTTATTGATTGTTTTATGGAACCAATTTTTATTGCGAGGCCATAATGTGCTGAGTTCACTAAGCGTAGGACCTTAAGTGATATAACCTGCTCTTTTTCAACATTAGCAGTGATAAATTTAAGGTCAATAGTAGGATCGTTAGCTTGTATTATCAAGATCCGTACTATATCTGGAATTTTAGGAAGATTATCAACTTGGTCAAGTAAGGATTGTATTTCTAGTTTCATAGTAGAATATTTCCTAAGTAAACTATTGTCGGTTTGACGCTTACGCTATTGAGCTAGTGTAGGTAGTCAGTCAATGATTTGAATTTTTTGTTAAGCTAAAATAGAGTAAGATCCCACCCCACACTCCAAATACCCAACTTAACACGGGGATGCCCGCAATCATAGAGGGAGCATAACCATCGAGTCCTTTAATGACTGCCGCACCGATAATAAAAGCGGCGCCACTTATTGCCGCGGCACTTCTATAACTGGCGTTGCGGACTTCTTGCTGTAGTTGTTTAAGATCATGAGATGATAATTGCATTTTTAACTTACCATCTTGAGCTTGTTGTACTAATGAATGCATGAGGCTGGGGAGTTTAGGTAAGGTTTGTGCCCAGTTGGGTATTTCCTGTTTGATATTATCAAATGCAGCTCGCCAGCTCATCTTTTCTTGCATCCATTGTTCGAGAATAGGCTTTGCAGTTTTCCATAAATCTAATTCTGGATAGAGTTGTCGACCCAGTCCTTCAATATTAAGTAATGTTTTTTGTAGCAAAACAAGCTGAGGTTGAACTTCCATATTAAAACGCCGGGCGGTTTGAAATAAACGTAGTAAGACTTGCCCAAATGATATTTCCCTTAAAGGCTTAGCGAATATTGGTTCGCACACACTGCGTATAGCTGCCTCAAATTCATCAATACGTGTATCAGCAGGCACCCATCCTGACTGAATATGTAATTCTGCTACGCGACGATAATCACTTTTGAAAAAAGCTAGAAAATTGTCGGCTAAGTAATTTTGATCTTCAGATGATAATGTACCCATAATGCCGAAATCAACGGCAATATAACGAGGATTTTCTGGATCTGTAATATCCACCATAATATTGCCGGGATGCATATCAGCATGGAAAAAACCGTGTTTGAAAGCTTGAGTGAAAAATATCTCCACTCCTGTTTCCGCTAATTTTTCCATATTAACGTTTTTGGCATGTAATTGGGCGATATCGCCAATAGGAATACCGTAAATTCGCTCCTGTACTAAAAGATTACTTTTAGTTAATTGCCAGTTAATTTCTGGCACATACAGTAAATTTGAATTGGCAAAGTTACGACGTAATTGTGAAGCGGAGGCTGCTTCACGCATCATGTCTAATTCATCGAATAAGTTTTTTTCTATCTCAGTAACCACATCTTTTGGACGAAGTCTTCTACCATCAACCCAGAAACGTTCTGCTAACTCCGCAAAGGAGTGTAATAAGTCAATATCACGACGAATACGAGGTCTAATATTGGGACGTACAATTTTAATAACAACGGCACTGCCATCAATAAGTGTAGCCGCATGTACTTGGGCAATCGAAGCAGAGGCGAGTGGCTCTTCATCAATATGTGAGAATAAAGTATCAAGCGCTTGTTCACCGTAAGCTTGCTGAATTAAACTGCGTGCTTGATCATTAGGAAAAGGCATCACTTGATCTTGCAGTTTTGCTAAAGAATCGGCGATATCTTCAGGCAATAAGTCGCGACGAGTGGATAATATTTGGCCAATTTTAACAAAAATGGGACCAAGATCTTCTAAAGCTAAACGTAATCGTTCACCACGAGGTTCTTTATTACTATGCGTCCAACGATAAGGTGATAAATAACTCAAAAAGTGAAGCGGTCTTAGTAAAGGTGTACTTTGAATAAATTCATCTAAGCGGTGTTTTGATAACACATGGTTGATTTGAATTAGTCGAAAAAGATGTTGGAATTTCATTTTGATAGTCTTTTGATGCGCGCTTCGAGACGGTCTAAATCAGCACGCAAAGTATCAATATTATGCATATAGGATTTAATTTGAGACTTGTCTGGCAACATCAAACTTTCTTCGCGTAAGTATTCAGCAATGTTTTGTTGCATCGATAGATGTGTATTTTTTGCCCATGAAGTCGCTTGTCTAATGCCGTGAGAGATAGGATAAGCTAAGGTATCGCCGGTAAAACGAGCGAGTTGTGCCTCCCAGTCAAAATCAAAGCCTGCCAGTAAATCACGTAATTGCTTGGCGAATTGCACATCACCGTTTATGTCAATGTCGGCAGAGAATAGGCTTTCTGGATCACTTCCCAGCTTAACTAAGGTTAATGCATTGCCGGTGATGGTTAAAGTTACAGTTTGTTCGGCCACTGTTGTGAAATATAATCGTCGATTAGTAATTGTTATTACAATTGTTTGATTAAAATCTTTGATATTAATGACGATATAACGCGATTCAAATTGATCGAGTTTTGCTTTAGTTTCAGGATCTTGATCAATCGCAGCATTTAGTGCTAATTCGATAGGTTTAAGTATGGTACTCAAAATTTATAACCACTATGTAAAGCCACAATCCCCGCCGTCATATTATGGTAGTCACAACGTTCAAAACCAGCATCAATCATCATTTTTTTCATCGTTTCTTGATCAGGATGCATTCTTATAGATTCTGCTAAATATCGGTAACTATCTTCATCATTTGAAAATATTTTGCCAATTTTAGGTAATAGCTTGAACGAATAAGTATCGTAAACGGGGGCTAGCCAATCAGCAGGTTTGGAAAACTCAAGGACTAATAATCGACCGCCTGGTTTCAGGATACGGAACATGGAGCGAAGTGCGGCATCTTTATCCGTAACATTGCGTAGGCCGAAAGCGATAGTAATGACATCAAAAGTATTATCTGGAAAAGGCAGGCATTCGGCATTGGCTTGGACATAATTGATATTGCCTATCACACCTTCATCAGTGAGGCGATCGCGTCCGACATTAAGCATACTGGCGTTAATGTCTGCCAAGATGACCTGTCCTGTGCTACCAACAAGCTTAGAAAACTTTAATGCGAGATCACCTGTGCCACCGGCAATATCTAATACTTTTGCACCTCGTCTGACGCCACTGGTGTGAATTGTAAATCGTTTCCACAAGCGATGAATACCCATCGACATTAAGTCATTCATTAAGTCATATTTACCCGCTACAGAGTGAAATACGCCAGCAACATGTTTGACTTTATCTTCAGTTGGAACTTGTTGATAACCAAAGTGAGTGGTGTTTTTTTCTTCCACGATTGTTAACCTTGTCGTTGATAACCTGCTATTTCAAGCCGATTTAAGTAGTCTTGCCAGTGAATGTCTTGATGCATAGCGAGATCATACAAATAATCCCAGGTAAATAAACCACTATCATGACCATCATCAAAAAAAATCTTGAGTGCATAGTTACCGGTAGGTTCAAGTTGATTAATGCCAACTTGCTCTTTATTAGTTTGTAATACTTCTTGGCCAGCGCCATGGCCTCGCACTTCTGCGGAAGGTGAATAAACACGTAAATATTCCGCAGATAAATTATAGTCAACTTCGTCATAAGTCAGTTCAAGCGATTTTGATTGTTTATGTAACGTTATGCCCGTCGGGAAATTAGTATTTGCCATATTGATCCTTTATAGTATGTAACGAGATAAATCTTCATCTCGCACTAACTCTGATAACTGACTATTGACATAATCAGCATCGATAATTGCTTGTGTACTTTCATCACTACCGGTGTTGTATGACAGTTCTTCTAATAGTTTTTCAAGCATTGTATGTAAACGTCGTGCACCTATATTTTCTGTTTGCTCATTCACTTGCCAAGCTAATTCAGCAATTCGAAGTAAGCCATCTTCACTGAACTTAATATGTGTTCCTTCGGTGGCTAATAACGCAGTGTATTGCTCAGTCAGTGACACATTAGGTTCGGTCAATATACGGACAAATTCATCAGCGCCTAGCGCTTGCAATTCAACACGGATTGGCAAGCGGCCTTGAAGTTCAGGGATTAAGTCTGATGGTTTACTCAAATGAAAGGCGCCTGAAGCAATAAATAGAATGTGATCTGTTTTAATTATGCCATATTTGGTCGATACCGAACTACCTTCTACAAGCGGAAGCAAATCACGCTGTACCCCAGCACGAGAAACGTCCGAACCGTTACCACCTTCGCTACGATTAGTAATTTTATCAATTTCATCGAGAAATACGATACCATCTTGTTCCACAGACTCAATGACTTTAGCTTTTAAATCATCTTCGTTAATCAGTTTATAAGCTTCTTGTTCTGCAAGTAACTTCATTGCTTTAGCAACAGTTACTTTGCGAGTAGATTTATTTGAAGCATGCATGTTTTTAAATAAATCTTGGAGTTGGTTTGTCATTTCTTCCATACCAGGTGGTGACATTATCTCTACACCAGGAGCGGAGGAATCGAGTTCTAATTCTATTTCACGATCGTTTAGTTGACCTTCACGCAACATTTTACGAAAGCGTTGGCGTGTGTTTGAAGTAACTTCATCTTTAATCTCTTGCTCGCGAGCGGGGCGAAGTAATGCATCCAAAATGCGTTCTTCAGCGGCATCGTCAGCACGTAACTTCACTCCAACACTGGCTCGTTCGCGTAACATTTTCATTGCGATTTCAGCAAGATCACGAATGATAGATTCAACATCGCGACCAACATAACCCACTTCAGTAAATTTAGTCGCTTCGACTTTGATAAAAGGTGCATTGACAAGAGCGGCTAAACGTCGAGCGATTTCAGTTTTTCCTACGCCCGTAGGACCAATCATGAGAATGTTTTTTGGCGAAATCTCGTGTTGTAGTTCGGCACTTAACTGTTTGCGGCGCCAGCGATTTCGTAATGCGATAGCAACTGCTTTTTTGGCAGCTTGCTGGCCGATAATATGTTTGTCTAGTTCGAATACAATCTGTTGAGGTGTAAGTGCTTGCATAATATTGTTATGACCCGTTTTCTAAAACTTCTATAGTAAGATTATGGTTAGTGTAGATGCAAATATCGGCAGCAATATGTAGGCCTTTTTCTACGATATCTCTAGCACTTAAATCGGTGTTCTCCATTAATGCCGTTGCAGCTGATTGAGCATAAGGCCCACCCGACCCAATTGCCATCAACCCATGTTCTGGTTCGATAACGTCGCCGTTGCCCGAAATGATTAACGAGGTATGTTCATCAGCAACAGCGAGCAATGCTTCAAGACGACGCATAATTCGATCTGTGCGCCAGTCTTTAGCTAACTCCAGTGCGCTACGTGTTAAGTTACCTTGATGTTTTTCTAGTTTTGCTTCAAAACGTTCAAATAAGGTAAAAGCATCCGCAGTACCACCTGCAAATCCAGCGATTACCTTATCGTTATATAAACGCCTGACCTTACGTGCATTACCTTTCATAACGGTATTACCCAGACTAACTTGTCCGTCTCCGCCAATTACAACTTGACCATTTCGACGATAAGATAGGATGGTCGTACCTCGGTACTGTTCCATAGCTAACTCCTAAAAATACATAAATATTAAGCGCAGATAGTATACTATGTGTAGTTTTTACGCACCGCCAATATGTTTTCATATGTCGATAGAAAAGGAATTAACAAGCCTTAGTAAGTATTAAGTGAACATAATAGTTGACATGTGTCGAGCTTTTACGCAAAATGCCGTTCTTTCGTGGAGGGGTTCCCGAGCGGCCAAAGGGATCAGACTGTAAATCTGACGGCTCAGCCTTCGGAGGTTCGAATCCTCCCCCCTCCACCAAGTTTTATGAAGTAGTTAAAGAGTAAAGTATGCGGGTGTAGTTCAATGGTAGAACTCCAGCCTTCCAAGCTGATCACGTGGGTTCGATTCCCATCACCCGCTCCATTGTTTGGATCTAAAGGCCCGCATAGCTCAGTCGGTAGAGCGCATCCATGGTAAGGATGAGGTCATCAGTTCGATTCTGATTGTGGGCTCCAAAAGTTTTTTATTTGATTAGACAGGGGTTACCGTGTCTTTTTTGTTTTTGTTATAGCTAGATAATATTGACGGGGAGACTGGTCATGTCTAAAGAGAAATTTGTAAGAACAAAGCCACACGTAAACGTGGGCACAATTGGTCACGTTGATCATGGTAAAACGACACTAACTGCAGCGATTACGAAAGTAATGGCAGAAGCACAAGGTGGTATAGCTAAATCATTTGCTGATATTGATAATGCGCCAGAAGAAAGAGAGCGCGGTATTACAATCTCTACATCACACGTAGAATATGAAACTGCAAATCGTCACTATGCCCACGTTGATTGCCCAGGCCATGCTGATTATGTAAAAAATATGATAACGGGTGCTGCTCAAATGGACGGCGCTATCTTAGTTGTTAACGCAGCAGATGGTCCGATGCCACAAACCCGTGAGCACATCTTATTATCACGCCAAGTAGGCGTGCCGTACATCATCGTGTTCATGAATAAAGCCGACATGGTTGATGACGCAGAGCTTATCGAACTTGTAGAAATGGAAGTACGTGAGTTATTAGATAAGTACGATTTTCCTGGTGATGATACACCTATCATCGTAGGCTCAGCATTGAAAGCATTAGAAGGCGACACTAGTGAAATTGGCGTACCTTCAATCCTTCGTTTAGGCGAAGCAATGGATACTTACTTCCCAGAGCCAGTTCGCGCTATTGACGGCAAGTTCTTGATGCCGATAGAAGACGTGTTCTCAATCTCAGGTCGCGGCACAGTAGTAACGGGTCGTATTGAACGTGGAATTGTTAAAGTAGGTGAAGAATTAGAAATTGTGGGGATCAAAGATACCGCGAAGACAACTTGTACCGGTGTTGAAATGTTCCGTAAACTACTTGACCAAGGTCAAGCTGGCGATAACGTAGGCGTATTGCTACGCGGAACAAAACGCGAAGATGTTGACCGTGGTCAAGTATTAGCTCACCCTGGTTCAATCAAGCCACACACAAAATTTGAAGCAGAAGTCTACATTTTGTCAAAAGATGAAGGTGGACGTCATACACCATTTTTTAATGGTTACCGTCCACAATTCTACTTCCGCACAACAGACGTAACAGGCGCATGTGAATTACCGGAAGGTATTGAAATGGTTATGCCTGGCGATAACGTTAAAATGGACGTAACCCTCATCAATCCTATTGCGATGGAAGATGGCTTGCGTTTTGCTATTCGTGAAGGCGGTCGCACAGTTGGTGCCGGCGTCGTTAGTAAAATCACAGAATAGTGTAAGAGGTGCTTTGGTTGAGGATGTTTGGAGTCCTCAGCTATCCTGAGAGCATATGTTAGGCCAGTAGCTCAATTGGCAGAGCGACGGTCTCCAAAACCGTAGGTTGGGGGTTCGATTCCCTCCTGGCCTGCCATTTTGTTTTCTTCAAGATACAAGATTTATAAAGATAACGAGTTGGAATGGCAGATAATATCAAATTAATAATCGCAGTCGTCTTAATGGCCTCGGCGATTACTTTGTTTTACACTTATGCAGAGTATTCGACCTTATTAAGGGTGCTTGGCTTGCTTGTCGCAGCCGGGCTTTCTTTGTTTGTTGCTTCTCGATCTGTGATCGGGGGGGCAGCGCTAGGTTACATAAGAAATACTCAAGTCGAAGTTCGTAAAGTGGTTTGGCCAAGTCGCCAAGAAACAATGCAGACAACATTATTGGTCATGCTAATGGTGTTTGTCGCTGCATTGCTACTATGGGCGGTTGATTCGGCATTAGGCTGGGCGGTTCGCGCTCTAACACTATAAATTAGAGGTTTGAATATGAGTAAACAGTGGTATGTAATTCAAGCGTTTTCTAATTTTGAAGGTCAAGTTAAACGTTCTTTAGAAGAACGAATTGAGCGTTTTGGCCTTCAAGAAAAGTTTGGTGAGATTTTAGTGCCAACTGAAGAAGTTGTCGAAATGCGTGAAGGCCAACAACGGAAAAGTGAACGTAAATTTTTTCCTGGTTATGTTTTAGTCAACATGGAAATGGATGATGAAACATGGCATGTTGTGAATGATATACCACGTGTTCTTCGCTTTATTGGTGGTTCAGGCGATCGTCCCGCACCTATAACAGAAGCCGAAGCGAATCAGATTTTACAGCGTGTACAAGACGGCGTTGAAAGTCCTAGGCCAAAAGTTATGTTTGAACCAGGTGAAGTGGTCCGTGTCACTGATGGTCCGTTTAATGATTTCACTGGTGTGGTTGAAGAAGTCAACTATGAAAAGAGTAAGATGCGCGTCGAGGTGATTATTTTCGGACGTTCTACACCTGTAGAACTTGAGTTCAGCCAAGTCTCTAAAGCATAAAATTTTTTCCAGCACTACAGCTGGTTTGTTGTCTGGGGAGCCGTGAGGCGTTTGAACCCATTTAGGAGTTAAATCATGGCTAAGAAAATCCAAGCCTATATTAAGTTGCAGGTTGCAGCTGGTAAGGCAAATCCAAGTCCTCCCGTTGGTCCTGCGTTAGGTCAACATGGTGTTAACATCATGGAGTTTTGTAAAGCATTCAATGCTAAAACACAAAATTTAGAAGAAGGCTTGCCTACGCCAGTAGTAATCACTGTATATAGTGATAAAAGTTTCACTTTCATTACTAAAACACCGCCTGCTGCTGTATTGCTAAAAAAAGCATTGGGTTTAGCCAGTGGTAGTGCGCGCCCAAATACAGATAAAGTCGGTATAGTTAGTCGTGCTCAATTAGAAGAGATCGCGACGACAAAAATGCCTGACCTAACTGCTTCCAATATGGACGCGGCTGTTAGAACAATCGCAGGTACTGCACGTAGTATGGGTTTGAATACAGAAGGTGTACAATAATGGCTGTTATTGGTAAAAGAAGCCGTGCAATACGCGCGAAATTGGAAGCAGGTAAGTTTTATCAAATTGATGAAGCACTTAAATTTATCAAAGAAAATGCTTCTGCTAAATTTGTTGAATCAATCGATGTAGCTATCAACTTGGGTGTAGATCCACGCAAATCTGACCAAGTAGTTCGTAGCTCTACAGTTTTGCCAAACGGAACAGGTAAAACGGTACGAGTAGCTGTATTCGCACAAGGTGCAAATGCTGAAGCTGCAAAAGCCGCTGGTGCGGATATTGTCGGTTTTGAAGATCTAGCTGAATCAATCAAAGCTGGTAATATGGATTTTGATGTTGTTATCGCAAGCCCAGATGCAATGCGCATCGTAGGTACTCTCGGGCAGGTTTTAGGACCTCGTGGCTTAATGCCAAACCCAAAAGTGGGTACAGTAACTCCTAATGTTGCTGAAGCGGTGACTAACGCTAAATCAGGTCAAGTTCGTTATCGTACAGATAAAGCAGGCATCATCCACAGCCCAATCGGCAATGCAGGCTTTGAGACTGATGCATTACGTCAAAATCTTATTGCTTTAATTGATGATTTGAATAAATTAAAACCAAGTTCTGCAAAAGGTATTTACATTAAACGTGTCACCGTCTCAAGTACTATGGGCGCCGGTGTACCAGTTGATAAATCTTTCTTAGCTTAATTGATTTGAAAGAATTGGACCGCCCAGTATTTCTGGGTCGTCTAAGACCGTAGGCATGAAAGTTTAATTAATCTTAATTGATTAGCCTACGCAGACGGGTTCAGCCGCAGAATTTTAGCGTTGAATACCGTAAGGTGGGAGAGGAAACTCTTCTTTGGAAGCAACAACACTCTGCATTTATGCAGTGAACCTAAGGAGGTTTTAGGTGGCTTTAAATCTTGAAGGTAAAAAGGCCGTCGTTGCTGAGGTCGCTGAAGTAGCATCTGTTGCATATTCTGCTGTTGCAGCTGAATATCATGGGATGTCTGTTTCACAAATGACTGAGCTACGTGTAGCTGCGCGCAATGAGAATGTCTATTTGCGTGTCATCAGAAACACATTAGCTCGTCGTGCGGTTGAAGGTACAGATTTCGCTTGCATGCAAGACGGAATGACTGGACCTTTAGTATTTGGTTTTTCAACTGAAGATCCAGGTGCTGTAGCACGAGTTATGAGTGGCTTTGCAAAAGAAAACAAACAATTCGAAATCAAAATGGTTTCTCTAGGTGGCAAGCTTTTACCTGCTACTGATATTGAAAAACTAGCCAAAATGCCTACTAGGGATCAAGCAATTAGCATCCTAATGGCGACAATGAAAGCACCGATTGAGAAATTTGTTCGTACTTTGCAAGCACCGACTAGCAAGATGGTACGTACGTTCGCGGCTGTTCGCGATGCTAAAGAAGCAGCTTAATCCACAAGTTGGACTAAGTTGTAGACTTTATTAATTCTGTAAGTTTGAAATAGGAAAATAACATGGCTGTATCTAAAGACGATATCTTGGAAGCGATTTCCAACATGACTGTTGTTGAAGTCGTAGACTTGATCGAAGCAATGGAAGAAAAATTTGGTGTTACTGCAGCAGCTCCAGTTGCTGCTGCTGCTGCTGCAGGTCCTGCTGCTGTCGCTGAAGAACAAACTGAATTTGACGTTGTAATGTCTAGCTTCGGTGATAACAAAGTATCTGTTATCAAAGTTGTTCGTGGCATTACTGGTCTTGGCTTGAAAGAAGCTAAAGACATGGTTGAAGGCGTGCCTGCAACTATTAAAGAAGGTGCTACAAAAGCAGAAGCAGAAGCTGTTGTTAAACAATTAACTGAAGCTGGTGCAACTGCTGAACTTAAATAAGCAGTACTCTCATCGTGATGACCTAGTCATCGCGATATAGGAAGTGGCTGATGGTGATTAACCATCGGCCTTTTTCTGTTGCTGGTCAGCCAACTTTGCTCTGACTATTAAATACTATATTGCAATTCCTAGGTTTCACACGTTATGTGCGATCGGGATGTTCTTCGAGGTGTAATAAATGGCTTATACGTTTACCGAGAAAAAACGGATTCGTAAAGATTTTGGCAAGCGTCCAAGTGTCTTGAATGTTCCTAATCTACTTGCAACACAAGTTGATTCATATCAGGATTTCTTACAGCACTCTGTTGCTGTTGACGATCGTGTAAGCAAAGGCTTGCATGCCGCTTTTGGTTCTGTTCTACCGATTAAAAGCCATACTGGTAAGGCTGAATTACAGTATGTGAGCTATCGCTTAGGTACACCAGCATTTGATGTTAAGGAATGCCAATTACGTGGTGTTACTTATGCTGCACCTCTTAGAGTTAAAATGCGTCTTGTTATTTATGATAAAGATGCACCTGCAAAATCTAAAATTGTAAAAGATATTAAAGAACAGGAAGTTTACATGGGAGAAATTCCATTGATGACTGAGAAAGGTAACTTTGTCATCAACGGCACAGAACGTGTAATCGTATCTCAGTTACATCGTTCTCCTGGTGTGTTTTTTGATAGTGATAAGGGTAAATCACACTCATCAGGTAAGATTTTATTTAACGCACGTGTTATTCCGTACCGCGGTTCTTGGCTGGATTTTGAATTTGATCCTAAAGATGCAGTGTTTGTGCGTATTGATAGACGTCGTAAATTACCCGCTACAATACTTTTACGTGCACTTGAATATACCAGCGAAGAAATTTTAGAGATATTTTTTGATCGTGACACGTTCACCAAAAAGGGTGAAGAATTCGAATTAGCGTTAGTTCCGCAACGTCTACGCGGTCAAATAATGCCATTTGAAATTAAGGACGATAATGGTGACGTAGTAGTCGATGCTGATCATCAAGTTACAGGTCGTCATATCCGTCAAATGGATAAGTCAGGCATGGCAACTTTGACTGTACCTGCTTCATATTTGATCGGTAAAGTTATAGCCAAAGATATGATTGATACTGATACTGGTGAGTTGATCATTTCTGCAAATGATGAAATCACTGAGGAAGTATTGGAAACAATCAACCGTTTCGATATTACAACTATTGAGACTATCTACTCAAATGATCTTGATCATGGCCCTTATATCTCCGACACCTTACGTTTAGATGAAACTAAAACGCCTTTAGAAGCTAAAGTCGAAATTTATCGTATGATGCGGCCAGGTGAGCCACCTACTGAAGATTCAGCGAATAACTTATTTACAAACTTGTTTTTTGCTAATGAACGTTATGATCTCTCGGCTGTGGGTCGGATGAAATTTAATCGTCGTTTAGGTCGTGAAGAATCTGCCGGTGAAGGTATTCTTTCTAAACATGACATCGTTGATGTAATGTTAGAACTACTGTCAATTCGAAACGGTGATGGCGTCGTTGATGATATCGACCATTTAGGTAACCGACGCGTGCGTAGTGTTGGTGAAATGGCTGAAAATCAATTCCGTGTTGGTTTAGTACGTGTAGAACGTGCTGTTCGTGAGCGTTTGAGCATTGCTGAATCTGAAGGTTTAATGCCTCAACAATTAATTAATGCCAAGCCTGTTGCTGCTGCTATTAAAGAATTCTTTGGATCAAGTCAATTATCTCAATTTATGGATCAAAATAATCCATTATCTGAAGTTACACATAAACGTCGTATCTCTGCGTTAGGCCCAGGTGGTTTAACACGCGAACGTGCAGGCTTTGAGGTACGTGACGTACATCCAACACATTATGGTCGTGTTTGTCCTATCGAAACGCCAGAAGGCCCAAACATTGGTTTGATAAACTCGTTGGCAATATATGCACGTACTAATGAATATGGGTTTATTGAAACGCCGTATCGGAAAGTTATAGATGGTAAGGCTACAAAAGAAATAACCTACCTGTCAGCTATAGATGAAGGTGAGTTCAGAATTGCCCAGGCAACTATTAATCTTGATAGCGATGATAGAATTTTAGATAACATGGTGCCATGTCGTCATAAAAACGAATTTTCGTTAATGCCATCAGAGCTTGTTCAATATATGGACGTGTCACCACGCCAAGTTGTTTCTGTCGGCGCGTCTTTGATTCCATTCTTGGAACATGATGATGCTAACCGTGCCTTAATGGGCGCGAACATGCAACGTCAAGCAGTACCTACATTACGTGCTGAAAAGCCGATCGTCGGTACAGGCATGGAACGTGTAGTAGCTATCGACTCAGGCGTTATGGTTACTGCTAATCGTGGCGGTATTGTAGATTCAGTAGACGCTAGTCGCATCGTAATTCGGGTACATGACGATGAAGCAGCTGATGCTGCATCAGGTGTAGATATTTATAACTTGATTAAATATGCTCGTTCTAATCAAAGTACATGTATCAATCAACGTCCATTGGTTAAACCAGGTGATGTCATCGCTAGAGGTGATGTTATCGCAGACGGTCCATCAACAGATAAAGGTGAGTTGGCGTTAGGTCAAAATATCCTTATCGCGTTCATGCCTTGGAATGGTTATAACTATGAAGATTCGATTTTAGTATCTGAACGCGTAGTGAAAGAAGATCGCTTCACGACTATTCATATTCAAGAGTTGAATTGTTTGGCGCGTGATACAAAATTAGGCACAGAGGAGATCACCAGTGATATTCCTAACGTAAGTGAAGGCGCATTATCAAAACTTGATGAGTCTGGTATCGTTTATGTGGGTGCTGAAGTTAAACCTGGCGATATCTTATGCGGTAAGGTAACACCTAAAGGTGAGTCACAATTAACACCAGAAGAAAAGTTACTCCGAGCTATTTTTGGTGAAAAAGCAGCAGATGTTAAAGATTCTTCGTTGCGAGTGCCATCAAGTACTTACGGTACTGTTATTGATGTACAAGTATTTACCCGTGATGGTGTTGATAAAGATGAACGTGCATTAGCTATTGAAAAAGCTGAATTAGATAAGGTGCGTGCTGATCTTAAAGATAAACATCGCATTATAGTTGATGACTTATTTTCACGTTTAGAAAAATCATTAACGGGTAAAGTTGCAGAAAATTCGCCTGCTCAACCGGCTAATACTAAATTGACTAAGGCATACCTTACTAAGCTAGAGCATGCTAAATGGTTTGATTTGCGTATGGAATCAGATGAATTAAATGCTTTATTAGAACAAGCCTCAATTCAAATTAAGCAATATCGTGTTGATATGGATGAAGCGTTTGAAATCAAGAAAGATAAATTGATTTCAGGTCACGATTTAGCACCAGGCGTACAACGCATGGTTAAAGTTTTCTTGGCTGTGAAACGTCGTATTCAGCCGGGTGACAAAATGGCTGGTCGTCACGGTAATAAAGGTGTTATTTCCAACATCGTCCCTGTAGAAGATATGCCTTACACGGCTGATGGTCGTCCTGTTGATATCGTATTGAACCCATTGGGTGTTCCATCACGGATGAACATCGGGCAGGTTTTAGAGATTCATTTGGGTTGGGCTGCTAAAGGTCTAGGCTTCAAAATTGCTGACATGCTTGACGAACAGCGAAGCATTGCCGATATACGTGAATTCTTAGGCAAGATCTACAACACCAGCGGTAAGACAGAAGATCTAGATTCGTTCACTGATGATGAAATTATTGAGCTAGCGAATAATCTACGTGACGGTGTACCAATGGCTACACCAGTATTTGATGGTGCAGATGAGCCAGAAATTAAAGATATGCTTGAGTTGGCTGGATTACCACGTAGTGGACAAACCATGCTAATTGATGGTCGTACAGGCGAAGAGTTTGATCGCCCAGTAACGGTTGGTTATATGCATATGTTGAAATTGAACCATTTGGTTGATGACAAAATGCATGCGCGTTCAACTGGACCATATAGCTTAGTGACACAACAACCATTGGGTGGTAAAGCACAATTTGGTGGACAACGTTTCGGTGAGATGGAAGTGTGGGCGCTACAAGCTTATGGCGCAGCTTATACCTTACAAGAAATGTTAACCGTTAAATCAGATGACGTTGCTGGCCGTACTAAGATCTACAAAAATATTGTTGATGGTGATTATCGAATGGAAGCAGGTATGCCTGAATCATTCAGAGTATTAACTCATGAGATTCGTTCTCTTGGTATTGATATTGATTTAGTGAATGACTAGACCTAAACATCAAGCGAAGAACTGATAATCAATCTATACGCCGTTATACGGCAGCGGAGAAAGAAACATGAAAGACTTACTTAATCTGTTAAAGCAACAGACAACAGCCGAAGACTTCGATGCTATTCGCATCGGTTTGGCTTCACCAAAAATGGTGCGGTCATGGTCTTTTGGTGAAGTAAAAAAACCAGAAACGATTAATTACCGTACATTCAAACCAGAACGTGAAGGTCTATTTTGCTGCAAAATATTTGGCCCAGTTAAAGATTACGAATGCCTATGTGGTAAATACAAACGTTTGAAACATCGCGGTGTAATCTGTGAAAAATGTGGCGTTGAAGTAACTGTTGCTAAAGTACGTCGTGAACGTATGGGTCACATTGAACTTGCAAGCCCTGTTGCACATATCTGGTTCTTAAAATCTTTACCATCACGTATCTCGTCGTTCTTAGATATGACATTACGCGATATTGAACGCGTATTATATTTTGAAGCGTTTATTGTTGTTGATCCTGGTATGACACCTTTAGAAAAAGGTCAATTGTTGTCTGATGAAACGTATTTGCAAGCAATTGAAGAATACGGCGATGAATTTGATGCACGCATGGGCGCAGAAGCGGTACAAGAGCTATTACGCAGCATTAATTTAGAAAAAGAAATTGAAGTTATTCGTGAAGATATCGAAGCGACCAATTCTGAAACTAAAATTAAGAAATTGACTAAGCGTCTTAAATTAATGGAAGCATTCCAAGATTCTGGTAACAAACCAGAATGGATGGTGATGGAAGTTTTACCTATTCTTCCTCCTGATTTACGTCCATTAGTGCCACTTGATGGTGGTCGTTTTGCAACATCTGATCTGAATGACTTATATCGTCGTGTTATCAATCGTAACAATCGTCTTAAACGTTTATTAGATTTAAATGCTCCAGACATTATCGTACGTAATGAAAAACGGATGTTGCAAGAATCTGTGGATGCCTTATTAGACAATGGTCGTCGTGGTCGTGCTATTACGGGTACTAACCGGATGCCATTGAAATCTTTGGCTGACATGATCAAAGGTAAGCAAGGTCGTTTCCGTCAAAACTTACTAGGTAAACGTGTAGATTATTCTGGACGTTCAGTAATCGTAGTTGGTCCATACTTAAAATTACACCAATGTGGTTTACCGAAAAAAATGGCTTTGGAATTATTCAAACCATTTATTTACGGAAGATTAGAACGTGCAGGTTTAGCGACAACTATTAAAGCTGCTAAAAAGATGGTTGAACGTGAAGGAACGGAAGTCTGGGATATTCTAGAAGACGTTATCCGTGAACATCCAATTATGTTAAACCGTGCACCAACATTGCATCGTCTTGGTATTCAAGCATTTGAACCATTACTAATTGAAGGTAAAGCAATACAGCTTCATCCTCTAGTTTGTGGTGCATTCAACGCCGATTTCGATGGCGATCAGATGGCGGTTCACGTACCTTTATCATTAGAAGCGCAATTAGAAGCTCGTTCTTTGATGATGGCAACAAACAATATTTTATCTCCTGCCAATGGTGAGCCAGTAATCATTCCATCACAAGACGTGGTCTTGGGATTGTATTACATGACACGTGAATTAGTGAATGCTAAAGGTGAAGGTAGTAAGTTTGCTGATATCGCTGAGCTAAAACGTGCACATGGTAATAATACGGTTTCTATTCATTCTAAAATAACAGTACGTTTAGATGAAACAGATGTCACGTTGCCTGAAGCTGAGCAAACGCGTCGTATTCGTGTTGAAACAACAGTGGGTCGTGCGATTCTGTTTAGTATCGTGCCTAAAGGTTTACCGTTCTCAATCGTTGACCGTTCAATGACTAAAAAAGCGATCGGTGATTTAATCAATATTTGTTACCGTCGACTTGGCTTAAAAGATACCGTTATCTTTGCCGATCATCTAATGTATATGGGTTTCACGCAAGCAACTAAATCAGGCGCATCAGTTGGTGTCGACGATATGGTTATTCCTGCATCAAAAGCGGCAATCTTAGCGAAAGCGGAAGCTGAAGTTGAAGAAATTGCCATGCAGTATGCTTCTGGTCTGGTGACTGATGGTGAACGTTACAACAAAATCATCGATATCTGGTCACGTACCAATGATCAAGTCGCTAAATCAATGATGGATGGTCTAGGCCATGATACCGTTATCGATGCCGATGGTAATGAAGTTAAACAGCAATCTATGAACTCTATCTATATGATGGCCGATTCTGGAGCGCGTGGTTCTGCTGCACAGATTCGTCAATTAGCAGGTATGCGTGGTTTGATGGCTAAACCAGATGGTTCTATCATTGAAACACCTATTACCGCCAACTTCCGTGAAGGTTTGGACGTTTTACAATACTTTATTTCAACACATGGTGCTCGTAAAGGTCTAGCTGATACAGCATTGAAAACAGCAAACTCAGGTTACTTGACTCGTCGCTTAGTTGACGTTGCACAAGATCTTGTTGTTGTTGAAGAAGATTGTGGTACCCAAAAAGGTATCAACATGATACCTATTATCGAGGGTGGTGATGTTGTAGAACCATTGGGTGAACGTGTATTGGGTCGAGTAATTGCACAAGATGTGATGAACTCTACAAACACACGAGTTATCATTCCTGCTGGTGTGATGATGGATGAAGATTCTGTCATACAATTAGAAGTGGAAGGTATTGATGAAGTTCTAGTTAGATCAGCAATCACATGTGAATCACGTTACGGCGTTTGTGCTTCATGTTATGGCCGCGATTTAGGTCGTGGACATATGATTAATGTCGGTGAAGCGGTGGGTGTTATTGCAGCACAATCAATCGGTGAGCCAGGCACGCAGTTAACTATGCGTACCTTCCATATCGGTGGTGCGGCATCTCGAACAGCGGCTGATAATTCAGTTGCATTGAAGTTCAAAGGTAATATCCGTTTCCATAATATTAAATCAGTGCAACATGCTAATGGTAAGTTTATTGCGGTATCTCGATCAGGTGAATTACATCTTATTGATGAAAATGGTCGCGAACGTGAACGTTATAAAATTCCATACGGTGCTGAAATTACCGTTGCTGATAATGAAGCAGTTGAAGCTGGACAAGTTATCGCAACATGGGATCCGCATACCCATCCAGTTGTGACTGAAGCGATGGGTGTTGTTCAGCTTAAAGATTTAGTTGAAGGTATCACTGTTGATAAACATGTCGATGAAGTCACCGGTTTGACTAGCTTGATCGTACGTGAACCAAAACAACGTGCTGCCTCATCTAAAGACATGAGACCAATGGTTAAGTTGATTGATAGTGATGGTAATGATTTATTACTAGTTGGTACCGATATTCCTGCTCAGTACTTTTTACCGGGTGGCGCTATCGTAACCGTTACAGATGATGCTGAAGTGGGTATTGGTGACGTATTAGCTCGTATCCCACAAGAAAGTAGTAAAACACGTGATATCACCGGTGGTTTACCTCGTGTTGCAGATTTATTTGAAGCACGTAAACCAAAAGATCCAGCATTGATGGCTGAAATCTCAGGTACGATTAGCTTTGGTAAAGAAACTAAAGGTAAACAACGTCTTATCATTACACCACTTGAAGGTGAGCAGCATGAAGAGCTTATTCCGAAGTGGCGTCATGTATCAGTGTTTGAAGGCGAAAGCATTGCGAAAGGTGAATTGCTAGTAGACGGACCAGAAGATCCACATGATATTTTACGTTTGAAAGGTGTTTTAGCACTAGCCAACTATATGTCGAGCGAAGTTCAAGAAGTTTATCGATTACAAGGTGTAAAAATCAATGATAAACACATTGAAGTAATTGTTCGTCAGATGTTACGTAAAATTGAAATCGATTCCGTGGGTGATGCGAAGTTGCTAAAAGGTGAACAGATTGAACATGATCGTTTATTAGACATAAACGATGCTGTCCGAGCTGAAGGTAAGTTGGAAGCGACTTATATCCCAATGTTGTTAGGTATTACTAAAGCATCATTGGCAACTGAGTCATTTATCTCAGCCGCATCTTTCCAAGAAACAACACGAGTATTAACGGATGCTGCTGTAACCGGCAAACGTGATGTACTTCGCGGATTGAAGGAAAACGTAATTGTGGGACGTTTAATTCCTGCAGGTACTGGACTTGCATATCACAAAGAACGTTATCGCAAACGTCACCTTAATGACCCTGTTGCCGTTGCTCCAAAACCGGTAGCTATTGTTGAAGAAGTAAAAGATTTATCAGAAGATATTTCCTAAAAAAGATATCTTGACTAGAGGGTATATTCAGTAGTAAAATCCCTCTTCTTTGTCAGGCGTCCATCTATGGATGCCTGATTTTATCTGGTTAACGGTGTTGCTGAATGTCACTGTGTACCATTGTTGAATATATGTAGGACAGTAATTTAATGGCAACAATTAATCAGTTGGTTCGTAAACCGAGATTGAAGCAAAAGAAAAAGAACAATGTACCTGCTTTGCAGGCATGTCCGCAACGTCGTGGTGTTTGTACTCGTGTTTATACTACTACACCTAAAAAGCCTAACTCGGCTATGCGTAAAGTTGCACGTGTTCGTTTAACGAATGGCTTTGAAGTGACATCATACATCGGTGGCGAAGGTCACAACTTACAAGAGCATTCGGTCGTATTGATTCGTGGCGGTCGTGTAAAAGATTTACCGGGTGTTCGTTATCACACAATTCGTGGTGCTTTAGATACATCTGGTGTAGTTAAGCGTCGTCAAGGCCGTTCTAAATACGGTGCTAAACGTCCGAAAGGTTAATAGTTACTTTTTTAAGTAATTAGCATAATAAAAAATTAGGAAAGACAAATGCCAAGAAGAAGGGTTGTTGCCAAGCGTGAAGTATTGCCAGATCCAAAGCATTCAAATATTGGGTTGGCCAAATTCATTAATGTCATTATGAAAGATGGTAAAAAATCAGTCGCTGAAAAGATTACATACGGCGCTCTTGATTCAGTATCTGAAAGCAAAGGTAGTAATGCACTAGAGATCTTCCAAAAAGCGATTGAGAACATCAGTCCTCTTGTTGAAGTTAAATCTCGTCGTGTAGGTGGTGCTACTTATCAAGTACCTGTTGAAGTTCGTGCGGAACGTCGTGTGGCCTTAGCAATGCGTTGGTTAGTTGATGCAGCACGGAAACGTGGTGAAAAATCAATGGGCATGCGTTTGGCGGGTGAGCTTGGTGATGCTTTTGAAGGCAAAGGCACTGCTGTTAAGAAGAAAGAAGATGTTCATCGTATGGCTGAAGCTAACAAGGCGTTTTCGCACTTCCGTTTTTAAGTTTTATCAAAGCCTATCGTTTACTCGATAGGCTATACACTGTTCTTTAACAATTTTAACTTTGAGAGTACCCATAGTGGCACGTACTACCCCTATTATTCGATATCGTAATATCGGCATCATGGCTCATATTGACGCGGGTAAAACCACGACTACAGAGCGTGTGCTGTTTTACACTGGTGTATCGCATAAAATCGGCGAAGTGCACGATGGCGCAGCAACAATGGATTGGATGGAGCAAGAGCAAGAGCGTGGTATAACTATCACATCTGCAGCCACCACCTGTTTCTGGCCAGGAATGGATAAGCAGTTTGAGTCACACCGTATCAATATAATAGATACGCCTGGTCATGTTGATTTTACAATTGAAGTTGAAAGATCGTTAAGAGTACTTGATGGCGCAGTTTGTGTGTTCTGTGCAGTAGGTGGTGTCGAGCCACAATCTGAAACAGTTTGGCGCCAAGCAAATAAATATAAAGTCCCCCGTATTGCTTTCATCAATAAGATGGATAGAGCTGGTGCAGATTTCACACGCGTTTTAGAGCAAATAAAAACTCGATTAGGCGCTAAGCCCGTTGCTATGCAGCTTCCTATCGGCGCTGAAGATTCCTATGAAGGTGTCGTTGATCTAATTCGTATGAAAGCGATCTATTGGAATGACACAGATCTTGGGGTTACTTACGAAGCCCGTGAAATTGCTCCTGATATGTTAGCTGAATGCGAAGCACAGCGTGAACAACTGATGGAAGTGGCTGCAGAATCTAGCGAACATCTTATGGATAAGTATTTAGAAGATGGTTACTTGTCTGTTGATGAAATTAAATTGGGCATTCGAAAACTCACTTTAAATAATGAAATTGTCCCCGCTTTTTGTGGTTCAGCATTCAAAAATAAGGGAGTGCAAGCTGTATTAGATGGTGTAGTTGAGTATTTACCGTCACCACTAGATGTTCCAGCAATCGCTGGAGTGTTATCCGATGCTGAAGAAACAATTGACTATAGACATGCTGACGACTCCGAACCATTTGCAGCGCTAGCCTTTAAAATTGCCACAGATCCCTTTGTTGGCACATTGACCTTCTTTCGTGTTTATTCTGGTACCTTGAAATCTGGTGATGCGGTATTTAATCCGATCAAAGGCAAAAAAGAACGCATTGGTCGAATGGTTCAAATGCACAGTAATAGTCGCGAAGATCTAACTGAAGTTAGAGCGGGAGATATTGCTGCAGCAATTGGTTTAAAAGATACCACAACAGGCGATACGCTTTGTGATATCGATAAGCATATTACTTTGGAACGTATGGTATTCCCTGAGCCAGTAATTTCAGTAGCCATCGAACCCAGAACGCTTGCAGATCAAGAAAAAATGAGTGTCGCTTTGGGTAAGTTAGCCAAAGAAGATCCTTCCTTTAGAGTGCGCACAGATGAAGAGTCTGCACAAATAATAATTGCAGGAATGGGTGAGCTTCATTTAGATATAATAATCGATCGTTTGAAAAGAGAATTTTCCGTCGATGCCAATGTGGGTGCTCCACAAGTTGCTTATCGTGAAACGATTGGTAAGACAGTAGAAGCTGAAGGAAAGTTCGTGCGCCAGAGTGGTGGCCGTGGTCAATACGGTCATGTATGGTTACGTCTGGAGCCTCAAAAGTCAGGAGTAGGCTACGCCTTTGAAAATGCGACTGTTGGCGGAACTGTTCCAAAAGAATATATTTCTTCTGTAGATAAAGGTATACAAGAGCAGATGAAAAATGGTGTAATAGCCGGCTATCCAGTTGAAGATGTTAAAGTCACATTGTTTGATGGTTCATATCATGATGTAGACTCTAATGAGATGGCGTTTAAAGTTGCGGGTTCGCTTGGTTTTAGGAATGGCGCTTTAGAGGCTAATCCAATCTTGCTTGAGCCAGTAATGAGAATCGAAATTGTCACACCAGAAGACTATATGGGTGATGTTATGGGTGATCTCAGTCGACGTCGTGGCATAGTTCATGGCATGGAAGATGTAGTAAGTGGCAAAGTAATTAAGGCCGAAGTTCCATTGGCAGAAATGTTTGGTTATGCGACTGATTTGCGTTCTGCTTCTCAGGGGCGAGCAACGTACTCAATGGAGTTTGCTCGTTACGCCGAGACACCAAACAATGTAGCAGCAGCAGTTATTAACAAGTTTAAGTAATATCAAGGTTTAATGAGGTAGAGACATGTCTAAAGAGAAATTTGTAAGAACAAAGCCACACGTAAACGTGGGCACAATTGGTCACGTTGATCATGGTAAAACGACACTAACTGCAGCGATTACGAAAGTAATGGCAGAAGCACAAGGTGGTATAGCTAAATCATTTGCTGATATTGATAATGCGCCAGAAGAAAGAGAGCGCGGTATTACAATCTCTACATCACACGTAGAATATGAAACTGCAAATCGTCACTATGCCCACGTTGATTGCCCAGGCCATGCTGATTATGTAAAAAATATGATAACGGGTGCTGCTCAAATGGACGGCGCTATCTTAGTTGTTAACGCAGCAGATGGTCCGATGCCACAAACCCGTGAGCACATCTTATTATCACGCCAAGTAGGCGTGCCGTACATCATCGTGTTCATGAATAAAGCCGACATGGTTGATGACGCAGAGCTTATCGAACTTGTAGAAATGGAAGTACGTGAGTTATTAGATAAGTACGATTTTCCTGGTGATGATACACCTATCATCGTAGGCTCAGCATTGAAAGCATTAGAAGGCGACACTAGTGAAATTGGCGTACCTTCAATCCTTCGTTTAGGCGAAGCAATGGATACTTACTTCCCAGAGCCAGTTCGCGCTATTGACGGCAAGTTCTTGATGCCGATAGAAGACGTGTTCTCAATCTCAGGTCGCGGCACAGTAGTAACGGGTCGTATTGAACGTGGAATTGTTAAAGTAGGTGAAGAATTAGAAATTGTGGGGATCAAAGATACCGCGAAGACAACTTGTACCGGTGTTGAAATGTTCCGTAAACTACTTGACCAAGGTCAAGCTGGCGATAACGTAGGCGTATTGCTACGCGGAACAAAACGCGAAGATGTTGACCGTGGTCAAGTATTAGCTCACCCTGGTTCAATCAAGCCACACACAAAATTTGAAGCAGAAGTCTACATTTTGTCAAAAGATGAAGGTGGACGTCATACACCATTTTTTAATGGTTACCGTCCACAATTCTACTTCCGCACAACAGACGTAACAGGCGCATGTGAATTACCGGAAGGTATTGAAATGGTTATGCCTGGCGATAACGTTAAAATGGACGTAACCCTCATCAATCCTATTGCGATGGAAGATGGCTTGCGTTTTGCTATTCGTGAAGGCGGTCGCACAGTTGGTGCCGGCGTCGTTAGTAAAATTACTGAGTAATAGAAATGGCAACAAACCAAACTATTAGAATCAGATTGAAATCATTCGACCATAGACTGATTGATCAATCTGCAAAAGAAATCGTAGAGACTGCTAAACGTACTGGTGCTCGGATCAATGGACCTATCCCATTACCGACTAAAAAAGAACGTTTCACTGTATTGGTTTCTCCTCATGTTAATAAAGATGCACGTGATCAGTACGAAATTCGTACTCACAAGCGTCTTATGGACATCGTCGAGCCTACTGATAAAACAGTTGATGCTTTAATGAAATTGGACTTGGCCGCTGGTGTCGATGTTCAGATTAAATTGAATTAAGAAGGGGCTTGGACAATGACTATTGGACTTGTCGGCCGTAAACGCGGAATGACACGTATCTTCACTGAAGATGGTGTGTCTACGCCAGTAACGGTAATTGAAGTTGAACCAAATCGTATTAGTCAGCTAAAGACTATGGATGTAGATGGTTACAATGCTATTCAAGTTACAATTGGTGCTAAAAAAGCATCACGTGTAACTAAGTCGCTGGCTGGACATTTTGCTAAAGCAGGATCCGCAGCTGGTAATAAAATGCATGAATTTGCATTAACAGAAGCTTCAGAGTTAACAGTCGGTGCAGAACTGAAAGTGACTCTCTTCGAAGAAGGCCAGCAAATTGATGTGACTGGTATCTCAAAAGGTAAGGGCTTTGCTGGTGTTGTGAAACGTTATGGTTTCCACGGTGGTGATGCAACTCATGGTAACTCTCTATCTCATAGAGCGCCGGGTTCGATTGGTATGTGCCAAACACCTGGTCGCGTCTTTAAAGAAAAGAAAATGGCCGGTCATATGGGTGATGTTAAACGAACAATACAGAATCTATCTGTAGTTCGTATTGACGAAGCGCGTAACTTATTACTTGTTAAGGGCTCTGTCCCTGGCGCTAAGGGTGGAGACGTTGTAATTCGTCCTGCCGTTAAAGCCTAAAAGATTCTCAGGGGAATAATTGTGGATATTCAATTACAATCTTTCGATGGTAGTAAAGTGGGAAACATTAAAGTTTCTGACGCTTTACTAGATCGAGAATACAATGAATCTTTGGTTCATCAAGTAGTAACGGCCTACTTAGCGGGTGCACGTAGCGGTACAGTCTCTCAGAAAACACGAGCTGAAGTACGTGGAGGTGGTAGAAAACCATTCGCACAAAAAGGTAGTGGCCGAGCACGTGCTGGTACAATTAGAAGTCCATTATGGCGTTCAGGTGGTACAACTTTTGCTGCAAAGCCTCGTGACTATAGTCAAAAAGTTAACCGTAAAGTATACCGTAATGCAATGTGTACTATTTTGTCGGAATTACGTCGTAAAGACGCATTGATTATCGTTGACAAGATTGACATGGATACGCCTAAAACGAAAGACTTGCTTGCAAAAGTAAGCGGTTTAGGCTTGAAAAATGCACTTATAGTTACAGAAAATGCAGTGGGTAATTTAGCATTAGCATCGCGCAATTTGTACAATCTTGCTGCGACTGATGCATCACATATCAACCCTGTAGCATTGTTGCGATTTGAAAAGATCGTTATCAGTGAAGATTCTGTTCGTAAGTTAGAGGAATCTTTATTATGAATTTAGAACGGTTAACAAAAATTATTGTTGCGCCTGTTGTGGCTGAAAAAGCAACGCGCGTTGCAGAACAAAATAATCAGGTAGTACTTAAAGTATTGCCAAATGCCAATAAAACTGAAATTAAACATGCAGTTGAAAAAATGTTTAATGTTAAGGTTGCAGCGGTTACTACTTCAAACGTCAAAGGTAAAGTAAAACGTACTGGTCGCGTAATGGGTAAACGTAGCGATTGGAAGAAAGCTTATGTCACGCTTGTAGATGGTGCTGACATTAACTTCCTTGGCGAATAGATAAATAAGAATATTGGTGAGGAAACAGGAATGGCACTAAAAAAGGCTAAACCTACATCAGCAGGTAGAAGATTTGTTGTTCAGGTAAAAACAGAAGGTTTACATAAAGGTGCACCTTATGCTCCTTTACTTGAAAAGAAATCTAAAACTGGCGGACGTAATAACGCAGGTCGTATCACAGTAAGACATCGTGGTGGTGGTCATAAACAACGCTATCGTTTGATGGATTTCAAACGTACAAAAGATGGGATACCTGCTGTAGTTGAACGTTTGGAGTATGATCCTAATCGTACTGCTCATATAGCTTTGTTAAGCTATGCTGATGGTGAAAAGACATACATCATTGCTCCTAAGGGTGTAGTGGCTGGCGATAGATTGGAATCTGGCGACAATGCTGCAATGCGTGCGGGTAATTGCATGAAATTAGCGCTTATTCCACTAGGTAGTACGATTCACTGTATAGAAATGAAACCAGGTAAAGGTGCTCAGATTGCTCGTAGTGCTGGAACTAGTGCGCAATATGTTGCACGTGAAAATGGCTATGCAACTATCAGATTACGGTCAGGTGAAACACGTAGAATTTCACTAGATTGTAAAGCAACACTTGGTGAAGTTGGCAATGGTGAACATTCACTTAGATCATTAGGTAAGGCTGGTGCAACTCGCTGGCGTGGTGTTCGACCTACAGTTCGTGGTGTTGTCATGAACCCTGTAGATCATCCACATGGTGGTGGTGAAGGCCGTACCTCTGGTGGTCGTCATCCTGTATCACCATGGGGTATGCCAACTAAAGGCTACAAAACTCGTAAGAATAAACGTACAGACAATATGATTGTCCGTCGTCGTAACCGGAAATAAAGACTAGGAATTTACATGCCGCGTTCAATTAAAAAAGGTCCTTTTATAGACCAGCACCTTGAAAAGAAGGTCTTGGAAGCGATAGAAACTGATAATAAACGTCCGATTAAAACTTGGTCACGACGTTCAATGATTTCACCTGAAATGATCGGTTTAACCATCGCAGTTCACAATGGTAAACAACATATGCCAGTATTTGTTACTGAGGATATGGTTGGGCATAAGTTGGGTGAGTTTTCACCAACGAGGACCTTTAAAGGTCATGCCGTTGACAAGAAATCTAAGCGATAAGGTTAAGATATGGCTACGAAAGCTAAATACAGCTACGCACGAATTTCTGCGCAAAAAGTTCGATTGGTTGCAGATCAAATCAGGGGATTGCCGGTAGAAAAGGCAATCAATATACTTACATACAGCCCTAAAAAAGCTGCCGTTCTTATGAAAGAAGTGCTTAACTCAGCGATTGCGAACGCTGAGCATAACGACGGTGCTGACATTGATGAGCTATACGTTGCTACTGTTATGGTAGACGAAGGCTCAACAATGAAACGTATGTCACCACGTGCTAAAGGCCGTGGTAATCGTATCCTTAAACGTACAAGTCACATCACTGTGATTGTAGACGAAAAGTAAGAGAGAATACTTATGGGACAAAAGGTTCACCCAACAGGCTTCAGACTTGGTATAATTAAAGATTGGAATTCGATCTGGTATGCTAGCTCTGCTGATTTTCCAGGAATGTTGAATAAAGATCTAAAAGTACGTGCTTATTTGAGAGAAAAATTAGCACATGCTTCAGTAAGTAAGATCCAAATTGACCGACCTGCTAAGAATGCAAAGATTACTATCCATACGGCTCGTCCAGGAATAGTTATTGGTAAAAAAGGTGAAGACATTGATAAGTTGCGCAAAGAATGCTCAGCCATCATGGGTATCCCTGTTAATGTTGGCGTTGAAGAAATTCGCAAGCCTGAGCTTGATGCAAGATTAGTTGCTGAAAGTGTAGCTCAGCAGCTTGAACGTCGCATTATGTTCCGTCGAGCAATGAAGCGTGCGGTTACAAATACCATGCGTTTAGGTGCTGAAGGTATTCGGATTAACGTTGCCGGTCGTTTGAATGGTGCAGAAATCGCGCGTACTGAATGGTACCGTGAAGGTCGTGTGCCATTACATACGTTACGTGCTGATATAGATTATGGTACTGCGGAAGCAAATACTACATACGGTATTATCGGTATTAAGGTTTGGATTTTTAAGGGTGAAGTATTCGACGGAAACACCGTGACTTCAGCCTCAGCAGAGAAATAAGGTTTTAACCCATGTTACAGCCAAAAAGAACGAAATTTAGAAAACAGATGAAGCTGCGTAATCGCGGTTTAGCACATCGAGGTTCAAAAGTTAGCTTTGGTGAGTTTGGTCTCAAATGTTTGGATCGTGGTCGTATTACGGCTCGCCAAATAGAAGCCGCTCGCCGCGCTATGACTCGTTACGTTAAACGTGGTGGTAAGATATGGATCCGTGTTTTCCCTGATAAGCCTATTACTAGCAAACCGTTAGAAGTAAGGCAAGGTAAAGGTAAGGGTAATGTTGAGTACTGGGTGGCTAATGTCCAGCCAGGTCGCATGCTCTATGAGATGGAAGGTGTGTCAGAAGAAATTGCTAGAGAAGCTTTTAGACTTGGCGCTGCAAAACTTCCGGTTAAAACAACATTTGTAACGCGGGCGATACTGTAATGAAAGCGAGCGAAATCAGACAGAAATCTGTTGAAGATATGGCGCAAGAGCTTGATGCTCTTCATAAAGAACAGTTTAGTTTGCGTATGCAAAATGCGACAGGTCAAATAACACGCTCTAGTGAAATGAGACGTGTACGCCGTGACATTGCTCGTATTAAAACTGTACTTAACGAAAAGAAATAGGGTACGAATATGAGTGAACAGGAAAAAAGTACACGTTTAGTCACTGGTCGAGTTGTTAGCGATAAGATGGACAAAACTATTACAGTTTTGGTTGAGCGTAAAGTTGCTCATCCTATATACAAGAAGTACATGAAGCGTTCTACAAAGTTGCACGCTCATGATGAAGCGAACGAATGTAACGTTGGTGATGTTGTAACTATTACATCATCGCGACCTTTGTCAAAGACTAAAAGCTGGAACTTGGTCGAAGTTATTGACCGAGCCAAGTAGTTCCACTGGTTATAATTGGAGTTTAGACAATGATTCAAATGCAAAGTAGTCTTGATGCGGCTGATAACAGCGGTGCAAAACGCGTAGAATGTATTAAAGTATTGGGTGGTTCTCACCGTCGTTATGCTGGTATTGGTGATGTGATCAAGGTAACGATTAAAGAAGCAGCGCCACGCGGCAAAGTAAAAAAAGGTCAGGTTCATAACGCAGTTATTGTTAGAACCAGAAAAGGTGTTCGTCGTCCTGATGGATCTGTGATTCGATTTGATGGTAATGCCGCTGTTTTATTAAATGCTAATCTTCAGCCGATTGGCACTCGAATTTTTGGCCCTGTTACGCGTGAGCTTCGTGGTGAAAAATTCATGAAGATTATATCGTTAGCGCCTGAAGTGCTATAAGATTGGAGTTCTGAGATGGAAAGATTAGTTAAAGGTGACCAAGTCGTTGTTGTTGTCGGTAAAGACCGAGGCAAAACTGGCGAAATCGTTACACGCGGACAAGATGGTAAATTTGTAGTTCAAGGCATCAATCTTGTTAAGAAACATGTAAAACCAAATCCAGCCCAAGGTCAGGCTGGTGGTATTCTTGATAAAGAAATGCCGATTGAGGGTTCTAACTTAGCTTTATTAAATCCTGCTACTGGCAAGGGTGATAAAGTGGGTTTTAAAATTTTAGACGATGGCCGCAAGGTTCGCTTTTTTAAATCAAACGGCGAAGTTGTTGGCGCTTAGGCGACAAGATTAGGTATTTACAGTGAGCAGATTAAAAGATTTTTATCGTGATACTGTAGTCAAACAGTTAATTGAACAGTTTGGTTATAAGTCGGTCATGGAAGTTCCGAGAATTACAAAGATATCCTTAAATATGGGTGTTGGGGAAGCATTGACTGATAAGAAGGTTTTGGAGAGTGCTGTTGCTGATATGGAAAAAATTTCCGGTCAGAAAGTGGTTGTTACCAAGGCAAGAAAATCAATTGCAGGTTTTAAGTTACGTGAAGGATGGCCGGTAGGTTGTAAGGTTACTTTACGTTCAGAACGTATGTATGATTTTCTTGATAGATTGGTGACCGTTTCCATTCCAAGGATTCGTGACTTTCGTGGGTTAAATCCTAAGTCATTTGATGGGCAGGGAAACTATAGTATGGGAGTGAAAGAACAAATCATTTTCCCAGAAATTGAATATGATAAAATAGATAAGTTACGCGGAATGGATATTACCATTACTACTACTGCTAAAACAGCAGAAGAGTCACGCGCACTATTGACAGCATTTAAGTTTCCTTTTAAAAAATAGATTTAGGTCGGGTGGAATTAAGTTATGGCTAAACAATGCATGATTAATCGTGAGATTAAAAGAGCAAAAATGGTAGAAAAATATGCTGCCAAACGTGCTGAGTTAAAAAAACAGATCATAGACATGTCATTAAGTTTTGATGAACGTCAAGAAGCTGCAAAGAAATTTCACGCGTTACCTCGTAATTCGAGTGCAGTGCGTATGAGAAATCGTTGTGAAATTACGGGTCGCCCACATGGTTATTACCGTAAGTTCGGCCTTTCTAGGAATAAATTGCGTGAACATGCAATGGCGGGAGATATTCCTGGCCTAGTAATGGCAAGCTGGTAGTTTGTCAATCTATAGTGTGGAGCTAAAATAAAATGAGTATGACCGATCCTGTTGCAGATATGCTGACTCGCATACGTAATGCACAATCAGCAAAAAAATCAGATGTAACTATGCCTTCATCTAAAGTGAAGTTAAGCATTGCAGATGTTTTAAAGAATGAAGGTTACATCGCAACATATAATGTTAGTGACGTCGACGGTAAACCTGTCCTTTCTATTGCTTTAAAATATTTTGATGGTAAACCAGTTATATCAAAAATCAATCGTGTAAGCCGACCAGGTCTACGCGTTTACAAATCAGCTAAAGATCTACCAAAAGTAATTGGTGGTTTAGGTGTAGCAATCGTGTCGACATCTAAAGGTGTAATGGCCGATCGTAAGGCAAGAGAACTTGGCCAGGGCGGTGAAGTCCTGTGTTCAGTTAGCTAAGCCTGATATATTTGGAGATTTAAGAATGTCACGAATTGCAAACGCACCCGTAGAAATTCCAGCAGGCGTTGAAGTATCGCTAAATGGTGCTGAAGTTTCTATTAAAGGTAGCAAAGGCACGTTAAGTCGTGCAATACATGCGGAAGTTGAAGTGGCGCAGCAAGGTAACACATTAGTTACTACTGCTCGTAGCCAATCAAAACAAGCTGTTGCTCAAGCAGGTACATCACGTGCCTTGCTAAATAATATGGTAGTCGGTGTTTCTCAAGGCTTTCAAAAGAAGCTTACATTGATTGGGGTAGGTTATCGTGCTAAGGCTCAAGGAAGTACCTTGGATCTTACATTAGGATTCTCGCACCCAGTTCAATATGCTGTCCCTGAAGGGATCACCATTGAAACGCCAAGTCAGACTGAAATTATAATTTCAGGTACTGACAAACAAATAGTAGGTCAGGTTGCGGCAAACATTCGCGCTTATCGTCCACCAGAACCTTATAAAGGTAAAGGTGTTCGTTATGCAGATGAGCATGTTGCTCGTAAAGAAGCTAAGAAGAAATAATTAGGCTGAACAATGGATAAGAAAATATCACGATTACGTAGAGCGGCTAAAACAAGAGCTAAATTAAGAGAGCTTGAAGTCTATAGGTTGACTATTCACAGAACACCTCGCCACATCTACGCACAAATTGTCACTCATGACAGCTCTAAAGTTATAGCTTCAGCATCTACATTAGATGGTGACCTAAGAAAAGAGCTATCTGCTACGGGTAATATTACAGCGGCTGAAGCAGTTGGTAGAGCAGTTGCTTTACGAGCAGTGAAAGCAGGTGTTGAGAAAGTCTCTTTTGACCGGTCTGGTTTTCGTTTTCACGGCCGAGTTAAAGCGCTAGCTGATGCTGCACGCGAAAATGGCCTGCAGTTCTAAAATTTAAAGGTATTATCACATGGCACAAAATGATCAACGACAAGCCCCATCTGATGGTTTGATTGAAAAATTAGTCGGAATTCGCAGGGTTGCTAAGGTTGTTAAAGGTGGACGCGTTTTCGGGTTCTCTGCACTTACAGTAGTGGGTGATGGGGAAGGTCGAGTTGGTTTCGGTCAAGGCAAAGCACGCGAAGTTCCAGTTGCTATTCAAAAAGCAATGGATGAAGCCAGAAGAAACATGAAAACGGTTACTCTAAACGGACACACGTTACAGCATGCTTTAACTGCTCGTCACGGTGCTGCTAAAGTTTATATGCAACCTGCATCAGAAGGTACTGGCGTTATTGCAGGTGGCGCGATGCGAGCTGTTTTTGACGTTGTTGGTGTTCATAACGTGTTGGCAAAATCTATCGGTTCAACCAACCCTTTAAATGTGGTTCGCGCTACAATTATCGGTTTGACTGATATGAATAACCCTGAAGCAGTTGCAGCCAAGCGTGGCAAGTCAGTTGCAGAGATTATGGAATAAGATAATGACAACTCAAGCTAAATTAAAAGTGACATTGGTCAAAAGTACGATCGGTCGCTTAGCTAAACATAAGGCATGCGTAGTAGGCTTAGGTCTTCGTAAGACTGGTAGCAGCGCAATCGTTATTGATACACCTGAAAACAGAGGTATGATAAATCATGTCTCATACATGTTAAAGGTTGAGGAAGCATAAAATGTTTTTAAATACTATTGCACCTGCACTTGGTGCAACAAAAGATGCAAAAAGAGTTGGCCGCGGAATTGGTTCTGGTACGGGAAAAACCTGTGGTCGTGGACATAAAGGTCAAAAAGCACGTTCAGGTGGCTTTCATAAGCGCGGTTTTGAAGGTGGACAAATGCCTTTGCAGCGTCGTTTACCTAAAGTTGGTTTTACTTCACGTGTTGGTTCTAAATCTACTGAAGTCAGACTTGACGTTCTAGCAGGTCTGGCCGTTGATGTTATAGATTTATTTGCATTAAGAGCTTTGGGTATTATCTCTGGTAATGTTCAAAAAGTGAAAGTGATCAATTCTGGTGAACTCACAAAAGCTATCTCAATTAAAGGTTTATCTGTAACTGTTGGTGCTAGGTCGACGATTGAGTCAGCTGGCGGAAAAATCGAAGAGTAATCTGCGTGGAAAAGAATAAACAACAATTGCTCGAGAATAAAGGTAAGTATGCAGAACTAAAAAGCAGATTACTTTTTGTACTAGGCGCACTACTCGTATATCGAATGGGTACCTTTATGCCTGTTCCAGGTATAGATCCTGCTGCACTTGCAATTATGTTTGAACAACAAAAAGGTACCATTCTAGACATGTTTAACATGTTCTCGGGTGGAGCTTTGTCAAGGTTGTCAGTATTTGCACTTGGTATCATGCCTTATATATCGGCGTCTATCATTATGCAACTGTTAACTGTTGTTCATCCAGCACTTGCCCAAATGAAAAAAGAGGGTGCTGCTGGGAAAAGAAAAATTACTCAATACACACGCTATGGAACTTTAGTGCTTGCAACCTTCCAGGCGTTAGGTATTGCTGTTGCACTTGAAAGTCAGAGTGCTTCAGGTGTAGGGGTTGTAGTTGACCCAGGAATGCTATTCAGATTTACTGCTGTGATCACATTAGTTACAGGTACCATGTTTTTGATGTGGCTAGGAGAACAGATTACTGAGCGTGGAATTGGCAACGGTATCTCTCTTATAATTTTTGCTGGTATCGTCGCGGGTCTACCTGCTGCTATTGGTGGTACTTTAGAGCTAGCTAGAACAGGTCAGTTGCATTCGTTCTTGGTAGTAACAATACTTATTTTGGCAATTGCAGTTACCGCATTTGTTGTCTTTGTTGAAAGAGCACAGCGCAGAATACCTGTGCATTATGCAAAACGACAACAGGGACGCAAAATGATGTCAGGTCAAGTCACTCATTTACCGTTGAAATTAAATATGGCAGGTGTTATACCTCCTATTTTTGCATCTAGTATAATTCTATTTCCTGCTACAATAGCGGGTTGGTTTGGTACATCAGAAGGTATGGGATGGCTAAAAGATATTTCTACATTGATGTCTCCAGGTCAACCTATGTATGTTATTGCCTATGCTGTCGCAATAATATTCTTTTGCTTCTTCTATACGGCTCTAGTTTTTAATCCTAAAGAAACTGCTGAGAACTTGCAAAAATCGGGTGCATTTATACCTGGTATCCGTCCGGGTGCTCAAACTAGTAAATATATTGATGGTGTAATGGGACGTTTGACATTAGCAGGTGCTGTATACATTACTGCTGTCTGTCTATTGCCAGAGTTTTTGATCTTATATTGGAATGTACCATTTTATTTCGGTGGAACATCCTTATTGATTATCGTAGTTGTTGTAATGGACTTTGTGTCTCAAGTACAGTCACATATGATGTCCCAGCAATATGAAGGTTTGATGAAAAAATCAAACAAAAAAAATAATAACAGTGTGTCAGGGTTCTTAAATTAAGTTCAACGCACACCATTTGGTGGAGAAGTACGATGAAAGTTCAAGCGTCGGTTAAGAAGATTTGCCGTAATTGTAAAGTTGTAAAGCGTAAGGGTGTTGTACGCATCATTTGCACTGAAGCAAAACATAAACAGCGTCAAGGTTGATTGACGTTACATAAATTAATTTATTGTTGGATAGAGATTATATATGTTACAATTCTCTGTTCACTTATGAAGAACTTAGGGTAGCTCAATGGCTCGTATTGCTGGAATAAATGTCCCGGTGCAAAAGCACACGGTGATCGCGTTAACCTCTATCTATGGTATAGGTAACACACGCGCACAGAAAATCTGTGCCGCATCAGGTGTAGCGCCAGATGCAAAAATTAGAGATTTGACAGAGCAAGAAGTAGAATTGCTTCGTGGTGAAGTTGCTAAATTCACTGTAGAAGGCGACTTGCGACGTGAAGTTTCAATGGATATTAAGCGCTTGAGAGATCTCGGCTGCTATCGTGGTATTCGTCATCGTCGAGGATTGCCTCTTCGTGGACAAAGAACTAAAACTAATGCAAGGACTCGTAAAGGTCCTAGACGCATGATTAAATAACGAAGAGAACTTTCATGGCAAATTCAACTGCGCGTCAGCGTAAGCGTGTAAAAAAGAATGTTGTTGATGGTGTGGCCCATGTGCATGCATCATTTAATAACACAATTATTACAATCACAGATCGCCAGGGTAATGCTCTTTCATGGGCAACGTCAGGTGGATGTGGTTTCCGTGGATCACGGAAAAGCACTCCTTTTGCAGCTCAAGTAGCAGCTGAAAAAGCGGGTGAAGTAGTCAAGGGTTTCGGTATGAAAAACCTAGATGTCGAAATAAAAGGTCCGGGTCCTGGTCGTGAGTCAGCTGTTCGCGCATTGAATAACTTGGGATTTAAAATTAACAATATTACAGACGTAACACCTATTCCGCATAATGGTTGTCGTCCGCCTAAACGGCGCAGAGTCTGATTTAGGAGATTATTATGGCTAGATATATTGGTGCAAAATGTCGTTTGTGTCGTCGAGAAGGTGAGAAGTTATTCCTTAAAGGCGAAAAATGCTTTACATCTAAATGTGCAATTGAAAATCGCGCGTTCCCGCCTGGCCAACATGGTCAGCGTCGAGGACGTCTTTCTGACTACGCAACACAATTACGTGAAAAACAAAAATTACGTCGTGTATATGGCGTTCTTGAAAAGCAATTTAGATCATATTATAAATTGGCTGATAACAAGAAAGGTGCAACAGGCGAAAATCTTCTGCAATTGCTAGAAAACCGCTTGGATAACGTTACATACCGCATGGGCTTTGGTGTCTCACGTAGTGAAGCTCGTCAACTAGTCCGTCATAATGCAATCACAGTTAATGGTAAGAAAGTAAATATACCTTCATACCAAGTGAGTGCCTCTGATGTTATTGCAGTTAGAGAAGCTGGTAAAAACCAAATACGCATAAAAGGTGCTCTAGATTTAGCAGCACAAAACGGCTTCGCAGATTGGGTTGAAGTTGATGCTGCCAAAATGTCGGGAACATATAAGCATGTACCTGAACGTTCTGATTTGTCAGCAGATATCAATGAGCATTTAATTGTTGAGCTCTACTCGAAATAAGTAAAGATAATCCTCATGTAAGTGAGGATTGATTAGAGGAATTTTAATGACAATCTATACTAGTCAGTTTCTAAAGCCACGGATGGTTGATATACAGAGATTTAGTAATACACGTACACGCTTAGTGTTAGAGCCACTCGAAAGAGGTTTTGGCCATACACTAGGTAGTGCAATGCGTAGAGTACTATTATCTTCAATGGAAGGCTCAGCAGTAGTTGAAGCACAAATTGACGGCGTCGTTCACGAATACTCTGCTATTGACGGTGTTCAAGAAGACGTATTGGATATACTTTTAAATATGAAAGGTCTTGCTATTAAGTTGCATGATCTTAATGAAGTTGTATTGACACTTAGTAAAAGTGGCGTCGGCCCTGTTACTGCTGGAGATATACAACTACCTCATAATGTCGAAATTGTTAATCCAGAGCATGTGATCGCTAACTTAACGGGGGGTAGTCTAACTATTACCTTTAAAGTTGCAAAAGGCAGAGGCTATTCGCCTTCAAATACGCGACAAACTGCAGAAGATGAAGACCGCTCAATTGGCCAGCTTTATTTAGATGCATCTTTCAGCCCAGTTAATATGGTTACATATGCAGTTGAAAGCGCGAGAGTAGAGAACAGAACAGACCTGGACAAGCTTATTATCGACGTAGATACTGACGGTACTCTTGATGCAGAAGATGCAATCAAATTTGCTTCGACTATATTAAGCGATCAACTTTCATCATTTGTTGACTTTACAGTTATCGAAGAAAAGAAAGTTGAACCAGAAGTTGCACAAATAGCACCTGAATTGCTTCAAGCAATTGATGAGCTCGATTTAACTGTTCGTTCTGCAAATTGTTTAAAAGCGGAAAATATCTATTATGTTGGTGATTTAATTCAACGTTCTGAAATGGAACTTCTGAAAACACCAAATCTAGGTAAAAAATCATTAACTGAGATTAAAGATGTTTTGGCATCAAAAGGTTTGTCATTAGGAATGCATCTTGATAACTGGCCACCAACATCATTAGAACAAAAATAAAACTGAATTAATTCAGCTTAAAAAATAGGGTAGTTAAAATGCGTCATCGTAATTCTGGTCGTAAATTAAACCGCAATAGTAGTCATAGAACAGCAATGTTTAAAAATATGGCGGTCTCATTGGTGGAACATGAAGTCATTCGCACAACTTTGCCAAAAGCAAAAGAATTGCGCGGTGTAATCGAACCATTAATAACATTAGGTAAGATTGATTCTGTAGCAAATCGAAGACTAGCTTTTGCTCGTTTAGAAGATAGAGCTGCAGTAACTAAACTTTTTAATGACATTAGCCCTCGATCTTTAACTAGACCCGGTGGCTATGTTCGTATTTTAAAGTGTGGTTATCGTGAAGGTGATAAAGCACCTATGGCAATTGTTGAGTTAGTTGATAGAAAGTCTGAAGCAACTGTTACTGAATAAGAAAATTTAAAATATTCAAATAAAAAAACCGACTGCTGTCGGTTTTTTTATGCCTAAACGTTATAGACCTGTTTAATTACAATTACAATTAGAATTTCTACTGTCATGTATCCTAATTATATTCTCTCCCTCGACTGTTCTTCGCTTTAATTAATACTACATATATCTATACTTAAATCCTACATTTATACCCGACTAATTTCAGTCGATGCACTACATGGAACGATGCGACAGCGAGTAAGTAGTGCAAGCCGCCAGTAGGAGTTGGTAATTACAGCAGCTTTCGTAGCGTAGCGGAGAATAGTGCAGTAATTACATCCTCACTCCGTCAGTCGCTTGAGAGCCGATGCGTAAGCGAGGTGACGAGGACGTCTGGGGCTAATGGTCGTCGGCGAACGGAGTGGAATTAAGCCATGGATGGATTAATTCTTTCACGAGTACGGTGACTCGCTGGTTCTTGCTTGCTTGTATATATTATTGAATGTTTTGACTACAATCGTTTGAGATATTAGTATTTGTAAATGTCTACATGCCTATTTTTTTAGTTCATGTAGTTTTTTTATATATTTTGATAATCATCATAGTCAAGTTTGCTAATGAATATGGATTTAATGTTTCCAGGACGAACAATTTCTCTGCTAAATTAATTGCTTATTTACTAAAATATCCCGTCTATAATCTGTCACCTAAAATAAATATACATAAAACTAATCATGTTTTCAGTAACTTAGATTGTTTACATGATGGTTATTGAAATTACCTGTTGACCTAAAACTTTTAGACTGTAGAATGCACCACTTCTTAAGGCATCCCACCAGCAACACGGCGAAAATGGTTTAAGAATAAAGTTTGACAGTTTAGTGAGAGCCTGTATAATTCTCGCTTCTTTGTTGCAGACATTAAGTTGCATCAAACGCTCTTTAAAAAAATAGTATCAAGTAATTTGTGTGGGTACTTTCGTT